>Ga0116193_1000439_pt1 | contig 39535 bp, 37 predicted proteins | sample AD_UKC115_MetaG_FD_89892 | JGI IMG/M metagenome (GOLD analysis project Ga0116193, IMG submission 89892) | Active sludge microbial communities of municipal wastewater-treating anaerobic digesters from Hong Kong - AD_UKC115_MetaG | ecosystem: Engineered > Bioreactor > Anaerobic > Digestate... | reverse complement strand
TGTTCAAAATGCTTATGATGGTTGTTTTGCCACTTCCTGTATGACCTACTAATGCAACAGTTTCGCCTGCTTGTACACTAAAAGAAATATTTTTTAAAACATAATGATCTTGGTTGTAAGCATAAAAAACATTTTTAAACTCCACATTACCTTTTATGTTTGTTATAGTTGTTTTATGAAAAGTTTCTTTTTCTACATCATCATTATCTAAAACTTTAAACACACGTTCGGCAGCAATCATACCCATTTGCAGTACATTAAATTTATCTGCAATAATGCGTAAGGGTCTAAAAATTTGATTTAGGTATAAAATGAAAGCAATTAATAAACCAGGGTTTAATTGTTTACCTGCAATCCACCAAACAGCAATACCAGTGCTTACAGCCAATACAAGTTCTACAATAGGAAAAAAAATGCTATAAGCAAAAATGGCTTTAATGTTTGCACTTCTATGTTCTTTATTGATAGCATCAAATTTTTTTGCTTCTCTTTCTTCTGCTGCAAATGCTTGTACTACTACAATACCTGTTAAATGTTCTTGCACAAAAGCATTCAAATGCGATATGGCATTTCGTACTCGTATAAAACTTTTATTTACACTTTCTTTAAAATAATAAGTGGCAACAATTAAAAAAGGAAATGGAATAAGTGCTACTAATGTAAGTTGCCAATCTACCCAAAACATGGTTATCAGTGTAATAATAATTACAAGCAAATCAGAAATAATAGGAATTAATCCATCGCTAAAAATATCGTTGATGCTTTCTATATCATTAATCGTTCTTGTAGTTAAAGTTCCTATTGGTGTTTTATCAAACTGGCGTAATTGTAAGTTCAATATTTTCTTAAAAACATTTACCCTCATATCTTTCACTACATGCTGCCCCAGCTTTGCAGTAAGAAAAGAAAAAACAAACCGTAACAATGTTTCTACCATAATAAAAAATATTTGAAACACGGTTACCCAAATAACTAATTGTGTGGCTACATGCAGGTTTTTAAAATAAAGAATAAAGCTTAACCATTCTGGTACATGAACATTTTTGCCTGTGGCTTTATCTATGGTAAGTTGTATAAGCAAAGGACGTACAGGGGCAAATACAGCAATAATTACAGCCAATATTAAACTTAAATAAAACCAGTTTTTGTAAGGCTTTACATAAGAAAAAATTCTGCGTAATAAAGAAAAATCAAAAACCCTTTTGTTACCTGCTTCACTCATATTTGCTACAAATGTAAGTATGCAAAAAGAGAGTATTGAATTTCTTTATAAAACAATACTTGTAAAATTATTTTAAAAAAAGGCTTATTTTGTATGCATAAAAATAGACCAATCGTTTGTATGAAAAAGAATGTATTAATTACAGGAGCTTCTGGCAACTTAGGAAGCAGTGTTGTAAAAAAATTTATTGATGAAGGATATAATGTTATAGGTATTGTTCATCAAGCATCTACCCTTGCGGCATTGTATAAAGAAAATTATGAAGAAATAGTTTTGAATTTATTAGAAGAAGAAAAATGTTTATCTGCCGTACAAACTATTGTACAACAAAAAAGAACAATAGATGTAGCAGTTTTAACAGCAGGGGGCTTTGCTATGGGCAATATTGCAAACACCAATACGGCTGCTGTTTATAAGCAATATCAATTAAATTTTGAAACTGCTTACAATATGGCACGTCCTGTTTTTTTACAAATGTTAGAACAAAATAATGGACGTATTTTTTTCATTGGTTCAAAAGCAGGTTATGATACTACAAAAGCAAAAGGCGTTACAGCTTATGCTCTTTCAAAAGCATTATTGTTTCATGTAGCAGAAATAATGAATGACGAAGCGAAAGAAAAAAATGTTGTTACAAGCGTTGTTATTCCAAGTATTATAGATACACCACCCAACAGAAATGATATGCCAGATGCTGACTTTAATAAATGGGTAACACCTGCACAAATTGCAGAGGCTATTTATTTTTATGCTTCTGAAAAAGCTGCAGCTATTCGTGAGCCAGTAATTAAATTATATAATCAGTCGTAATTTTTTTATATTTGTTTTAGCCTTATATTCATTGTGTCAAAACTCAAAATTATGAAACAATTAAAACTTCTTGCAATGGCTATAACCATTATAGCTATTGGTTTTAGTGCTAATGCACAAGTAAAAAAAGAAACAAAAAAGAAACAAAAAATTCCTTTCAAAGTGGGCTTTTGTAGTACTTTAATGCCTGCCTTTAAAGGCTTAGAAAAAGATACAGGAAATACAAGAGCATTGGCAGATAATTATAAACTATGGGACAATGGCAAGGTTTTATATGTAAAATTTTTAGGCACTGGAGGGTCTCAAAAAATTAGAGAAAAAGTAAAAAAAGCAGCCAAAGAATGGGAAAAATATGCCAATATTACTTTTAATTTTATAGAAAATGGCAATGCTCATATTAGAGTATTACTTACCAATGTTGGTGGATGTAATTCAAAACTTGGTACCGATGCTTCAACAGTTGATCCCAACGAAAAAACTATGAATATTGATACTAATTTCTTTTACAATTATGGGCAACTTTTTGATGTTTTATTGTCATCAACTATACAACATGAATTTGGGCATGCATTAGGTTTAATGCACGAACATTTTTATAAAAATCAAATTCCATGGAATAAAGAAGTGGTTTATAAAGAATGTGCTCAAGCTCCTAATAACTGGGACAAAGCAACGGTAGACTATCAAATATTTAGACAGTTTGATGGTATTTATACCAACGGATTTCAATATGATAAATTATCCATTATGCATTATGGGTTTTCTGCAAATTGGACATTAAATAATACTGTAATTGAACCCAATTTTGTTATTTCAGAAAAAGACAAAGAAACCATTGGTTTGCTTTATCCAAAAAATGCACCCAGAGCTAATGAGTTTCCAAGATTTTCTGTAACCAATCTTACAACCAAAGTTATCAATAGTTCTCAAAGAGACGGTTTAATAATTTACCCTTCCTATAAAATAACAACTGCTGGCAGAGCAGCAAAATTAATATTAACTGCCAGATTATATGATTCTAATGGATATCCAGTACTTACAGCAGATAATCAAAAAGTTGTAGGAGCTGTTAAAACATTTACTCTTGCTCCAGGCGAACAAATTGATATTAACAAAGGAATACAAAATTTTGAAATGTTTATACCTTATTCCGAATTTAACAAGTCTATGAAAAATTATAAAATTTTATTTCAAATAAAAATGTATGATGGCATTAACGATATTACTAATTATTTAGGTGAAGATATTGTTAGCTACAATCAAATAAAATCAAACTAATTTTTTATTCTCTTTTCAATAAAATAAAATTCGTACAAAGGCTGCCTATTGGTAGCCTTTGTAATTTTACAGCATGAACAATAGTAATTTAATTGATAACCTTACCCACATTAAAAACAGAATTGCCAAAGCCTGCGAAGCTGCTCAAAGAAAAACGAATGAAGTAAAATTGTTAATGGCTACAAAAACAGTAAGTGCAGAAAAAATAAAAATACTTTTGGAGGCAGGTGAAACAATCATTGGCGAAAATAAAATTCAGGAATTAAAAGATAAATTTTCAGCACTTGAAACCATACCTCATCAATCGCATTTTATTGGTCATTTGCAATCCAATAAAATTAAAGAAGTAATAAAATATGCTAATTGTATTCAATCTGTAGATAGAATTTCTTTAGCTGAAAAACTACAACAACGTTTGGTTTTTGAAAATAAAACAATAGATGTTTTTATTCAAATAAATACCTCTTACGAAGCAAGTAAATTTGGCATAGCACCAGAAAAAGCCATTGAGCTTGCATTGCAAATACAACAGTTAGATAGATTGCACATTAAAGGATTAATGACTATTGGTTTATTTTCTGCTGCAACAGAAAAAGTTCGTCAGTGTTTTCGTTTACTAAAAAATATTCAACAAGAAATGTTGAGCAAAAATATTCCTGTACAAGAACTATCAATGGACATGAGTGGCGACCTTGAAACAGCTATACAAGAAGGCTCTACCATGATAAGAGTTGGTACTGCTATTTTTGGAGCACGCCCTTACCCAGATAGTTATTACTGGAACGAAAGCAAATAAAAAATTTATTTATCGTACACTAATTTCATTTCTTTAATTAAATGCCCTGCACCAGCATATTTATCAATAATAAATAACACATAGCGAATGTCCACCATTATATTTCTGCACAAACTTGCATCGTAATTTATATCACTCATAGTGCCTTCCCAACCTCTATCAAAATTTAAGCCTATTAAATTGCCATAAGCATTTAATGCAGGGCTACCACTATTGCCTCCTGTAGTATGATTTGAAGCGATAAAACATACAGGCATTTTTCCATTTACGCCATAAATACCATAATCTTTTTTCTCATACAAGACTCTAAGTTTTGCATCAACATCAAATTCGTAATCGCCTGGAATATATTTTTCCATTACACCATCTAAATACGTTTGAAACTTATATACTCTTCCATCAGCAGGCGAATAGCCATCTACTTTTCCATAAGTTATACGCAAAGTGCTATTGGCATCTGGATAAAATTTTTTATCTTTCATAACCTCCATTTGTGCCTTCATGTATTGCCTTTGAAGGTTGTCAATTTCTGGTTGAGTTTTATTTAATTGAGTAGCAATTTTTTCTTTATAATTATTATTCATGTTGTTTAATAAAACAACCACTTCACTCTGCATGAGATTATTAATAAACTCTTCTGGATTTGTTTTTAAACTGTTCAACGTTTTTTCGCTATTTACTAAAATGCTTTCAGTATATATTTTATTAGCCCATTTTTTTAAATCAGATTCGTTTTTATAAAATTGCTCTAAAGCATTTGCATCAATAAATCGTTTAGAAATTTTATTAAAATAAATATCCATCATTTCTATAAACAAATCTTTATCAACTTCACTATTATAATTTTTATAAAAATCGGGCAATGAATTTATTTGTTTTGCTACTGCATTGGTAAATTCCTTGGCATCTTTTTTATACGTGTTGTTTAAAGCAACCATTCTATTTACCAAACTAAATAGCTCTACTTTAGAAACTAATTCTATATAATAATCTCTTACCAAAGCATACTGTTCAATGTTTTTATAAGCACCATTCAGTTTTTCTAAAACTCCTGCATAATTTTCATTTAAAGTTGTATTTGACTTTAGTTTAGTGTTATAGGAATTTTCGTACTTTAATTTTTTTTCTACTGCTTTTGTTTTTGTTAAGCCCAACACTTCTCCTTGCCATTTTTTCCAAGCATTTGCAATAGTTGCATATTTTGCTGCATACTGAATTTTTATAGCTTTATCGGTGTGCATATATTTTCTTAAAACAGCTAATGCTTTATCACGAACATAAATTTTTGCAGGGTCGTTTATGTTTACAATTTGTTGTACAGCTTCGCTGGGCAAGTATTCATTGGTTTTTCCAGGAAAACCAAACACCATAGTAAAATCATTTTCTTTAATCCCTTTCATAGAAATATGAAGAAACCGTTTTGGAGTGTATGGAATATTATTTTCTGAATAATCTGCTGGCTCATTGTTTTTGTTGGCATAAATTCTAAACATAGAAAAATCTCCTGTGTGTCTGGGCCAAGTCCAGTTGTCAGAATCAACACCAAAATTTCCAATAAAATTAGGAGGCGTTCCTACCAAACGTACATCATTAAAGGTTTCTGTAACAAATAGGTAATAGGCGTTTCCTTCAAAAAAAGCACGAACAAAAAGTTTTTCAAACTGTCCTAATTTAGTGGCATCGTTTATTTGTTTTATATTTTTATCAATCGTTGATTGCCTTTCGCTTTCAGTCATATTTTTTGTAACACCTGCAAGCACTTTATCAGAAACATCTGTAATGCTTTTTATAAACGTTACAAACAAACCTTTGTTGGCTAATTCTTCTTTATTTGTTTTTGCCCAAAAACCTTTTTCAATTATATTATTTTCAATAGTTGAGTGCGATTGTATAGCACTAAAACCACAATGATGATTGGTTAAAACCAAGCCTTGATTAGAAATTAATTCGCCAGTACAAAAACCTCCAAAACTTACAATAGCATCTTTTAAACTGCCTTTATTTATGTCATAAATATCTTTTGCAGAAATTTTCATACCCATACTTTTCATTCTTGCTTCATTAATTTTTTCTAACAACTGAGGCAGCCACATGCCTTCATCTGCTTTTGCTACAATGCTTAAAAAGAAACCTACAACAATGAATAACTTTTTCATTACAAAATATTTTTAGTTTTAAAATTCAATGTGAGTGAAGATAAGGGAATTAAAGAAAAAATTTAAGGTTTCAATATCTCAATATTTTCAATAAAATTTGCATGGTGAAAAATAGAAAAAAACAACCCATAATTTTAAAAGATGTTTTAGTGCAAGATTATGCAGCAGAAGGAAAATCTTTGGCTAAAATTGATGGTAAAGTAATTTTTATAGAACGTGCTGTGCCAGGCGATATTGTTGATGTACAACTTTTTAAAAATAAAAAAGATTGGGCAGAAGGATTTCCTATTCAGTTTTCAAAATTTTCTGATGATAGAGTAGAACCTTTTTGCGAACACTTTCAAATTTGTGGTGGCTGTCAATGGCAAATGCTGCCTTACGAAAAACAATTAATTTTTAAACAAAAACAAGTATTAGATAACTTATCTAGAATTGGAAAAATTAATTTGCCCGAATTAATGCCTATTGTTGGTGCTAATGAAACACGTTATTATCGTAATAAAATAGAATACACTTTTGCTACAAAACGTTTTATTCCTGATGAAGAATTTATAAAATTTAAACAACAAAATTTACCCATTCATCAAGAAGGGAGTTTTGGAGGGTTTCATGCCAAAGGAATTTTTGATAAGGTAGTTGAAATAAAAAAATGTCATTTACAGGCAGAGCCCACCAATGAAATTAGAAATGCCATTACTCAATTTTGTATAAAACACAATTATCCATTTTATGATATAAAAAACCATACAGGTTGGTTAAGAAATATGATGGTAAGAATTGCAACAACTGGTGAATGGATGGTAAATATTATGTTGGGTTATGAACACGAAAAAATGAGAAAACATTTATTGGATTTTGTATTGGAAAAATTTCCTAACATTACTTCGCTACTTTATACTATTAATCCAAAATTAAACGACAGCATTTACGATTTAATACCACAAACTTATTATGGCAAAGGCTATATTGAAGAGGTTTTAGGAGAATATAAATTTATAATTAGCCCAAAATCATTTTTTCAAACCAATACCAAACAGGCTGAAAAACTGTATAACATTACCAAAAATTTTGCAGAACTTACAGGAAAAGAAATAGTGTATGATTTGTATTGTGGTACAGGAAGTATTGGAATATTTGTAAGCAATAAAACCCAAAAAATTATTGGTGTAGAAGCCATACCAGAAGCAATTGAAGATGCTGAAAAAAATGCTTCACTCAATAATATTCATCACACTCATTTTTTTGCTGGCGATGTAATAAAAATTTGTGATGATAATTTTTTTGCAACACATGGTAAAGCAGATGTAATAATTACAGACCCACCAAGAGCAGGTATGCACGAAAAATTAGTAAATAAATTATTGGATATTGCAGCTCCTGTAATAGTATATGTAAGTTGCAACCCTGCTACTCAAGCAAGAGATTTGGCATTATTAGATACTACTTACGAAGTAACAAAAATTCAACCTGTAGATATGTTTCCTCACACACATCATATAGAAAATGTGGTGCAACTAAAATTAAGACAATAAATTTGTGCTAATCTTTTTCAAAAAAATATACCCTTAACACTTTCTAATATTACTTTTGAAAATACTAACAAAACGCTATGAGAGAATTTAGACCAACCAGATTTGAAATTTTACCAGCAGTAGTAAAAAATTTATTGATAATAAATGGGTTGGTATTTCTTGCTCAAATAACTATTGGAGATAGATATAATTTTACAGATTATTTTGCTTTGCATGCTTTTCAAAGTGCTATGTTCAAGCCTTGGCAGTTTGTAACACACATGTTTATGCATGGTAGCTTTGGACACTTGTTAAGTAATATGTTTGCCTTATGGATGTTTGGTTCTATTTTAGAAAATGTATGGGGTCCTAAAAAGTTTTTAACCTTTTATCTAATATGTGGTTTAGGTGCAGCATTGTGCCACATGATTGTTTTGTATTACGAAATGCAACCTATTGTTGAAACTTTTCAAAGAATACCTTTTGAAGAACAAAAAGAATTATTATACAGCAACAGATTTAGATTAAATGAAGCAACCTTAGGTGCAAGTGGTGCTGTATTTGGTTGTTTAGCAGCTTTTGGTTATTTATTCCCTAACACAAACATTTACATTTATTTTCTTTTCCCTTTAAAAGCAAAATGGTTTGTACTCATTTATGCAGGGTTAGAATTGGTGCAAGCTGTACAAAACTCTGCTGGAGATAATGTAGCACATGTGGCTCATTTAGGAGGTGCTTTAGTAGGTATTTTATTAGTGTACTATTGGAATAAAACCAATAAGAAAACACTTTTCTAAACAACATTTTTTGTTAGCTTTTAGCTAAAATATTTTTTACAACAGCTAATATTCAAAGCATTTTTTAAATTAATGTACTTTCGTGCAAGCGTTAAAAAATCATGAGTATAAAAGAAATAAGAATGAGTAAAAAACCTTTGTTAGGTGCAGCAGATAATGGACTTGTAATTTTAGTTGCATTAAATACTTTTACTTTTATTGTGCTTAATTTTTTAAGATTAGTGTTTATTGTTTCATTTGAAAATGCAGCCTTAGGCGAAACAAATTTTAATACTCAAATTTTACATTGGTTTGTATTGCATGCAAATGCACATTATTTATTAAGCAAACCATGGACTATTTTTTTATACATGTTTACCAATCTTAGCATTTGGACATTGCTTTCAAATATGCTGTGGTTATGGGCTTTTGGATATATTTTGCAAGATTTGGCAGGTAATAAAAAAATGTTGCCTTTGTATTTGTATGGAGGTTTGGTAGGTGCTGTGGTTTTTTTAGTAAGTGTAAATTTAATTCCATCGTTGCAACACAATGTCTCATCAAATTATTTTTTATTAGGAGGTGGAGCGTCTGTAATGGCTATTGCTGTAGCAACTACAACACTTGCTCCCAATTATAAAATTCTTCCTTTAATAAATGGAGGCATTCCTTTGTGGATATTAATGGTAGTTTATGCAGCCTTGCAATTTGGAACTCTAACAATGGCAAGCAGCAGCGTTACTTTTGCTTATTTAGCAAGTGCTATTATTGGTTTTCTTTTTATACAACAATTAAACAGAGGGAAAGATTGGGGCAATTGGATGTATAAATTTGTATATTGGTTAAACGATTTATTTAACCCTGAAAAAAAATTAAAACAGCAAGAATATTTTTATAAAACAAATGTGCAGCCCTTTGAAAAAAAGGCAAATCTTTCACAAGAAAAACTCGATGCAATACTTGATAAAATAAATAAATTGGGCTACGATAATCTTACCAACGAAGAAAAAGAATTTTTAAACAGAGCAAGTAAAGAAGAGCTTTAAACAACCATGTCCTTATCATTAAAACAAGTTTTTGGCAAAATAATTTTCATTGCAGGTTGCTTGTATAGTGCAGTGTATTTGCTTAGTTGTTGCACACCTTACATAAGTTCAGAAATATGGAGTGGCTTTACTTTTTTAGCATTGGGTTTTCCTATTTTATTAGCAATAATGTTGCTTTGGTTTTTAATAGTAATTATTTTTTATAGAAAATTTACATGGATTTTTTTATTGATAATTTTTGCTGGAAGTAAAAATATTTTTAGCACTATTGCTTTTAATGCACCCAAAGATTTTGTACAAAAAAAACAAGATGATGCGATAAGAGTTTTATCATGGAATGTGAGAGATTTTATTGACAGCCAAAAAGCAAATGATACACCTGGAAGTATAAGAAGCAAAATGATGGCGTTTATACAACAATCTGATGCTGATGTGTTGTGTTTACAGGACTTTCAAGAACATACTTCAAAAGATTTTCTTTCTTGTATTAACGATATTTCTCAAAAACTCAATTACCCCTATCATTATTTTAGTAAAGACCTTGAAGTGCAGTTGTACTATGCTTATTTACAATATGGCACTATTATTTTTTCTCGTTATCCAATTGTAGATTCTGGAAGAACAGTATATTTTAAAAATAAAATTTCCGAATCAATAGCTTTTGCAGATATTAAAAAAGGCAACGATACTGTACGTTTTTTCAACACACACTTGCAGTCTATGTATTTAGGATTGCAAATGACAGAAGAGGCAATGGCAGATGTTTTTATTAAAGATGAATTAGATTTTCTTACCAAAAATTTAGATAAATACAGTAGATTAAAACACTATGATAAACAACATATAAAGCAGGCTGAAATTGCAAAAGCAGCATTAAATAAAAGTAAACATCCTTTTATTTTTTGTGCAGATTTAAACAGTGTGCCATCAAGCTATACTTATCATATTTTAAGAAAAGGATTGCAAGATGTGTTTATTAAAAAAGGCTTTGGAATTGAAGCTACTTACAGTGAAATTTCTCCAACACTTCGTATTGATGTTGTGTTTGCTGATAAAAATATTCAACCATTACAATATTATTCTCCTCGTTTTTTAGCTTCAGATCATTATCCTGTTATTGTAGATATAAAAATAAAAAAGGAGTAAGCGAAAACTTACTCCTTTTTGTAAAATAAAAATACTTTTTACCAACCTAAAATCCATGCAAAAATTAATGGAGCAACAATAGTTGCATCACTTTCTACAATAAACTTTGGTGTATGAATATCTAATTTTCCCCAAGTAATTTTTTCGTTAGGAACTGCACCACTATAAGAGCCATAAGATGTAGTGCTATCGCTTATTTGACAAAAATAACTCCAAAAAGGAACATCATGCCACTCCAAATCTTGGTACATCATAGGCACAACACAAATAGGAAAATCGCCTGCAATACCACCACCTATTTGAAAAAATCCTACTCCTTTTCCTGATGAATTATTTCTGTACCATTCAGTAAGCCAAACCATATATTCAATACCACTTTTTACAGTGCTGGCTTGCAACTCTCCTTTTACAACATAGCTTGCAAAAATATTTCCTGTTGTACTATCTTCCCAACCTGGCACAACAATAGGAATATTTTTTTCAGCAGCAGCAATTATCCAACTGTCTTTGGGATCTATTTCATAATACTGTTTTAAATCACCACTTAAAACAACTTTATATAAAAATTCGTGAGGAAAATATCTTTCTCCTTTTGCTTCAGCATCTTTCCATTGTTTTACTAAATGTTTTTGTAAACGACGAAAAGCCTCCTCTTCAGGAATACAAGTATCTGTTACTCTATTGTAATGATTTTCCAACAAATCCCATTCTTCCTGAGGTGTTAAATCTCTGTAATTAGGAACACGTTTGTAATGACTGTGTGCTACAAGATTCATAACATCTTCTTCTAAATTTGCACCAGTACAACTAATGATATGAATTTTATCTTGCCTTATCATTTCTGCTAACGAAATTCCTAATTCAGCAGTACTCATTGCTCCAGCAAGTGTTACCATCATTTTCCCTCCTTCTAATAAATGTGTTTCATAACCTTTTGCAGCATCTATTAAAGCTGCAGCATTAAAGTGTCTGTAATGATGTTGTATAAAATTCGAAACAGGTCCTTTATTCATAATTAAATTTTTTTTATTTTTTACAAGAAGTGCAAAAGTAGTTTTTTAGGTATTAATAAAATCAAAGGAAAATTTTGTGCAGTTTTTTTATGCTGCGTTGGTACGATATTTTGCTTTCCTGAAAAACAACAATTCGGTAATAAAAATTAATAAAACGCTTAAAGCTGTACTGCCTGCAACTTTGCCAATAAATAAGCCAAAACTGCCAAACTGCAACCACTCAATTAACACAAAATAAAAGTGATGAATAAAAGTAAGCAACACTATATAAATGCTATAAGATGCAAGTCCCATGCTCTTTATACTTGGTTCAATATAGCTTTGTTCTGTTGTTTCTTGAGGTATTAACAGGGTTAATAAAAAGGGACGTAAGTAAGCAATTAAAACAGTTGGTGCAGTGTATAAACCATACCAACCTGTAAAGCAATCTAATGTAAAACCATATACAAAAGCAATGAGTAATAATAAAAATCGGTTGATGTTAAATGGCAACCAAAGTATGTATAAAAAATACAAGTATGGCACAAAGTATTTGTGTAAAGGTGGTACTTGATTTAATACATATACTTGTACTAAAATAAATACTATAAAGCGAATAATATTTTTAAATACACTACTCATTATTCTTTGTTTCCAGATATTTTTTCTTGTTCTTTAGCTCTAATATTTTTTACAATATAAACATACTGAATACTAAAAAAATCTGTTGCTGTTTGTACAGTTAAGTTATTAAAACTTGTGGCTGCATCTGCTTTTGTACTTACTACTTTTCCTATCATAATATTTGCAGGAAAGTTGCTGGAGTAACTGCTTGTAACAACTGTATCGCCAGTAACAACTTTTGCTGTTTTGCTTACTTTTTTCATAGTTACAAAATGAGGGTCAGAGCCATCCCATTCTACATCTCCCATACTGTTATTCTTTTTTAGCATGGCACTAATTCTTGTATTTCTGTGCAGTAAACTCATTACCCTACAATAGTTATCACTTACTTCTACCACAACTCCTACAACACCTTGAGAAGAAATTACACTCATGTTTTTTTCTACTCCTTGCTTACTTCCCCTTTCTAATTCTAAATAATTAGTATTTGATGAAACGGTATTACCTACAACTCTTGCAGGCATATACATATATTTTCTAAAATTAGCTAAGGAATCTGTTTTTATAAAAGAAGAGCTATCTGGTGCTTCTATATTCGTTGTTAGTTTATTTCTTAATGCTGCGTTTTCAATGTTGAGTTGTTTGTTTATTTTTTGAAGAGAAAAATATTCTCTTATGCCGTAGTATCTTTTATTGATGCTGCCTGTAACTTCATTGGCTGCTGAGGCAAAAAATGCTTCGTGTGTTTTACTGCTGTTGCTTAACATTATAATACAAATAACCTGAAGAATAATAAAACAGATTAAAATAAAATAACGCCTAATAAACAGAAAAATATTTTTCACACTAAACCAAAAATTTAAGGATTAGAATTGTGCCATAGCTAATATATGTAATAGTGTAAAACAAACAATTATTTCCTTTACTATTTCATAATAAAAGGGTAACGTAGATAATTTTTTAATGCAATACCTGTACCTCTTACAACACTATTTAGAGGCGTATCTGCAATATGAACAGGTAATTTAATTTTGGCACTTAGTCTTTTATCTAAACCACGCAATAAAGCTCCTCCACCTGTTAAATACAAGCCTCTTCTGTAAATATCTGCTGCTAATTCAGGAGGTGTTGTTTCTAATGCTTTTAAAATGGCTTCTTCTACTTTAAAAATACTTTTATCTAAAGCTTCTGCAACTTCTTGATAAGTTATCATAATTTGCTTAGGAATTCCTGTAACTAAATCTCTACCATTTACAGGCATATCATCTGGTGGATTATCTAAATCTTTTATTGCAGCTCCTACATGAATTTTTATTTGTTCGGCAGTACGCTCTCCAATTAATAAACTATGATAACGACGTAAGGCTTCCATAATATCAGCAGTAAATTCATCACCTGCTACACGAATACTTTGGTCGCAAACAATTCCTGCTAATGCAATAACAGTAATACCTGTTGTACCTCCTCCAATATCAATTATCATATTGCCTACAGGTTCTTCTACATCAATTCCAATTCCAATTGCTGCTGCCATTGGTTCATGAATCATATACACTTCTTTTGCTCCTGCTTGTTCTGCACTATCTCTTACTGCACGTTTTTCTACTTCTGTAATAGACGAAGGAATGCAAATTACCATTCGCCAGCTTGGAGGAAATAATGGTTTTTTGGGATATACTAATTTTATCAGCTCTCGTATCATTAATTCTGCTGCATTAAAATCGGCAATTACACCATCTTTTAATGGACGAACAGTTCTAATGCTTTCATGTGTTTTTTCGTGCATTAGCAATGCTTTTTTACCTACTGCTAATACTTCTTTAGGATTATTTCTGTTTAAAGCTACAATACTTGGTTCATTCACTACTATTTCATCGTTATGAATAATTAATGTATTGGCTGTACCCAAATCCATTGCTATTTCTTGAGTAAAAAAACTGAATAGTCCCATTTATTGTGTATTAAATTTAGTATTTTATTTAAGCAAACAAAGGTGTATTAATTTAATTGAATTAACAAAGCTATCAATAGTTTTTTTTTAATTATTGATACAATGAATGTAGCGTATTTTTTGCAATTATCTTTTCTTTACAAACTTCCACCAATCAAGCAAATCTGCACAATTAATAAATTCTTTATCTATCGTAATATAATATCTTGGTAAATTTTCTTTAAACCACTTTTCCATAGCTAATTGCTTTTTTTGTTCTAAAGCTCTTGCTGCAACTCTGTTATAATCTTCTCTAAGGTTTTCAATGTGTGGTTCTGTTCTACTTTTTAAGTAAATAATTCTTACTTTTTTTACTCCTCTTTCATCAAAAATAACAGGCTTTGAAATTTCGCCAACTTTTAAATCTTTTATAGCCACTACCATCTCTTTATCTAAAGCATCTATTGTTATTTGAGTTGAACCATCATGACCCACTTTTGCTCCTCCATTAAATTTACTTTCATCATCATCGCTAAATTTATTTACTGCTTCGCCAAAGGTTAAGTTGCCTGCAATAATTTCTTTTCTTATACTATCTAATTTTTGTTTCGATAAATCTATTTCATCTTCTGTTATAGGTGGAATACGAAGTATATGTCTTATTACAGCATCATCGCCTGCTCTACTTACCATTTGTATAATATGAAAACCAAACTTACTTCTTACCACAGGCGAAATTTGACCTTCTTTTAAACGAAAGGCTGCTTGTAAAAAATCTTTATCCCAAAATTTTTCATTACGATTTATATTGTATGCACCACCATTGTCTTTACTTCCTGGGTCTTCCGAATATTGTTTTGCTAATGTTTCAAATTTTTTTGTTCCGTTTTCTACCTGTCTTTTATAGTCGTACATCTGCTTTATTACATAATCTTCTACTTCTTTATTGGCTTTGGGTTGGCTTACAATTTGGTTTACTTCTATTTCGCTTTCATAAAAAGGCAAACTGTCTTTAGGAATTTTTGAAAAATAATCTTTAACTTCTGCTGGTGTTATTTTTATACCATCTACAATATGGTTACGCATTTGATCTGCCATTTTTCTTTCACGAAAAGGTTTTCTAAAGTCTTCTTTTAATTGATAAACTGTTCTACCTGAAATTTCCTCCAACATTTCTTTGCTGCCATACATTTGTATAAAGCCACGAATTTGATTGTCTAATGCTGCTTCTATTTCTTCATCACTTACATTTAAAGAATCTTTTTCTGCTTGTAGTACTAAGGCTTTTTGTATAAGCTGTGCTTCTAAAAATGCACACTCTGGATGAGGAGGTAAGCTGGCTGCTTGCCCTTGACGTTTATAATCTTCTATAGCATTTACAACATCAGAACGAAGAATAATTTTATCGCCTACTTGTGCAATAATTTTATCGGCTACAACTTTTTTTGGCTGAGCAAAAACGGTATGATGTATAACAATAAGGGAAAGAATTAAAATTATTTTTTTCATATAAAACTACTTGGTTGTAAAAATAGCAGGAGTTTAAATATTAGCATCGTTTACTTAACAGTATTTAACAAAATAAAAAAAGCGGAAACTAAATCCGCTTTTTAAAAAGGTATAAAATTTGTTAGATACGTTTTTCTTTAATTCTTGCACTTTTACCACTTCTCTCACGTAAGTAAAATAATTTTGCTCTACGAACTTTACCTACTCTGTTTAAAACAATAGAATCAACATTGGGAGAAGCAAAAGGAAATAAACGCTCTACACCTACACCATCAGATATTTTACGAACTGTAAATGTAGCTGTTGCTCCTGTGCCTTGTGTTTTTATTACATCGCCACGAAAACTTTGAATACGCTCTTTGCCTCCTTCTATAATTTTATAGTTTACAGTAACATTATCTCCAGCTTTAAATTTTGGATGATTTTTTGCTGCTGTTAATTGCTCATGTACAAACTGAACTGCTTGATTCATAACTCTTTCTTTTTTTGCGGAGGGCAAAGGTAAGGGGTTGTAGTGAAATATAAAAAAAAATGAACTTTTTTTAAAAAAATTTCTTGCAAATAAAGCCATATCGTTCTAAACATTTATAAAAAGATAAAAGGATGAAGAAAACCAACAAGTTATTAAATTTATTAGCATATTAATATTAAAAGCAATAGCAAAATAATCATTTGCAGAACCCAAAGAAGCAGATATAGGAAAGATACAGATGGCTTTTTTATAAATTTGTAAGAAATAATTGAAAAATCAATATAACATTTATTAATCAAAAAACATTTAGGCACTATTGGTTTAAATTGTATTTTTTGTAAGACCAAAACCTTATATTTATTTGCTAACTTTGAACAATATTTTACTAAAGTTATTCAAGACAATAAAAATAAAAAAGAAGAGTAAAAAGGTATTTTATACAGGGAATAAAATTATTACCAAAACATAATTATGCAAGAGAACACCACATTAAATTTAGTTTTAGAAAATTCTGTACAATATATTTCACAAAATGGAGTAAGGCGTTCTATAAAACCAGTTTTTAAAACAGACGATACTGCATTATATAATGAAGATTGTTTAGAAATAATGTCAAGACTTCCTGAAAATTATATTGATATGATTTTTGCAGACCCTCCATATATGCTTTCTAATAATGGAATATCTTGTCAAGCTGGAAGAATGGTTTCTGTAAATAAAGGGAAATGGGATAAAAGTAAAGGATTTATTGAAGATTTAAACTTTCATGAAACATGGATTAAAGCGTGCAGAAGAATATTAAAACCAGAAGGAACAATATGGATAAGTGGCACAAATCATAGTATTTATCAATGCGGTTATTTGCTTCAAAAATTAGATTTTCATATTCTTAATGATATCTCTTGGTTTAAACCAAATGCAGCTCCCAACTTAGCTTGTACAACTTTTGCTCATAGCCACGAAACTTTACTTTGGGCAAAAAAAGAAAAAAAAGCAAAGCACACTTTTAATTATGAGAAAATGAAAAAAGGTGCTTTTACTGAAGATAAAATGAAAGCTCCTGACAAACAAATGCGTAGTGTATGGAGTATTCCAACACCTACTCAAACAGAAAAAGAGTTTGGTAAACATCCTACTCAAAAACCATTAGCATTACTGAAAAGAATTGTATCTGCTTCAACAAAAGAAGGAGATATTATTCTTGACCCCTTTAATGGTAGTGGTACAACAGGGGTTGCTTCTAAAATATTGGGTAAAAGGAAATATATTGGAATAGAAATAGATGAAGAATATATTAACCTGACAATAAAACGCTTAAACAAATACAATAATCAAACTTTATTTGAGTAGTGATATGAACAATAATTCTTGGAAAGCTATTTTTGATAAGTATAGCATACACAAACATAATTTTAATCTTTCACCTTACATTATTTCCGCAGAAAAAATAAAACAGGCTACTAAGCATTTTTCAAAAACAAATGAAAAAGAAGTTCGTATTCTTTGCAAACAAGATAGTAGAGAAGATAGACCAGAAGTTTTTATAGAAAATAAAGTTTTTCTTTTACCTATAAAAAATGGAGAATATGCTATTGTAAAAGGAGAAGGATACATTGATATTCCTCCAATACAATCTTCTGCAAAAATTTATACTTTTAAACTTGATACTTCTCTTGTAGGTAACTCTGAAATGCAACATTTAGATTTTGCTTATGCAGCAAGTTTGGTTCGTACTTTTTTAGAAGATGATACTTTGGTTTTAACAATTCGTGGAAGAAAATATACCCCTAAGTTTTCATTTAATGTAGGTAAACAAAATATAAATGTAGAAAGTGTACAAACAGAAGTAGATGCTGGTTATGAGGGTAAAAATCAAGTAGCACTAATTGAAGCAAAAAATAGCCAAACGACTAATGTAATTATACGTCAATTATTTTATCCATTTAAACAATGGCAGCATTATACAACAAAAAAAGTAAAGACGCTTTTTTTTGAAAAACGCCAAAATTATTACTCTCTATGGCAGTTTGAATTTGCAGATATTAATAATTACAACAGTATTTTATTAACCAAATCTCAACGATTTGAAATAATAGAAAAATAATATGGAGCAAAAAATTAAACCTTGTGAATGTGGTTGTAATGAATTTATTACACAACTCAATCAATATGATATTTACCAAATTAATAATGGTAAACTGTAGTTAATAGAAACATTGAATACAGAAGAGGAAGAAAAATTGTTTTGTAGAGAGTGTAGCAAAGAATTGCAGTATTAAAATAGCATTAAATCTTTCTTGCCGATGCTGTTTTTTTAACCCTTAAAAAAATTAGTACAAAATTTTCAACTACTAATAAATATCGTATCTTAGTTTTGTAAAAAAATATAAAATATGTCTCATTCAAATGCTGAAGGGGTTTCTGTAAATTTTACCTCTATTTCAATTTTATCTTTTGCTGTAGTTTTTGTTTCATTGGTTTTGTTTAGTTGTATTAAAGGAGATTATCATCCTTCTAAATCCGCAGGGCATCATACTCCTGCAGCAACAGAACAACATAATGCAGATAAGCATTAATCAATTTTTTTACGTGTTGTATTGATTGTTTTTTTAAGGCTGAGGCTTTAAAAATATTTCTGTTTCATTGTCCCAGTTGGCACGAACAGATAATTTTTTATCTAAAGGAACAATAATTTCTGGTTGCAATTTCTTTTTAAAACTGCCTGCATCATAAATACCATTGTTGTTTTTATCGTACAAAATTTTTAGTTCGTAATCGCCAGGGGTAAACAGTTTTCTACTAAACTCTTTTTGAGTTATTTTAATAGATTCTATTAATTCTGTTTGTTTGTAAATCTGTAATACAGGAAATTTAGTTGTGTCTAAATTGTTGAATCTAATTTTTACCGAACCATAATCAGTTTCTTTTTTTGTAAAAAACTTGATAGTGTCGTTTTTTGCCAAACCATTACCTGCACTATCTTTCAAAGCATCTTTATACATAATTAATTTATAAGCAAAATTTTCTTTCCATTGTGTAGTAAGAATAATTTTTGTATTGCTTGTATCTTTTGCAAGTGTATAATTTGGTAGCTTGTTGTAATTGGTATCAGTTAAAATAACTCTTTCAGCATTGAAAAAAGAAAGAGGTGTTGTAAAGTGTAGCTCAAGTGTGTTTTGTAAAATATCTTGTTTAAAAGCTTCCAGCGAAGTTGTATAAGTTACATATTTTTTCTCATCAGATTTTTTAGTGGTTGTTTTTTTAGCAGTTGTTGCTGTCTTTTTTTCTTCTCTTTTAAATTCTTGATAAGCATACAATGTTGCAGGTGCTGTAGTTTTATTTTCTACAACAATAAGGCTATCGGCAAAAGCAAATAGTTTTGTGCTATCATCATATTTTTTTGAAAAATCGTTGGGTATTGCATACAAAGCATATACGCCTTTTGCCAAATATTTAAAATTAAAACTTCCATCTCTTTGTATTGTAGCAATGTATTTTGGTTTTAGTTTATACACAGCCGTATCGGCAATATTATTATACAAAGCTGCCACTAAAGTTGTATCTGCTTTTCCTGTTTCTGCAAGTAAAATTTTTCCTGAAAGGCTGCTACTATCTATAGTATTTCCTGTAGAAAAAACATAAGTGAAGTTGCGAAAAATATTTCCTTCATTTACATCTGCAATACTATTTCCAAAGTTTAAAGAATAAGTTGTATTGGGTTCTAAACTGTCTTTAAGTTTTATAGTTACTGTTTTTAATTTATATTCAACCGTAGGTGTGTTTTTAGGCAAAGGCGATACAATTAAATTACTGCTCACCTCTTTTACCTCTACATATTCGTTGAAGTTTAAAACAATTTTATGGGCAGTAAAATTTTTTGAAGAATCTTTAGGCAGTGCAGAAATTAAAACAGGAGGTAAAGAGTCTCTTGGTCCTCCACCAGGTGGAATAATATTTGCACAACCTGTTTGGCTCATGTAAATCACGATACAAAAAAGAAAGTAAACTAAAATTGAAGGAGCAGTTTTTTTCATTTTAATAATCAATACAAGGTGCAAAATTTCTGTTGCAAACATAATTGCTATAACTGCAATAAAAATCATAATTCATTAGTCAATTTAATTTTATACTGTTTAAATTTGACATCAATTATATTCGTACTTAATTTTTAATTCCACTTTTTTAAAGAAATAATATGCTTTCATTAATAAAAACAGAATGGTTAAAGCTTAAAAAATACAAGGCTTTTTGGTGGATGTTTGGCATTGTAATGCTTACTTACCCAGGTATAAATTTAATTTTTTATAGTGTTTACGAAAACATAACAGTAAAAGGTGGCATGGCATCGGATCTTGCAAAAATGTTGATAGGAAACCCTTATGCTTTTCCAGAAGTATGGCATTCGGTAGCCTATTTTTCTTCTTGGTTTGTAATCATTCCTGTTGTTTTAGTAATCATGATTATTTCAAATGAATATACTTATAAAACCAACAGACAAAATATTATTGATGGCTGGACCAGAAAAGAATTTATACTTAGCAAACTATTCGATGTATTAATTATTGCAGTTGTTTCAACATTGATGTATGTTATTATTTCTATTTTTTTTGGTGTACGTTATTCTTCAGAGTTGGAATTAACACGATGGAGTGAGCAGGTAAAATATATTTTTCTTTTTCTTTTACAAACCTTTGCACAGTTGAGTTTGGCGTTTTTTGTTGGCTTTCTTTTAAGACGTTCTTTTATTGCTTTGGGGGTGTTTATATTTTATTATATAATTGTTGAACCTGCATTAAGAGCATTAATAACTTATTATTTTAAACTACCCGCCTTAGCTAAATTTTTTCCTTTGGAAATTTCCAACAAATTAATTCCTCCTGCTGCATTTTTAGGAAAATTTGATAAAACAGCTTATGAACAAAACCTTACAGATATTAATATGTTCATCATTTACACTTGTATATTAACGGCAGCCATTTGGTTTTTTAGTATAAAAATTTATGAGAAAAGAGATTTGTAAAAATGAAAAAGTTTAGTTGTAATTAATAACATGAAAACCTATCAGTTATTTGCTCTAATTTCTATGCTTTTTGCAGGCTTAACTGCTGTTTTAGCAAAAGCTGGATTAAAAAACGTAAATGCCGATACAGGGCTTGCCGTAAGAACTTGTTTTGTATTTGTATTTGTTTGGCTAAATGTTTTTATTTTCAATCAAATCAAAGATTTTTCGAACCTAACCCAAAAAGATATTTTGCTTTTAGCACTTTCTGCTTTAACAACATCAATATCTTGGATATTTTATTACAAAGCCATTAAAATGGGCAATGTATCTGAGGTAGCATTAATTGATAAAGCAAGTATTTTAATAACCCTTTTGCTTTCGTTTATTTTTTTACACGAACAGTTTACTTGGAAAATAATATTGGGGGCAACTTTAATGCTTAGTGGATTATTGGTTTTGACTTGGAAATAAAAAATTATTTTACTTAATTATGCAAATACATATAATTTCTGTAGCTCCCGAATTATTAGATAGCCCTTTTGCTCATAGTATTTTAAAGCGTGCTAAAGAAAAAGGATTATTGCAAATTCAAATGCATAATCTTAGAAAATGGGCTATTAACAAACATGGTCAGGTAGATGATTACCAATATGGAGGAGGTGCAGGTATGGTTATGATGTGTGAGCCTTTGGTAAATGCTATTGAAGAATTACAACAAGAAAAAAAATTTGATGAAATAATTTTTATGACTCCAGACGGAGAAGTTTTTAACCAACAAACTGCCAATAAATTATCTCTAAAAGAAAATATTTTAATTATTTGTGGGCATTATAAAGGCATTGATGAAAGAATAAGACAGCATTATGTAACAATGGAAATTTCTATTGGCGACTTTGTTTTAAGTGGAGGAGAATTAGCTGCTGCAATTGTTGTAGATGCAATAGGGCGTTTAATTCCAGGGGTTTTAAATGATGAAACTTCGGCTCTTACAGATTCTTTTCAAGATAATTTATTAGCTCCACCAGTTTATACAAGACCAGCAAACTTTAAAGGTTGGCAAGTGCCTGAAGTGTTATTACAAGGCAATACTAAATTAATAGATGAATGGCGTACAGAACAAGCTTTAATTAGAACAAAAGGAAGAAGGCCAGATTTGTTGAAATAGAATGATACCCGTTTTTTAACCTGATGGAATAGCACCCAAAAATTACTCATTCCATGAAAGCAATGTTTAAAATTTATTTGTGAATAGTTTGTTTTTAAAAATATTTATTGCATAAAAAAGGGCGTAGTAAAAACATACGCCCAATAAACCTTTTTAAATTTTGTGGTGTGGGCCGGGATTGAACCGGCGACACATGGATTTTCAGTCCATTGCTCTACCAACTGAGCTACCGCACCAACCTATACTCTTTTTTAGGGTTGCAAATATAACAGCAAAAACTAAACTACAAAAACAATTTATAAATTCTGTATTCTATGCTAATAGTGTCCTAAACATTTTTTGATTAACAAATGCTGTATTGGCTTTTCAATTTTTCTTTCTAAAATGGCAATCCTTTCACCTCTTGCACCAAAAATTCATTTTAATTTCTCCGTTTATTACTAACAATAATCTTTTACCTTTGCAACGCTGAAAAAAATAATAGCCATATCATTTTTGTTCATTTTTCTTTCTACCAATTCGGTTGTTAAAGAGTTGTTTCGTTTACCTGTACTTTTTCATCATTATCAAGAGCATATTTCTATTAATGGAAAAGAATCTTTTATTAGTTTCTTAGCCGAGCATTACACCTCAACACAAATTCATCATCATGCAGATAATGATAAACACAACGACCACGAAAAACTTCCTTTTAAATCTGTAGATGTTTCAACTCCTATTAATGTTACTGTTCCAAAGAATTACTTATTAATTACTAAAGAATTTTTTGTTGAAACCAGTACAAAAAAAGTTAGTACCAAACAACAGCAACTCACATCTGATTTTATAAAAAATATTTTTCAGCCTCCCCGATTTAGTTAATACCTTTTTATAATTTTTAAAAGATATTTTACAATTCAATAAATACCTTTTTATTGAACTAATCATTTGTACAATATCCTATTTATAATAGTATTTAACTAACAATTTATGCTTACTAAAATTATTCAATTTTCCATAAAAAATAAATTAATCATTGGGCTTTTCATTATTGGTCTTATTGGTTATGGTGTTTATGAAGTAAAAAAATTACCCATTGATGCAGTGCCTGATATTACCAACAATCAGGTACAAATTATTACTATTTCTCCAGCTTTAGGAGCTAATGATGTAGAGCGTTTAATAACCTTTCCTATTGAGCAAGAAAACAGTAATATACCAGGGTTAAAAGAGTTAAGAAGTATTTCAAGATTTGGTTTATCGGTAGTAACACTTGTATTCAATGATAATGTAGATGTGTATTGGGCAAGACAACAAATTGCCGAACGATTAATTCATGTACAAAACTTAATTCCTCAAGGAGTAGGAACACCTTCGCTAGCTCCTGTTACAACAGGTTTAGGCGAAATTTATCAATACACTGTTCGTGCAAAAAAGGGTTATGAAAATAAATACAATTCAATGGATTTACGCACCATTCAGGATTGGATTATTCGTAAACAATTATTAGGTGTACAAGGCGTTGCAGAAGTAAGCAGCTTTGGTGGTTTATTAAAGCAATATGAGGTTTCAGTAGAGCCTTCTAAATTAATGGCTTACAATATTAGCATTAACGATGTATTTAGTGCCCTCGAAAAAAATAATCAAAATGTTGGCGGCTCTTACATAGAAAAAGGTCCCACTGCTTTGTATATAAAAACGGAAGGATTGGTTGAAGATTTTGATGATATAAAAAATATTGTTGTAAAAAATTTATCTAATGGAACACCTTTACTTATTCGTGATGTAGCTGATGTAAAATTAGGTAATGCTACAAGATATGGAGCTATGACTTTTAATGGCACAACACAGGTTTCTGGTGCTGTAGTAATGATGCTTAAAGGTGCCAATAGTAATGAAGTAATTAAAAATATAAAAGAACGCATTGTTCAAATTCAAAAAACACTGCCCGAAGGTGTAATCATTGACCCCTTTATTGATAGAACAAAAATGGTAAACAATGCTATTAGTACTGTAAGTAAAAACTTAGCAGAAGGAGCCTTAATTGTTGTTTTTGTTTTGGTGTTATTTCTTGGAAATTTTAGAGCAGGTTTTTTAGTAGCATCTATCATTCCTTTATCTATGTTGTTTGCTATTATTTTAATGAACTTGTTTGGAGTAAGTGGTAATTTAATGAGTTTAGGAGCATTGGATTTTGGTTTAATTGTAGATGGAGCTGTGATTATTGTAGAAGCTGTAATGCACCAGCTTTCCAAAAGAAAAGAGTTTGCACAGCTCAACAAACTTTCACAGATAGAAATGGATAGTGAAGTAAAAAAATCTGCTTCAAAAATGATGAATAGTGCTGTGTTTGGGCAAATCATTATTTTAATGGTGTACTTACCCATTTTTTCTTTACAAGGAATAGAAGGAAAAATGTTTAAACCAATGGCACAAACAGTAGCCTTTGCTTTAACAGGAGCTTTTATTTTATCGCTTACTTATATACCTATGATGAGTAGTTTGGTGTTGAGTAAAAAATTAAAACACAAAGCAACTTTCTCCGATAAAATGATGCATCGTTTAGAAAAAGTGTACCAAAGAAATTTGATAAAAATTTTAAACCATAAAAAGAAAGTTTTAGCATCGGTAGTTGTATTATTTGCCTTTGCAATTTTTTTATTAACAAGATTAGGAGGAGAGTTTATACCCTCATTGCCCGAAGGAGATTTTGCAGTTGATACAAGAGTTTTATCTGGCAGCAACCTTAATACATCTATTGAAGCTGCTTCTAAAGCATCTAAAATTTTATTAGAAAAATTTCCTGAAGTAAAAAAAGTTGTTACTCGTACAGGTATCAGTGAAGTGCCTACAGACCCCATGCCTGTTGAAGCATCTGATATGATGATAATTTTAAAAGATAGAAAAAATTGGACTTCTGCAAAAACGTACGAAGAATTAGAATCAAAAATGAGTAAATCTTTAGAAGATATTCCTGGTGTATCTTTTGGATTTCAATATCCCGTTGCCATGCGTTTTAATGAACTCATTTCTGGTGCAAGGCAAGATGTAGTTTGTAAAATTTATGGCGAAAATTTAGATACACTTGCTGCTTATGCAGAACACTTAGGAAACATTTGCAAAACTGTAGAAGGCAGTACAGGCTTATATGTTGAAGCTGTAACAGGAATGCCACAAATTATTATAAAATACAACAGAACTGCCATTGCTCAATATGGTTTAAATATTAGCGATGTAAACAATGTTATTAATGCAGCATTTGCAGGAAAAAGCAGTGGCTTAGTGTATGAAGGAGAAAAACGCTTTGACCTTGTAGTAAGATTATCTGGTAAACAAAGAAAAGAGGTAGATGATGTAAATAACCTTTTAATAACAACACCAAAGGGAACTCAAATTCCATTATACCACTTAGCAGAAGTTAAAATAGAAGATGGATATAGTCAAATTCAAAGAGAAAATTTTCAACGAAGAATTATGGTAGGCTTTAATGTACGAGGGAGAGATGTGCAATCAATAGTAAATGAGTTGCAACAAAAAGTAGAACATCAAATAAAATTATCGCCAGGGTATTTTATTGCTTATGGTGGTGCGTTTGAAAACCTTAATGCAGCAAAGAAAAGATTATTTATTGCTGTTCCTGTTTCATTGCTACTCATTTTTTTACTACTCTATTTTGCATTTAATTCAATAAAACAAAGCTTACTAATTTACACAGCAATTCCATTATCTGCCATTGGCGGTATTATGGCATTAAGTATTAGAGATATTCCATTTAGTATATCGGCAGGAGTTGGTTTTATTGCTTTATTTGGTGTTGCAGTTTTAAATGGCATTGTATTAATAGCAGAGTTTAATGCTTTGAAAAAAGATGGCTTAAACGACATAAAACAAATAGTAATTACAGGTACAAAAACTCGTTTACGCCCTGTATTAATGACAGCCTTAGTAGCCTCATTAGGGTTTTTACCAATGGCTATTAGTCATGGCGAAGGAGCAGAGGTTCAACGCCCATTAGCAACTGTTGTAATAGGAGGTTTATTAGTGGCAACGCTTCTTACTCTTTTTGTTTTACCCATTTTATATATCATGTTTAACCGAAAAACTTTTATTCCTAAAAAAACAATTTCTGCCACAAGCGTAATTGTTGTAATGCTTATGGCAAGCCTATTTCAGGCAAATGCACAAAAGCCTATTTCGTTAAAAAATGCAACTGATACCGCATTGAAAAATAATTTATTTGTAAAAAACGAACGACTTCGTTCCGATTATCAAAAATTATTAATTCAAACTAATAAAAATATTGCTCACACAAATTTTACCACAGAGTTTGGGCAAATAAATAGTGCTTATGTTGATATAAAATTTGGCGTTGCACAAACTATTAATTTTCCAAAAGTATATGCTTCGCAAAAAGCATTATTAACAGCAGAATGGAAAAGCAGTTTATTAAATGTAAGTATAAAAGAAAGTAGTTTGAAAAAACAAGTGGCACAAGTTTTTTACAACTTATTATACCTACAAGAAAAGAAAAAACTTTTAGAAAGCACCGATACAGTATTTGCAGAATTTTTAAGAAAATCAACTTTGCGTTTTAATACAGGTGAAAGCAATTTATTAGAAAAAACAACTGCCGAAAACCAACGTGGTCAAATTGCTTTACAATTAGCAGAAATAAAGCAGGATATTGAAATACTCCAAACACAATTTCAACTTTTATTAAATACCGAAACTGTATTAAACCCAGATGAAAATGATAAGGAATTGAAAATTTTTTCAATCATCGATTCGTCTTTATTAGCAACACATCCTGCAATACAATTGTACAAACAAGAGCAAGAAACAGCAACAGCTCTTACTCAAGTAGAAAAAAACAAACTGCTGCCAGAATTAACCTTAGGCTATAATATTATGGGCATGAAAGGTTCAGGATCAGACAATAAGACCTACAATAGCTTACCTCGTTTTCATTCAGTGCAAATTGGGTTAGGTATTTCTATTTTCAATAATAGTCAAAAAGCAAAAATTAATGCAGCTAAACTAAATGAAGAAATTGTGCAACACGAATACGAATTAAATTTAAAAACTTTTGAAAATAATTTTAAAATAGCCTTAACGCAATATCAAAAATTTTCAGCAGCAGTGCAGTATTACAAAACGGAAGCATTAAAAAATGCCGAAACAATTACCCTTACTGCAAACAAGCAATTTGTAAATGGCGATATAAATTATTTAGAATGGGTAATATTAATGAACCAAGTTGTAACTATTCACAACAACTACATTGATGCATTATTTAATAAAAACAATGCAGCCACCGAACTAAACTATTTTTATAACAAGTAAAAAACACAGCAATGAAACGCTTCATACTTATCTTAAACTTATTTATTTTAATAACAGCATGTAAAAATAAAAATCAGGAAGAGGCTGCTATTGAAACAAACAATAACACTATTACCTTAACAGAGGCACAATTTAAAAATGCAGGAATAACAACTGGTAAATTTACACAAGAAAACATTTCAACTTTATTAAAAGTAAATGGAAAAATAGATGTACCACCACAAAATATGGTTTCCATTAGTGTGCCCTTGGGTGGATATTTGAAACACACTAATCTTTTAGCAGGAATGCATGTAAATAAAGGAGATGTTTTAGCTACTATTGATGACCAGCAATACATACAAATTCAACAGGATTATCTTACCACAAAAGCACAATTTGAATTTACAGAAAGCGAATACAAAAGGCAAAGCGAATTAAATAAAAACAAAGCCACCAGCGATAAAGTTTTTGAACAAGTAAAAGCAACTTATCATACACAACAAATTTTAATAAAAGCTTTAGAAGAAAAATTAAAATTGATTGGTTTAAATCCTCAAAAAATTTCTACAGCTACTATTTCAAAAAATATCAATATTTATTCGCCCATTTCTGGTTTTGTAACTGCAGTAAATGTAAATATTGGTAAATACTTAAATCCAAGCGATGTTTTGTTTGAATTAGTTGATCCTACAGATATTCATTTGAATTTAGCCGTTTTTGAAAAAGATGTAAATAAACTTTCAATAGGCCAAAAATTATTTGCTTACTCCAACAATAATCCAGATAAAAAATATTTGTGCGATATTATTTTAATCAGTAAAAATTTAAACAATGAAAATTTTGCAGAAGTACATTGTCATTTCGAAAAATACAGTGAGGTTTTATTGCCAGGCATGTTTATGAATGCAGAAATAGAAACAAAATCAACTCTTTCAAATGCCTTACCCAACGAAGCTATTGTACGATTTGAAAATAAACAATATGTTTTTATTCAAACCCACGATAAAACTTATAAAATGATAGAAGCACAAACGGGTAATACCGAAAATGGATTAACCGAAATTATAATAGCAGAAAAATATATAAAGGAAACTTTTGTACTTAAAGGAGCCTATAATTTACTTATGTCATTAAAAAATATAGGCGAAGAAGAGTAAGCTACTTCTGAAAATTTTAAATAAAAAAATTAATCATTTTGCATTTTAATTAAAAGCTCTATTTTTGCCGCTATAACTAAAAACTTTATACAATGTCAGACATCGCAACTAGAGTAAAGAAAATCATTGTTGACAAATTAGGTGTAGATGAAGCAGAAGTAACTACAGAAGCTTCTTTCACCAATGATCTTGGTGCAGATTCTTTAGATACTGTTGAATTAATCATGGAATTTGAAAAAGAATTCAGCATCTCTATTCCTGATGAACAAGCAGAAACTATTACAACTGTTGGACAGGCTGTAACTTACTTGGAAGAACACGCCAAATAAGAATTTTACTCCTGTAAGATTGGAATAACTTATTGATAAATCCGCCTTTTTAAGCACTTTAAAGTTTAAGCTGGCGGATTTATTTATTTAAAACATTTCGTGTTACCAATTATATTTGTGCTATTAACCAAATAAGTAAAAAACAAATCTTACTTTCAATACTGTTAATCAAATCAAAAAAGCTAATTGTATATGACTTTAAAAAGAGTAGTTGTAACAGGATTAGGTGCTATTACACCATTAGGCAATAATGTAAACGATTATTGGAAAAACTTAGTAGATGGTGTTTCTGGAGCCGATATGATTACTTTGTTTAATGCAGAAAAATTTAGAACAAAATTTGCCTGCGAAGTAAAAGGCTTCGATGCTACAGAATTTTTAGACAGAAAAGAAGCTCGTAAAATTGATAGATTTACACAGTTTGCTTTGGTTGTTAGCGACCAAGCAATGAACGATGCAGGCTTACATAAAGATAATATAAACCCAGACCGTATAGGTGTTGTTTTTGCAAGTGGTATTGGAGGTTTAATTACTTTTCAACACGAAGTACAAGAGTTTGCAAAAGGCGATGGAACACCACGTTTCAACCCTTTCTTTATTCCTAAAATGATATTAGATATAGCAGCAGGACAAATTAGTATGCGTCATAATTTACGAGGTCCAAACTTTGCTGTTGTAAGTGCATGTGCAAGTAGTACCAATGCTATTATGGATGCTTTTAATTTATTGCGTTTAGGCAAAGCCGATATTATTTTAACAGGTGGAAGCGAAGCTGTTATTAGCGAAGCTGGTGTTGGTGGTTTTAATGCCATGAAAGCCATGAGTGAAAGAAACGATGATCCTAAAACAGCATCACGCCCTTATGATAAAGACAGAGATGGTTTTGTAATGGGAGAAGGTGCAGGTATGTTGGTATTAGAAGAGTTAGAACATGCCAAAGCTCGTGGAGCAAAAATTTATTGCGAAATAATGGGTTGTGGTGCAACTGCAGATGCTCATCATATTACAGCTCCTCACCCTGATGGATTAGGAGCAAAAAATGTAATGCTTGCTGCTTTAGATGATGCTAATATGCAGCCTACTGAAATTGATTACATTAACACACATGGCACAAGTACACCTGTTGGCGATGGTGCAGAAATTAAAGCTGTAACAGAGGTGTTTGGAGAACATGCTTTTAAACTAAATATAAGTGCTACAAAAAGCATGACTGGGCATTGTTTAGGTGCTGCAGGTGCATTAGAAGCCATTGCAAGTATTATGGCAGTGGTGCATGATGTAGTTCCTCCAACAATCAATCACTTTACAGATGACCCTGAAATAGACGCTAATCTAAATTTCACTTTTAATAAAGCACAACAACGTACAGTAAATGCTGCATTAAGCAATACATTTGGGTTTGGCGGACATAATGCTTGTGTAATTGTAAAAAAATATAAAGGGTAGTGCTTCTCATTTATAAAAAAAATACAAAAGGTTTTTTATTCAACTATCAAATTTCCTAATTGCACATTGTCTTTGTGTTTGTAATTTTTATTACATACACTCATTTACTTAATGTTGCAATATTTATTTGTACATTGTTAGTGCTATTGTAATTTTTTTATCTATTTTCCATTATAGTATTATACTAATTATTCTTTTTTAAGAGTGAACAAAAACTCAAGCCCTCCTTCTTTTCTATTTTTTGCAATAATTTTTCCGCCGTGAAATTGTACTGCATTTTTTACAATTGACAAGCCTAAACCCGATCCTCCTAATTCACGTGTACGTCCTTCTCCAATTCTATAAAATCTTTCAAAAATTCTACTTAAATGAATTTCATCCTGAATACCTTTGCCTGAATCAAAGTACGAAAAGTAGTAATACTCCGTATCTTCTTTAAAAATAGAAACATTAATTTTTACATTTTCACCTGCATATCTAATAACATTTTCTGTAAGGTTTCTGAACAAAGCATACAGTAAATTGGAATTTCCTTTTAATGCTACATTATTGGGTAAATGCCAGTTAAATTCAATTTTATGGGCAAGGAGTTGCGACTGCAAATCATCTTTTAACTTTATTAAAATATATTGAACATTTATTGTTTCCAAAGAAAATAAACTGTGGGCTTCTTCCATTTTTGTTATTAAACTCATGTCTTGAATAATTTCTGAAAGAACTAATGTTTGCTGAAAAGCACGTTCTATAAAATACTTTTGTTTTGCAGAATCCAAGTGTTGGTTTAAAACTGTTTCTAAATAGCCTCTGATACTTGTAATAGGTGTTCTTAATTCATGAGCTATATTACCTGTCATTTCCTGTTTAAGTTGTTTTGTTTTCTCTTTTTTTGTTACATCTGTCAAAATAATTTCAGAACTATTGTCTTCAAAAATATGAGCCCTTACAGAAAATATTTTTCCTTGTATATGTATTATGTTTTCAAAATAACGAATGTTGTTTTGTGCAAAAAAATCCTGCAATTCCTGAAATTTTGAATCACTTAAAATGATGGAAGCATCATTAGTTGTATTATCAATAATGTTATTAAGGTTTTGAATAAATAAACCATTATGAAACTCTATGGTACGATTAAAAGATAAAAAACAAATACCCTCTTCTAATACTTGTATATGTTGCAATAGTTTTTGACGCTCTAATAAAATAATTCTTTTACTTTCTTTTAGCTGAAAATAATTATCTGCAATTTTACTGCCAATTTCACCAATTTCATCATTAGGAAATTGAAGCTGCATTTTTTTATTCTTATCTGAGTTTAAAACATAATCTCTAAGTTGTCTAATTGTTTTACCCAATTTACTTGTAGCAATATGAATAAAAAATAAAAAAACAATAAAAAATAAAAGTATAAAATATAATGAAACGTTATCTGGTTGTAGAACTTGCTGAAGTTGTATGTTATAGGGCAATGCAACGCGTATATATAAAGTGTCAAACTTTTTAGCAAAGTACAAGTATTTATGTTGGTTTGAATTGGATAAACGTATATGCGATCCTTTGCCATTATTAGTTGCATCTATTATTTCAGGTCGATCAATATGATTGTTTAGATTATAGAAACTATCAATAGAATTATCGTACAAAACCTTTCCTTGATTATTTATTAAGGTAATGCGTAAATCATTAGGTAAAATGGTTTGCAACCAAAACGATTTAGGAATTAAAGTACTGTCAATTTGAAAAACTTGTGTATGAATAATATCTGTGTAAGCTTCTAACTTTTCTTCTAATGCTTGTGTTTTATATTTTTTTTCTCTTACTCTCTCAAAAACTATAATACTAATTGTAAAAAGTACAAATAAAACACTGAAGTAAAGAAATAGTTTTTGACGATAGCTGATTTTCATAACCCTGTTGTATTAAAACGATAACCATAACCCGAACGATTGGAAATTACAAAAGCATAATCGTTTAATTTTTTTCTTAACCGTGCAATATGAACATCAACAGTTCTTTCTGTAATATAGGGAGAGTCTTGCCATAATTTATTTATAATACTCTCTCTGGAAAACATTCTATCAGGGTTTTTAGCAAGTAAATACAGTAAATTAAATTCTGTTTTAGTAAGCTCTACTTTAGTATCATTTATATAAAGTTCTTTTAAATCAAAATCAATCACAAAATTATTATAGCTCAATTTATGATCATTACCTACACTTACTTTATCGTTTCTTTTTAATATAGCTTTTACTCTTGCAATAATTTCTTTGATAGAAAACGGTTTAGAAATATAATCATCTCCTCCTACTGAAAATCCAGTAAGCATATCGTTTTCGGTATCTTTTGCAGTTAAAAAAATTATGGGAGTATTAATATCTGCTTTTCTAATTTGTTCAGCCATTTTATAACCAGACATTCCTCCCATCATTACATCTAATAAAATTAAATCGAAGTTGATTAGGTTTTTCAATAAAGCATCCTCAGCAGAAGAAGCTATTTCAATTTCAAATCCTTCGTTTCTTAAATTAAACTCTAAAATTTCTGCTATGCTGCTATCATCATCTACTATTAAAATTTTTTTACTCATAAAATATTTTGATAAAATTCTACTTAAAATTTAACCAAAACATATTTGTATTCAATTTAGTTTTCTACTCAAATATGCTTGTATTTTTTTGCAAAAATTAGTTACAAATGTTACAAATATGTTACAACAATTAGAATAAGCTTGAGTTATACATTATAATAATCAAATCAATTTTGATTATTATAAAAAACAAACTAAAAATCATAAGGGCAACAATACCAAATGTCCAATAATACACTAACTTAAAAAAGCCTGAAAATGCCTAATTATACTAAGTTTCACAAAAAAAAGCCCTGTTTTTGATTGAAAAACGAAATGTCCAGAAAAATTGAATATTGCTGAATTTTGGTATAATAAATACAAATTATTATTACTATAATTATAAGTGAACCTACACAATACCTTATTTAAGCTGAAAACCTTTGCTTTATTGGCTTTTTAACGTTTTAAGCATATTAGCATTACACCAAAATTATACCCTTTTATAAGCCTTTAATGCAACAAGCAAAAAACAACCTAAAAAGAGTTGGGTTTACAGTTGGGTTTACAGTTGGGTTTACAAACAATGGTTTTTAAACACACATTCGCACCCCCATAAGGACAAAAAAAGGGCATTTTGGTACAGTTTTTTACACATTCGCACCCCCATAGGGACATTATTTTAAAAACTGCAATTTGCGTGAAACACTTATAAATGCTGCATTACAGAGTATATATTAAAATTATTTATACTGAAAAACGTATATCTTCCGCTATAAAAGGCAGACAAATGGTACTTATTCAAGACGGATAACACCTACTATAAGGGCTATTCCTGTAATTTCTTTTTCGGGAATATCAAATGGCGGATAATCTTTATTGTCGCTAACAACTTGTATAAAATCTTTCTTTTTTGAAGGCAATAAACGCTTACAAATCATTCCTTGCTCTTTAGTAGCCACCACATAGGTTTTATTCCATTGTATAAAATTTCTTTCTTTAAGAATACGGCATGCTATAACATCGCCACTACTATATTTAGGATACATACTACTGCCTTTTACTCTAATCATAAAATCAATGCCGTTAAAATCTGGTACAACATAGCGAGCCTGTATATCTTCTTCCTTGATGGCAAAATTTTCATTACCAAATCCTGCTGCAACTTCTTGAGAGACTAAAGGAATTTCAGATGTGGAATTAATTCCTCTAAAATATTTTACTAATTTATTATAATCATTTTGCTTAGGCAACCCTTTCCCTTGTAGCCATTTAGCCATTCTATCATAGGGTATTTCTGTTTTTCTTGCAACTTCTTTTGCATTGCAATTACGAAGTTTTTCTAAAATTTCTTCTGCTTTCATAAAAATAGTTCCATTTATATTTGGTAATATGGAATAAGTTCCATTATTTGCACTTGTTTTTAATAATAAAACAAACAAAACAATGAGTAAAAATAGGAAAAAGTACAATGCAAAAAGTGCATTAGTTATTAAACAGCTTGCCGCTAAATATGAAGTTACAGAAACATTTGTAAGGCTTGCATTAAGAAATGAGAGAGATAGCGAAACAGCAGAAGCAATAAAAAAAGACTACAAAAATTTAATAAAAGCTATTGATAACATTTTAAAATAAGATATGCCACACATTTGGAATAATATAGTAGTGGTTATAAAAGACGAATTAGTGCCATCTTACTATAACTGCCTTAAAACATTACAATCTGAAATTGACAGGTACAAAGACAAAGACTTTGGCATTAAGCAAGTAAGGCGTGGCGGCAATGGTGGTAAAATGCTCATTGCTTTTGATAGTTTGGAAAAATATATACAAGATGCTATTGGTGACCCACGAAAAGTGAACAATCCTTTAGATTTATTTTACAAAACAGATATGGCGGCGGTTGCTTTTTTTAACAACTACAGATTTGAAGATAAAACAGGGTTAACAATAAAGCACATTGAGGAATATGTAATTAATGCATCGGTGCTAAAAGCTGCCATACAACTGAAAGAAGCAAGAGAGTATGAACGTAAAAGCAAAGGTGGCAGTTGCAAAAAAATATTAACTACAATTTGTAATGATGTAATAAACTTCAACAAATCATTACGCACTAACCACAATACTATTGAACACACATTGCCTGCAAGTGAAAAACGTTTTAAAGAAACTTTTAAAGAGTTTTCAAACGGCTTTAATTATGCTGCCCTAATAAGCGGAAAGCTGAAAAATGAAAACCGAAAACTTGTTACTGACGAACTACTACAATTCCTGAACGATTTATTTGCCACACAAGCACACAAACCCACACGCACAGAAGTTGCCAAACAATACGACAGTTTTTTATCAGGCTATATAGAAGTTGATAATCCTGAAACAGGCGAATGTTACGACCCTAAAGAATTTAAGCCACTAAGTGATAACGCAATTATAAACTACTTAAACAAATGGGAATATAAAATTGCTACACACAAAAAACGTAGCGGCGATAGGCAACAATACATGGGTAAATTCAAACCTTATCACAGCTTGGAACGCCCACTATATGCAGGTTCTATAATTTCTGTGGATGACAGGCAACCGCCGTTTAAATATGACAACTTAAATAATCGTGTTTGGTTTTACAATGGAATTGATTTAGGCAGTGAAGCATTTACCTGTTGGGTGTATGGAAAAAGTAAGGATGGTATTATTACAGACTTCTACCGTCAGTTAATCAGAAACTATGTTGGTTGGGGTTTTCAGTTGCCACATGAAATAGAAGCAGAGAGCAATTTAAACGCATCTTTTACAAACACATTTTTACGACCAGGTGCAATGTTTAATGACGTGAGAATTGAAGCAAACAATGCAAGAGGCAAACGCATTGAAAGGTACTACGGCAATCTGCGTTATCAGTATGAAAAACAAAAAGAAGGTTGGTTGGCACGTCCATTTGCAAGAAGCGAAGCCAACCAAGCAGGCAATACACCTGCTCCTATTATACCTTACGATACTATTATTCAAAATTGCTTAAAAGATATTGAAGACTGGAACAATAGCCCACATAGTGTACATACTCATAAAACACGTTGGGAAGTATTTGAAGAAATGCAGCACCCACAATTAACACCTATTAATTGGCTTGCCATTCTTCCATACTTAGGTTACAAAACACAAACAAGTTGCGGACTTAACGGCATCATCAACTTAAATAATAAAGAATATCTATTAGGCTTGGACGGAGAGGTGTTATTGGGAGATGACTTAATTACTATGATGAAAATTGTTGCTGGCGAAAAAATAGACATCTATTGGTTGGATGGCGATAATGGCGAAGTAATTAAAGCCCTTGTGTTTTTGCGAAACACCGACAGAATTATTTGCGAAGCTGTAATAAAACCTACCTACAACCGTGCCAGTTTAGAGCGTACAGAACGTGATAAAAATAACTACGAAATTATGAGTGCTTATGTAGCCACCATAGAGGGCTATGCAAGACGTAAAGCTACACAATTAACCAACCTTATTGTAATAGACAACAGACCAAAAACATTGAACAGAAAATTTGTTATAGACCAGGTAAAAAGATATGAGCTTACAGATACAGAGGCAGAAATATTAGAAGATGAAACAGAAGAAGTATTAGTTTATACAAACGAAAAAACAAAAGACCTAAAACATAGATTTTAAAACCTAAAGTATATGATACAAACAACCACACAACAAAAGCAAACCATCGTTGCACAGCTAATGGAGCAACGTAAAAATTTTGACGGAACAGACCAGCAATTTGCTAAACAATGGGACATTAATTATTCTGTTTTCAGCAGACTAAAAACAGACAAAACTTATGATGGCTTATTAAGAGAAGCACAATGGTTAAATCTGGGTAGAGAACTTGATGTAGAGTTGAGCGAAAGAAAATGGAACATGGCAAGGACCGAAGTGTATAACATGATAGAGCAAGATGTTACTTTTTGCCAACAAAACGCAAAAGCAATGATATGTGTAGATGATTGCGGCATTGGCAAAACATTTAGTGCAAAGTATTTAAGCCGAAAAAGAAAAAACTGTTTTTACATAGATGCCAGCCAGGCTAAAACAAAACAAGCATTTATAAGATTAATAGCCAAAACTATTGGTGTAGATGATAAAGACAAGTACCTAAGAGTAAAAGCAAATATTAAATATGCTTTAAAAATGTTACCTAACCCTATTGTAATTATTGACGAAGCTGGCGACTTAGAATATACTGCTTTTTTAGAGCTAAAAGAATTATGGAATGCCACAGACAAAGCATGTGGTTGGTACATGATGGGTGCAGATGGATTGAGGGCAAAAATTGAAAGGGGGATACAAAATAAAAAAGTTGGCTTTCGTGAATTGTTTAGCCGATACAGCGAAAGGTTTACAAGCATTGTTCCTATTGATAGAAACGAAAAAATAGCCTTTTATAAAAAACTGATAACCGATGTGCTAAGTGTAAATATGAGTAATAAAACTAAGCTGAACGAAATAGTACGTCGCTGTTTAGTAAATGATGATAGTGGCAATATTGGTGGATTACGAAGGGCAGAAAGTTTATTAATACTAAATCAATAAATGTACACAGTAAATAAAAATATAGAAGCTCTTTTAAAAAAGCTTGCAAGCAAACTGCCAAAAATAAGCATTAACACACATGAAAAATATTGGGTAAGTGGTGCAGAAATACTGGCTTGGGGAACTATTACAGAAATTAACGGCAAGCCTATAATAGAAACACAAATGTACTTGTGGGAATACCCTGTAATAATAGTTGCTAACCATTATCGCCGCTTAAAAAAAAGGTATAAAGCAAAAGGAATAGATGGTGTGCAGGAATATTTAAAATGGATAAATGTGCTTGCTAAAGGGAAGAAGATAGAAGTACAAATGCAACAATTATTAACAGTAATTAAAACGATAGCAGAGAATAAATAAAACAATGAGCCGTAGCCTTTCCATTAAAAACCTGTATGCAAAAAAGTTTCAACAATTTGAGTTTGATGGGTTATACAAAACAGCAATGGGTAATCCTGAAAGCAACGGCATTTGGATTATTTGGGGTAGAGAAAAAAATGGTAAAACCTGGTGGGCTTTAAAGTTGGCAAACTATTTAAGCAAACAAACAAAAGTTCTTTATATAAGTGCAGAAGAAGGTACAGGGCTTGATTTTGTGGCAGCCTGCAAACGTGCAGGGCTAAGTAGCAACAATAATGATTTAAAGTTTGATGAATATTTAAGCATTGGCGAATTAAATGAGAAGTTGAAAAGCCGAAAAAGTGCAAAGGTTGTATTCATCGACAACTGCACCATTTATGCAGATGAGCTAAGAGCAGGGGCTTTGAGAGATTTAATAAAGCAATACCCCGATAAACTGTTTGTATTTGTTGCACATGAAGAAAAACGAGAGCCATACACAGCATTGGCAAAGTTAGCTAAGAAGTTGGCAAAAGTAATTATGCATGTGCAGGGGTTGGCTACACATATAAGTGGAAGATGCCCTGGAGGAATTATAAGCATTGATGAAACTAAAGCAGCCCTGTATTGGGGAAGCGAAATAATAAACAAATAAAATAATATGCTAAAAGAAAACTACATGGTAGTTCAGCTACCTAAAGAAAACGAAGCTGGCGATATAACCATTGGCGAGCCTGCATGGTTTAATGAATTTGATGCAGCCTTTGACTGCTTTAACGAAATGGCTGCTGCAGAAGGAATACAGCTTGTACAACCTAAATATGCAAAACCACTACGTGCAGCTTTGAACTATTACAACATTGAATTGTGGGTAATTAAAAGAACAGATGAACTTGTAAAAAATTATAATTATGATAGCAGATTTACAACAATGGGTAGAGGGCTTTGAAGATGAACTAAGAAAAAGGTTTGGTGCTAATTTAAAATTAGTAGTAGTAAACGATTACTCTAATGGCATTATAGAAAAAATAATATTAGCTGTTGCACAAGTTAGTGGCGTAAGTTATGATTTAATAGTGTCTGAAAAAAGAGGGACACAGCAAGTATCAGATGCAAGAATGGTAGCCATGTACTTCATCAGGTCGTACTTCCCAAACTACTCTTTAACTAAAATAGCAGCACATTTTGGCAAAAGACATCACTCCACAGTTATAAACTCCATAAAGGTTATAAATACAAGATTAGAGGTGGGGGATATACTAATAAAAACAATAGTTACAAGGGCAGCACAAAAAATTGAAGAAATAAATAATGCCATTTATGATAACAACAACAAAGAAATTTAAAATTAATACTGCCACAGGAAAACAAGCAATGG
>Ga0116193_1000438_pt1 | contig 39550 bp, 35 predicted proteins | sample AD_UKC115_MetaG_FD_89892 | JGI IMG/M metagenome (GOLD analysis project Ga0116193, IMG submission 89892) | Active sludge microbial communities of municipal wastewater-treating anaerobic digesters from Hong Kong - AD_UKC115_MetaG | ecosystem: Engineered > Bioreactor > Anaerobic > Digestate... | reverse complement strand
GTGGGCGATCTGACTTTGACGGAAGATGTCAATGCCCAGGCGGCGACAGGGTTTGACGAGGTAGTAGGAAATGATTACGATTACTGCTTCAAGAACTGCCGGGATATTTTCGAGAACGATGATATGACGCTTGCAAATCTGGAGACAGCGGTTACCGACAACACGGAGCATGCTGACAAGCAGTATGTTTTCAGGATGGCGCCGGAAGGGCTTGCCATGCTCAATAACGCGGGTATTGAAGCGGTAAATCTCGCTAATAACCATACGAGAGATTATCTGCAGGAGGGCCTGAATGAGACCCGTGACAATCTTGATGAATACGGAATCACATGGAGTGATTCCGATTACACTGCGATATATGAGACCGGGAACGGCGTAAAGATAGGAATGTTCGGAATAGGCAACGGCGGAGATGCCCAGAAAGGCTATGATGCCATAGATGAGCTTCGCGATGAAGGCGCGGATATCGTTATTGCTTCATGCCACTGGGGAGTTGAGGCCACATACGAACCGAATCAGGACCAGGTTGCTCTGGCGCACGGTCTCATTGATCACGGCGCGGACATCGTCATCGGCACGCATCCTCACAGACTTCAGCCTATAGAACAGTACAACGGAAAGTTTATATGCTATTCACTTTCGAACTTTTGTTTTGGTGGAAATACCTCACTAAGTGACCCTGATTCTGCTATAATTCAATGCGAATTTATCATGGACGCGGGCGGCACAGGTTGCGTAGACTATAAGCTGAACGTGATTCCGTTTTCGCAGACGTCGACAAGACCGGGTAATGATTATTGCCCTGTGCCTTACGACTGGGGAAGCACTGATTACTACAGGGTTCTGTCAAGGCTCAAATGGTCCGGTGAGGACGAGTAAAGACTGACAGAGACGGGTATAAGAGTATAATTTATAAGGAAAGAGGCACTGTTTTATGGCTAACGGTAAAGTTTTGATTGTAATGGGTTCAGATTCGGATTTTCCGATTATGGAGAAATGTTTCAAAATGCTCGATAAATTCGACGTTAAATATGATGTGAAGGTTGCGTCGGCGCACAGAACTCCGGACAAGGCGATTGCTCTCGCGCGCAGTGCGGAAGACAGCGGATATGACGTTATTATCGGAGCGGCAGGTCTTGCGGCACATCTGTCGGGTGTGCTTGCGGCAAATACAATTCTTCCTGTTATCGGCGTTCCGTGCAAGGGCGGAGCTCTTAACGGCGTCGATGCTCTTTATGCTACGGTTCAGATGCCGACCGGAATCCCGGTTGCTACAGTCGCAATTGACGGCGGAGCGAACAGCGCAATACTTGCATGCCAGATGATAGCCCTTAAGAGTGAAGAGCTGCGCAAGAGACTTCATGATTACAAGAAAGAACTTGCTGATTCAGTCGAGGAGAAGGATAAGGCTCTGCAGACGAAGATAGCGCAGATGTAATTACGAAAATAAGTTTTGGAAGGTAACGGGTAAAGATAACTTATGAGTGGTATTTTCGGTTGCTTTGACGTTGACGGCAATTGTGATAACGTGGTGCGCAGCGCATACTACGGTATTTTTTCATTGCAGCACAGAGGTCAGGAATCGGCCGGTATTGCAGTAAATAACGGCGGTGCGTTTCTTTGTCATAAGAACGACGGACTTGTCGCTGATGTCTTTGACGATATGACACTGTCTGCGCTTCAGGGAACTTCAGCAATTGCCCATTGCAGAGGCGGTTCATCAGGAATTTCGGGTTCTGACGCGATACAGCCTTCGGTTATCAAGTCCCGTGTCGGCAACATTGCGCTGACGTCTGATTCAGTGATAATGAATGATGACGCACTCAGAGAGGAACTCAAGGGCCTTGGCGCAATTTTCCAGACAAACACCGACTCGGAGATTATTTTGTCACTGTTCTCAAGGAACAGGATAAAGACTGAAGACTGCGAGCATGCGATTCTGGAGACCATGAAGCAGATCAGGGGCGTTTATTCCATGATTTTCATGACGGATAACAAGCTTATCGGCGTTAGGGATCCGTTCGGTTTAAGACCGCTTGTGCTCGGAAGGAAGGGCAGTTTCTATTTTCTGTCGTCAGAGACCTGTGCGCTTGATGCTGTTGACGCAGAATTTGTGAGGGATCTTGAACCGGGAGAAGTCGTGTCAATCTCCAGGGATAAGGTTACATCCTTTAAGCTTAACGGCGGCGCGGAGAACAAGGCGGATGGAAAGGTATGTCTTTTCGAGTATGTTTATGTCGCGCGTCCTGATTCCGTAATCGACAGAATGAGCGTTTTTGATTCGAGATATCGCGCCGGACTTGCGCTTGCAAAGGAGCAGCCCTGCGATGTCGACCTCGTTATCGGTGCGCCGGATTCCGGCAATGCCGCTGCCGAAGGATTTGCGCAGGGACTCGGAGTTCATTACGGAGCAGGGCTTCTGAAGAACCGCTATGTCGGGAGAACATTTATCAAGAGTACCCAGACGCAAAGAGAGCTTGCGGTTAAGATGAAGTTTGCGGTATTAAGGACGGCTATTGCCGGAAAGAGAATAGCAATTGTCGACGACTCGCTTGTGAGAGGAACCACGACCGGGCACATTATCAGCTTTCTGCGTGCCAACGGAGCGGCTGAAGTTCATGTCAGACTGGCGTCGCCGCCTGTCAGGTTCGGTTGCTGCTACGGCGTGAACGCCGCAGAAGAGGAGCTTCCGGCAGCGACCAAGTCAGTGGATGAGATAAGGGACATGATAGGCGCCGATTCGCTCGGATACATAAGCCTTGAAGCGCTTAAGGAATCGCTTTCCACAATTGACTGCGGCGTATGTTCAGCCTGTTTCGACGGCTGCTTTATAGCCGGCAGGCCGGATAAGTCGATTGATTCAGTACATAAGGTAACTTACTCTTGAGGAGACAGTAATGAAGATAGCAGTTTTTGTATCAGGCGGAGGAACCAACCTTCAGGCAATTATAGATAACACCAAAGTCGGTATACTCAAGGATATTGAGATATCGCTGGTACTTTCTTCCTCGTCCGGGGCCTATGCGCTTACCAGAGCATCCGACAACAACCTCAGGTCTGTTGTTATAAACGCAAAGGATTACGCCACTAGGGACGAGTGGGATCTTGCGGTACTTCATGCCGTCGAAGAATCCGGAGCGGAACTGATAGTGCTCGCGGGTTATCTCTCGCTTATCGGGCCACGGACGGTCCGTGAGTATTCCAACAGGATTATAAATATCCACCCGGCGTTGATACCGTCTTTCTGCGGAGCAGGGATGTATGGCATCAAGCCTCATGAGGCAGCGCTTGCAAGGGGCGTCAAGGTGTCGGGTGCGACTGTGCATTTCGTCAACGATAAATACGATTCCGGTCCGATCTTGCTTCAGAAAGCAGTCGATGTGAGGCCCGACGATACTCCGGAGGTATTGCAGAAGCGCATTATGCGTGAGTGCGAATGGAACATTCTTCCCCGCGCGATAAGGCTTATCGCCGATGGCAAGGTTGAGATAAAAGATAACATAGCGTACGTAATTAATTAAAAAACGGAGGATACAACCATGCAAACAGCAAAACTCAGTGAACTTCTCTCAGGCAACGCTTATCCGGGCAGAGGAATCGTGATCGGCAGGTCCGAAGACGGCAGCAAGGCGGTTACTGCCTATTTCATAATGGGCAGGAGCGTCAATTCGCGCAACAGAGTGTTTAAGGCAACAGCTGACGGAATCAAGACCGAGGCTTTTGATCCGTCGAAGCTCTCTGATCCGCATCTCATCATCTATTCTCCGGTAAGAGTTCTCGGCAACAAGACTATCGTCACAAATGGCGATCAGACCGATACCATTTATGAGCTCATGGACAAGCAGCAGACATTCGAGCAGTCTCTGCGCGGCAGGGAATTCGAGGATGACGCGCCCAACTATACTCCGCGCATTTCCGGAATACTTCACGTCGAAAACGGAACTTACAACTACGCACTTTCAATTATCAAGAGTGCTGACGGAGACCCGTCTTCGTGCGAGAGACACACATTCTCCTATAATAATCCGAAGGCCGGCGCCGGAAGATTTATCCACACGTACATGGGCGACGGCAGCCCGCTTCCGTCTTTTGAAGGCGAGCCTGAGAAGGTCGCAATCACAGGTTCCATCGATGAGTTTACCGACTCTGTATGGAATTCGCTCAACGAAGACAACAAAGTGTCTCTGTTTGTAAGATTTATCGATATTGCAACAGGCAAGGCTGAGACAAGAATAGTAAATAAGAACGTTTGATTTTTAAGGAGAACAACATGAACGAAATGGCATTGAAGTACGGCTGCAACCCAAATCAGAAGCCGTCAAGAATCTACATGAACGACGGTTCACAACTTCCTATCGAGGTACTTAACGGCAAGCCCGGCTACATCAATCTTCTTGATGCTTTTAACGGCTGGCAGCTCGTAAGGGAGCTGAAAACGGCGACCGGACTTCCTTCGGCAGCTTCCTTCAAACATGTATCGCCTGCCGGCGCTGCAATAGGCAAACCGCTGAGTGACACGGAAGCGAAGATTTATTTCGTTGACGATCTTGGCGAGCTGTCGCCTATCGCCTGTGCATATGCAAGGGCGAGAGGTGCTGACAGAATGTCATCTTACGGCGATTTTGTCTCGCTGTCGGATACATGTGATGCCATTACCGCCACAATGCTTCAGCGTGAAGTGTCAGACGGAATAATCGCTCCCGATTACACTCCTGAAGCTCTTGAAATTCTGAAGTCCAAGCGCAAGGGAACCTATAACGTTGTAAAGATTGACCCTTCATATAAGCCGGCTCCCATTGAGACAAAACAGGTTTTCGGAGTTACGTTTGAACAGGGCAGAAACGAGCTTTGCATCAACGGCGACCTTCTCTCAAATATCGTAACCGACAACAAGAATATCCCTGAGGACAAGAAGCTTGACCTTCTCATCTCTCTCATTACATTGAAGTACACGCAGAGCAATTCCGTCTGCTATGTCAAGGACGGACAGGCAATCGGAATCGGCGCCGGTCAGCAGTCAAGAATTCACTGCACCCGTCTTGCGGGCAATAAGGCCGACATCTGGTGGCTCAGACAGCATCCGAAGGTCATGGGACTCAAGTTCGTAGACGGTATCAGAAGACCTGATCGCGACAACACCATAGATATTTATATCTCTGAAGAACACGACGATGTTCTCCGCGACGGTACGTGGCAGACACTGTTCAAGGAGAAGCCTGAGGTTCTTACAATGGAAGAGAAGAAGGCATGGCTCGCGAAAAACTTTGACGTGGCTTTAGGCTCCGACGCATTCTTCCCGTTTGGCGACAACATCGAGCGTGCCTACAAGAGCGGCGTTAAGTATATCGCGGAACCGGGCGGTTCAATCCGTGATGACCATGTCATTATGACCTGCAACAAGTACGATATGGCTATGGCATTTACGGGGATAAGACTGTTTCATCATTAAGATATCGCAAGTAAATATAAGACGCTGCTTTGGAAATAACAGGCTGAATATAACAATCTGCTTCGCAGATTAATTCGCAGCGGCGTTATTTTCGAACATCATAGATATCTCCGTTCACTGCGTCCTCAAGCCATTTGGCCATTGTGACATCGCAGTCAAGCTTTGAGTAGAAGTTGAGACGGCGCAAAGCCGTGTGCACCGTGCCGCCGCGAAGACCGGGGTAGATTACGATGAGGTTGGGCCAGGAGTTGAGATAGATTCCTGATTTGGGAGTCATCGCTTTGAAGCGGTCACACATTTCCATAAGCTGTGCATTGAAGACGTCGCGCACGGCGGCGTTTGTCGCGTACCTCTTGCTGACGATGTCGTTGTAGTAGGCGCTGAGGAGATAGTCGTGCGTTGAACAGGCATACAGATACTTTATGGTGTCTTTGCGTTTGCTGTAGAGACTTTCATACCAGTCCATAGTGAGATTACGGGTATGTATCGGTTTCCAGAAAGAAGGATCGGCGGCCCAGATCTCACGCGCGGTGTGCTTCCAGCGGGTGTACATCAGCTGGCCGCTGTCGGATAATACCGTGACGTCGCGGCAGGCGGGGTAGAAGTCGCTCAGAATCTCGTCAGTCAGGGCGGGTACGGCAAAGGCACCGGCACTGTCGCCTGCTATAAGGAGTTTATCTGCTGACGGAAACATCGGCAGGGCGTGTTTCATTGCGTAGCGGAAATTGCTGTGGCCGCGGAAATGGACAAGCCGCCTGGTGCCGTCTTCTGCGGTGTACGGAAAATCATTGTTCCCTATGTGAAGGTCGCCGGTGGCATATGCTATTACGATGAAGCTCCAGTCGCGAAAAGGATTGGCAGGGTTGTTTGTGTCAGTTATCCCGGTGTTGATGTTCATCAGCTGTGTTATCGGTCTCAGGTTGTTCCAATAAAAGTTTGGCAGGCCGCGTGCGCGTCTGGCTCCGGTTATGGGGCGCGCCGCTGTGTACTCGTCCCATGCGACGCCGCCGCCTGAAAAGAAGATGCAGAGATTGCTGCTGCTGCCTTTTTTGATATAGATGTAGTATTCCGAACCGTCGCCTGATATTCCTTCCGGAACGGGCAGACGGTACCATGTGTCTGACGAAGGCTCGCCTTCCAGCCGGGGCGCAAGAAAGGCGGACGCTATGACGCTGCTTATGGAGTTGTCGACGAATTCTCCGACGCGGCTTGAGAACGTCAGTCCGTTGCGGAGGTTGATTCTGTTGCTGTCGTTCTTCATATGTTGAAGTACTTCGCCGAAGCGTTCCTGATATCCTTTGTTTTAAAGACGATTATCCAGAAGGCGAAAATCATATACGCTGTCATGCAGATAATCGCAGGCCAGACGAAATGATTGAAGTGCGCTGCAATAGGCCATATCTGAACCATGCAGAAGACTGTGTCTGCAAGAAGATAGATGATGTATTCAACAAGGCTCATCCGGGAAATGGTTCCGAATATGACGGTTGCTATGGTGAGCGCCGCGAAAGTGCAGGGAATCATCCATGTGACGGACCAGCCGTGAGAACCTGTCTCAAGGTCTATGATGACATCGAGGATTATCGCTATGTATGCTTCGGTGGTGAATATCTTGAGAACGTTGTAGCGCATGTAAAGTGCTATCAGAAGGTCGAGCCACAGGACAGCCGCGCCGGCTATAACCAGCGGCACCCACGGCAATGTGGTGTGGTAATTGTATGATGTCAGAAACCATATCGCGCACATTATTATTTCGATGGTGAGAAAACAGAAGGTTGACATCTTGACTATGGAACGCGCGGAGATTCCCGGTTTGCTAAGGCTCGGGAAAGCGGCGTTCTCAGGCATTCCTTCAAGGTGCCCCTGACACAGCGGGCAGCGAGCTTTGTTGCCGCGGATATTTATTCTGCATTTCGGGCAGTACTGCATTACGTGTCCTCCTTAGTTATCGTTGTCGTTTGTGGCGATTTCGACGGACAGTCCAAGTTCTGTGAGTCTTCTGTAGAAGTGCAGCATGACTTCGTGGTTTACAAAGGAACTGACTTCACCGATGACCATTCTGTCTTTGAATGAGACGATGCTGACCTGTTCAAATGGCGCCGTCATGAATGCTCCGAATTTTACGATATATGAGCTTGCGGGCTCGGGCATGCCGACGGTGCCAAGGTTAGACATTGTGCTTGTTACGCCTCTGGCGATGAGTCTGTTGTAGCGTCCCATCGAAAAGTCCTTAATCCACAGAGGAACCATCTTTATTGCCAGATTGTGCTCGAGTGCCGAGTAGTTGTTCATTGTCTGGGCGATACGGTCTTTGGAAAGCTGAAAATCAAAGGATTGCTTTACGGCCTTGATTATTGTGCTGAGTTCGCCGTCGCAGCTTCGCGCGTCGTAAGTGACTCTTATTACACCGAAAAAATTCCTTGCCGTCTCGGATTTGAAATAATTGCGCAGGTTTACCGGCACGCTTACAACTATCGGCCTGCTCTGTTCCTGTAAAGTCATCTCGTCTATAACGGCCGCGATATAGACTGAAGTTGCAAGAATTCCCACGGTTGTGTTGTACTTATGTGCAATGTCGATGAAGCTTTTTACGGACACGGTGCCTTCGACAAGGTGCGGCAGAAGATTATCGTCAGTCGTGCCTTTGATGTGGTAGGCGTTCCTGATTCGCTCTTTCTTTGCCTTGCGCTTGAATTTCTTCGGCTCGTAGAAGCGGTCGAAGGCGTCGGAACCCATGCCGTAAGCTGATGCGGTCTCTGTCACCGCATCAGTAATCAGAAAATTGTGGCGAAGTGAAAGATACTTTGTTATCAAGGCTTTGAAGAAAATGAAAGCGCCGGTGCCGTCGGCCAGAACATGGAACATCTCGAGATTTATTCTGTTCCCGAAAAAGTTGACGCGGAACAGAAGGTTCTTGCGGCCGCCGTAGTAGAGCGCACTGCACGCGTTGAGATTCTCATTGCTGACAATGGCGCGGATGTCGCGGTAGTCCAGGTAATACCAGAACAGACCTTTGCGCAGAACGCATTTGAGATGCGGAAAATCAGCGATAACAGCATCGAGCGCTTCCTGAAGAGTTCTCTCATCGACAGGTTCGTTAAGCTCGCACATTAATCTGAATACTCTCGTGTCACCTCCTCTTGCCGAGGAAGGAAACAGTTTGGCGACGTTATCGAGCTTGTACCAGCTTTTGCCGTGTTCCATGTGTATTTGATACCTGATATGCTTTTATTGTAATTGATAACAAAAATACTATCATTTTATGAGAAATAAGGCAAACTGATAAGCTCAGGTGTCTGCCTTTTATTTGTTTTTCTAGTATAATGTCTGCATGGTCAAAAAGTTATCGGTCATCTTATTATGTTTTGTTGTGTCGCTGTCTGTTTTCGCAGGCTGCCATACTGATTCTGAGACGTTCGACGCGAAGAAGTTTGTCGATCAGTGCAATGTGCTTCTGACCTATGATGAGAAGCAGGGTACTGACGGGTTCTGTATGGATTATGTGCAGACAGTGTTCAAGGAATATGGCGATAGTGATTTCTACTCCGACGCCACCGATGAAGAACGGTGCACGGAGGTTCTGGCGATTGCCGAGGTGCTTGAGAGCTACAGCTACGGACCGATTCAGTACGGCTTTATCAGGGATTATTCGCTTGACAAGAGTACGCACACGCTTAACTGGCGTTTTACACAGTGTGAGTACGGCGGTTCATGGACGATGCCGGGTTACTGATACCTTTATGATGCATAAAAAACGTTAAAGTGCTACACTTTTAGTGTTTGAACGGATAATACGAATACGAAGAGGATAAATTCATTAATGGATAAGCAGTTAATACTGTCAACGATGCTTCAGCTTCTGCGCGGTTTTGAATTCACATTTGGTATTTTTGTGTTTACGCTTTTGTTCTCGCTTCCGCTCGGACTTCTTGTTGCCCGCGGCAGAATGGCCCGCAATTCCGTAATATCAACGGTTGTCCGCATATATATATCGATAATGCGCGGTACGCCGTTGATGCTTCAGCTGCTGCTTGTATATTTCGGACCGTATTATCTGTTCGGAATCAGCACCGGCAATGCCGTTATAGGTCCGTTCAACTACAGATTTATAGCGACCGTTATCGGTTTCTCGCTCAACTACGCGGCTTATTTCGCAGAGATATTCAGAGGCGGAATTCAGTCAATGTCCAGGGGACAGTACGAAGCGGCTCAGGTTCTGGGATTCTCCAAGTCACAGACATATTTCAGAATTATTCTTCCCCAGGTCATTAAGAATGTACTGCCTTCTGTTGCAAATGAAGTGATAACGCTCGTAAAGGATACTTCTCTCGCGCAGGTTCTTGCGGTGACGGAGATGTTTACGGTTGCCAAGGCACTGGCTTCGGCTCAGGTATCGGTAATGCCTTTTGTCGTCGCAGGAGTTTTCTATTACATAATGAATGCGATTATCGAAGTCTCGCTCAACAGAATCGAGAAATCGATGTCTTATTATTCGTGAGGTGCGATATGGCTGACAAAGAGAATACAGACGAGAATATATTGATAATCGATAACATCCGCAAGGCTTTTGACGATCTTGAGGTTCTGAAGGGAATCAGTCTGACTGTTGCCAGAGGAGAGGTCGTGGCGGTTATCGGACCGTCCGGCGGTGGCAAATCAACGCTTCTGCGCTGTGCGACAACGCTTGAGAAGATAGATTCCGGCAAGATTGTCATAGGAGGGCAGACGCTCTGCGATACCGTCGGTTCCAAGACTGTGTACGCCGACAAGCACAGCCTCCTGGATATCAGAAGCAAGTTCGGTCTGGTGTTTCAGAACTTCAACCTTTTCCCGCATTTCTCAGTACGCCGCAATATTACCGAGGCGCTTATTCATGTCCACAAGCAGCCAAAGGCCGAGGCAGATGCTGTTTGCGACGCGCTGCTCGCGAAAATGGATCTCTCGGATAAGGCAGATTATTTCCCGTGCAATTTATCCGGAGGTCAGCAGCAGAGAGTCTCAATAGCGAGAGCTCTTGCCGGAAATCCCGAGATTATATTTTTCGATGAGCCTACTTCCGCGCTGGATCCTGAGCTTACAAAGGGAGTGCTGAGCGTTATCAGGGAGCTTGCCGCCGAGAATATGACGATGGTAATAGTAACGCATGAGATGTCGTTTGCAAGAGATGTCGCGGACCGCATAGTCTTTATGGACGGCGGTGTAATTGTCGAGGAAGGCCCCGCGTATGATCTTGTAACCAACCCCAAGGCTCAGAGAACAAAGGAATTCCTTGCAGGATATTGACCTGTCAAAAGATGAGATATTCAAATGTTATTCAGAACAGCAGAGGAAAGAGGGGAATTTACAATGAAGAATCTTAATAATCGTGCAAAGGCAACAATTGTGATGATAATGTCTTTTGCACTGGTGCTTTCACTTATGTCCTGCACATCGTGCGATGTAAAGACAGAGCAGTCCCCGGTTCCGGAAGCGTCGGCTATCAGTTCCGCTTCCGCTGTATCAGAGACATCTGCTGTATCTGAAGTGACGGAGAGTTCTGAAGAATCTGTTGCAATATCGGATTCAGTCGCAACATCAGAATCAACTTCTGCCTCAACTGCAAGACAAGCCACGCCTACGCCTAAGCCGACAAGTACACCAAAGGTTACAGCAACGCCTAAGCCGACAAGTACACCAAAGGTTACAGCCACGCCGGCGCCGACAGCACCGGGTCGTACAAATACACAGACAGCTGCACCGACACCTACGCCGGTATCTGCAGGTACAAATAATGCGGCAACCCCGACACCTGTGCCGACAGCAACGCCTACACCGACACCGACAAAGGTTTCTCAGTATCAAACCTTGCGGATTAACTGGGACTCTAATATACGTGCAGATGCTACGTCGAGAGGAATCGACCTTAACGCTGAAAGACCGGTGGAGCACTGCACTGTTATATATGCCTGTGATGCAAAAGGACATTATAATGCCGGTTCTTGTATAGACACCAGTGATTGCGATGCTGCTCTCACTCGTCTGTATGCGGCAGCGGATGCAATACTTACTAAGTATGGCTATCCTACCGGTTATTATAGTTATAGTCTGATAGACTATGTGGACACACCAATTTACAATTAAGCATTTAGCTTAGTATAAATACTAAAAGGACGCCTCCGGGTGCCCTTTTTTATTGTCTGAAAGGCGGTGATTGACGTGTAACCGAAACAACTTAGCACGCAGCCCGCTTGGCTGCATTTTGCCCGCATTGGAAGCACCGGAAACGGTGCTTTTTTAATGCAGAAAATACTTTTTGAAAGGATATTTTAATGAACACACGTAAGAAATTTTTAGCGGCAGCGCTTGCGTTCCTGATCGGCTTCTCACCAATGGTGCCAAGTTTCATAACTTGCGCCGATGAGGCGGGCTCCACTCAGGAAACAACTGTCAGCGAGACAACAGACTCAGAGACTTCTGAGGCAGCAACAGAGCAGACAGAGTCAATCAAGTCTGCCGGCGGCGAAGGGACTGTATATTGTTGCAAGTTATTACACTGTATGAAGGTTTACGATTTTCGTCAACTTTTTCAAAAGTTGACGAAAATCAAATTTTAATAACCATATAAAAAGCACCTGTGACAAACAGGTGCTTTTCGATTGCTTATACTGACTTTATTGCGGCTTGTAGCTGTCCTTGAGCGATACGGCGCGGTTGAATACCAGGTGGTTCGGCCCGGAATCTTTGCTGTCCGCGCAGAAATACCCGGTTCTCAGGAACTGGAAACGGTCGGACGGAGCTGCTTTGGCGAGGGAACGCTCGACCTTCGCGCCTGTCACGACAGTGAGCGAATCGGGGTTGATGAAGTCAAGGTAGTTGCAGTCAGCCAGATCGGGCTGTTCGGTCGTAAAGAGACGGTCATAGAGACGTATCTCGGCATCTACGCAGTCATTTGCGTCAACCCAGTGGATTGTGGACTTGATTTTACGCCCGTCGGCAGGGTTGCCGCCTCGTGATGATGCGTCGTATTCGCAGTGAACAGCTATGACATTGCCGTCCGAGTCTTTGTCGCATCCCTTGCACTTAACGATATATGCCGACTTGAGACGGACTTCGTTGCCGGGATAGAGACGGAAATACTTTGGCGCCGGAACTTCCATGAAATCTTCAGATTCTATGTAGACTTCGCGTGAGAAGGGAACCTTGCGTGTTCCGGCGGATTCATCCTGCGGATTGTTCTCAACGTCGAATTCCTCGCGTTTACCTGACGGGTAGTTGTCGATAATGAGCTTTATCGGGTGAATTACAGCCATTGCACGCTTGGCGTTGGCGTTCAGATCTTCACGAAGACAATACTCAAGAAAAGCAAAATCAACAACGGAATTAACTTTTGCGACACCGTTCTTCTCGGAGAAATTGTGGATTGATTCAGGCGTGTAGCCGCGGCGGCGAAGACCGCAAAGTGTCGGCATTCTCGGGTCATCCCAACCTGTTACCGTGCCGGCTTCAATCATCGCGCGAAGCTTTCTCTTGCTTAAGACCGTATGTGTGATTCCGAGTCTCGCGAACTCAATCTGTCGCGGTTTGCATTCAACCGAAATGTTGTTTACCACCCAGTCATAAAGAGGGCGGTGGGATTCAAACTCAAGTGAGCAGAGGGAATGTGTGATTCCTTCGAGCGCGTCTTCTATAGGATGAGCGAAATCATACATCGGGTAGATGCACCATTTATTACCGGTTCTGTGATGCGGAAGGTGATTGATTCTGTAGATTACGGGATCTCTCATGTTGAAGTTTCCAGAAGTCAGGTCGATTCTCGCGCGAAGTGTCATCGCTCCGTCCTCAAACTCTCCGGCCTTCATACGAGCGAACAGATCGAGACTCTCTTCAACGGGGCGGTCTCTGAAGGGTGATGTCGCAGGTGTCTGCGTATCGCCGCGCATCTCGTGCATCTGTTCCGGAGTAAGCTCACATACATAGGCGAGCCCTTTTCTTATAAGCTCTACGGCGTATTCATACATCTTGTCGAAATAGTCAGAAGCATAGAAAAATCTGTCGCCCCAGTCGTGTCCGAGCCAGTGTATGTCTTCCATTATCGCTTCAACAAATTCGACATCTTCCTTTGTAGGATTTGTGTCGTCCATTCTGAGGTTGCACATGCCGTTATAGGCTTCGGCTGTACCGAAATCTATCTCAAGCGCTTTGGCGTGACCTATGTGGAGATAGCCGTTCGGCTCAGGCGGAAATCTTGTGTGAATCGTTTTCCCGTTGACTCTTCCTTCCGGCAAAAGCTCCTCGTCTATTATCTGATGAATGAAATTCTTACTCTCAGCCATTGTTCCTCTCCTTAATTAAAGCCTCTTAAGGGCTGCTTTGATTCTTCTGACAGACTCATCACGACCAAGCAACAGCAGCACTTCAGAGCATCCGCCCGGAGTTACAGCCACGCCCGCCGCAGCGACTCTCACAGGCCACATTACAACGGAGTTCTTAACGCCGTTATCTTCGGCAAGCTTTGTCATTGCCGCGCCAAGAGCCTCGCGATTCCAGTCTGCAGTCTCAATTATCGCGAGTGCGGGTTCAAGCATCGCCTTTGATGTATCAAGTGTTGATTTGCTCTTCTTGTGCTCGAAAAGCGACAGGTCAAAGTCACCGTATTCCCTGACAAATGCAAGCTTATCCTCAATCTCGTTGAATCTTGTGATTCTCGGCTTCAGAAGTTCGTCAAGCAGTGCGTAGGAATCCTCTCTGATTCCGGCCTTGTCATAGAAGGGCTTCGCGTGAGCAAGAAAATCGTCAAAGCTCATTGCTTTGATGTGCTCTGAATTAACCCATGTCAGCTTGTCGTAATCAAATACCGAAGGTGATTTCGAGATGCGGTTGATGTCAAACTCTTCTTCAAGTTCCTTCAATGTGAAGATCTCTTTCGTGCTGTCAGGAGCCCAGCCCAGAAGCGCGATATAGTTAATGATCGCCTCCGGCAGATAGCCTTCGGCAACAAGATCCATGAATCCTGTCGAACCATGTCTTTTCGAAAGCTTGGATACAATCTCCTTGCCGTTCTCATCCGTGGATTTGCCCATTATCAGAGGGAGGTGGATATATGTTGGAATCTCCCAGCCGAAAGCTTCATAGAGCAGGTTGTACTTCGGAGTGGACGACAGATACTCGCTGCCTCTGACTACGTGTGTTATGCCCATTGTGTGGTCGTCTATTACGTTCGCGAAATTATAAGTCGGGAAGCCATCGGTCTTAAGAAGAATCTGGTCGTCAAGATCGGCATTCGGAAAAGATATGTCGCCATATACAAGATCTCTATAGGTGGTAACGCCGTCTTCGGGCATCTTCTGGCGGATAACATAAGGAATTCCGTCAGCCAGGTTCTTCGCGATCTCTTCTTCGGACAGGTTGCGGCAGTGGCGGTCATAGCCGGTCACTGTTCCTTCCGGAGCTTCGCTGCGAAGCTTCTCAAGGCGTTCCTTTGTACAGAAGCATCTGTAAGCCTTGCCGTTTTTAACAAGCTGTTCGGCATAGGGCTTATAGAGTCCGAGACGTTCGGACTGGACGTACGGACCGTAGGCGCCGCCGACGTCCGGTCCTTCATCGTGACTCAGTCCGGCGAGCTTCAAAGTATCATATATTACCTGGGTTGCACCCTCAACAAAGCGCTCCTGATCGGTATCTTCAATTCTAAGAACGAACGTGCCGCCGTCGTGTCTGGCGGTCAGATACTCGTACAGTGCTGTGCGAAGATTACCTACATGCATAAACCCCGTAGGGCTTGGAGCAAATCTTGTGCGTATTTTCATAAGTTTCTCCCTCTGTTTGACAATCGATTAATTTTAGCACTTTTGTGGTAATATACAAATTATTATTATTCAGGAGGCCGCATTTGGACAGGCTTGAAGCCAACAGGAAATATGACTGCTTCTGCGGCAGCGGTATCGCTGCCGACTTCGTGGCGGGATATATTTTGGAGAAGCATAATCTCTGCTTTGAATACTCGGCACCGTTTAAGGTGGCCATTATTTCTGACAGACAGGTCAGCGGCTATTATTACAACATTTTCGAGAATCAGTTCATTCTCAGGAATATCAAGCCGCGCCTTATCGTATGCGACGCACAGGAAGGCGGAAAGAGTCTCAAGACCGTGTCTGAGATTGTTGCTGACCTTACCGATACGGGACTCGGATGCAACGACTGGATTATCGCGCTGGGCGGCGGCGGAGTTATAGATGTGGCGGAATTTGCCGCGTCCATATATTCCGGAAGAAGCTCGCTTCTTCTGGTTCCGACTACCATGGGAGCGATGGCGTGCGGAGCGATTGAAGACAGAGCATGCCTCAATTCCGGCAAATACAAGGATACTTCCGAAGTTGAAGTGTTTCCGGATGCCGTTTTTGTCGATCCGCAGTTCCTTCAGAGCGTTCCCGTCAAGTACAGGTCGAACGGATACGCACCGGTGATCAGGCTTGCAATGTTCGGTAACATCCATCTGCTGGACGGCATTAATGATTCCGCGAACTTAAGAGAATTTCTCAACGAGGTTTATGCCGCGAGGAAGTATGTCGAGATAAAGAATCCGAAGCTTCTTACGCTTGGTGACGAGATTGCTGCCGCGATAGAAGGATATTTCAGATTTATGAATTATTCAGACGGAGAGGCACTGGCGCTGAGTCTTTATTCATGTATGCCTGAGGCCGGGCGGATGGCTCTGGAGACAGTCTATAACAGACTCGGACTTCCGACGAAGCTTGACGGTGTCGGAAGGAATATGATTCTGCGCTCCGTGTCAGAAGGGCTGACAAGAAAGGGCATAGGACCTTATGAGATTGTCGACTATGAGAAGGCCGGAGACGGCGGCAAATGGGTCATCAGAAGTATGGACAGGGACAGCGCGATGGAACTTTTCGCGCGGAGAATGGACGTAATAGTGCCGGCGGATAAGAATTGACAGGAAGTAAGTAATGGGAAGATTTATGAACAGATTAATTAAGACAGCGGCTTTGACTCTGGCGGTATCGTTTTGCGCGGGACTTCTCTGCGCCTGTGGCGACGATACGGAGCAGACTGTTATACCGGCGGATTACGGAACCTACGGGGCGGATATCGCAAGGCAGCTCGCCGGAACTTATTCCGACCGCACCGCATATTCTCAGGGAGAGCAGCAGGCGGGAGAATTTGTTCAGCAGGCAATGAAGGATCTGGGCTATGAGCCGCAGGTTCAGACCTTTACTAATTCTTCCGGGCTGGCGTCCAACAATTATGTGGTAAAGATTGAAGGAACCGGTTTCTACAGCGAAGGGGCAGACGGCAGCTATTCTCTCGGCAGGAAGATAGCGGTGATAGGCGCGCATTATGACGCGGCAATGAGATCTGACCTGACGGGCACTACCTTTGACGGTATATCGGACAATGCGTCAGGAGTAGGATGTCTTCTGACTGCACTGGCGCAGGCATCTTCATATAAGAAGATGGGCTTTGATGTCTATTATGTGGCCTTCGGAGCAGGAACGGATTCCTATGCCGGAGCGAATGCATTCTTAAATTCCCTGTCAGTTGAGGACAGAAGCAATGTGGAAGTGATGTATTGCATAGACAGCATTTACGCCGGAGACAAGGTGTATGCTTCAGCGGGATATAATTCGCTCGTGCCGGGCAGCAAGTATGCCATGCGACGCAAGCTCTACCAGACGTATGATGTCTGCTACGCGAACACTCTCTATTCAACATACGGGTTTGATATTCTGTATAACGAGTCAGGTATCGAGACTGATTTGAACGGAGACGGAAATGCCGACATTTATAATGAGGTTTCCGCCAACAAATCGGATTATGTGCCTTTTGACGATGCGGGAATTCCGATAGTATTCTTTGACAGCTACGATTATAATTTCGAGTCCATGGATGAGATGAAGGACACAAAGAACCTTACACTGCAGGATTACGGCGGAGCCGTTAGATCCACGCCGCTTGATTCAACCTCCATACTTGACGCGGCGCTGAGGACGGAAGATACCGATGAAGACGGCGACGGCGTTACGGATAAGTCAGGTGATGTGCTTCAGATCAGAATTAACGCGATAGCATTCGTTATTATGGAGACTCTTATGAAGGGGTCTGATGACGGAATGACGCCGGATGAGTATCAGACCTATATAAACAATCCAACGGAAAGTACTCTTGAATCAGGTGTGACTGAAACAACGGCGGATTGATGCTCTGACAGCGCCTGCTGCCATTTTTATAAGTAAGGATAACGCGGCGGTCAGTATGAATACGGCGATGCTTTCAGTCAGCGTGTAGAGTCCGTATCCTGCAAAGATGCTGTAATCTTTATTGAGGAAGATATCCTTGATCCTCTGCGTTACGCCGGTGTTGTCCAGAATGTCGATAATTACAAAATGAGTGAGGTAGATATAAAGAGTCAGCGATGACAGGAACCTGATTGCCGATGAGACTTTGCCTGTGTCAGAGAATCTGATTCTGCTCACGGCAACTGTAAGACAGATTGCCGCGAACACCGAGGGAAGAGCATACCAGAACAGAATGTGGTCTTCGTAGTCGGGTGACGATCTGGCTAGAGTTATCTGCATCAGGCTTCTTACTATGTTGATAAAAACAACCCCGATCACGCCGGCAGCTGCGTATTCAGTCTTTGCTTCAGGGAGTCTCCTGTAGATTATATGACCGCATATGGTGAGCAGTACAGCCGGAATGAGTCCGCCTGCGCCGTGGAAGGAAAAATTCATGGCGGAGTTCAGAGTAAGGTCGTTTATAAACAGCAAAGAAGCGGTTATGGCAAGGAAAATATTCTCGCGTTTCCTGTTTGTATCGAGGTAAGATACAGCGGCGTTTATCAGCGGAGAACAGATTATCAGCAAAATGTAGATATTCAGGAACCACAGGTGGAAGCATCTGATAGGCTGGTTGAACGTAAGAAGACAATAAAGTTCGGTGAAGATGTCATCTGTGCAGAACAATGGTTTGCCGCTTGCCAGGTGGTCCAGACCTATTGAGAAAACGTTGAAGATTACCATCGGAATAATTATTCCGGTCAGAAGGTGCTTAAGCTTTGACTTATAGGAGAATTCCTCTCCGTACAGGAAAAATCCCGATATGAACCAGAAAATGGTGACACCGTCAGAGACCAAAGACCATATTAATGCGTATGAGAAACTGTCGCTTTTTGCGGAATTCGCGAAAACATGGCGTCCTATAACGATCAGACAGGCCAAAATTCTCAACAGTTCCACCCAGACTACTCTCGGATTGTTTTTAACAGACATATTATTATCCCCCATGGAGATAAATTATATCAGAAAATCACCGTAAAGATAATTATACCGTCCTTAAGCTGTACAGTGATTTTGCCTCCGAGTCTTTCCGTCAGCTCCCTTGCCATTGACAGACCTATGCCGAAGCCCTGATTCTCCTTGTTGTTGTGTGATTCTTCACTGCGGTAGAATCTGTCAAAAAACTTCGGCAGGTCAGCTTTGCTGCCGCCGGAAAAGGTATTCGAGAAAGTTGTCTTTGTTCCTGTTATCTTTCCTGTGCCGACATTCCTGGTCAATCTCGGCGATACCTGTATGTTTACCGTGCCGTTGTCGTCGCAGTACTTCACGGCGTTGTCGGCGATGATTGACAGGATTTCCCGAAGAGCACGCTCTTCGCCCGATACAAAAACCCCTTCATCTATCGAAGTGCTGTAGGACTTGTTGGAATTCTCCGCGATAGCCTTGAATCCCGGAAGGACATCCTGTGCCAGTTTTGTAAGGTCAACCCTGTCGAACGCCATGCTCTGGCGTTCTTCAACGCGCGCCATAATTACGAGGTCATTGATGAGGGCGGTGAGTCTCTTGACCTGCCTCATATTTGATTCGGTCCATTCATTGCTGCCGTTGATCGCCTCCATAAGTTCGGTGTTTGCTGAAATAATAGCCACCGGAGTCTTGAGCTCATGCGAGGCGTTTGTCACAAACTGTTTCTGTTTCTCAAAATTTGCCGCCATCGGTGCGATTGCCTGCTTGGACAGAATAATGACGAGAAATGTGAAAATCAGTATGATGATGAATCCCCACAGCAGAATATACATGGATATCTCGCGGATAAGCCATGACGCCGACGATGTGTCTACGGCGATAAAAGTATGAGTGCCGTCAGAATTCCGGTATGTCTTGTAGGTGTAGCTCGACGAATCGCTGTCGTAGAAGCCGCTGACACGGCCGCTTCCGTATGTGTCATTTATGAAATCATCAACATCATCAGAGCTTACGCCGGCGATATTCGACAGGTCATATGAAACTATGCTGCCGTCTTCTGACAGATTCACGAGAAAAAATCTTGTCTGATATTTAAGCTCAGGCGACAGAAGCTGATCCCCGAAGCCGAAAATATCAGACATCAGATTGCCCAGCTCGCTTTGACTGTCGCTTCCGGAGTCTTTAAGGTCGCTGAAGCCCGGCAGCTTGCCGTCGTTGTTGTAGATGTAGTCGATTATAGTGTCGTATCTGCCGGAGATACTTGTTTTCGCCGTGTACCAGAAAAAAACTTCAAGCAGCGCGAGAACCGCCACAAGCGCAGCCATCGCGACAAGTATGAAATGCATTCTGACCTTCTGGAGCATCGGTTATCCCTCCGTCAGCGTATAGCCTGACTCGGGTGAACCTGTTATAACGCACGATGCACCGACAGACCTGAGTTTGTTCTTGAGATAAGAAATATACATAAGTACGATTTTGGTTGAGGTATCGGGGTCGTCCTGCCATATTCTGTCATATATCTCTTCCGTGGTAATGACTTTGCCCTCGGCCTTCACGAGCAGTTCCAGGAGCTTGAGTTCCTTGAATGCAAGGCTGATTGAATTGACGGCTCTCAGTTCCGAACTTGAAGGGTCGACCTCAATGTTTGCGTAGGTTATGACAGATGCGGCCTCAGGCCTGGCGCGCCTCGTCATCGCGCGGAGTCTCGCGAGCAGCTCTGCCATGGCGAAGGGCTTTGTAAGATAATCGTCTGCGCCCGAATCGAGCCCCGTTATCCGGTCTTCAATCTCGGACTTTGCTGTCAGCATAATCACCGGCGTTGTATCTCCGGCGGCTCTGATCTCACGAAGCGCTTCAAGTCCGTCCTTGCGGGGCATCATTATGTCGAAAACCATCGCGTCATAACCGTTCTGCGCCGCAAAATCTACCGCGTACTGGCCGTCTTCCGCCAGGTCAACGCTGTAACCGGAGTGTATAAGCAGCGCCTTAATGGCGTTGGCGAGGTCTGTCTCATCTTCAGCAAGCAGAATCTTCATGCTTAATCTCCTTTATCATGTCCCTTATTGTCTGCATTGATACATCGCACGACGCGAGTTCATCGGCAACCCGCTTGAGCTCGGCTACGATCAGGGCAGTGTCGGATATCTGTTTCTTGTACTTGAGTCTGTGCTCGAGGGCTGCCCATGAATCCATCGCAATCGTGCGCAGCTGAATCTCGGCGTACCACATTCCCGGCGTAGCTCCCGCCGCGTCCTCAAACGGTTCCTCAATGCTGATAATCAGGTGGTAGCTCCTGTAGCCGTTGGGCTTGGCGTTGGTAAGGTAATCCTTCTCCTCAAGTACCGTCACGCCTTTAAGCGCCCTGATCTGTTTTATGTTCTCGAAAATGTCGTCTATGAAGCAGGTTACTATCCTGACTCCCACGGCATCGTGCACATTCTCCGACAAGGCCATCTCAGGTGTAACCGCGAGGCCGAGTCTCGCCAGCTTCTCCCGCATGCTTCTGTCAGATTTGATCCTCGCGCTGATGTGATCGAAAACAGGATCACCGCCGGCATTTATAATGTCGTTGTTGTAACCGTTAAGCTTATAAAGGAGGTCGTCCATGACGCCTTCCACACGTTCTTTGTATTGTCCGTATATATTTTCCATAACAATAAATTAGTTTTGAAGACCGGTTAAGTCAAGAAGATAATGAGGTATTTTTAAATTGTTAATATGTTCGGCTCTTGGTGTAAAATCAGATAAAAGCATTAACAGGAGTGGAGCAGCCGATGATTAGACTCAGCAACGCGAGAAGCATTTCCGGACGTGACTTCAAAGCGGACGGCGAAGGCAATGATCTGTTTTTCGACAGCGATATAAACATGATAGTGGCAAAGCCTGAAAGCTGCTCGGATGTTCAGGATTTGGACTGCACGGGATGTGATCTGACCCCCGGATTCTTTGACAGTCACATTCACGGGGCATTCGGATACGACTGCTCTGACGCTTCGGCAGAAGACATTGTCAGTCTGTCGCGCCGCCTGCCTGAATGCGGAGTATCGGCATTTCTTCCCACCACAATGACAATAGAGAAGGAGCGGATATACAGAGTTTTCGACGCAGTGAGCCGGGCCGTAGAAATTCTTGACAAGGACATAAAGCCGCACGCCGCTGTCTCAGGCATTCATCTTGAAGGACCGTTCCTCAATCCTTCAATGTCCGGAGTGCAGAAGACCGGTAATCTTATCCTGCCAAAAAACGGGACCGCGCTGATAGAAGATCTTGAAAAGAGGTTCCCGGGGCTTCTTAAGATAATTGATGTCGCGCCGGAGCTTGACGGCGCCATGCAGTTTACGGAAGAGTTCAGCGGCAGATATGTTCTCTCTGCCGCGCATACAGACTGCGATTATGATACGGCTATGGATTTCTTTGCAAGAGGCGGGAAGTCCGTGACACATATTCTTAACGCCACGTCACCGTGTCTTAAGCGCGCGCCCGGAATCCTGGGTGCGGTATTTGACAGTCCCGGAGTCTTCGCGGAAGTTATCTGCGACGGTCACCACATTGTGCCTGCCATGCTCAGAATAATCAGCAGACTGATAGGTGACAGGGTGATAGTCGTGTCAGATTCGATGCGCGGCGCCGGTATGCCGGACGGATTTTACGATCTCGGCGGAACTGAGGTTGAAGTCCGCTGCGGAAGAACCTATTACGGACCAGGCGGCAGTCTTGCAGGCTCTGTTACTTCGCTTGCCTGCGAATGCCGTGAGCTTGTCAGCTGCGGAATACCGCATTCAGAAGTATATGACGCTCTGACAAAGACACCGTATGACAGACTCGGGATTAAGTGCCCCACGCTTGATGCCGGGGGCAGAGCCGACATAAATGTTATCGACGGCAGCGGACGGCTCAGGAATGTAATTTGCAGAGGAAAGTTTGTAACACCTGATATTATGATATAATTAGTTGTTATTTTTTTCAGCAGGGAGGTAGTGACGATGAGCGGTTCGACGTTTATAAAGCAGATTGTTGAATTTGTTAATGAGCTTATCGCCAGCCTTGACAGCGGAGTGCTTTTCTTCGGAAGTCCGTGGGACTTCGTCAGGTACCTTCTTGATATTATTCTTGTAACCTTTCTTTTTTACTGGATTCTTCTTTTTGTCCGGCAGACGAGGGCATGGCAGCTGATCAAGGGAATAGTCTTTATTTTGCTGTTTGTGGCTGTCTGCGGACTTATCGGTCTGGATATGGTCGGATATATCTTCAACAAATTTCTCTATGTGTTCGCCATACTTTTCATCGTGCTGTTCCAGCCGGAGCTTAGAAGAGTGCTGGAGACTGTCGGTCTGCGGTCCGAGTCGTCGGTAAAGATGTTCGGATCAATCAAGCGGAGCGAAGATGACGATCATGTCAAGCTGTCCACTTTTATAAATGAGATATGTCTCGCATGCAAGGAGATGAGCAGGTCCTATACGGGAGCGTTGATCCTTATTGAACGCAATACAAGACTTGATGAACTGCTTGTGCAGGAGAATGTTGTAAAACTCGATGCCGCCGTTACAAGCACTATGCTTCAGAGTATTTTCTACAAGGGCTCGCCTATGCATGACGGAGGTCTTCTGATAAGGGACGGAAGAATTGTCGCGGCGAGATGTCATGTCCCGCTGTCGGTTACAATGCATTCTCTTGAGAGGACCGGAACAAGACACAGAGCCGCTGTCGGAGCCAGTGAGATGGGCGACACGGTCGTGGTTGTTGTGTCGGAGGAACGGGGAAAGACTTCAATCGCTGTAAACGGAAGACTTTTCGAGATGTCTAATGCCAAAGAACTTGAAGCAAATCTCGCATATCTTCTCGGACTTGACCGTTCAGGGAAGGATGCGAGGGGTCTTGTCAAGGTTTTCGGCAAAATAAAGAGACGCAGTCACAGAAGATATAAGGATTCCGGAGCTATGGCCGAAGATTCCGGTACCGGTGCCGCGACACTCACGCAGACTGCCGGAAGCGTTGCTGAGGAGATAACAATCAAGACAAGGGAAGCCGACAAGACGAGCAACGCCATGCGCGTAAGCGCCAGCACGAGGCTCCTGTTCATCATGGTCTCGCTTTTACTGTCGCTGACACTGTGGCTTTATATCCAGATAAACAACAATCCGGTGATTTCCAAGACAATTACTGTCCCGATTACATATTCGACCGAGAACATGCCCGCCAACATAGAGGTGTCATACCCGGTTACGTCCGTTGAATTTGAAGTCATCGGACGTGAAGATGTTATAACAAATCTGACGAGCAGCGATGTTGTCGCTGCTATCGATTATTCTGCCATAAGCAAAGACGAGACCGGAGTCGTCGAACTTCCTGTAAATGTCAGAAGTGCTGGGGCAAATGTATATTTTCGTGTGGAAAGGCAGGTGCCCGAGACGGTATCGGTTACTATCTATTCGGTATCGTAAGGGACAGGAAGAATTCGTATGGCAAGATTATTTGGAACAGACGGAGTTCGCGGTATAGCGAATGAGAAGTTAACTGCGCAGCTCGCATTCAGGCTTGGATTTGCCGGAGCTCTCGTTCTCACCGGGAATGGCAGCCATGCCGTGAAGCCGGTTTTCCTTATCGGCAATGATACGAGAGTATCCGCGGGAATGCTTGAAGCGGCTCTTTCCGCCGGAATTACTTCGGCGGGATGCGATGTTATTTCAGTCGGTGTGTTACCTACTCCCGGTGTTGCTTATCTTACGAGTCTTTACGGCTGCGGCGCTGGAGTCATGATATCTGCCTCTCACAATTCTTACGAATACAACGGAATCAAGTTCTTCTCATCAGAGGGCTTCAAACTTCCTGACGAAGTTGAAGATGAAATTGAGAAGGTTATCAGTAATTTTGATGATTATTATAAGAACCTGCCGGCCGGAAACTGCGTCGGCAAAGTCTTTGAGAGGAAAGACGCGGTCACGGATTATGCGGATTATCTCGGAAGATGCGTAGACTGTGATCTCAGTGGATATAAGATTGCGATTGACTGTGCCAACGGCGCTTCGTCTGTTATCGCCGAGTCTGTTTTCTCGAAGAAGGGCGCTACGTGCGTCATGACCGGCAATAAGCCTGACGGTACGAACATAAATGACGGCTGCGGCTCCACGCATCTTGAGAACCTGTCACGCCTTGTTGTCAGCGAGTCCTGTGACATGGGATTTGCATTCGACGGCGATGCCGACAGATTTCTGGCGGCAGATAACCTTGGCAACACTGTTGACGGCGATGTGATTATGAGTATTATCGCGCTGGCGATGAAGAAGAAAGGCATTCTTAAGAATGACACCCTCGTTGTTACGGTAATGAGCAATCTCGGCGTGTCTATTATGGCGAAGAGGGAAGGTCTTGACCTGGCGAAGACAAAGGTAGGAGACCGCTATGTGCTCGAACGTATGCGCGCCGAAGGCTATAATCTCGGCGGAGAGCAGAGCGGACATGTAATTCTGCTTGACCATGCGACGACAGGTGACGGAATGCTTACGGCGCTGACGCTGTCAAAGGCGCTGATTGACGACGGACAGACGCTCAATGAAGCGTCAGGATGCGTAACGGTGCTTCCGCAGGTTCTCAGGAGCGCCAGGATCTGCGAGGCCTCAAAGGAGAGAATTCTGAACAGCGAAGTGCTTGCTGATGCAATTGAGCAGTTTGAGCGAGAACTCGGAGAAGACGGAAGAATACTTGTCAGAGCGTCAGGGACAGAACCGATAATCCGTGTGATGCTTGAAGGCAGGGACATAGACAGAATTGGAGAGATGGCTGAAAGTCTCGTCTCCGTTGTGGAGGGTTTAAATGTTTGAAGTAAATGATTATCTTGATCTGACGCATACAATCGCAGCGCCGCTTTGGGACGGCAAACAGTATCCGTGGGAGGTACTGCCTGAAATATCGGATTTTATTATGAGAATCGGTCCGACACTTGATAAAGAGATCTATGAACAGCGCGGCGAAGATATCTGGATTGCAAAGTCTGCGGATATTTTTGATTCCGCCTATCTCAAGGGACCTTTGATTATAGGACCGGATACAACTGTCAGACACTGCGCGTTTATCCGCGGAAGCGTGATTATAGGAGCCAATGCCGTCGTAGGCAATTCAACCGAACTTAAGAATGTGATACTTTTCGACAACGTACAGGTGCCTCACTATAACTATGTCGGTGATTCAATTCTCGGATACAGGGCGCATATGGGTGCGGGTTCCATCACTTCAAACGTAAAATCCGACAAGACTCTTGTTTGTGTTAAATATGACGGCGGTCAGATAGAGACCGGGCTTAAGAAGTTCGCGGCGGTAATCGGCGACAATGTCGAGGTGGGCTGCGGAAGTGTTCTTAATCCGGGGTCCGTAATCGGCCGCAATACGAGAATTTATCCGCTCTCGATGGTAAGAGGCACTGTCAGCGCCAACTCCATCTACAAGAAATCCGGAGATATAACGGAAATCATTCATTGACGAAGTACAGGCTGCAATGCCTGTCTTTAGCCTCAATTTGTTTAAGTTAAAATTAAGGTAGGATTCATAGACTTGTAATTAATCTTAAATTACGAGGTGCACTATGAGTCGCAGAAAAAAACTGAAGAAGTCCACGATAATAAAGATTGTCATAATAACCGTTGCGGTTATCGGTCTTTGCATCGCAGGTATTATTATACTTAAGCGCAAGGTTAAAGAGCAGTTCTCGGATTCTACGAGTGACTATACATCAGCTCAGGCTGAGGTCTCTTCAATAAGTACTTCGGTGTCGGGTTCGGGAACGCTTGAAGACTGCGATATAGAAGAGTATGACATTCCTGACGGCGTTGAGCTCTCAGAGGTTCTTGTTTCAAGCGGAGATGACGTTGCCGAAGGAGACACAGTCGCCACGGTCAATCCTTCGTCGGTTCTGTCCGCCATGTATGATGTGCAGGACAGGATTGACACACTTGACGATCAGCTCGAGGCCGCTTCGGAAGAGACCGCGGCAACCAAAATCAAGGCTGCGGTTGACGGCAGAATTAAAGCTGTATATGTGCAGAAAGGTGATGATGTTATTCAGGCGATGACTGATAACAACGCACTGATGATTATCTCCATGGACGGATATATGGCTTTGGATATAGACTCATCTTCTCTCGCGTCAGGAGATTCGGTCACAGTCACGGCAGATGATACAAGCTATGACGGTGAGGTTGAATCTGTTTCTGACGGCACGGCGAAAATTCTTGTTACAGACAATGGAATTGATATTGATGAGGAATGCACTGTTACAGACGAAGGCGGTAATTTACTGGGAAGTGCAGCTGCCTATGTAAATTCACCTCTCACTGTCGTTGCCTATGCAGGAACTGTCTCATCTGTATCAGTTGATGAAGGCGATAAAGTCAGCGAAGGCGACACACTTCTCAAGCTTACGGATACAGGGTATACGGCCAATCTTGACTCATTGCTCGAAGAACGAAGTGACCTTGAAGACGAACTCGATGATCTGATCAAGATTTATCGCGACGGCTCTATTACCGCTCAGATGTCAGGAACGGTTAAGGCTGTTCCTGAAGATGATGACAGCTCTTCTTCCGCTTCGGATTCAACTTCGGATTCTTCAACTTCAACTTCTTCATCGTCATCAGACTGTTTTGAAATATGTCCGAATGAAAAAATGACCATAGACGTGTCTGTCGATGATACCGATATTCTGTCACTGTCTGAAGGACAGACAGCGACAGTTACCATAGATTCGCTTGACCAGACTGTTGACGGAACAATAACGGACATAGACAAAACAGGTACGACCTCTGACGGTGTGACGTATTACACCGCGGAAGTGACCATAGATAAAGCGGACGGAATGCTGTCCGGAATGTCTGCTTCGGTTGTTATATCCATACAAAGCGTGGACGATGCGATACTTATTCCGGTTGAGGCGCTCAATAATACGGGCTCTACCTATTTTGTCTATACAACGCTTGATGAAGATACCGATACTCCGGGCGGAATGGTTGAAGTCACAGTCGGAATTACAAACAGCACTTATGTGCAGATAACCTCCGGTTTGTCTGAGGGTGACACTGTATATTATGAAGACACTTCAGCTTCAGCTTCGGCAGGCGGCATGAACGGTATGACGGGAATGCAGGGCGGCGGCGGAGACTTAACCGGCGGACAGATGCCTTCAGGAGGGCAGATGCCTTCGGGAGGACAGATGCCTGACGGAGCCGGAAATTCCGGCAGCGGCAATTCGCAGGACAAAGGCCCAAGCAGCGGAAACTGAGAAGAGGTGAATTAAGATGATACGTTTATATGATATCTGCAAGACATACCAGATAGGAAATGAGGCGGTGCATGCTTTGGATCATGCGAGCCTTCATGTCAGCCCCGGAGAGTTTGTCAGTATAATAGGTCCTTCCGGCAGCGGAAAATCAACTCTGATGAACATTATAGGCTGCCTCGATATTGCCGATTCCGGTGAATACAGACTTGACGGAATTCCTATTGAAGCCTATTCGGAAAATGAGCTTGCCGCGATTCGCAACAGAAAGATCGGATTTGTATTCCAGAGCTTCAATCTGATTTCCAAGCTTACAGCCGAAGAGAATGTCGAGCTTCCGCTCATATATCAGAAAATGCGTAAACAGGAGCGCAGACAGCGCGTTATGGAGGCATTAAACCGGGTTGAACTTACAAAAAGAGCACAGCACTATCCTACAGAATTATCCGGCGGACAGCAGCAGAGAGTCGCGATAGCGCGGGCGATCGCAACCAATCCGTCACTTATTCTGGCAGACGAACCGACAGGAAACCTTGATTCAAAGACTTCCATTGAGATTATGGATATTTTTCATGAGCTTCACAGTCAGGGAAACACGATAGTACTCATAACACATGACAATAATGTCGCCAGACAGGCAGAGCGTTCGCTGCATATTTTCGACGGCCGCGTAACGGAGGTACAAAGTGCTTCAATCGTTTAAAATGGCTCTTAAGTCAATAAGCAGTAACAAAATGAGGTCTTTCCTCACGATGCTCGGAATAATAATCGGCGTCATGGCGCTGGTTATCCTGGTAAGTCTTGTAAGCGGCGCGACAGGTTCCGTCAAAAATACCATAAACAGTCTCGGAACAAATATGATACCCGTTACAATCTCTGACGACAAAGGCAATCCGATTAAACAAAGCGATCTTGACGAGTGGATGAATACCGACAATATCAAGGATGCCGCGCCTCTGGCGACAGGTTCAATGACCGGCAAGTTCGATGATAATTCAGACACGGTGACGGTGTACGGCACCACTTCGCAGTATGCGGATATCGAGAATCTCAGTCTGCTGTTAGGGCGTTTCATCAAGTCTTCAGACGTTGATAACAATACTGATGTCTGCGTGATCAACGAGACTTTCGCGCAGGAGATTATCGGTTATGAGGACTGCCTGGGTAAAGTGATCTCTCTTGACGGCGCTAAATACACTGTCGTCGGAGTGCTTGAAGATGATACAAGCTCACTGACATCAATGTTCGGTTCGGGAGACATGATCTGCTATATTCCGTATACGAGCTATATAAGGCTTTCAACGGACACAACGTCCGACATTACGAGCTTTTATATCAGCTGCGCGGATAATTCAACGACAGAACTTGCGAAGAACGAGATAGAGCAGATTCTTCTTGACAGGTTTGAAGACGACGACGATGCCTATGATATTACGACGTCGGATACTCTTGAAAGCGCGATGAGCAACATCACCAGCATACTGACTATCCTGCTTGGAGGCATTGCAGGAATATCACTTGTTGTCGGAGGCATAGGCATTATGAACATCATGCTTGTCACCGTAACCGAACGCACGCGCGAGATAGGTATCCGCAAGGCAATAGGCGCGTCAAGGCGCGTCATACTTCAGCAGTTTCTTCTGGAAGCGGTCGTGCTGTGCATGATAGGCTGCGCGATAGGTATTTTCCTGTCGTGGACAATTCTCCGTGTTATCTCGGTGATCGTGTCAAGTCTTGACCTGGCGTTCAGCATGAATGCTACGGTTGTGATAATTGCCGTGGCGTTCTGCTTCTTCATAGGGGTTGTTTTCGGTCTTTATCCGGCTAACAAGGCGGCGAAAATGAAACCGATAGATGCTCTTCATTACGGAGACTGACAAGGAGATTATTATGAACATCTTTAAAAATAAGAAAACTGAAATAAGACCGCATCGCCGTTATGGAAAGCGCATTGTGTTCATTTCCGCTGTGGCTGTGGTTGCGGCAGCCGCCATAGTGGTTCCGAATCTGCTGACTCTTGGCAGAGGCGCGGATTCATCGGCAGTGACCGTTAATGAAGAAGTGCTTACGGCTCAGGCAGCGGTAGATACGATCAAAACAAACATCACGGCCTCCGGTTCGCTTGAAGCCGGAAACAGCGTGGATATAAGCGTTGCGGGAGATATAACAGTCGATGAATACCTCGTTGAGGACGGAGATATTGTCAGCAGCGGTGACGCCATTGCGACCGTTGACAAGTCTTCGGTAATGACTGCCATAGAAACGGTTCAGAAAACCATGGCTTTGCTTGATGCCAGAATAGACGAGATCAACTCCTGCGATGATGATACAAGCGTTAATTCCAGCGCCGACGGAAGAATAAAGAAGATATATGCACAGGACGGAGACACTGCTACATCTGTTATGTCTGATAACGGCGCTGTGATGCTTATGTCCTTAGACGGTCTCATGGCAGCCGATATTGAGAGAACTTCTGATATTGAGCCGGGGTTGAGTGTCACTGTCGCTCTGTCTGATGGCGAGGAAGTGTCCGGCAAGGTTACAAGCGTTACTGACAAAACCGCCACAGTAACTTTAAGTGACGAGAATGCAGATTACGGAGATACTGTCAGCATCGTATCAGAGGACGGCACTTCTCTGGGAAGCGCTCAGCTTTACATAGATGACGAACTTAAAGTTGTCGCAAGTGCCGGTGTAATTGACGACATAGCGGTATCTGAAGGCGATACTGTTTCAGAAGGTGACGAGCTGTTCACTCTGACTGATACCAGATATTCGGGTGAGTACAGCAGCCTTATGTACAAGCGCGGGATACTTGAAGACAGGATGAAAGAACTTTTCGAGATATATCAGAGCGGACAGATTCTTGCGGATTGCGATGGTGAGGTGAGCGGAATAGAAGATACTGACACGGAGGATACAACTGAAACAACGGATACAGACACAACAGACACAACGGACACAACGGAAACAACCGCGACTTCAGAAACGACAACGGAGAAAGAGAAGACTTCACCGTCGAAAATGATAAACAGCCCGACAGGCGAGGACGACACAGGATATACCAATACCGGAGCAACAGTAACGCACGTAGGTTATGGGGCAATCTCTGTTCTAATGGGGAGTGATCCTCTGGGTGATATTGATTACACCGCCTGTTCGGGACTTGATACATCTTTGTTTACGCAGAGTTCGGTGATCACACCGGATGCAAGTCTTCCGGTATATTCGTATTCGTCTGATACAGGCAGCTGGACAGCCGCTACAGTATCTGATATAGAGGTCGGCGACATTCTTGTTATCACGCTGAATTCCTCGGGCAGTCCTGTATGGATAGTCCGCGTAGCGGCATCAACGGGGACATCTGCGTCTACAGGCACGACTTCATCCGGTACATCGGCCGCTAACGTATCGACAGGTTCTTCCGGATATTCGGCAGGCGCGACGGGATCTTCATCAATCGTGCCTTCTTCCGGCATTCCGGTGAGCTCCGGAAGTGCGGACAGCACTCCGTCTGATTCTTCGGCAGTGAATTCGCAAACCGTAGTGGATTCCCTGACGGACGCAATCACGACGCAGACATCAGAATCACAGACGTCCGCACAAGAGGATTATACGGTTGATGAGACGGTTATTGCTTCAATAATCAACACTACGAAGATGTCGGTCACACTTACGATTGACGAACTCGACATAAAGGATATAAGCGTCGGCCTAAGCGTGTCAATATCTCTCGACGCGGTTAAAGGAAAGACTTACGACGGCGAGGTTGCATCAATCGACACCGAAGGTACAAATGACGGCGGAAACACAAAATATCAGATAACGGTAACTATGGACAGGACTGATGATATGCTTGTCGGAATGAATGCAACGGTACTTATCCCGGTAAGTGAAGACAGTGTGCTGTGCGTTCCTGCTCAGGCGCTTACAGATAAATCAGCGACTACCGTATGCTATACGTCATATGATGAGGAGAGCGATACTCTGGGAGGCGAGACAGTCGTTGAGACCGGAATATCTGACGGAACAAACGTAGAGATTAAGTCAGGAATCACCGAAGGAACAACAATATATTACAGGTATGCTTCGGGACTCGTATATTCTTTTGTGACGATTCAGAAGTAACCTGTTTACATTGCAGGATATACTGACAAAAACAGCCGGGGAGAAAATTCCACGGCTGTTTTTTTGATGTTCATCGAAATCAGACCACGTTGTCCTTGAGCTTATCGAATGCAGCTTTTGCAATCTGCCTGACAGTAGGATCCGCATCAGCGAAAGCGAGCTTCTTGACGTATTCCTCACAGTGCTTGGCCTTTATGTCTGCGGCGGCAGTAGCTGCTGCTGCCCTTACGGCCGGAGATGAATCACGGAGAAGAGGTATCAGAGCCATTCCTGATTCATAAGACGGAATCATACCCATGGCAATCGCCACAGCAACACGAACGTCATCTTCACTGTTATCTGCAAACTTAATTACGGCACTGAGCTTCTGCTTGGCACCAAGTTTGAGAATCTTATCTTTTATTGCGTCAGTACGTCCCATAGTGTAGCTCCTTAGGTTTTATCCTTGCTTTATTATAAAATATATAGAGTTTTAATTTTTGAACTTTCTGTGTACAAAATGTGAAACAGTATCTACTTATGCTAAATATTTCTATTTGGTTTTACAAGTAGTTGCTTTATAATATTTTTATTATTTAACTGCGAAAGAAGGATTAGTTATGCACAGGAAAATTATCTCAGCCGTTCTCATATTGTCAGTTGCCTTCTCTGTATTCGGATGTTCCAACAGACTCGCACCGGAGACTGTTCCTTCTGAAGTCGCTACAAATCCTACTACTTCCGCAGAGCCTTCTGAGACAAGCGAAAGCCTGCTACAGACAACAGAGTCGACGGAAGAGACGCACGGGCCGCTAAGTACCGCTCAGGTAACGGACCGCATAGCAGATATTGACGGTCAGCTGTCGGTTGACGGTACCAATATAGTGAACAGTGCGGGAGAAGTCGTTCAGCTAAAAGGTATGAGCACTTATGCACTCAACATGTGTCCGGATATGTTTAACAGTGACACCGTGCAGACAATAGCGCAGGACTGGGGCGCGGACGTGCTGAGACTGGCGATGACAACCAAGGGTGATTCTGATGATTATAATGTAAACCCGGAGAAGTATTTCGATATGGTATGCAACATTACCGATCTTGCAATAGCGCAGGGAATGTACGTCATTATCGACTGGCATATTTTATACGACGGCGATCCGAATGAGTTCAAGGATGCTTCAATTGACTTTTTCTCAAGAATATCTGCGATTTACGGAGATACACCGAATGTAATGTATGAAATCTGCAATGAGCCTAACGGTATGTGCTATGACGACGATCAGCGTGAAGTTGACTGGGACGGATGCATAAAGCCCTATGCCGAGGACGTCATTGACGCCATTAGGGAGAATGATCCCGACAACATCATTATAGTCGGAACTCCGAACTGGAGTCAGGATGTTGACATAGCATCTGAAGACCCGATTGACGGAGACAATATCTGCTATACGTGTCATTTCTATGCAGGTTCTCATGGGCAGGAACTTAGGGACAAGATTGTGACAGCTAACGACAACGGTTGCTGCGTTTTCGTTACTGAGTGGGGAACGACCAACGATACAGGCAAAGGAATGCTCTATCTTGATGAAGCACAGCAGTGGCTTGATTTCCTTGATGAACGCAATATTTCATGGTGCAACTGGTCAATAGGAGGAGCGGCTGCCGAATCGTCGAATGCACTCAGATTCAACTCTGATGTGCTTACCATCGAAGAGAAATATGCCGGTCATTGGCCTGATGAGTTTATCAGCAAGTCAGGTTTGTTCGTGAGAGCCCATCTCCTGGGTATTGAATATATTCCGACTGAGGATTGATATACAGACGCCGATGGCGGATAATCAATGGCAAATAGGTAATCAAAGAAAAGAGCTGATTATAACATGAAGTTTGTCAAGTTTGTAAGAAATTGTCTGAGTCTGATGCTCAGTCTGATTGTGCTTGTGGCATTCTGTTCTTCTTCAGTAATTGTTAACGCAGATGAGAACTATATTCTTACCGGTACGGCCCATGTCCAGAATATCGGGAATGTTTCAGGCCGGTCTGAGAACGGAATGCTGGTGCTTGGAACAGAGGGACAGAGTCTGAGACTTGAACAGATCTGTGTCAGTCTGCTAAACAATACCGGTTTCGACGGAGGTTTGCAGTACAGGGTTCATATACAGAACAATGGCTGGACCGATTGGACAGACCAGGGCAATCCTGCCGGTACTTCAGGCAGCAGTTTGAGGCTTGAAGCTGTACAGTTCAGGCTTACCGGCAGACTTGCCGTTAATTATGACGTTCTCTATATGGCACATATTCAGGATTACGGTGACTCACAGGGCTGGGTCAGCAACGGAGTGATTGCCGGAACTACCGGCGAGAGCAAACGGATTGAAGAGATTAAGATTAAACTTGCTTTGAAGAATTCAAATTATCAGGATGCCAATGTCACTTACAGAGTTCACCGCCAGGATTACGGATGGGAAGTCGGCTGGAAGTCCAACGGAGAAGTATCAGGAACCACCGGCGAAGGCAAGCGTCTTGAAGCTATATGCCTTACCGTATCAGCTACCAATAAGACAGGAGGTGTTATTTACCGTACTCACGTTCAGGACAAGGGCTGGATGCCATGGGTGGATAGCGGCACCGTGTCGGGAACGCAGGGCAGCGGCAAACGTCTGGAAGCTATTGAGATTGAGCTGACCGGAGATCTGGCGGATATGTATGACATATGTTACAGAGTTCATGTCCAGGGAATCGGGTGGCTTAACTGGGCACACAACGGTGAGATGGCAGGTACGGGCGGTCTTGCGTTAAGACTTGAGGCTATTCAGATAGTTCTGGTCGCGAAGGGCGCACAGCCTGCTGACATCGTTTGCGGCGTGTCGTCTGCCACATCATCGTCTTCTTTTGATTCTTCGAATATGAGCGCGCTTCTTTCTGCAGGAGTATATCACGGGTGGATTACGGTCGGCAGCGATATTCGCTATCTCGACGGAACACATTTTATGGACGGAAGCGTTCTGATTAACGGAGTTAATTTCCTTTTCGTAAACTGCGCCCTTCAGCGCAATGCCAACGAGGTCATCGGTTCGGTGTTGTATAAGACCAATAACGACGGCGCAATCTACCGTTCAGTTGATGGAAGCAGGCCGCTTGTCGCACTGACTTTTGATGACGGTCCTACGTCTTATACGAGTGATATTCTGGATATACTGGATTCGAATAATGCAGTGGCGACGTTCTTTGTATGCGGCTCTCTGGCAGCAGCCCGTCCGGGACTTATTCAGCGCGAGAATTCTCTGGGATGCGAGATAGGCAATCACACATATGATCACACTACGCTTACGAAAGTGTCAGCGGATGTTATTCAATCCGAGCTCAGCAGAACCGATTCTGCTGTTGAGGCTGCCATCGGAACACCTACTTCAATTATGAGACCTCCGGGAGGCGAGTTTAATGACACTGTCTGTGCAGCTGTCGGAAGACCGCTTGTCACATGGTCAATAGATACGAGAGACTGGGAGCACAGGAACGCTGCAAAGACGATCGCAGCCGTTTGCGACCATGTGCGCAGCGGAGATATAGTTCTTATGCATGACCGTCTTAAATCCACAGTCACAGCATGCAGGACAATTATCCCGACGCTGATTTCCCGCGGATATCAGCTTGTGACTGTTGATGAGCTTGCACTCTTAAGAAACGGCGGTATGAACAGCGGAACAGTCTACAGAAGCTTCAGGTGATATCTGTCACAATATGAAAACAGCAATAAGAAAGCCTTGATTCATTCGAATCAAGGCTTTCTTTGTGTCTGGTGCACCTCCAGGGACTCGAACCCTGGGCCCACTGATTAAGAGTCAGTTGCTCTACCATCTGAGCTAGAGGTGCGTGTCAGGCAACGTGAACAATTATAACTATTGATTATTTACAAGTCAACAGTTTTTTTCAAAAAAACCGTTCATATCCGAAGTCGAGAAATCTTCGGTCAAAGGAAGCTCTACAGAACGCTTCAGCAATGCGGATTTATAGATTCCCATGAGTGTGTCGACGGAAGAATAACCGGCGTATGCATCGGCAACAGGCTGCCTGTTATTATTGATTGAGTCTCTCAGGTCTGCATATATTCCCATATGCGGATTGAGCGCGCATCTGTACGAGAACAGACCGCCTTGAGCAAGCTGACATCTCAGGTAGTGTGCGTTGCGCTTGACGGGTTTACCGGCACTGTTCAGCGCATATATGGCGACATGGGGTTTACCGGAAGTCAGACCGAGGCTTATCTGGCCGCGTTCGCAGAATACAGTGAATTCAGCCATGTGTCTTTTCTCAAAGGTCGCGGTTGTGCCTTCGATGGACGCCAGACTGCCGTTCTCAAGGCGAAGCAGGCACATTCCGAGATCTTCGGCTTCGATTGAACGCAGTCTCTGTGATAGCATGGCCTGAGCTTCGACAGGTTCAGAACCCATAAGCCATATAAGCAAATCAATGGCATGTATCGTCTGATTCATAAGGGCGCCGCCGTCGCTCTTCCATGTTCCGCGCCAGGGTGAGCTTGAATAGTAGTCTTCGCCGTGTCCCCAGCGGACATATATGGTGCCGTGGGTTACTTTACCGAATACTCCCTTGGCTATGTCATCGCGAACAAGACCTACAACAGGGAGATAGCGGTAGATGTGCCCCATGGCAATCTTTCTGCCGGTCTTTGCCGACAGTTCGTAAAGCTCTCTGGCCTGGGCGGATGACATGGTCATAGGTTTTTCGAGAAGCAGATTGCATCCGTTCTCCATAGCATACTTCGCAATCTCGAAATGAAGTCCCGATGGGACGGTTACTGACACGATATCAGGCCTGACCGTGTTTATTGCCTCCCGGTAGCTGCTGAATACGGGAGTGTTCCTAAAACCTCCTACAGAACCAAGAAGGCGATTCGCGCCATCCGGGTTGGTATCCACAACGCCTTTGAGATCGAGACCTTTAAGCTCTGATATTGCTTTCAGATGTTTCACTGCGACGCGTCCGCAGCCGACGATAATAATAGAAAGAGACACTTCTGTCCTCCGAAATTAGTTTTAGATAAGTGTAGCATAACAGCGGTGCTGTTGGATTATAATAAAATAAAAAAGGCGGAAAAATGCTTTATGACTATGCTTGATATTATTCTGGATAAACGCTACGGACGTAAGCTCAGCGACGAGCAGATCAGGTTTTTTGTAAAAGGAGTCACTGACGGCACGATTCCCGACTATCAGACGTCCAGTCTTTTGATGGCCATTGTTCTTAACGGTATGGATGAGCGTGAGATGACAACACTGACGCTTGAGATGTGCGATTCAGGCAAGAAGAATGACCTGTCGTATCTTGACGGAATTCCTGTAGACAAACACAGTACCGGCGGCGTGGGAGACAAAGTGACGCCTCTTCTGATTCCGCTGATTGCGACGTTTGGCGTTCAGACGGTAAAGCTGTCGGGCCGCGGGCTGGGATTTACCGGCGGCACTGTCGATAAGTTTGAATCTGTTGAGGGCTTTAATGTCGAGATAAGTCAGGATGAGTTCCCGGTTCTGGCAAAGAGCTGCGGAATGGTTATATCCGGTCAGACACCGGATCTGGCGCCGGCAGACAAGATTCTCTATTCGCTGAGGGACGTCACCGGCACCGTTGACTCAATTCCTTTGATTGCATCAAGTATTATGAGCAAGAAGCTTGCGGGCGGGGCGAAAGCGATTGTTCTTGACGTAACATGCGGCAGCGGCGCTTTTATGAAGACGCCGGAAGAGGCAAGAGAGCTGTCACAGGCCATGATCAGAATAGGTAATCTCGCCGGCCGCAGGACCGTCGCGGTTATTACCGATATGGATCAGCCGCTGGGACGCACGTGCGGAAATACGATTGAGATGCAGGAGGTCTACGAAGTTCTCAACGGAAGCGGAAGCAGCGACCTCGTCGAAGTTGTGACGACGCTCGCTGCACACCTGGTGACGCTCGCACAGAAGGACATTTACGGCAATATGGAAGAACTCGTGGCAGAGTGCCGCAGACGGCTTCTTAACGGCGAAGCGCTTGAAAAGTATCGTCTCCTGATCACATCTCAGGGAGGAAGGTTAAGCCCGACAGGCTCTCCGCTCTATCGCGAGTACCCGTTCGACGCAATGCATGTCAACAGCCCTGCGAACGGCTATGTTACGAGGATAAGGGCAGATGTCATAGGCAAAGCTTCGGTGATGCTCGGTGCCGGAAGGCTGTCAAAGGGCGATTCAATAGATTACGGTGCCGGAATATGTTTCTATGCCAAGGTCGGAGACAAGGTCAAAAGAGGCGATACATTATGTTCTCTGTGTCACGGGGAGAACGCGAAGATTGATGATGAAGTGCTTTTCGATGTCATGAATCTGATACTCGATGCCTATGAGTTCGCAGACACACCTCCGGAGCCCCGCAGAGCTGTAATCGATGTCTTGTCTTAATCGGCGTTTGGTGTATAATACGAACAAATGTTTTAAGCGAAGGAACACCTGCCATGCCAAGTCCGGTACATAACAGAATAATCGGGATTGATCCGGGTTATGCCATTACAGGCTACGGTATTATCGATAAGTGCGGTAACAGGCTTACGGCGGTTGATTATGGCGTTATTGAGACAAAGCCAAAGATGGATTTTCCTGTGCGACTTCTTGCGATTAATGATAAGATCAGAGCCCTTATTGAACAGTACAACCCTGAACTGATGTCTGTTGAGGAGCTTTTCATGGGCAACAATCATACGACCGTTATAGGAACTGCGCAGGCCAGAGGTGTTGCGGTTGTTGAGGCCGCGAGAGCGGGAATTGATGTTTATGAGTTTACCCCGGGTCAGGTCAAGCTTGCAATCACTGGTTACGGCAAAGCGGAGAAGAGGCAGGTTCAGCTTATGACGAAGTCGATTCTCTCGCTTGATGATATACCGAAGCCCGATGATGCGGCAGATGCACTGGCTCTTGCCATATGCCTTGCAAATTCCGGAATTCAGTTTGCGCAGAGATCGGTTGCCGGATATCAGTATGGAAGATACGGTTATACCAAGAGGAATGATTTCGGTTGAGAGATAAGGAGAAGATATGTACGCTTATATTAAAGGAATTCTGTCTGGAAACAGCGATACACAGATAGTCGTAGAGAACAGCGGGATAGGTTATCTGATTAACTGTCCGGTGGCAGTGTCTTCAGAGCTCGGAAGAGTCGGTGATGAAGTTACGGTATATGTCTATCAGAGCGTTAAGGAAGATGATATCTCGCTTTACGGTTTTGCGACGAGGGAACAGAAGGATATGTTTCTCAAGCTGATTACAGTCAGCGGGATAGGACCGAAGGTAGCGCATTCAATTTGCGGCTCACTGTCACCTGAACAGCTTGCAGTAGCCGTTATGGGCAGCAATGTCGGGCTTCTTACATCGGTCAAGGGCCTCGGCAGAAAGACTGCGGAGAGAATAATTCTTGAGCTAAAGGATAAGGTCACGGCTCAGGTCAGAG
>Ga0116193_1000437_pt1 | contig 39574 bp, 36 predicted proteins | sample AD_UKC115_MetaG_FD_89892 | JGI IMG/M metagenome (GOLD analysis project Ga0116193, IMG submission 89892) | Active sludge microbial communities of municipal wastewater-treating anaerobic digesters from Hong Kong - AD_UKC115_MetaG | ecosystem: Engineered > Bioreactor > Anaerobic > Digestate... | reverse complement strand
TTCTTGCAGCGCTGCGCCGCTTCCGTGGCCCAGCGGTTTTTCGTGGGCTGCGCACATCTTCAAGGCTGGGCGCTCCCTTTTGGCCTTCGGGTCTAACTCTGCGGTCAAGCGGACCCGCATTCTGCGGGCCGCTTACCTTGGCCGTTAGCACCGCAGAAAAACAGCTTTATTCAAGGCTATGCTTTTTCAAACGGCATTCCATTTTTCAAGCGCTGTGCAGCGCTGGGTTTGCCGTTCCTCTGGGCTTCGCCTGGTGGCTTTTCGTCGGTTTTTGGTCTTTTTGCCCTCTAGCCCCTGTACAGCAAGCGCCAGCAGCTATCGTTTTGGAAGCGTTGAGTTGCCTTGGGCAGCACTGTCGGCCTGCCGCTGTCTCCCCTGCGCTCCCCACAGGCCCTACCATCGGGCCTTTGTTTTTTCCGGAGCTTTCTTCATGCGCGTTCTGTTCGCCCTGCTTTCTTCGCTGGCCCTGGCCCCTGTGGCGCTGGCGCAGTCGGCCCCTGTGACCACGGCCAGCGGCCTGGTGTATGCGTCGCTCAAGGAGGGCACGGGCGATGCGCCCAAAGCCACCGACACCGTCAAGGTGCACTACAAAGGCACCCTGCTCGACGGCAAGGAGTTCGACAGCTCCTACAAGCGCGGCGAGCCCACCGAGTTTCCCCTCAACCGTGTGATTCCCTGCTGGACCGAGGGCGTGCAGCGCATGAAGCCCGGTGGCAAGGCCAAGCTGACCTGCCCACCCGCCATTGCCTACGGCGAGCGCGGCGCGGGCGGCGTGATCCCGCCCAACGCCACGCTGAACTTCGAGGTCGAGCTGCTGTCCGTGCGCCGCTGAATCGCCAGGGACTTGCACGCCCACACAGCCGCCTGGGCGGCCCTGGCGGGCTTACACTTGCGCGCAGTCCATGGCCCTTCCCGATCTGTCCTTTCTGCTGCAGACACAGTCCCCCGGCTCCCTGCCGGAGGGCCAGGCTCTGGCCCTGCAGGCCCAGGCCGGCACATCGACGCCCGACGAAGCCCCCCTGGCCACCTTGATTGCCGAACTGCGCGCTTACCAGATGGAGCTGGAGGCGCAGAACAAGGTCTTGCAGTACAGCCAAGCCTCGGCCGAGCGCGCCTCCGAGCGCTTTGAGGCGCTGTTTGCCAGCGTGCCCCTGTCGCTGATGGTGCTGGACGAGCACGACATGGTGGTGCAGGCCAATGCCATGGCACACCGCTCGTTCCAGCCCACGGAGCGCGATCGCCCCCTGACCGCGCTGATGCCCTTTGTGTCGGCGCACGATGCCGAGCGCGTGCGCCTGGCCTTTGCCGAGGCGCGCCAACAGGGCCAGGCCCTGGCCACCGAGGTGGTATTTGCCCAGGGCGAGCAGGTGCGCATCACGGGCGACCTGCACATTGCTTTCATCACGCTGGGGCACGAGGGCGAGACCCCGCAGCACCAGTACCTGTGCGCCGTCATCGACCAGGGCCCGCTGCTGGCCGAGCGCAGCGCGCTGCAGGAGCGCAACGAGCAACTGCGCGCCAGCGAGAAGCGCCTGGAAGCAGTCATCAATTCGGCGCTGGACGCCATCGTGTGCGTGGACCAGCACCAGCGCATCACCGTGTTCAACCCCACGGCAGCGGTGCTGTTCCAGTGCAGCGCGAGCGATGCATTGGGCAGCAGGCTCGAGCGTTTTCTGCCCGACGCGGCGCAGGCGCTGGGTTTTGGCCAGCTCGCCACCCAGGCGGTGCTGGGCGAGATGATGGCGCGCACCGCTGCGGGCAAGGAGCTGTCGGTGGAGGTGAGCGTGTCCTTTGAGCGCCACGCCGACGGCCTGACCACCACCGTGTTTGCCCGTGACCTGACCAGCCGCAAGCGCGCCGAGGCCCAGCGCAGCGAGCTGGAGGCACAGCTACGCGAGTCGCACAAGATGCAGGCCGTGGGCACCATGGCCGGGGGCATTGCGCACGACTTCAACAACATCCTGGGCGCCATTCTGGGCAACGTGGAGCTGGCCATGGCCGACTGCACGCCCGAGTCCGGCGCCATGGTGAGCCTGCGCGAAATCCAGAAGGCTGGGCGCCGGGCACGCGATCTGGTGCGCCAGATCCTCACCTTCAGCCGCAACGAGCCGCCACGCCTGAACGCCGTGGACCTGGCCGAAGCCCTGCACGACACCGAGCGCCTGCTGCGCGTGACGATGCCGCCCACCGTGGCCTTGCAGATCCACATTGCGCCCCACCTGCCCACGGTGCTGGCCGATGCCACCCAGGTGGAGCAGGCCTTGTTGAACCTGTGCACCAACGCCATCCATGCCATCGGCACCGCCAAGGGCACGGTGCGCGTGGACGCCCTGCCCCTGCGCCCTGACACGGCGCTGTGCGACCGCCTGGGCCTGCCTGCAGGCGACTACGTGGCCATCAGCGTGCACGACAACGGCCCCGGCATGGACGCGGCCACTCTGCAGCGCGTGTTCGAACCCTTTTTCACCACCAAGCCTGTGGGCCAGGGCACGGGCCTGGGGCTGGCGGTGGTGCATGGCGTGATGCGCACCCACGCAGGGGCCGTGGATGTGCACAGCACGCCCGGCCAGGGCAGTTGCTTCACGCTGTATTTCCCGGCCCAGGCCGAGGGTGCCGCAGCACCGACCCCGACGGAACCTGCCCCTGCGGTCACCGCACCGCTGGCGCCTCCGGCGCAGCAGCATGTGATGTACGTGGACGATGACCAGGCCCTGGTCTTTCTGGTGGAGCGCCTGTTGCGCCGCCGAGGCTACCGCACCAGCGGCTACACCGATCCGATGGCCGCCCTGCAGGCCCTGCGCGCGGCGCCGCAAGACGTGCACCTGCTGGTAACCGACTACAACATGCCCGGCTACAGCGGTGTGGAGCTGCTGCAGGCGGTGCGCGAGGTCCGGCCCGACCTGCCGGTGGCCCTGGCGTCGGGCTATGTCACGGCAGAGATCGAGCAGGCGGCCCTGGCCGCAGGCGCTCGCGCCCTGATCCACAAACCCAACGATGTGCAGGAACTGTGCGACACCGTGGACCGGCTGATCCATGCCGCAGAGTGAACCGGACCGCGCCCCCGGCGCTGCCACCGGACTGCAATGCCTGCATGAAGATTCGCACCTGCTGGTGCTGGCCAAGCCGACTGGCCTGCTGTGCGTGCCGGGGCGCGGGCCCGACAAGCAAGACTGCCTGAGCCGCCGTGCGCAGGCACAGTGGGCCGATGCACTGGTGGTGCACCGGCTGGACCAGGCCACTTCTGGCCTGGTGCTCATGGCCCGCAACCCCGAGGCGCAACGACGCCTGGGCCGTGCGTTTGAGCTGCGCCAGGTACACAAACGCTACCTCGCCGTGGTGGCTGGCGCCCTGGCGCAAGCCCCGGATGGTGCATGGTCCACCATCGACCTGCCCATCGCCGCCGACTGGGAACGCCGCCCGCTGCGCACCATCGACCCCCATCGGGGCAAGCCCAGCCAGACGCGCTGGCGCTCGCTGGGCTACGACGCTGCCACCGACAGCAGCCGGGTGGAGCTCGAACCCCTGACCGGCCGCACCCACCAGTTGCGCGTACACCTGGCAGCCCTGGGCCACCCCATCCTGGGCGATGCGCTGTACGCCAACACCGCCCTGCAGGCCCGTGCGGCGCGCCTGCTGCTGCACGCGCAGTGGCTGGCGTTTGAACACCCTGGCACAGGCCAGTGGGTGGAATTCACTTCACCCGCTCCGTTCTGAACCACACATCCGCACAGCACTGCACGTTGTTGCGCCCCGTCTCCTTGGCTTGGTAGAGCGCCTTGTCGGCCTTGTTGACCAACTGCTCGAACGTCAGACCCATCCCCCAGACCAGTGTGGCCACACCGATGCTGACGGTGACCGATGTGGTTGCGCCCTCGTCGTTGACCACCACCGACTGCGATGCCACCACATGGCGCAACGACTCCGCCAGGTGCAGTGCGCTGGCGCGGTCGGTCTCGGGCAGCACCAGCACGAATTCCTCACCGCCGAAACGTGCCACCGTGTCGATCCCGGCGCGTGTGCGCGCAGCGCAGGCATCGGCCACCGCGCAGATCACACGGTCGCCCGCAAGATGCCCCCAGACATCGTTGACGTTCTTGAACAGGTCGATGTCCACCACCATGACGGACAGCGGGTGCCCGAAGCGCTCGGCGCGCAGGCATTCTTTCTCGCCCAGCTCCATGAGGGTGCGGCGGTTGGACAGACCCGTCAGCGAGTCGTTGGCAGCGAGCAGACGCAGCGTGGTGTTGAGCTGCTGCAGCAAGGCGTTCTGCTCCACCAGTTGGCGGTTGATCTGGGCGATCTCGTCCTCCTGGCGTTTGCGGTCGTCGATATTGAAGGTCACGCCAATCAGCCGCTGGCCAGGCGATGCACTCCTGCCGTCCATGATGCGGCCGTAGTTGGCAAACCAGATCCATTCACCCTGCTTGGAGCGCAGCCGGAACTCACACCGGTACTGGGCTGTGCGGCCCGAGAGATGATCCTCCACCGCCTTCTGGACGCGTGGCAGGTCGTCCGGATGGAACAGGCCGTAAATGCCCTGCACGTCGGCGACGATCTCCTCCTCGGTGAAGCCCAGCTCCTCGAAGGTCTTGCTGGCCTTGCGCGTCACCTCTCCGGTCAGCAGGTTGTTTTCCCACAGGTCCAGGCCGGCCGCCTCCAGGGCCAGCTCCAGCCGTTCCTTGTTCAGGTCTGCGTCGCTCATGGCCAGAACCTGTTCTCAAACCGAAGGCAGCGCCCCCGCATAACCCAGGTTGCGCAGCAGCGCCGCAAACGACGCCAGCACGCCAGGGGTGCCGCACAGCTTCTCGGCCGCACGCACCTGGATGACACTGACCGTCTTGCCCGTGGCAGCGTTGAAGTACTCTGCCAGGTCGTCGCTGGCGTTGGAAAAGCCCCGCCCCGTGCTTTCAGAGTAGTAGCAAATGGAGTCGGGCGCGACGACGTCCGGCATGGAGCTTGCCGCCGAATACATGATGAGGTTCTCGTTCAGGTTGTAGAGGTAGTGCGTCTGCGTGCTGTGCTCGGGATCGATGGTGTTGTCCAGGCGGATGATGCCCGAGTCGAGCGACGCGCTGGACGTGGACTGCGTCACCTCCGTCATGTAGAAGTTCGTCACGACAGCGCTGGCCGAACGCCCCGTGACCAGCGCAATCATCGCCGCCACTTCGGATGTCGGCGGCGGGCTGGACGCCGCCAGCAGAAAACGCCCCAGGGCGCGCACCTGCTCCAGGGTTCCAGCGATATAGCTGCCCGTCAGGGCATGGCCATTGCCCGCATTGGAAGGCCACATGGCAATCCCCGAATACCCGCCAAAGACCCCCACCACGCCGCCTGCCAAGGACTCCACCTGCGCCGCTGTGGGGGCATGGAGCAGCGCCGACTCCACGGCACGGGGTTCATCGGCATCGCTGGCCAAGGCACACGGGCAAGGCGCCAGCAGCGGGGTGCCCGTGAAAGTGGTCTGGGGCAACTGCGGTACCGCGCGCCCTGCGCCGTCACCGTCCACCACCCAGACCGCGCCTTGCGACATGACCGCGCCAATCAGGGGCACCAGGGAGTTGACCGGGCCGATTTCCACCGGGATGAAACACCCCAGCGCGGCGCCGGTACCGACCTCCAGCAACCGAACGGAGTTGCGGATGGAGTTCTCGATGGCCGCGAGCGTCAGGCGGTCGGCCGCATCGGGCGACCCCATGATGGCCAGCACACAGGCATTGGTCACGCCGTCATAGTCGCGCACCTGGACAGTGCCACCCCACCCCTGCTGCCCCAGCTCCTGGAGGATGGCCCGAGCATCGCCGTAGCTGCCGCCACCACCGCTGGCCAGCACGGCAGCGCCGGCCGCGATGGCCTCGAAATCTTCCAGCCCGTATGCATGAATGCCCATGGCGCTCCCTCCGGTGATGGCCGGTGCAGCGTTGCGTTGTATCACTGTGCCGTCAGGCTGCCAAGGCTAACCGACATTTGGTAGGCACCAGGCTCAGTAAAACCCGCATGCTTACCTTCCCCACAGGGCAGATAACATTCGGCCATGCCCCAACACCTCACCATCCTGACAGGCGCCTCGCGCGGCATGGGCCTGGCCATGGCGCGGCAGATGCTGCGCCCCGGCCACACCCTGCTGTGCATCTCGCGCACCGCCCACGCCACGCTGCCCCAGGAAGCCGCCACCCTGGGCTGCACCCTGGAGCAGTGGGATCAAGACCTGGCACAGCCCGAACAGGCGGCCGAGCGCCTGCGTGCATGGCTGCAACGGGCTCCAGTCGGCCTGTTTGCCAGCGCCACGCTCATCAACAACGCGGGTGTGATCCCCCCCATCGCCCCGCTGTCTGCCAGCGTTCCGGCAGACCTGGCCATGGCGCTGCGCGTGGGGCTGGAAGCGCCGATGCTGCTGTGCGCACCTTTCTGGGTGCCACCGAGGACTGGGGCGTTCCGCGCAAGGTGCTGAACATCTCCTCCGGCCTGGGGCGGCGGCCCATGGCGTCGCAGGCCGCCTATTGCGCCGCCAAGGCGGGCATGGACCATTTCACCCGCTGCATGGCGCTGGACGAAGCCCGCAAGCCGCAGGGCGCCAAGGTGTGCTCGCTGGCGCCCGGCGTCATCGACACCGACATGCAGGTGCAGCTGCGTTCCGCGGCGCCGGAGGCCTTTCCGGATGTGCAGAACTTTGCCCAACTGCAAAGCAGCGGCATGCTCAGCAGCGCACCCGATGCGGCGGCCCGCGTGCTGGCCTGGCTGGAGCGCCCCGACTTTGGCACCCAGCCCGTGGCCGATGTGCGCGAGGCCTGAAGACCGCCACGCCCCAACCCGTCGATTGCTATTGTTTTTATAGCTACTTGCGCTTTACCATCAAGCGCCAGCGGTCCATTTGACCTTTGATTTTTGCTTGGTTTCCCAAACACAAAGGCCCCGCATTGCGGGGCCTTTGTGTTTGTATTGGATGCCCGCCCCGAGGGACCGGAGCTCGTCGGCGTGACGATCAGTCGCGCACCACCAGCACGGGGATGTGCACAACGCCCAGCACGCGCTGGGTGACGCTGCCCAGCACCAGCTTCTCGATCCCCCGACGGCCATGCGAGCCCATGACGATCAGGTCGGCACCGGTGGTCTCCTGCGCACGGGAAATGCCTTCTTGCACGGCATGGCCCTCGCCCACCACTGTGGAAGCGTCGACGCCTGCATCCAGCATGGCCTTCTTGGCGGCGTCCAGCGCAGCATTGGCCTCCGCCGTGGCGGCGCTGAGGTACTGTGCCTGGCCATAGGCAAAATCGGCGCCTACGCCCGTAAAGGGGTACGGATCAATCACGTACAAAATGGTCACGGCACTGCCAAAGGCCTTGGCAAGTCCAGCAGCCTTGGACACAGCCATCATGGAAGTGGGCGAACCATCGACAGGAACCAGAATGTGCTTGAACATGTGTTTCTCCTTGAACGTTGATCGGCTCCGCACACCTGACCGTGCTTGACACCAGAGTGCGGTGGCTTGAACCCCAGTGTAGCGCCTGCCCTCCCCACGACAAGCGTTTAGAAGGCAGATTCATGGGGCCGCGTGCCAAGCCATGAAGCACGCGCAAACCCCAGCACCCATCGGCCTGCTCGGGTGTAGCATGCAACAGTTGATCCATCACCCACGGGTAAAGCGCCATGCCCCACGAACGTCGCCATTTCATCCGCGTCACCTTTGATGCCCCCGCCCAACTGACCACCGGCGACGGCTGCTTCAGTGTGCATGTGCTGGACCTCTCGCTCAAGGGTGCGCTGGTGGTGTTGTCGCCCGGGGTGGATCTGCAGCCCGGCGCACTGTGCCAACTGGTGGTGCCCCTCACCAGCACCCACGACCACATTGCCATGTCCACCGAGGTGGCGCATGTGGAGGGGCGCTGCGCTGGCCTGCTGTGCCACTCGATCGACCTCGACAGCGTGACGCATCTGCGCCGACTGATCGAGCTGCAGCTCGGTGCTCCCCATCTGCTCGACCGCGACCTGGCCGAACTCACGGCCACTTGAGCATTTCGCCTTGCGCTTGGAGCCGCAAGCCGCCTGCACTGCATTGCGTTGCCATGACGGCCCGGTGCGTGTCGCGGCCCATCGTGTCAGCGTACCGCTTCCTGTTCCTGCAACAAACGCCACATGACCTTGCCGCTGCCGCTTTTTGGCAGTGCATTCACAAACTGCACGGTGCGCGGCACCTTGTACACCGCCATGTTCTCGCGGCACCAGGAGATGATTTCCTGCTCGGTGGTGTGCGCATGGTCTGCCCGCAGCACGACCACCGCCTTCACGCTTTCGCCACGGTAGTCATCCTTGGTGGAGATGACACAGGCCTCCTGGATGGCCGGGTGCCGGAACATCAACGATTCCACCTCTGCGGGCCAGACCTTGAAGCCTGAGGCGTTGATCATGCGTTTGAGGCGGTCGGTGATAAAGAAGTAACCGTCCGCATCCACCTTGCCCAGGTCTCCGGTGCGAAAGAAGCGCTTGCCGTCCAACTCCACGAACACAGCTTCGGTGGCCTCGGGACGGCTCCAATAGCCATCAAACACCTGGGGGCCGTGGATCAGGATCTCACCCTGCTCGCCCACGGGCATCTCTTGCAGGGTGTCGGGATCGACCACACGCGCATCGGTGCCCATGAAGGGAATACCCAGGCATTGCTGTTTAGGCTGGTCTGGCGGGTTGCTGTGCGACGGTGCAGCGGTCTCGGTCAGACCATAGCCTTCGGCATAGCGCAAACCAAACTGGTCCAGCAGGCGCTGGGCCACGGCCTGGGGCATGGCAGCACCGCCTCCGCCAATGTAGTTGAGGCTGGAGAGGTCGAATTGCGCAAAGTTTGGGCTGGCCATCAGATCGATGACCATGGTGGGAATGTTGGTCCAGGAGGTGACCTTCCAGCGCGAAATCAACCGCCCTGCCAGTTCGCGATCCCAGCGCGGCATGATGACCAGTGTGCCGCCGCTGTAGATGGTGGCGTGCATCATGCTGACCATGCCAGTGATGTGGAACATGGGCACCACGGCAAGGGTCACGTTCTCGGACGTCGCATTGCCCCACAGACTGCTGGCCACGGCGTTGTGCATCAGCGTGCGATGCGGGTGCATGCATCCCTTGGGAAGCCCCGTGGTGCCGCTGGTGTAGGGCAGCACCGCCAGGTCATCGGGGCCCACCAGAAGATCTGGCACAGGGTCTGAGCACGCCAAGGCCTGCTGCCAGCCATGCACCTCGCCGCCCGCCAGTTCCGGCAGTCCATGGCAGGTACACAGCCAATCGTTCCAGGACGCAGGCGGTGCATCGACACCCGCAGCATCTGCATCAAAAGCCTCTTTGAACTCGGTGACCAGCAAGTGCCGAAGGCGCTGGGCGGATGCCAGTGCGTTGCTGGCCTTGGCCAGCTCAGGCGCCAAATCTGCTGTGGTGATGGCCACCAGCGCCTGGGGATCGGTGATGTAGTGCTTGAGCTCCTCGGCACGGTTCATGGGGTTGACCGGCACCACCACCGCATTGGCCCGCAAGATCGCAAAGTGGGCCAGCACCAGTTGCGGACAGTTCTGCATGCACAGCAGCACCCGGTCCCCCTTGCGCACACCCAGCCGATGCAGAAACGCGGCCATGCGCTGCGCCGCCATCTCCAGCGCCCGATAGCTGACGGTACGCCCAAAAAACACCAGCGCTGCCTTGTCGGGATAGCGCCTTGCGCTGATGGCCAGGTTGTCCCACAGCGAGGTCTGCGGAGGAACGATGGCATGAGGAAGCCTGCGAGGCCAGAAGCGGTGATGCGAATTCATGGACAACTCCTTTGCTGCTTTCGCAGTCTATGGAGCCCCCGAACCCGACCATCGGGGGTTTTCACCTGTGGGATGTCACTTGGGTGTCAACGCAGCAATCCGCCGATGAGGGCTTGCTTTCCATCACTCGTCCACCCTAGAAATCAATGTCTCGGGGAAACCGGGCAGGTCAGGCAGCGCAGAAGGCATTAACGACCCAGACTGGCTCACCAACCATCGATGGACTGCAGATGGCGCTGTGGCCAGCAACAACCGAGTCGCCTACGCTCAAGCGGATTTCATTGGAATCGATGGCAAGGGAGCCGGAACCTACCGGCTCGCAAAATACGACTCGGCCACCGGGAGAATCATCGACTTCGATGGCCGAAGCTACGACCCCATCACCGGCGAAGAGGCGTAAAGCCCTCTTCACCGTTCCACAGGTTCACTCCCACTCGATCGTCGCTGGCGGCTTGCTGCTCACGTCATAGGTCACGCGGTTGATGCCGCGCACCTCATTGATGATGCGGCTGGACACCTTCTTGAGCAGCGCATAAGGCAGCTCGGCCCAGTCGGCGGTCATGAAGTCGCTGGTTTGCACGGCACGCAGGGCCACCACGTAGTCGTAGGTGCGGCCGTCACCCATGACACCCACGCTCTTGACCGGCAGGAACACGGTGAAGGCTTGGCTGGTGAGGTCGTACCAGGTCTTGCCGGTGGCTTCGTCCTTGAAGTTGCGCAGTTCCTCGATGAAGATCGCGTCGGCACGGCGCAGCAGGTCGGCGTATTCTTTTTTCACCTCGCCCAGGATGCGCACGCCCAGGCCAGGGCCGGGGAAGGGATGGCGATACACCATCTCGGGGGGCAGACCCAGGGCCACGCCCAGTTCGCGCACTTCGTCCTTGAACAGGTCGCGCAGGGGCTCCAGGAGCTTGAGGCCCAATTGCTCGGGCAGGCCGCCCACGTTGTGATGGCTCTTGATGGTGACGGCTTTCTTGCTCTTGGCGCCGCCCGATTCGATCACGTCAGGGTAGATGGTTCCCTGTGCCAGGAAGGTCGCCCCCTTGTGGCCGGCGCCACCGGCCTTGAGCTTGGCGGCTTCCTGCTTGAACACATCGACGAACAGGCCGCCGATGATCTTGCGCTTTTGCTCGGGCTCGCTGACACCCGCTAGCTTGCCCAGGAACAAGTCACTGGCGTCCACGCGGATGACTTTGGCGTGCAGCTTGCCTTCAAACATGTCCATGACCATGTCGCCCTCGTTCAGGCGCAGCAGGCCATGGTCCACGAACACGCAAGTGAGCTGATCGCCAATGGCACGGTGGATCAGCGCAGCCGCCACGGACGAATCCACACCACCGGACAGACCCAGAATGACCTCCTCATCACCCACCTGCTCACGGATCTTCTGCACCGCTTCCTCGATGTGGTCGCGCATGATCCAGTCGGCGCGCGTACCGCAGATGTCCAGCACAAAACGCTCCAGCAGCGCCCTGCCCTGCACCGTGTGCGTGACCTCGGGGTGGAATTGCACCGCGTAGAAGCGCCGTGCCTCGTCGGCCATGCCGGCAATGGGGCAGCTGTCGGTGCTGGCCATGAGCTTGAAGCCCGGTGGCAGCTCGGTGACCTTGTCGCCGTGGCTCATCCAGACCTTGAGCATGCCGTGGCCTTCGGCCGTGGTGAAGTCGGCGATGTCCTTCAGCAGGGCCGTATGGCCGCGTGCACGGACTTCGGCGTAACCGAACTCGCGGGTATGGCCGGCCTCCACCTTGCCGCCAAGTTGCTGTGCCATGGTCTGCATGCCATAGCAAATGCCCAGCACAGGCACGCCCAGCGCAAACACGGCATCGGGAGCCTTGTCGTCCACCTCGTACACACTGGCGTGGCTGCCCGAGAGGATCACGCCCTTGAGCTGGCCGTCCTTGGCATAGTCACGCACCCATTCGTCCGTCACATCGCAGGGGTGCACCTCGCAGTACACGTGGGCCTCGCGCACACGGCGCGCGATGAGCTGGGTGACTTGCGAACCAAAGTCGAGGATGAGGATTTTCTGGTGTTGCATGACAGTTAAGAATGAAATTAGCCCCTGACGCTTGCTGAACAAGCGCTAGGGGCTATCAAAATAATAGCATCCGGTGATCAGTCGGCGCGGTAGTTGGGGGCTTCCTTGGTGATCTGCACGTCGTGCACGTGGCTCTCACGAATGCCCGCCGTGGTGATTTCGACGAACTCGGCCTTGGTGTTCATCTCGTCAATGGTGGCGCATCCGCAGTAGCCCATGGCAGCACGCACGCCACCTGCCATTTGGTACACGATGGAAACCATGGAGCCCTTGTAGGGCACGCGGCCTTCGATACCCTCGGGCACCAGCTTGTCGGCATTGGGGTTGCCGGTGCTCGATTCCTGGAAGTAGCGGTCGGCACTGCCCTGCTGCATGGCGCCGATGGAGCCCATGCCGCGGTAGCTCTTGTAGCTGCGGCCCTGGAACAGGATGACCTCACCGGGCGCTTCTTCGGTGCCGGCAAACATGCCGCCCATCATCACGGTGCCAGCACCAGCGGCCAGGGCCTTGGCAATGTCGCCCGAGTAGCGGACGCCGCCATCGGCAATCAGGGGCACACCCGTCCCCTTGAGCGCCGTGGCCACGCTGTCGATGGCCATGATCTGGGGCACCCCCACACCCGCCACGATGCGCGTGGTGCAGATGGAACCAGGGCCGATGCCGACCTTGACCGCATCGGCACCGGCCTCGACCAGCGCCAGCGCGGCTGCGCCGGTGGCGATGTTGCCGCCGATCACATCCACCTGCGGATAGTTCTGCTTGACCCAACGCACGCGATCGATCACGCCCTTGCTATGACCATGCGCGGTGTCCACCACGATGGCATCGACACCCGCCTTGACGAGCGCCTCGACACGTTCTTCCGTGCCCTCGCCCACACCCACAGCGGCACCCACGCGCAGGCGGCCAGAGGCATCGCGTGCGGCATTGGGGAAACTGGTCTGCTTGGTGATGTCCTTCACCGTGATCAGGCCCTTGAGTTCGAAGGCGTCGTTGACGACCAGGATGCGCTCGAGCTTGTGCTTGTTGAGCAGCGCCTTGGCCTGCGCGGGCGTGGTGTGTTCGTTTTCGTTGACGGTGATGAGCTTTTCGCGCGGCGTCATGATCTGGTGGACCTTGACGTCATAGCGGGTCTCAAAGCGCAGGTCGCGGCCGGTGACGATACCGACCACCTTGCCGCCGTCGCACACCGGAAAGCCCGAAATGCCCAGCTGCTCGGACAGTTGCAGCACCTGCAGCACCGTGTGCTCGGGGGTGATGACCACCGGGTCGCGCAGCACGCCCGACTCGTAGCGCTTGACCTTGGCCACGTGGGCGGCCTGTTCCTGCGCCGTGAGGTTCTTGTGGATGATGCCGATGCCGCCCTCCTGGGCGATGGCGATGGCCAGCCGTGCCTCGGTGACGGTGTCCATGGCGGCGGACACGAGCGGCAGGTTCAACTGGATGTTGCGGGAGAGTTTCGTCGCGAGGGACGTGTCCTTGGGCAGGACCTGGGAGTACGCCGGCACCAGCAACACATCGTCGAAGGTGAGCGCTTTTCCAAGTAGGCGCATGAGAAAGCTCCAAAAGAAGAATTGTACCCGTCTGAAACCGCCTCCCATCGGGGCCCAGTGGGCGATACACTCGGATGCATGAAACTGCACCCCCCTCTCCTGCTGGCAGCGCTCTGCCTTGCATCGGCCAGCGCCATGGCCCAGTGGCAATGGATTGACAAGGACGGACGCAAGATTTTCAGCGACCGGCCGCCGCCCACCGATGTGCCAGACAGCAAAGTCCTGAAGCAACCCCGCATGGGCGCAGCCGTTGCCGCACCGGTGGTTGCCGCCAGCGAACCGGCATCGGCTCCAGCAGCGGCAGCCAGCGCGGCCGCCGCGGGCAAGGACAAGGAACTGGAAAAGCGCAAAGCCCAGGCCGAAGCCGAGGAAGCCGCCAAGAAAAAGGCCGAAGACGACAAGCGCGCCAAGGTACGTGCCGAAAACTGCGAGCGCGCCAAGGCCGCCAAGGCCACCATCGACTCAGGCAAGCCCTTGCGTCAGGCCAATGCGCAGGGCGAACTCATTTTCATGGACGAGGCCGCGCGCAACGCCGAACTCAAGCGTGCCCAGGCCATCATCGACAGCGACTGCAAGCGCTGAACATCAATAGCCCTGTTTGCCCCCGGGGCGGCGCCGCGCAAACAGGCCTGCGGCGCGTGCGCCCTGGCTGGCAAAGCGCTGGCGCCTGGCCAGCTTGGGGTCCACCGTCAGGGGCCGGTACAGCTCCAGCCGGTCGCCGTCCTGCAACACGGTGGCATGCGTCACCAATTGGCCCCAGATTCCCATCGCCACAGGCTCCGCGGCCAACGCACCATGGGCGCGGCAATGCGTCAGTGCATCGGCCACGGTGGCGCCCATTGGCAGCGCCAACTCCCACAGCTTCACCTGCCCTGGCTGGCTGGCATGGGCCACCGTGATATGCAGGCGTGGCAACGCCTGCGCTTCAGCCATACACCTGCTCGGCGCGCTTGACAAAGGCATCGACCATGCTGGCCGCAATGCGGTCGAACACCGGTCCCACCACCTTGGACAGGGTGACGCTATCGAAGCCGTAGTTGAGCAGCAGTTCCACCCGCGCGGCCCGCTGGCTGCCGTCGCCCACGGTGTGGAAGTGCCAGTCGCCATCCAGGCGCGAAAACGGCCCCTTGACCAACTGCATCTGCACACGACGACCAGGCTCGTGGAGGTTGCGCGTGACAAAGCTGTGCCGAATACCGCTGAGCGCAATACCCACCTCGGCCAGCATGCCGTTGTCGTCCTGTTCCAGCACACGGGTATGGTCGCACCAGGGCAGAAACTGGGGGTACTGCTGCACGGATGTGACCAGGTCGAACATCTCTTGCGGGCTGTACCAGATCAGGACGGACTTTTGAACGGTTTTCATGGGGCACTGCGGGCTGCGCCCCGGCGGGCGGGCCAGCGAAACTAGAATGCTGTCTGCGCGATGACCGCAATTGTAGGGAGGCGCTCGATCTCCCGGCGCTCACCGCCATGAAAGCGCAATGGCCAAGAAACCCGAAACCCCGTCCCGCATTGCCGACAACAAGAAAGCGGCCTTCAATTATTTCTTCGAGGAACGCCACGAGGCAGGTGTGGTCCTGCAGGGTTGGGAAGTCAAGGCCCTGCGCGAAGGCAAGGTGCAGATCACCGATGGCTATGTGGTCATCAAGGATGGCGAGCTGTTCCTGATCGGCTGCCAGATCAACCCTCTGAGAACCGCGTCCACCCACGTGAACCCGGAAGCCGCACGCACACGCAAGCTGCTGCTCAAGAAGGACGAGATCCGCCGCCTGATCGGCAAGGTCGAACAAAAGGGCTACACCCTGGTGCCGCTCAACCTGCACTGGAAGAACGGCTTCGTGAAGTGCGAAATCGCCCTGGCCAAGGGCAAGGCCGAGCACGACAAGCGCGACACCATCAAGGACCGCGAAGGCAAGCGCGAGGTCGAGCGGGCCATGAAATCCAGGAATAGATAAGGCAAGCCCTTGGGGCGCTGCGCGCCCCTCCCCCGCCTCTGGCCAGGCTGCGCTTTGAGGCCAGGGATCGCCACCCGTGCGACCGGGAGCCCCTTGCACGGAGGCTCTCGCTTCACAAGGTCTTCAACAAGCGCTGCACAGAACCGCCTCCCCTCAGGCCAGGAGGCGTTTTTGCCCCCTGCAGCACCGTGTGCGCCATGCCCCTGCTCAACGCAGATGGGCCAGCGGATGGGCGTGCGCCGGCCAGGGGCTCACGAAGAACGAGGCCACCAATTCCGGCGACACGTCCTCGATGCGCGCGGGGTTCCAGCGCGGGCTGTGGTCCTTGTCCACGGCCAGGGCACGGATGCCCTCCACGGTTTCGCTGGCGCCAGGGCGCAGGAAGAAGCAGTGGCGCACCATGTCGCGCTCCATGCGCAGGTCGGACGCCAGGTCCATGCCACGCGCACGGCGGATCTGCTCCAGCACCACGTGCAGCATCAGCGGTGAGCGCTTGCGCAGCGTGGCCGCCGTGGCACGTGCCCACTCGCTGTTGGCAGCCTCCAGGGCAGCCACGATGGCGGGAACGCCACTCAGAGAAAAATATTGATCAATATCGCCTCTAACGCCCTTCGATTGGGCGTCAGCAGCTATCATTTTTGCAGCAACGAAGGCCTGTACGGCGGCGCCGTCGGCAAAGGTTTGCGCGCCCAGTGCCTCCCACACGGTGGCCTGCGCGTCCAGGGGCAGGCAGCCGTCGGCCAGGCCGAAGGCAATGGCGTCGCCCGCGCCGATGGTGTCGCCCGTGAGCGCCAGCCATTCACCCACGTGGCCGGGGCAGCGCGAGAGGAAGTAGCCGCCGCCCACGTCGGGGAACAGACCGATGGCCGTCTCGGGCATGGCCATCTTGGTGCGTTCGGTCACCAGGCGCAGGCTGGCGCCCTGGCTGATGCCCATGCCGCCGCCCATGACGATGCCATCCATGAAGGCGATGTAGGGCTTGGTGTAGTTGTGGATCAGGTGGTTGAGCGCGTACTCCTCGGTGAAGAAGTCCTCGATCTCCGGGTTGCCCGTGCTGCCCGCCTGGTGCAGAAAGCGGATGTCGCCGCCCGCACAGAAAGCGCCAAACGGGCCCTCCTTGTTACTGCCCCGGATGGCCACGGCCAGCACGGCAGGGTCTTGTTGCCAGGCCAGCAGCACCGTCATCAGGTCGCGCACCATGCCCAGCGACAGCGCGTTCAGCGCCTTGGGGCGGTTGAGCGTGATCAGCCCCACCTGCCCACGTACCTGGGCCAGCACTTCACCATGCATCTCCATCATTTTTCTTCCTTCCAAGCCAAGAGCTCATTGAACACCAGCGCGCCAATCACCAGCGCACCGCCCATCAGCACCGCCTGGGCCGGACGCTCCCCGGCGCCCACCCAGGCCAGCAGAATGCCAAAGATCACTTCCAGCAGGCCCAGCAAGGCCAGCTCCGGTGCCTTGAGCACCTGACCGCAGCGCACAGCCAACACGCAGGGAATGGCCAGTTGCACCACCCCCAACAGGGCCAGCAAGGCCAGGTCATGCCCGGTGGCCTGCAGCGGCCAGGCCAGTGGCAAGGTGGCCAGCGACGACAGCACCGCACCAATCAGCACGGCAGGCATGAGGTTGACCGCATGGCCGTGCTGCTGCGCATGCTGCACCACCGTCCAGTTCACGGCCGCGGCTACCGGCACGCACAAGGCCACCAGCGTGCCCACCACAGGCAGCCCCGCCATCTGCGAGCCATACATCCAGCCGATACCCAGCCCGGCCATCACGATGGCGCCCCAGGTGCGCGGCGCAATGTGGTGGCCGATGAAGACCCAGGCAAACAGCGCGGTGAGCAAGGGGCCGACAGCCATGGTCACCAGTACGTTGGCCACTGGCATCAGCGTGATGGCCACCATGAAGGCAGTGAACATCACGCTCCAGCACAGTCCCGACAGCCACAGCGCCCGGCCCCCGCCCCGCAACGTGGTCAGTGCCGCACGGCCTTGCACCGCAGGCAGGATGAACAGCAGCGACAGCACCGTGAACAGGCTGCGCCAGAACGTCACCTCGAAACTGCGCGCATGCTCCAGGTGCCGCGTGACCACCCCGGCAATCGACCACATCAGCGTGACCGCCACCATGAGCCATACGGCGCGGGTATGGGTCAGCCCTTGGTTTGGAAAAGAAGGGGTATTCATCGCGAATTGCTTGCAACGCTCGACGCTTTAACCAACGACAGCCGCCCCCCGCACAACCCACGCAGCAAGCCTGGGGCGCTGCCCTGCCCAGGGCCGCCGTGCAAGGGCCGTCCCGCCGCACTGGCGGCGTCCCCCTTCCCGCAAAGCGCAGCTTTGCGCGAGAAGGGGGAAGGCACGCAGTGCCTCAGGGGGTTGTCCACATTACTCTCGGCTGGCGCGCTTGCGCTCATGCTCCTTGAGGTAGCGCTTGCGCAGGCGCACGCTCTTGGGCGTGATTTCGACCAGTTCGTCGTCCTCGATGAATTCCACACCGTATTCCAGCGTGAGATCGATCGGAGGCGTGATCTTGATCGCGTCTTCCTTGCCGCTCACGCGGAAGTTGGTGAGCTGCTTGGTCCGCGTGGCGTTCACCACCAGGTCGTTGTCGCGGCTGTGGATGCCGACGATCATGCCCTCGTACACCGGATCATTGGCGCGCACGAACATGCGGCCACGGTCATCGAGCTTGCCCAGGGCGTAGGTGAAGATTTCACCATCGTCCATGGAGATCAGCACGCCGTTCTTGCGGCCGCCGATCTCGCCCTTGTGCGGCTCGTAACCGTCGAAGATGTTGGAGATCAGGCCCGAACCCCGCGTCAGGTTCAGGAATTCGTTGGAGAAACCGATCAGGCCACGCGCCGGAATGCGGTATTCCAGGCGCACGCGGCCACGGCCGTCCGGCTCCATGTTCACCAGCTCGCCCTTGCGCTCGCCCAGAGCCTGCATCACGCCACCCTGGTGCTGCTCTTCGATGTCGGCGGTCACGAGTTCGATGGGTTCATGCTTGACGCCATCGATGTCCCTGAAGACCACGCGGGGCTTGGACACCGCCAGTTCGTAACCTTCACGGCGCATGTTCTCCAGCAGGATGGTCAGGTGCAGTTCACCCCGGCCGGCCACTTCGAAAATGCCGTCTTCATCGGTTTCCTTCACCCGCAGCGCCACGTTGTGCTGCAATTCCTTCTGCAGGCGGTCCCAGATCTGGCGGCTGGTCACGTACTTGCCCTCACGGCCGGCCAGCGGCGAGGTGTTCACGCAGAAATTCATGATCAGGGTGGGTTCGTCCACCTTGAGCATGGGCAGAGGCGCCGGGTTGGCAGGATCGGTAACGGTCACGCCGATACCAATGTCTTCAATGCCGTTGATCAGCACGATGTCGCCAGGGCCCGCCTGCGGGGTTTGCATGCGGTCCAAGCCCTGGAAGGTCAGCACCTGGTTCACACGGCCCTTGACGGACTTGCCATTCGGGCCTTCCATGACCAGCACGTCCTGGCCGGGCTTGAGGGTGCCCTGGCTGATACGGCCCACACCGATGCGGCCCACGAAGCTGGAGTAGTCCAGCGCCGAAATCTGCAGCTGCAGGGGAGCGGCCGGGTCGCCGGAATTCGGCGGCACATGCTTGAGGATGGTGTTGAACAGGGCCGACATGTCAGGGCCCCACTGCTCGCCCGGCGCGCCTTCTTCCAGCGAAGTCCAGCCGTTGATGCCCGAGGCATACACCACGGGGAAGTCGAGCTGCTCATCGGTGGCACCGAGCTTGTCGAACAGGTCGAACGCGGCATTCACCACCTTGTCGGGGTTGGCGCCGGGCTTGTCCACCTTGTTCACCACCAGGATGGGGCGCAGGCCCAGGGCCAGCGCCTTCTTGGTGACGAAACGCGTCTGGGGCATGGGGCCTTCCTGGGCGTCGATCAGCAGCACCACGCTGTCCACCATGGACAGGGCTCGCTCCACTTCGCCGCCAAAGTCCGCGTGGCCAGGGGTGTCCACGATGTTGATGTGCGTGCCTTCCCAGCTCACGGCGCAGTTCTTGGCCAGGATGGTGATGCCGCGCTCACGCTCGATGGCGTTGTTGTCCATCACGGTATCGACCACCTTTTCGTGCTCGGCGAAGGTGCCGGACTGGCGCAGCAGCTGGTCCACCATGGTGGTCTTGCCATGGTCCACGTGGGCGATGATGGCGATGTTGCGGATTTGTTTGCTCATAGTTTTTCCAATATGCCGCTGGCTTGTGGGCGCGGCGTGCCTTCCAAAATTTGTTGAATTTCCAGCGGACTCAGCAGCCGGTCGGGCACCAGCTCGCCGCCTGCGACATGGCCGACACCGAGCAGGGCCCTGGGACGGTCACCGAACACGGCCACCGCCGGTGCATCAGGCCAAGGCCCCCGGCGGCGCACGCCGGAGAGAAACCGGCCCGCATTGTCGTTGTCGAGCGTGACCTGCACATGTCCGGCCAGCAGCGCTTCGGGCGGCTCCAGGCAGGCCAGGCGCGCGCTGTCGTCCAGCGCCTCCAGTTGCTCCAGCGTGGTGCAGCGCTCCACGCCAATGCCTCCGGTCTCGATGCGGCGCAGGAATGTGAGGTGCGCACCGCAACCCAGCGCGGCGCCGATGTCCTCGCCGAGGGTGCGGATGTAGGTACCTTTGCTGCATTTCACTATCATTTTGATAGCTGCTTGCGCTTTACTGTCTTGCGTCAGAGCCAGATTCAATGCATGAATGGTCACATCACGCGGCGCGCGCTCTACGGCAATGCCCGCACGCGCATACTCGTACAAGGCCTTGCCGTCCTTCTTGAGCGCGCTGTGCATAGGCGGCACCTGGCGGATGGGCCCGGTGAACTGCAGGCGCACCTGCTCCAACCGCTCGGGGGTGAGCTGTGCCGGATCGACCGTGCGCCGCTCCAGCACCTCGCCCTCGGCGTCGCCGGTGGTGGTGGTCACGCCCAGCAACGCCACGGCCTCGTAGGTCTTGTCGGCCTCGAGCTGGAGCTGGCTGAACTTGGTGGCCGCACCAAAGCACAGCGGCAGCACACCACTGGCCAATGGGTCGAGCGTGCCGGTGTGGCCCGCCTTCTCGGCACGCAGCAACCATTTGGCCTTTTGCAAGGCCTGGTTGCTGGTCATGCCCAGTGGCTTGTCGATCAGCAGCACCCCGTGCACGGGGCGCCGGACGACCCTCGTGCGCGGCGCGTCCATGGTCATTCTTCCGCGTCTTTGGCCCGCGAGGAGACCGCCTTGGCGATCAGTGCGTTCATGTCGGCCGCTCGCTCCTGCGTGCGGTCGTACACGAAGTGCAACGTGGGCACCGTATGGATGTGCAGGCGCTTGAACAGGCCATTGCGCAAATGCCCAGCCGCATGGTTCAGCGCCTCCTGCGTCACCTCAGGGTCACCCACCAGCACGCTGAAAAACACCTTGGCATGCGCATAGTCGGGCGTGACTTCCACGCCCTGCAGCGTGACCATGCCCACGCGCGGGTCCTTCAACTCGCGCGCGATCAGCTCCGTCAGATCGCGCTGGATCTGGTCGGCGACCTTGAAGGCGCGGTTCGGCGTAGCAGGTTTCTTCGCAGCCATATCAGTATTCCATCGCAGGCTGCAGCTGTGCCAGCAGTGCGTAATTCTCACGCGGCGCAGGCCAGCGCCCCCGCGCAAGGGCCGCCCCGCAGCGCTGGGGGCGTCCCCCACCCGCCACGCGCAGCGTGGCGAGAGAGGGGGAAGGCGCAAAGCGACTCAGGGGGTGTCTCATAGAGTCCGTGCGATTTCCTTGATCTCGAAGAACTCCAGCTGATCACCTTCCTTGATGTCGTTGTAGTTCTTGAGCTTGATACCGCACTCGAAGCCTTCCTTGACTTCCTTGACGTCGTCCTTGAGGCGGCGCACCGACTCCACATCGCCCGTGTACACCACCACGTTGTCGCGCAGCAGACGGAACTTGCAGTTGCGCGTGACCTGGCCGGAGGTGATGTAGGAACCCGCCACCGTGCCGATCTTGGAGGCCACGAACACGGTGCGGATTTCCGCAGTACCCAGGGCTTCTTCGCGTTGCTCAGGCGCCAGCATGCCGGACATGGCCGCCTTCAACTCATCCACTGCGTCATAGATGATGTTGTAGTAGTGGATGTCCACACCATTGGTCTCGGCCGTCTTGCGCGCGCCAGCGTCGGCACGCACGTTGAAGCCGATGACGATGGCCTTGGATGCGATGGCAAGGTTGATGTCGCTTTCGCTGATGCCGCCGACGCCCGCATACACGAGCTGGACCTTGATTTCCTCGTTGGAGAGCTTCAGCAGCGAGGCGGCCAGCGCTTCCTGCGAACCCTGCACGTCGGCCTTGATGATGATGGGCAAGGTTTGCACTTCGCCCGCCGTCATTTCGGAGAACACGTTCTCCAGCTTCGCGGCCTGCTGCTTGGCCAGCTTGGTGTTGCGGAACTTGCCAGCACGGTAGGTGGCAATTTCACGCGCACGGCGCTCGTCCAGCATGACCATGAACTCGTCACCCGCCTGGGGCACATCGGACAGGCCCTGGATTTCCACCGGAATGGAAGGCCCGGCTGTCTTGGAGGTACGGCCGTTTTCATCCAGCATGGCGCGCACACGGCCGTAGGTCTGGCCTGCCAGCACCACGTCGCCCACCTTCAGCGTACCGGACTGAACCAGCACCGTGGCCACAGGGCCGCGGCCCTTGTCGAGCTGGGCTTCGATGACCAGGCCCTTGGCGGTGGCTTCCACCGGCGCCTTGAGTTCCAGCACTTCGGCCTGCAACAGCACCTGCTCCAGCAGTTCATCGATGCCCATGCCGGTCTTGGAGGACACGGGAACAAAAGGCGAATCGCCACCGTATTCTTCGGGCACCACCTCCACTGCCACCAGTTCCTGCTTCACGCGGTCCGGGTTGGCATCGGGCTTGTCGGCCTTGGTGATGGCAACAACCATAGGCACCTTGGCAGCCTTGGCGTGCTTGATGGCTTCCTTGGTCTGGGGCATGACACCGTCGTCGGCTGCCACCACCAGGATCACAATGTCGGTGGCCTGTGCACCGCGCGCACGCATGGCCGTAAAGGCTTCGTGGCCGGGGGTATCCAGGAAGGTCACCATGCCGCGCGGCGTATCCACGTGGTACGCGCCAATGTGCTGCGTGATGCCACCTGCCTCGCCCGAAGCGACCTTGGTGCGACGGATGTAGTCCAGCAGCGAGGTCTTGCCGTGGTCCACGTGGCCCATGACGGTGACCACGGGCGCACGAGGCAGCACCTCGGCGTCCTGCATTGCCGATTCCTCGTCGGTAAAGGCTTCCGGATCGTCCAGCGCCGCCACCACAGCCTTGTGGCCCAGTTCTTCGACCACGATCATGGCCGTGTCCTGGTCCAGGGGCTGGTTGATGGTGGCCATCTGGCCCAGCTTCATGAGCTGCTTGATGACCTCGGACGCCTTGATGGACATCTTGTGTGCCAGCTCGGCCACAGTGATGGTCTCGGGCACGTGCACTTCCAGGGTGCGCACTTCGGCCACAGCGGCCTGGCCCATGTCGTGCGAACGATCCCGATCGCCGCGCCGACCGCCGCCCTTGGGGCCACCTGCGCGCCAGGCGCTGCCACGGGCAGAACCACCAGTGGTGTCACCACGGGTTTTGATCTCTTTCTTCTTGCCAGGCTCGCCGGCCCAGCTGGAAGACAGCTTGGCGGATTTGACTTCTTTGCCACCTGCGCCAGCACCAGCACCAGCCGTCGCTGCACCACCTGCGGTGCGACCTGCGCCCGCGGCCGGGGTGTTGGCAGGCTTGTGCAGGGTGCCCTTCTTGGGCTCGGCTGCAGCCGCACGGGCAGCGGGCTTGGGTTCCTCGGGCTTCTTGGCCACCAGCACCTTGGCGGGCGTGGACATCATGGAACGGATGGCCGCAGCCTCCTCCAGCGCCTTGCGACGGCGCTCCTCCAGATCCTTGGCACGTGCCGACTCATCCGCGGCACGGGCCTTGGCTTCAGCGTCTGCCTTGGCACGCGCCTCAGCCTGTGCGGCAGCGCGCGCAGCAGCTTCCTGCTCTTGTTCTCGCGTGGCTTCCTGCTTGGCGGCAGATGCCTGTGCCTTCTTGGCCGCTTCTTCGGCAGCATAGGCGGCAGCGCGCTCGGCGGCCTCGCGTTCACGGCGCTCGCGGTCCTCACGCTCCAGGCGCTGGGCTGCAAGCTCTTCTTCCTGGCGGCGGATCAGCTCGGCCTGGTGGCGTGCCTCTTCTTCACGCCGTACCAGTTCGGCCTGTTCGGGATCGGGCTGCTCGGGCTTGGCCTCTGGCACCGGGGCCTGGGCGGCCTCGGCGGCCTCATCGCGCTTGACGAAAGTGCGCTTCTTGCGCACTTCCACCTGGATGGTGCGCGCCTTGCCAGTGGCATCGGCCTGCTTGATCTCGGTGGTGGACTTGGTGACCAGCGTGATCTTCTTGCGGTCACCCTGGGCCACGCCATGGCTGGCCTGCAGGTGGGCGAGCAGCTTTTGCTTGTCTGCCTCGGTCAGCGCATCTGCGGGCGACGACTTGACCACGCCTGCCGACTTGAGCTGTTCGAGCAGGACTTCAGGGGTTTTCTTGAGTTCGCTGGCGAACTCTGCGACGGTGTTACTCGACATATTGGCTCTGTTCCTCCCTGACCCTTACTCTTGCCCCGTGAACCAGTGTTCACGCGCCTTCATGATCAAGGCCTTGGCTTCTTCCTCGGACTGTCCGGTCAGTGCGGTCAGTTCATCGATGGCCAAATCGGCCAGTTCGTCACGGGTGTGCACTCCACCATCAGCCAGCTTGGCAATGAGTTCGGGGGTCATGCCTTCGAGGTCGCGCAGGTCTTGCGACACACTCTCCACGCTGTCCTCGCGGGCGATTTCCATGGTCAGCAGCACGTCCTTGGCACGGGCACGCAGCTCGTTGACGGTTTCCTCGTCGAAACTCTCGATCTCCAGCATTTCCTGCAGCGGCACATAGGCCACTTCTTCGAGGCTTGTGAAACCTTCCTCGATCAGGATGTCGGCAATCTCCTGGTCCACATCGAGCTTTTCCATGAACAGACGACGTGCCGCTTCGGTTTCGTTGGCGTGCTTCTGCGCAGACTCGGCGGCGTCCATGATGTTGATCTTCCAACCCGTCAGGTCGGAGGCCAGGCGCACGTTCTGCCCGCCGCGGCCGATGGCGATGGCCAGGTTTTCCTCGTCCACCACCACGTCCATGGCGTGCTTTTCCTCGTCCACCACGATGGACTGCACGTTGGCCGGCGCCAGGGCGCCGATGACGAACTGCGCCGGGTCCTCGGACCACAGCACGATGTCCACGCGCTCGCCGGCGAGCTCGTTGGTGACGGCGTTGACGCGCGTACCACGCACACCCACGCAGGTGCCGATGGGGTCCACGCGGCGGTCGTGCGAGAGCACGGCGATCTTGGCACGGCTGCCGGGGTCGCGCGCGCAGCTCTTGATCTCCAGCAGGCCCTGTTCGATCTCGGGAACCTCGTGGCGGAACAGCTCCATCATGAACTCGGGCGCCGAGCGCGAGAGGATGATGGGCGCGCCGCGCAGCGTCAGGTCCACCTCCATGATCATGGCGCGCACGCGGTCGCCAGTGCGCAGGTTTTCCTTGGGGATCATTTCAGAGCGGCGCAGACGACCCTCGACACGACCGGATTCGACAATGAGGTCGCCCTTGTCCATGCGCTTGACGGTGCCGGTGAAGATCTTTTCGCCACGCGACATGAAGTCGTTGAGCAGCATTTCGCGCTCGGCGTCGCGGATTTTCTGCAGGATGACCTGCTTGGCCGCCATGGCGCCAATGCGGCCAATCGGCACGGATTCGACCGGCTCTTCGATGTACTCCCCCACCTGGATGCCGGGAACGCGGTCTTGCGCGTCCATGAGCATTTCTTCGGCGTCGGGGTTTTGCAGGCCAGCATCGTCGGGCACCACCAGCCAGCGGCGGAAGGTTTCGTAGTTGCCACTGTCGCGATCCACAGACACGCGGATGTCAACCTCGCCCTCGTACAGCTTCTTTGTCGCCTGGGCCAGGGCGGCCTCGACCGCACCCAGAACCACATCGCGCTCGACGTTCTTCTCGCGCGAAATGGCTTCCACCAACATCAACAATTCGCGATTCATGCCACGACTCTCCTGTTCTTAATCACCCGCAGAGCCCGCGCCAGGCGGCAGACCCCTCATCCATATCCGGCAAGCCGGCCCGGTCAGAGCCCGGACGCAGCGCCCCTTCCCTTGAAATCCACAATCGGCGCCAAACGCGCCTCACGCAACTCGTCCAGCGTGAACCCCAACACCTGCAGCGGTGCGGGTGCACGCTTCTTGCTGATCTTCTGGCCCGGCTTGACGGCGGGCTCATCGCTCCAAACGATCTGCCAGCCACCCGCCTCGGCCCGCGACAGTCGGCCACGAAACTTCTTGCGCAAGGGGCTCACCTGGCCCGCCGCAGCCGCCCCCATGGGCGCCTTGAGGGTGATGTCGATCACCTCGCCCTCGAAACGCTGGTAATCCTGCTCATGGCGCAAAGGCCGGTCGATGCCGGGGGAGGAGACCTCCAGGCGCTTGTAGTCCACGCCATCGACCTCCAGCGCAAACTGGAGCTGGCGCGTCACTTTTTCGCAGTCTTCGACGGTAATGAACTGTGGAGGCACAGCAGCCTCGCCCTCCGTCGGCGGCTGCCACGGCCAGTCGATGGTGATACGCAGGGTGCCACCCTGGGCGCGTTCGATCTCGACCAGGTCGTAACCCAGGCCGCTGACGGTTTGCTCGACGATCTGCTGTAGTGCCACTGGTATTCAATTACCGCAAAAACAAAAAACCCGATAACCCCTCAGAGGCTTCGAGCTCCAAAAGCAAACGACCAAAAAAAACGGGCGGTTGGTACCCGCCCGTTTGGTCGTGAGGCCCGCATTGTAACCTGCAAAGCCTTGATTCGCAAGACAGAGCTGCCCTTTTCTGTCAAGCAAACACCCTACTCAACCCGCCCACGGCATACGCTTGGCGAATCCGCGCCATCAAGGCCATGGCCGAAGCATCCCGCAGCAACGGCGGCGGGTCATCCTGCCAGCGCTGCAACATGCGCTCCAGCACAGCCGCCTGTGGCAGCAAGGCCCCCAGGAAGCGCACCCCTGCCGCGTCGGCCAGCAGCAGGGTTGGGAAGGTCTCCACGTCATAGTCGCCAGCGACGTCGGCCTCATCTTCGATGTCCAGCCAGACAAAACGCGCCCAGGGAAACTGCCGCGCCAGGGTATCAATGACGGCGCGGTAGTCCCGGCAGGTGCCGCACCACTGGGCACACAGGCAGACCACCCAAGCGTCGGAATCGGCATCTGGGGTAGCGGGGACAGGCGAACAGGCCTGAGGGGACATAGAGAAGAAACCTTGCAAATCAACGGCACGCCGCAACAGCGTTCAAGGCTGTGATGGTAACGGCACCATCACCCCTCAAACCAGTGCCCCGTGCGGTTGACCAGCGCCACCAGCGACAGCATCACCGGCACCTCCACCAGCACGCCCACCACGGTGGCCAGCGCGGCGCCCGAGTTCAGGCCGAACAGCGAGATCGCCACCGCCACGGCCAGCTCGAAGAAGTTCGAGGTGCCGATCAGGCACGCGGGTCCGGCCACGTTGTGCGGCAGCTTGAGCCAGCGGGCCGCCACCAGGGCAATGGCAAAGATGCCGTAGCTCTGCACGATCAGCGGCACGGCAATCAGCGCGATGACCAGCGGCTTGTCCACGATGGTGCCCGCCTGAAAGCCGAACAGCAGCACCACGGTGGCGATCAGCCCGACGATGGACCAGGGCTTGAGCCGCGCCACGAAGTCGGCCACGGCCTGTTTGGAGCGCCGTTGCAACGCGTGCCGCGTGGCCATGCCCGCTGCCAGCGGCAGAACGACGTAAAGCACGGTGGAGAGCACCAGCGTCTCCCAGGGCACGGTCACGTTGGTCACGCCCAGCAGAAAGGCGGCGATGGGTGCGAAGGCCACGACCATGATGAGGTCGTTGATGGACACCTGCACCAGCGTGTAGTTGGCGTCGCCCTTCACCAGTTGGCTCCAGACGAACACCATGGCCGTGCACGGTGCCACTCCCAGCAGGATCATGCCGGCGATGTATTCGCTGGCCGACCGCGCATCGACCCAGGGCGCGAACAGGTATTGAAAGAACAATACGCCCAGCGCCGCCATGGTGAAAGGCTTGATGAGCCAGTTGACCACCAGCGTGAGCAGCAGCCCGCGCGGCTTCTGGCCCACGTCCTTGACGGCGCTCCAGTCGATCTGGATCATCATCGGGTAGATCATCACCCAGATGAACACGGCTACCACCAGGTTGACATGCGCCACTTCCAGTGCGGCGATGGCCTGGAAGGCACCGGGCGCCAGCAACCCCAGGCCCACGCCCGCCAGGATGCCCAGGCCCACCCAAACGGTCAGATATCGCTCAAACAGCCCCATGTCACGCCCCCGTGGTTGGCAGCGCAGCGCCCGCCAGTTGCAGCAGGCGCGGCACGCCCACGGGCTCCTCGCTGAGCAGCGGCACCACGGCGTGGCGCGCGGCGTGGCGCGTGGCCACGGCCTCGATCTCGCGCAGCTCGTTGCGGGCGCGCTGGCGCAGCAGCGGTGAGGTGACGCGGGCCGCTGCCACGCTGTTGTTCACCACCCAGGCCCAGGGTTCGATGCCCGCGCGGCGCAGGTCGGCCTGCAGATTGGCGGCTTCGAGCACCGGCGTGGTCTCGGCCAGCGTGGCGATGAGCACCTTGGTCTGCTTCGGGTCCTGCAACTGCATCATGGGCGTGGTGAAGTGCACGCCCTTGTCGCCCATCTGGCGCACGATGTCGCGGTGGTAAGCGCCGGTGGCGTCAAGCAGCAGCAGCGTGTGGCCGGTGGGCGCGGTGTCCATCACCACGAACTTGCGGCCCGCCTCGCGGATCACGCGCGAGAAGGCCTGGAACACCGCGATCTCCTCGGTGCAGGGTGAGCGCAGGTCTTCTTCCAGCAATGCACGGCCCGCCGCGTCGAGCCCGGCGCCCTTGCTGGCCAGCACCTGCTGGCGGTAGCCCTCGGTGACTTCGTGCGGGTCGATGCGGCTCACGCTCAGGTGCTCCAGCGATCCCGCCAGCGTTTCCTGGAGGTGCGCCGCCGGGTCGGAGGTGGTCAGATGCACCTCGTGCCCCCGGTGCGCCAACTCCACGGCCACCGCTGCGGCCAGCGTGGTCTTGCCCACGCCGCCCTTGCCCATGACCATCACCAGCCCATGGCCATCCTGGGCGATTTCGTCCACCAGCCGGGACAGGCTGGGCGCTTGCAGCAGGGGCAGGCTCTCACCGGGGGCCTCGCCTGCGGTGGCCGGGGCCGCATCGAGCAACTGGCGCAGGGCATCAATGCCCACCAGATTGAAGGGCTTGAGCGGCACCTGGTCCAGCGGCAGCGCGCGCAGGCCTTCGGGCAGGGCGGCCAGCGCCGCCCGCTCGCGCCGGCACACGGCAGCGGCCAGCGGATCGTGCTCGGCTTCCGCCAAGGGCAGCACGCCATTGACGACCAGGCACTGCTGGCGCAGGCCGATGGCGGCCAGCTCGGCATGGGTGCGCGCGGCCTCGCGCAGCGTGGCGGGCTGGGCGCGCGCCACCAGCACCAGCCGGGTGTGGGCGGGGTCGGCCAGCGCCTCCACGGCGGCCTGGTAGCGCTCGCGCTGCTTCTCCAGCCCGGCCAGCGGCCCCAGGCACGAGGCATCGCCCTTGCCCGCCTCAAGAAAACCGCTCCATGCACCGGGCAGCTGCAGCAGCCGGATGGTGTGGCCGGTGGGCGCGGTGTCGAACAGGATGTGCTCGTACTGCGCGTGGAGCGCCGTGTCGGTCAGCAGCGCGGTGAATTCGTCAAAGGCGGCGATCTCGGTGGTGCAGGCGCCTGACAGCTGCTCCTCGATGTCCTTGACCACCGCATCCGGCAGCACGCCGCGCACCGGGCCGACGATGCGGTCGCGGTAGCCCTGTGCGGCGGCCTGCGGATCGATCTCCAGCGCCGCCAGGCCCGGCACCTCCGGCACGGGCGTGATGTGGTTGCCAATCGCGATGCCGAACACCTGCCCGACGTTGGAGGCCGGATCGGTGCTCACCAGCAGCACGCGCCGCCCTTGCGCCTCCAGGTGCAGCGCGGTGGCGCAGGCGAGCGAGGTCTTGCCCACACCTCCCTTGCCGGTGAAGAAAAGAAAGCGCGGAGCTTGGTCGAGAAAATGCATGGCAGCGTGGGGTGAAGTGACGAGAGCGGAGACAAGCACGCGGCGCTCAGCCGCAGCAACCACCCGAACAGCAGTTGCCGGCACTCTCGGCCTTGGCGGCGGCAGGCGCGGCCAGGCCAGCCCAGCGCGCCAGGTCGGCGCGCGAGGGGTAGCGGCCCGCCAGCACGATCTGGCCGTCCACCAGCGTGAGCGGCAGCGCCTCCTGCCCTGCGCGCTCCAGGAAAGCCTTGACCGGCGCGCTCTCGGCGAAGGCCATGGGCTGCTGCGCGAGGTTGAAGCGCTCCAGCCGGGCGCCGTTCTGGCGCGCCCAGTCGGCATCGGCCGAGAAGTTGACGAGGTTCTGGTCCACATCGGTGCCGCACACGCCGCTGCTGCAGCACAGGGCCGGGTCGAAAATCTGGATGGTGCTCATGGGTACTCCTGGTTTCAATGGGACGAGAGACTGCGTGCCGCATCCTGCAGCAGGCTTTTGTGCAATTTTTCCGGCGGCAGGCTCAGCAACAGCTCCAGCCGCTGGCCGATCTCATGCAGCGTGTGGCGGAACGCCTGGCGCTTGACATCGTCTGGCGCATCGCCTGCGGAAGGATCGGCATAGCCCCAGTGCGCCGTGGCCGGATGGCCAGGCCAGATGGGGCACACCTCGCCCGCCGCGTTGTCGCACACGGTGATGATCAGGTCCATGTGCGGTGCGCCGGGCGCGGCGAATTCATCCCAGTTCTTGCTGCGCAGCCCCTCGATGGAAATGCCCGCGCTTTGCAGGACTTCGAGCGCCAGCGGGTGGGGTTGTTGCCCTGGACGCGGACTGCTGCCGGCCGACCAGGCCTGGAAGCGCCGTGCGGGGGATCGGCGGTCCAGGTGGTTGAGCAAGGCCTCGGACAGGATGCTGCGGGCAGAGTTGTGGGTACAGAGAAACAGAACATTCAGCATCACGGGTGGCCTCGGGCGGGTTCTGGGCTGGACAGGGTAGGATCGAAAAGCTGGGCGGCGGCAATCAGGCCCGCGCGCACCAGCAGCGCCTCGGGGACCACTTCGTGGCTGGTGCCATCGATTTCCAGCGTGCGGCACTCCGCGTCCCCGCACGCGTCGCAGCACTGGCTGCTGCCACTGCGTGCGCCCAGCCAGTCTTCCAGCGGACGGCCACCCACCCAGATGCGGTTGGACTGGTCGGGCTGTTGCAGGAACGTGGCCGGATCGATCTCGCGCATTTCCAGTACCGGGCGCACGCCGAGCGGCTCCAGGGCCGCGCGCAAGCGGTCCACGGCCTGCTGCACTTGCTGCTGCGTTCCGGCACAGCGCGGGCAGGTGGAGCCCGTGGAATCAATCAACCGCTGCCAGGTGATGGTGAGTTCTTTCATGGGCAATCCGTACAGGCAGCAACCGCATGCGGGCCCAGGCAAGCCTCGGGGTGACCGCCACAGCATTCGGCAGTGAGATAGGCCACCAGCTCCCCCATGAGCGCCATGTGGGCGCGGTAGCGCTGGAAGCGCCCTTCCTGCGTCACCGACAGCAGGCCCGCTTGCGTGAGCGCCTTGAGATGAAACGACAGATTGGTCGCGGGCAATCCGAGTGCTGCCGCGATCTCACCCGCCACCAGCCCATCGGGGGCATGCCGGACCAGCAAGCGGAACACATCCAGACGCACGCTGGAAGCGAGCGACTCGAAGACGATGATGGCTGTCTCTTTTTCCATGCTTTGATTATTCAATACTTATTGAAACATTGCAATAATAAAAGGCAATCCATCGTTCACGCCAATGCTCCCGCCGAAAAGGGTCTGAGGCACCGAGTTCCCAGCCCAGAGAAACGCCCTGCCCCGCACCCGATCGGCCTACACTTCCCAGGCACACAGCCCTGTTCCGCACCGTGCCCGATTCCACAGCCCCCGTTTCCGAGCGCTTTCACGGACTCAGCTCTGCCCAAACACAGCAACGCCTGGCCACCGAAGGGAGCAATCTGCTGCCTTCCAGCGCACCCAAGTCCACGCTGGTCATCGTGCGGGACGTGGTCACCGAGCCCATGTTCCTGATGCTGCTGGCCGCAGGCGGCATCTACCTGGCCCTGGGCGACCGGGGCGAGGCCCTGTTCCTGCTGGGCTTCGTGTTCGTGGTCATCGGCATCACGCTGGCACAGGAGCGCAAGACCCAGCGCGCGCTCGAATCCCTGCGCGACCTGTCGGCGCCGCGCGCCCTGGTGATCCGCGATGGCCAGGAGCAGCGCATCGCCGGGCGCGACGTAGTGTGCGGCGACCTGCTGGTGCTGCACGAGGGCGACCGCATCGCCGCCGATGCCCTGCTGATTGACGGCCAGCTCGAAGTGGATGAATCCCTGCTCACCGGCGAGGCCGCGCCCGTGGCCAAGCTGCCCATGGCGCCCAACGGCCAGCCAGAGGCGGCCCTGGCACCCGGCGGTGACGGCACGCCAGGCCTGTTCGCCAGCACCGTGGTCACGCGGGGCGTGGGCGTGGCACGGGTGTGCGCCACCGGCGCCCGGACGGCCGTGGGGCGCATCGGCGCCGACCTGGCGGCCACCACCGAGCCGCCCTCGGCGCTGCAGGAAGGCTCGCGCCGGCTGGTGCGCAACTTGGGCATCGGTGCCGTGGTGCTGGCGCTGGCCCAGGTGCTGCTGGGCTGGTGGTGGAACGGCCGACCCCTGCTGGAGAGCCCGCTCTCAGGCATCGCCCTGGCCATGGCCATCCTGCCCGAGGAGATTCCGGTCATCCTGACCGTGTTTCTGGCGCTGGGCGCCATCACCGTGCTGGCCGTGGACAAGACAGGCACGCTCACCCTCAACCGCATGGCCGTGGCCGAGCTGGCCACGCCCGAGCAGCGTTTCCGCCCTGAAGGTGCCAGCCATCTGCCGGAGGAATTCCACCGGCTGGCCGAATTCGCCATGCTGGCCACGCCAGGCGACCCGTTCGATCCCATGGAAAAGGCCATTCAGCATTTCGGCCACCAGTGGCTGGAAGGCACCGAGCATGTGCACGACGGACGCGAGCCCGAATTCGAGTACGCCCTCTCGGGCGAGATCCTGGCCATGACGCGCGTCTTTGCCAGCGACGAGCCCGGCGTGCACCTGCTCGCGACCAAGGGCGCGCCCGAGGCCGTGGCCGACTTGTGCCACCTCGACGCCGCGCGGCTGGGCGCCATCCGCCACCAGGTCGAGGCCATGGCCGAACGCGGCCTGCGCGTGCTCGGCGTGGCGCGGGGACGCTGGCGGGGCCCGGCGCTGGCGCCCGACCAGAGCCCGCCCTGGCCGCAAAGCCAGCACGACTTCAACTTTGATTTCCTCGGCCTCGTGGCGCTGGCCGACCCGCCCCGCCCCGAGGTGCCCGCCGCGCTGGCCGAATGCCGACGCGCCGGCGTGCGCGTGGTCATGATGACCGGCGACCACCCGGCCACGGCCCGCGCCATCGCCCAGCAGGTGGGCCTGTCCGACAGGCCTGAGGTCATCACCGGCGCAGAGCTGGAGGCGCTGGACGACACGGCCCTGCGCGAGCGGCTGCGCCATGTGGACCTGTGCGCGCGTCTCAAGCCCCAGCACAAGCTGCGCCTGGTGCAACTGCTGCGCGCCAGCGGCGAAGTGGTGGCCATGACCGGCGACGGCGTGAACGATGCCCCCGCGCTCAAGGCGGCCGACGTGGGCATCGCCATGGGCGAGCGCGGTACCGATGTGGCGCGCGAGGCCGCCGCGCTGGTGCTGCTGGACGACAGCTTTGCGCGCATCGTGGCCGCCATCCGCCAGGGGCGGCGCATCGACGACAACGTGCGCAAGGCCACACGCTTTGTGTTCGCCGTGCATGTGCCCATCATCGCGCTGGCGCTCGTACCCACGCTGCTGCACTGGCCGGTGCTGCTGCTGCCGGTGCATATCGTGCTGCTGCAATTGCTGATCGACCCGACCTGCGCCGTCGTGCTGGAGGCCGATCCCGAAGACAGCGGCTGCATGGAGAGGCCGCCCCGCCCGGTGTCCGATTCGCCCTTTGCCATCGGCCCGCTGGCGTTTTCCGTGTTCCAGGGCCTGGGTATGGCCGCCGTGCTGTTGGGCGGCCAGGCCTGGCTGGCCAGTCAGGGATGGAGCAGCGCGCAAAGCCGCACCGTGGTGTTCTGCACGCTGGTGCTGTGCGTGATGCTGCTGACCCTGGCCAACCGCGATCTTTCGCGCCCCGCCCTGCTCGGCGTGACCTCCCCCAACCCCTGGCTCTGGCGCATGGCCGCCGCCATGGGCCTGCTGCTGGCCGCGGTGCTGGGCATGGCTTGGCTGCGCAACCTGATGGGGATGGCCTTGCCCGGGGCTGCAGGGTTGTGGGTGGCTGCGGGTCTGCTGGCACTGTGCATGGTGTGGCTGGAACTGGTGCGGCTGGCCCACCTGCACCTGGTGCAGCCACGCCCGCCCAGGCCGTAGCGGGCTGAGCGCCAGACCGGCACGGCGATGTCGTGGCCGGTGTCCTCCGTCAGCCTGCGGCGTGCAGCTCGACCGTAATGTGGACCAGCTCTTCGTGCACCCGCAACTGCTGCTTGAAGTATTCCGGGCTTGCACCCGGTGCAGTGACCAGCGACACGATGCACGCATAGTCGCCCCGGCCCACGCGCCAGACGTGCAGATCACTGATGCTCGCCGGCACCGGGCTGGCCGCGATGACCTCGCGGATTTCCTCGACCACCGGCGCATCCATCTCGGCATCGAGCAACACCTTGCCCGCATCCCGCAGCAGGCCCTGGGCCCACACCGCCACCAAGACCGCACCCACCAGGCCCATCACCGGGTCAAGCCAGTCAAAGCCCCAGAGCTTGCCGCCGAACAGCGCCACGATGGCCAGCACCGAGGTGGCCGCATCGGCCAGCACATGCAGGTAGGCAGATCGCAGGTTCAGGTCATGGTGGTGATCCGCCGGGCCGTGGGAATGTCCGTGCCCGTGGTCATGGCTGTGACCATGGTGGTGCCCGCCGCGCAGCAGCCAGGCGCAAGCCAGGTTGACCAGCAAGCCCACCGTGCCAATGGCAATGGCTTCGTCATAGTGGATGGGCTGGGGCGACAGCAGCCGCTGCAGAGACTGCACCAGCATCACGACCGCTACCAGCACCAGCGCCAGCGCACTGGTGTAGCCGGCCAGCACCTCGATCTTCCAGGTACCAAAGGAAAACCGCCGGTCATGCGCGTAGTGCCGCGCCGCCGCATAGGCCATGGCCGACAAACCCAGCGCCAGTGCGTGCGAGCTCATGTGCCAGCCGTCGGCCAGCAAGGCCATGGAATTGAAGATCCAGCCGCCCGCAATCTCCACCACCATCATCGCCACCGTCAGAACCACAGCCCAGCGCGTATTGCGTTCGGCCAGCGGGTTGCCTTGGTGGAAATGGTGGGAATGGGTCCAGTCCGGGTTGTGTGCAGGGGCTTGCATGGGAGGAAGGCTTCGGAAGACTGCCTCGAAATATACTCCACCCCAGTATCAAAAAGGACAGGTGCCATGGCGCACACCATCGCAGAAAAAAAGCAGCTGCTGGCGCGCGTGCGCCGCATCCAGGGGCAGGCCGCCGCGCTGGAAAAAGCCCTGCTCGCCGAAACCGACTGCGCCGCTGTGCTGCAGCAGATTGCGGCCGTGCGCGGTGCCGTCAACGGATTGATGGCCCAGGTGCTGGAAGGCCACCTGCGCGAGCACGTGGGTGCGCCCGGCCTTTCAGAGACAGCCCGCAGCGAGGCCATGGACCAGGTCACCACCGTACTGCGCTCCTACCTGCGCTAGCGGCAGCCACCAATGCATCGGGCCGCACAGAGCGGCCCGATAAATTGCTACTACTTTAATAGCTACTATCGCTCATCTGGTGTGCGTCACAGGCCGTTTTTTGCGTCAAACAGCCGGTGTGCAAGGCGTGGCCCTGTCGCTGCGCCTTCCTCAGGGAAAAGTAAAGTTGGCGGTGGCGGCGCCCCCGGCGTTCAGTGCAGGCAGCACGGCGTCCTTGTCGGCAAAGCCCGGCAGGCTGGCCCGCAGGGTGTACCGGCCGGCCGCCGGTGCATCAGCGGAAAACACCAGCGGCGCGGGTGCTGCGGCATAGGCGGCCACCAGCGGTGCACTGACCGGCAGCGAGAAGGCATAGGCACCCGTCACGCTGTTGACGTACTGCCCGTCGATCTCCACGGTGCCCACCGCCAGCGGTTGCAGCGCGCGCACCAGCGTGTCGGCTGGCGCGGTGCCTGCGGCACTGGCGCTGGCCGAGGGTGGCAGGACCACGGGCGCAGCCGCACTGGCCAACGGTGTCACGGTTTCGGCCGCCACGGGCACCCCCGTCACGACGGCCGACGTGCGGCCCGGTGCCGCCATGACCAGCGTATAGTTGCCTGGTGCCACGGGCTGCAGCAGGAACTTGCCCGTGCTGTCGGGAACGGTTGCTTTCACCACAGTGCCGTTCAGCTGCAGCGACACGCGGGTGACACCCGCCCCCAGGGCCGGGTCCATATACCCCTGCACGCCAGACACGTAACGCGGAATCACCGTCACCACCGGCTTGAGCAGGTACTGGCCCGACGCGCCAGCCTGCACCACCGACTTGCAGGCATCGAAGTCAAGCACGAAGTCCGCCATCTTGTTCTCGGCGATGTCGATATTGATGTTGGTCTTGACACCCGACTGCTGGCCGCTGGGCGTCTTGAGTGCTACTTCGCTGCCGCCGGTGGGCAGTACCGAGTTGGCGAGCGGCTGGGTAGCGCTGTTGTCGGCGAGCACCAGGCGCATCTGGGTGTATTTGCCCGTGGGCAGCGGGATCTGGCCCAGTTCCATCAACACCCCATTGGTGAGGCTGAGCAGATCCACGCGGCGTGCAGGGTTCAGCACGACTTCAGACCAGCCTGCATCGGCATCGCCCGCGCTGCTGCTTTGGTGCACACGCACCTTGGCCACGGTCACGTGGACAGCGTCATAGCCGCAGCTGGGCGCATCGGTCAGCGCCAGGCGCAGCGTGCCGCTGCCTGCGGCGCTGTCACCACCACCACCGCCACCACAAGCAGCCAGGCCGACCAGCAGGGCAGCGCCAAGGGTGAATTTCATTTTTCGGAATAGCGTCATGATGGACCTCTCTCGGTTGGCGTGCCGTCGCGACAGCAGCGATAGCACGATTGCATGTGAATTTTTCACATTCAGAGAATAAAGACCTGCAACCCCGCAACCTGTAGGACCGCACCTTCGGCGCGGCAACAGATGTAACAGCCTGCGTACAAGACCAGTCCGTGGCGCACCGGTGGCGACCCAGACTGAGTCGGCGGTTCAGCAAAATGCGTGTTCGGTAAGGCGCGCGACCGGCGTCAGGTACGGCTACCAACCACCTGCCGTCACCATGTGCTTGCGCAGCCGCTCGACCACATTCCGGCAGTCGCTGGCCGTCGCAGGGCGCGCCCCGCTCAGCCCCCCAGCGAGCCGGCAGCCGCCACCAGCCGCTGCGTGTAGGGGTGCTGCGGCGCGTCGAGCACCTGGCCGACGCTGCCTGCCTCCAGCACCTCGCCATCCTTCATCACCAGCACCTCGTGCGCCATGGCGCGGATCACGTCCACATCGTGCGTGATGAGCAGGTAGCTCAGGCCCTTGTCCTTTTGCAGGCGCTGCAACAGGCCCAGCACCTGCTGCTGGATGGTGACATCGAGCGCGCTGGTGGGCTCGTCCAGCACCAGCACGCGCGGCTGCACGATGAGCGCGCGGGCCACCGCCAGGCGCTGGCGCTGCCCCCCCGAGAATTCGTGCGGGTAGCGCGCCAGCAGGCCGGGGAACTGTTCCTCGGTCAGTCCCACCTCGGCCAGGGCCGCCTCCACTCTGGAACGGCGTGCCGCCCCATCCAGCGCGGGCTCGTGCACCTTCAGGCCCTCGCCCACGATCTCCTCCACCGTCAAGCGCGGCGAGAGCGAGGAGAACGGATCCTGGAACACCACCTGCACCTGGCGGCGCAGTTGCTGGTTGGCCGGCGTGTTGCGCGTGGCGGGCTGCTGCCAGCCCTGCCCCGCCACCGCCAGCTCGCCACCGTGCGGCAGCAGGCCCAGGATGGCCTGCGCCAGCGTGGACTTGCCCGAGCCCGATTCCCCCACCACGCCCAGCGTGCGGCCCTGTGGCAGTTGCAGCGTGGCCCCCTGCACGGCGACGAATTCGCCCTTCCTGAACCAGCCCCGGATGCCGGGCAGCGGCGTGGGATAGACCACGCGCAAGTGCTGCGCCTGGACCACGGGGGCGGTGCCTTCGGGTAGCGCGCCTTCCACCACATCGCGCCGGGGCTGGCTGGCGATGAGGCGCTGGGTGTAGGGTTGCTGCGGCGCGCGGAAGACATCGGCGACACTGCCCTGCTCCACCAGCACGCCCTGCTCCATCACGGCCACGCGGTCGGCGAAGCGGCGCACCAGGTTCAGGTCGTGCGTGATGAGCAGCACGGCCATGCCGCTGCTGCGCTGCAAATCAGAAAGCAAATCCAGTATCTGGCCGCGCAGCGTGACGTCGAGCGCCGTCGTGGGCTCGTCGGCCAGCAGCAGCGCGGGCTCGCTGGCCAGGGCCATGGCAATCATGGCGCGCTGGCGCTGGCCGCCGCTGAGCTGGTGCGGAAAGCTGCCCGCACGCCGTTCGGGCTCGGGAATGCCGGTTTTTGCTAGCAATTCAATAGCTTCTTGCGCAGATTCTGCGGGCGTCAGAGCCTTTTTCAACTCCAAAACCTCGGCAATCTGCTGGCCGATGGTCATCAGCGGGTTCAGCGCCGTCATGGGCTCCTGGAACACCATGGCGATCTCGCCGCCGCGCACGCCGCGCATTTCGCGCTCCGATAAAGAGAGCAGGTCGCGCCCGCGTAGCATGGCCTGGCCACTGATTTTGGCCTCACCCGCCAGGCGCAGCAGGCTGAGCGCCGTGATGGTCTTGCCCGAGCCGGATTCGCCCACCAGCGCGAGCTTTTCACCCGGCGCGATGTCGAAGCCCACGCCGCGCACCACCTCCTTGGCGCCGAAGCGCACCGACAGGTCGCGCACCTGCAGCAGAGGCATGCTGGCGGCCGAGCCGCCGCCGGGCGCGCTTCCGACGGCGGCGAGAGCCCCCTCGGGGGGCAGCGAGGACACGCCAGTGCCGAGCGTGGGGGTCGTCATTTGTCCGCCTTTCGGGGGTCGAGCGCATCGCGCAGCGCGTCGCCCATGAAGGTCAGCAGCAGCAGCGTGACCACCAGCACGCCGAAGGTGGACAGCGAGATCCACCAGGCGTCGATGCTGTTCTTGCCCTGCGAGAGCAGTTCGCCCAGGCTGGGCGTGCCCGGCGGCACGCCCAGGCCCAGGAAGTCGAGCGAGGTCAGCGCCAGGATGGCCGCGCTCATGCGGAACGGCAAAAAGGTGACCACCGGCGTGAGGCTGTTGGGCAGGATGTGGCGCCAGATGATCTGCGCATTGCCCACGCCCAGGGCGCGCGCGGCCTTCACATAGTCAAGCTGGCGGTTGCGCAGGAATTCGGCGCGCACGTAGTCCGAGAGGCCCATCCAGCCGAACAGGCTCAGCAGTATCAGCAGCAGCGAAATGCTGGGCGCGAACACCGCGCTGAAGATGATGAGCAGGTACAGCTCAGGCATGGAGCCCCAGATCTCGATGAAGCGCTGGAAGGCCAGGTCCGTCTTGCCGCCGAAGAAGCCCTGGATGGCCCCGGTGAGCACGCCCAGCGCCACGCCCGTCACGGTGAGCGCCAGCGCGAACAGCACGCTCACCCGGAAACCGTAGATAAGCTGCGCCAGCAGGTCGCGGCCTCTGTCGTCGGTGCCCAGCCAGTTCTCGCGTGTGGGCGCTGACGGGTTGGGTGCCTTGGCAAAGTAGTTCAGCGTGTTCGGACCGTAGCGATTGAGGGTGTAGAGCGCCCAGTTGCTGCCTTGGCTGAATTTTTGTTGGATGAACGGATCGAGATAGTCGGTGGGCGTGAGAAAGTCGCCGCCAAAGGTGGTCTCGGGGTAGTCCTTGAGCATCGGGAAATAGGTCTGCCCCTCGTAGCGCACGACCAGCGGCCGG
>Ga0116193_1000433_pt1 | contig 39683 bp, 36 predicted proteins | sample AD_UKC115_MetaG_FD_89892 | JGI IMG/M metagenome (GOLD analysis project Ga0116193, IMG submission 89892) | Active sludge microbial communities of municipal wastewater-treating anaerobic digesters from Hong Kong - AD_UKC115_MetaG | ecosystem: Engineered > Bioreactor > Anaerobic > Digestate... | reverse complement strand
CTGGGTCGCCGCGTGATGAACGAGTTCGTGCGGGCCGGGGCGCCCGACGACATCCTGTACGAGGCGCATCCCCACATCGGCACCTTCAAGCTCGTGAAGGTGGTCGAGACGCTGCGCGAGCAGATCATCGCGCTGGGCGGCGAGGTGCGCTTCCAGCAACGCGTCACCGACGTGCTGATCGAGCAGGACGGCGCCGGCCGGCGCCAGCTGCGCGGCCTGCGCGTGCTCGACCAGGCCACGGGCCAGTCCCACGAGCTGGAGGCCCGCCACGTGGTGATGGCCCTGGGCCACAGCTCTCGCGACACCTTTGCCATGCTGCACGAGCGCGGCGTGCACATGCAGGCCAAGCCGTTCTCGGTGGGTTTCCGCATCGAGCACCCGCAGGGCGTGATCGACCGCGCGCGCTGGGGCCGCCACGCGGGCCACCCGCTGCTGGGCGCGGCCGACTACAAGCTGGTGCACCACGCCAGCAATGGCCGCACGGCCTACAGCTTCTGCATGTGCCCCGGCGGCACCGTGGTGGCCGCCACCAGCGAACCCGGCCGCGTGGTGACCAACGGCATGAGCCAGTATTCGCGCAACGAGCGCAACGCCAACGCCGGCATGGTGGTGGGCATTGATCCGCAGGACTACCCCACCGATCCCGCGGCCTTCGAGGCCGCGCTTGGCGCCACCCATGGCGTGGAGGCACTCCAGGATGGCCAGTACCACCCGCTGGCGGGCATCGTGCTGCAGCGTCAACTGGAATCGAACGCCTACGTGCTTGGCGGCGGCAACTACAACGCGCCGGGCCAGCTCGTGGGCGACTTTATCGCGGGCCGCCCCTCCAAGGCACTGGGCAGCGTGGAGCCCTCGTACAAGCCCGGCGTGACGCCCTGCGACCTGCGCGAAGCCCTGCCCGGCTACGCCACCGAGGCGCTGCGCGAGGCCCTGCCAGCCTTCGGCCGCAAGATCAAGGGCTTCGACATGCACGACGCCGTGCTCACCGGCGTGGAGACGCGCACCTCGTCACCGCTCAAGATCGGTCGGGGCGAGGACTACCAGAGCCTCAACACCGCCGGCCTGTACCCGGCGGGCGAAGGCGCGAGCTACGCGGGCGGCATTCTCTCGGCCGGCGTGGATGGCATCAAGGTGGGCGAGGCCGTGGCGCGCAGCATTCTGACAACCCCCTGAGCGGCTGCGCCGGGAAGGGGGACGCCACCAGCGCCTGGGCTCGGAGCACTGGCGGCCCTTGCGCGGTGGCCGCTGGCCTGGGCCGCGCCAGTAGCATTCGCTGCAGGAGGTGCGAAGCGCCAAGCAAAAGCGCCAGGGGCCGAAGCCACCTGGCGCTTGTTGGGGTATCGGAGCGGCCGGGCCGCCATCAACCCTGGTTCTGCATGTTCTGCAAGGCCGCAATGCGCTCTTCGATGGGCGGGTGGGTGCTGAACAGTTTGCCAATGCCCCCGGCAATACCCATGGCAGCCATGCTCTTGGGCAGCTCCTGCGTGTGCACGCCACCCAGGCGGGCCAGGGCATTGATCATGGGTTGGCGGCGGCCCATGAGCTGGGCGGCACCGGCGTCGGCACGGAATTCGCGCTGGCGCGAGAACCAGGCCACGATGATGGCTGCCAGGAAACCAAGCACGATGTCCAGCACGATGGTCGTGACCATGTAGCCGATGCCGGGGCCGGAGCTGTTCTCGTCGTTCTTGCGCAGAAAGCTGTCCACGGCATAGCCGATCACGCGCGAGAGGAACACCACGAAGGTGTTCATCACACCCTGGATCAGCGTCATGGTGACCATGTCGCCGTTGGCGATGTGCGCTACCTCGTGGCCGATGACGGCCTCGACTTCCTCGTGCGTCATGTTCTGCAGCAGGCCGGTGGACACCGCCACCAGGGCCGAGTTCTTGAACGCACCGGTGGCAAAGGCGTTGGGGTCGCCCTCGAAGATGCCGACCTCGGGCATGCCGATGCCTGCCTTGTCGGCAAACTTGCGCACGGTCTCGACGATCCAGGCCTCATCGGCAGAGCGCGTGCCGTCAATGATCTGCACCCCGGCGCTCCACTTGGCCATGGGCTTGCTCATGAGCAGCGAGATGATGGCGCCGCCAAAACCCATGATGAAGGCGAAACCCAGCAGCGCACCAAGGTTCAGCCCGTTGGCGGTGAGATAGCGGTTCACGCCGAGCAGGCTGGCCACGATGCCAAGCACGGCCACCACGGCGATGTTGGTCAGCAGGAACAGGACGATGCGTTTCATGGTGCTCCACAAAAAAAGTGGTCGGTTGTCGGAACTGGATGGATCACATGGGGGTGGCCCAGCAATCCTTCAAGCCGCGCCGGACAAAGCCCGGAGCGCGGCTTACTAGAGACCCATCATAAAAGGAAAGGTTCGCCCAGGCAGGCCTGAGGATTTCAGTTTGCTATAAATTTTATAGCTATTTGCGCTTATAAACAGGGCGCCACAGCGTGATTTCGTTTAAATCTGAACACATTTCCAGGGCAACGCCTCTCCGGCACGCAGCGGCTTGAGTTCGGCCTCGCCGAAGGCGAAATGCTCGGGGGGCATCCAGCTTTCGCGGCGCAGGGTGAGGGTGCCGCTGTTGCGCGGCAGGCCGTAGAAGTCCGGGCCGTGGAAGCTGGCGAAACCTTCCAGCTTGTCGAGCGCCCCGGCGTTGTCGAAGGCCTCGGCGTACATCTCCATGGCCGCATGGGCCGTGTAGCAACCCGCGCAGCCGCTGGCGTGCTCCTTGAGGTGCGCTGGGTGCGGCGCGCTGTCGGTACCGAGGAAGAACTTGGGGCTGCCGCTGGTAGCGGCCTGCACCAGCGCCTGGCGGTGCGTTTCGCGCTTGAGCACCGGCAGGCAGTAGTAGTGCGGGCGGATGCCGCCGGTGAAGATGGCGTTGCGGTTGTAGAGCAGATGGTGCGCGGTGAGCGTGGCCGCGGTGAAGCGGTCTGCCTCCTGCACGTACTGCGCGGCTTCCTTGGTGGTGATGTGCTCGAAAACGATCTTCAGCTCGGGGAAATCGCGGCGCAGCGGGATGAGTTGTTGCTCGATGAACACGGCCTCGCGGTCGAACAGGTCGATGTCGGGGCTGGTGACCTCGCCATGTACCAGCAGCAGCAAGCCGGCCTTTTGCATGGCCTCCAACGTTTTATAGGTCTTGCGCAAGTCGGTGACGCCCGCGTCGCTGTTGGTGGTGGCGCCTGCGGGGTAGAGCTTGCAGGCGACCACGCCTGCGTCCTTGGCCCGCGCAATCTCGTCGGGCGGCAGGTTGTCGGTGAGGTAGAGCGTCATCAGCGGCTCGAACGCCACGCCCTGCGGTACGGCCGCCAGGATGCGCTGCTTGTACTCCAGCGCCTGCTGCGCCGTGGTCACGGGCGGGCGCAGGTTGGGCATGATGATGGCGCGGCCAAACTGGGCGGCGGTGTGCGGCACCACGGTGTGCAGCGGCGCGCCGTCGCGCACGTGCAGGTGCCAGTCGTCGGGGCGGGTGATGGTAAGGGTGTGGGGCGTGGCTGTCATGGGCAGCATTGTCCCATTGCGCTGACAGGAAGGGGCGAGTGCGTCAGCGGGCGCCTGGGCGGCTTTTGAGCAACTGGGCTGCGGCGCAATACCCCTGGGTGGCGACCGTGCGCTCCAGAACGTCTTCGCTCACATAGCTTTGCGCCACCCGGTTGCCGATCTGGTTGCCTGCGGACTCGCGCACGAAACGCATGGCTTCGTGGTAGTCCTTGACTTCTTTGCGGCAGCGGGTGTCGTCCTCAGCCGCCACACGCACCTCGCCAGAGCGGGCAGCGGCGGAACCCGTTCCCTGGGCCGGTGCGAGCATCGGCGCCAGCAGGATCATTGTCAGCAGTGTTTGTTGCATGGCAGAACCTCCATGCCGACCACTGTTGCACTGCAACATGACCGGGCGATGAAGGCCCTGCCCCACCCGTTTCAGTGCTGCAGGATCTTGTTGAGAAAATCCTTGGTGCGCGGCTGGCGCGCGTCGGGGTTGCCGAAGAACTCCTCCTTGGAGCAGTCCTCCAGAATCTTCCCGCCCACGTCCATGAAGATCACGCGGTTGCTCACGCGCTTGGCAAAGCCCATTTCGTGCGTCACGCACATCATGGTCATGCCCTCGTTGGCCAGGCCCACCATCACGTCCAGCACTTCGCCCACCATCTCGGGGTCGAGCGCGGAGGTGGGCTCGTCGAACAGCATGACGATGGGGTCCATGCTCAGTGCACGGGCAATCGCCACGCGCTGCTGCTGACCACCCGAGAGCTGGCCTGGGAACTTGTCCTTGTGGGCGATCAGGCCCACGCGCTCCAGCATCTTGAGGCCGCGCTTCTTGGCGTCGTCGGCACTGCGGCCCAGCACCTTGATCTGCGCGATGGTGAGGTTGTCCGTCACCGACAGGTGGGGAAACAGCTCGAAGTGCTGGAACACCATGCCCACGCGCGAGCGCAGCTTGGGCAGGTCGGTCTTGGGGTCATGGATGGCCGAGCCGTCCACCCAGATCTCGCCCTTCTGGATGGGTTCGAGCGCATTGATGGTCTTGATGAGCGTGGACTTGCCCGAGCCCGACGGGCCGCACACCACCACCACCTCGCCCTTGCTGATGCGGGTGGAACAGTCGTTGAGCACCTGGAAGGAGCCGTACCACTTGGAAACGTTCTTGAGTTCGATCATTGTTGAAATTCCTCACGCGGTGGCCATCAGCGAATGATGGCGATCTTTTGGTGCAGTCGCTTGACCGTCCAGGACAGGGCGTAGCAAATGATGAAGTAGAGCACCGCCGCCGCCAGATAGGCTTCGATGGGGCGCCCGAAGTTCTTGCCTGCCACCTCGAAGCCCTTGAGCATGTCGTAGGCGCCGATGGCATAGACCAGCGAGGTGTCCTGGAACAGGATGATGGTCTGCGTGAGCAGCACCGGCAGCATGTTGCGGAAAGCCTGCGGCAGGATCACGAGCTTCATGTTCTGGCCATAGGTCATGCCCAGTGCCTGGCCCGCGAACACCTGACCACGCGGGATGGACTGGATGCCCGCACGCATGATCTCGCTGAAGTAGGCCGCCTCGAAGGCAATGAAAGTCACCACGGCCGAGACCTCGGCCCCGATGGGCCTGCCGATGATGGCGGGCACGAGCAGGAAGAACCACAGGATCACCATCACCAGCGGAATGCTGCGCATGCCGTTGACGTAGATGGTGGCCGGAACGACCAGCCATTTCTTGCCGGACAGACGCATGAGTGCCAGCACTGTGCCGAACAGAATGCCGCCGATGGTGGCCACCACGGTGAGCATCACGCTGAAGTACAGGCCCTTGAGCACGAAGTTGCTGATCAGGTCCCAGTTGTAGAAGGAAAAGTCCAGAGCGAGGTTCATGTCAGTGGCCTCCCGATCCGCCAGCCACGATCAGGCCGGGCACGCGCGAGCGCTTCTCGACAAAGGCCATGACGCGGTTGATGGCAAAGGCCGAAACGATGTACAGACCCGTGACGGCCAGGTACACCTCGATGCCGCGCGAGGTCTCTTCCTGCGCCTGCATGGCGAACATGGTGAGTTCCGCCACCGACACGGCGAAGGCCACCGAAGAGTTCTTGAAGATGTTCATCGTCTCGCTGGTCAGCGGCGGAATGATGATGCGAAAAGCCATGGGCAAGAGCACATAGCGGTAGGTCTGAAAGGTGGTGAAACCCATGGCCATGCCCGCATAGCGCTGGCCACGCGGCAATGCCTGAATGCCCGAGCGCACCTGCTCGGCGATACGCGCCGAGGTGAAGAAACCCAGCGCCAGCACCACAAGAACAAAACCGGACACACCCCGCATCACCGGGAACAGCGTGGGCACCACGTGGTACCACAAGAAAATCTGCACCAGCAGCGGGATGTTGCGAAACAGCTCCACCCACGCGTTCCCCAGGCGAACGATCATGGGTCTGTCCTGCAGGGTACGCAAAGTGCCCACCAGCGAACCCACCACCAAGGCCAAAGCCAAGGCCAGCACCGATACCGACACCGTCCAACCCCATGCTGACAGCATCCAGTCCAGGTAGGTGATGTCGCCGCCCTTGCCAAAGCAGCCTTGAATCGCCTCCCTTGTCAGCGTGTCCTCGCAGAACACCTGCCAATCCCAGCTCATAGGATGATTCCTTATTCAATATGACGCTGCAGGCATCTCGGCCCGCATGCGCCCAACAAAAAAGCCCCTTCAAACCGGTGGTCCGAAGGGGCGGCTCCTACCCAGGATTATTTCTTGGCGTAGTCTTCCATGGGCTTGTCGTTGGGGTTGGCCCAAGCGTCCTTGGTGGCTGCGGACAGGGGCAGGCCAATGGCCAGGTTGGTGGGAGGCACGGGCTGCATGAACCACTTGTCATACAGCTTGGCGAGCGAACCGTCCTTGATCTGGCGCTTGATGGAGTCGTCCACGGCCTTCTTGAAGGCGGGGTCGTCCTTGCGCAGCATGCAGGCGATGGGTTCCACGCTCAGCACTTCGCCCACAATCTTGAAGTCGGCGGGGGTCTTGGCCTTGGAGATGTTGGCGGCCAGGATGGAGCCGTCCATCACGAAGGCGTCGGCACGACCGGTTTCCAGCATCAGGAAGCTGTCTGCGTGGTCCTTGCCATAGACTTCCTTGAAGTCCACGCCACCGGCACGTTCGTGCTTGCGCAGGGTCTGCACCGAGGTGGTGCCCGTGGTGGTGGCCACGGTCTTGCCGTTCAGGTCCTTGACCGAAGTGATGCCCGAATTGGCCTTGACGGCCATGCGCACTTCTTCCACGTAGGTGGTGACGGCAAAGGCCACGTCCTTCTGGCGCGCCGCGTTGTTGGTGGTGGAGCCACACTCCAGATCCACCGTACCGTTGGTCACCAGCGGAATACGGTTCTGCGAGGTCACGGGCTGGTACTTGATCTCCAGCTTGGCCAGGCCGAGCTGCTTTTGCAGGTCGGCAATGATGACTTCGGCCATTTCGGTGTGGAAGCCGACGTACTTGCCACCACCCAGGGTGTAGGACAGGCCCGAGGACTCGCGCACGCCCAGGGTGATGCTGCCAGCGCCTTTGATCTTGGCCAGTGTGTCGTTGGCTTGCGCCATGGCAGTGCCAGCGGCCAGCAGGGTGATGGCAGCAGCAAGCAGGGGTTTCTTCATGATTGTCTCCTTGTGGGTCAACGAAAAAAACGGATGGGTCGGTGCGATTATCTGCCCAGGCCCGCCAAGCCTGCACAAACGCCACACCATCGTAACCGGCAACGCGCTAAGCGCGGCGCCCGGATTCAGAAAGGAACATGGTCGGTCGGGTACTTCCAGAAGTCGCGCAGCAGGTAGCTGACGGGCATGTTCAGAGCCGTGCCCTTGGGCGGGATGGGGCGCAGAAACCACTTGTCGTAGATGTCATAGATGTCACGGCTGGTGATCAGGCGACGCATCTCCTCGTCCACCACCTTCTTGAACGCGACATCGTTCTTGGGCAGCATGATGGCCAGGGGCTCGGTGGTCAGGAAGCGCCCCACCACCTTCAGCGCCTTGGGATCAGGCCGGTTGGCGGCCAAACCGAACAGCAGCACATCGTCCATCAGAAACGCATCAGCCTCACCTTTTTCCACCATTTCAAGCGCTCTGGCGTGGTCCGGCGCCTCCACGATGGTCAGGCCCATCAGGCGCTCGCGGTTGGCCTGCTCTACCGCCTTGAGCGGCGTGGTGCCCTTGGTGGACACCAGTTTTCTACCCGTCAGGTCTTCAATGCGGTCCACCGGGCTGGACGCCTTCACCAGGAGGCGCGCCCCGGTGATGAAGTGGGGAATGGTGAAACCGACCTTCTGGCGCCGCTCGGCATTGTTGGTGGTGGAGCCGCATTCCAGGTCGGCCTTGCCCTCTTCCACCATGGTGATGCGGTTGGCCGGCGTGACCATGAGGAACTCCACCGGCATGTCCTTCATGCCTGTTTTCTTGCGCACCGCGTCGGCAATGCGCAGGCACAGGTCCACGGCGTAACCGACCGGTTTGCCATCCACCATGTAAGAAAACGGCACCGAGGATTCGCGGTGCGCCACCACCAGCTTGCCGCCTCCAGCGACACGCTCCAGCACCGTTTGCGCAGGCACCGCAGCGGCGCTGCACAGCAGCGCAAGACAAGCGGCCAAGGTCCTGATGGTGGTCATGCTGACTCCCCGTCGGATGGTGAATGGTGCAGCGCCAAGGCACTGCGGATGCGCTCAGACACAGAGCAGCACAGCCTGCTCCGGCCCCCGAAAAAAACCCAAGGCGCGGATGGTAAGTCCCGCATTCACGCATTGCCAATGCTGAATCCGCGCACAACTATGAAAAATATTTATACAAGCCCCGCACCCGCCTGCACCTGCAAATACTCCCACAGAGCCTGGGCAGTGCCCTTGGCGGTTTCCTTGCCCGAGGGTTTTTCTCGGTAGGCGCGCACATCCATCACCATCTGCAGTTCTGTCGCACCCGGCGGTACAGCGCTGACCAGACGGCGCGCCTTCAATTCCTTTTTGACCGCGCTGTAGGGCAAGAAGGCCACGCCCTGCCCCTCCAGCGCCATGGCCTTGAGGCCTTCGGCCATGTCGGTCTCGTACACCCGGTCCAGATGGATGGGCGTGCCCGACTGCTTGAGGATCAACTCCGTCACACGCCCCAGGTACGCCCCTGGCGCATAGCCCAGGTAGGGCAAGGGCTGGCCCGGCTTTCCGGGCAAGCAATGCAAGGGCTTGCCGTCCGCATCGGGGCGACTGTAGGGCGCCAGCACCTCCTGACCCAAGCTGACCATCTCGTAGCGATCGGCGTCCAGTTGGAAGGGCTGAGAATCATGGTGGTAGGTGATGAGCAGATCGCAACTGCCTTCGACCAGGCGCATCAGCGCATCGTGCACGTTCAGGGCAATGAGCCGGCTCTTGAACGGCCCGAACTTCGTGCGCAGGCTCGACACCCAGGCCGGGAAGAAGGTGAACGCCAACGTGTGCGGCACGGCGAACTCGATCATGTCCTGGCTTGACGTGCTGTGTGCGCGCAGCATCGCGCGGGTGTTCTGCAGCGCCTGCAGGATTTCCAGCGACTGGTCGTACAGCGTCTTGCCGGCCCCCGTAAGCCGGGTGGGGTAGGAGCTGCGGTCCACCAGGTCGGTCCCCGCCCAAGCCTCCAGCGCCTGGATGCGGCGCGAGAAAGCCGGTTGCGTGACATGCCGCAGTTGCGCCGATCGGCTGAAACTGCGCGTCTCGGCCAAGCTCACAAAATCCTCAAGCCATTTGGTTTCCATGGGTGGATTATCTGCCTGCGCTATGCCACAGCCATAGGTGCAAGCGCGCATGCTCCGAGATGCGGAGCATCGCGCTGCAAGTCGCCGCATAATGGCCACGCAGCATCTGCAGCGCTCACCACGCGCACCCAGCGCTTCCTGCACCACCGAAACATGGTCGGTCACGGCAGCGCCGCTTTTCCGCGCTCTCCCTGACTTTCCGACACCATGTCCACCACACCCTCCCCCGGGCCCGATCCCGCTGCGCCGGCAGCGGACACCCCCTACCCCGACGAGCCCCGCTCGCTGCGCATCGAAGATTGGCTCACCGTGATCGTGATGGCGCTGCTGGCCCTGATCACCTTCGCCAACGTGCTGGTGCGCTACTTCACCAGTTCCTCGTTCGCCTGGACGGAAGAAATCTCTGTGTTCCTGATGATCGTGCTGGCCCTGGTGGCCGGTTCGGCCGCCGTGGCGCGCGACATGCACATCCGCATCGAATGGTTCGCCGAGGGCGGCTCGTTCGCGCGCCGCCGTGCCCTGGCGCGCTTTGGCGCGCTGATGGTGGCGCTGCTGTTCGGCGCCATCGCCGTGCTGAGCGTGCGCGTGGTCTGGGACGACTACCGCTTCGAGGAAACCTCCCCTGGCATCGGCGTGCCCCAGTGGTGGTACTCGGCGTGGCTTCCGGTGTTCTCGGCATTGATCACCTGGCGCGCCCTCGGCCTGTTCTGGCGGCGCGGCAAGAAGCCTCCCGTGGAGTTTCTGGACACCGCAGGCTCTGCCGGGCCAGAGGAGCGCCAGCCATGATCGCCACCCTGCTGTTCGTGGCCTTCCTGGCCATGATGTTCGTGGGCGTGCCCATCGGTGCCGCCCTGGGCCTGGCGGGCGCGGCCGCCATCGCGCTGGCCAACCATGAGACGCAGTGGTTCGGCCTGCTGGCCGTGCCGCAGAACTTCTACGCCGGCCTGGGCAAGTACCCGTTGCTGGCCATTCCCATGTTCGTGCTCGTGGGCTCGATCTTCGACCGCTCGGGCGTGGCGCTGCGCCTGGTGAACTTTGCCGTCTCCATGGTCGGTCGCGGCCCCGGCATGCTGCCGCTGGTGGCCATCGCCGTGGCCATGTTCCTCGGCGGCATCTCCGGTTCGGGCCCGGCCAACGCAGCCGCCGTGGGCGGCGTGATGATCGCCGCCATGTCGCGCGCGGGTTACCCCGGCAGCTTCTCGGCCAGCGTGGTGGGCGCGGCGGCAGCCACCGACATCCTGATCCCGCCCTCAGTCGCCTTCATCATCTACTCGGTGCTGGTGCCCGGCGCCTCGGTGCCCGCGCTGTTCGCCGCCGGCATGGTGCCCGGCGTGCTGGCGGGCGTGGCATTGATCGTGCCGGCCGTCTGGATGGCGCGCAGGCACCGCATGGGCGCCCTGGAGGCCGACATGCCACGCCCACCGTTCTGGAAGAGCCTGCGCGAAGCCTCCTGGGGCCTGGCCGCGCCGGTACTGATCCTCGGGGGCATGCGCGCGGGCTGGTTCACGCCCACCGAAGCGGCCGTGGTGGCCGTGTTCTACGGCCTGTTCGTGGGCATGGTGATCCACCGCACGATCTCGGTGCGCGACCTGTTCCCCATCCTGCGCGAAGCGGGCGAACTCTCGGCGGTGATCCTGATCGTGGTCTCGCTCGCGGGCATCTTCGCGTATTCGCTCTCCACGCTGGGCGTGATCGACCCGGTGGCCACGGCCATCGTGAACTCGGGCCTGGGTGAGTACGGCGTGCTGGCGCTGCTGATCCTGCTGCTCATCACCGTGGGCATGTTCCTCGACGGCATCTCCATCTTCCTGATCTTCGTGCCGCTCTTGCTGCCCATCATGCAGCACTACCAGTGGGACCCGGTGTGGTTCGGCGTCATCCTCACGCTCAAGGTGGCGCTGGGCCAGTTCACGCCGCCGCTGGCCGTGAACCTCATGGTCTCGTGCCGCATCGCTGGCGTGCGCATGGAGTCCACCGTGCGCTGGGTCGGCCCCATGCTGCTGGCCATGTTCCTCGTGATGGTGGCCGTGATCGCCTTCCCGCAGCTCGCGCTGTGGCTGCCCGCCCAACTGGGCTATTGAATTTTTCCCAAGGAGACTGAAAGCATGAAACTGCGTACCTTCCTCACCACCGCCGTGGCCGCCGCCGCGGCCCTGGCCTTCACCGCGCCCGCCGCCCTGGCGCAGACCGCCTACAAGAGCGAATACCGGATGTCGCTCGTGCTCGGCCCGGCCTTTCCCTGGGGCAAGGGCGGCGAGCTGTGGGCCAACAAGGTGCGCGAACGCACCCAGGGCCGCATCAACATCAAGCTCTACCCCGGCGTGTCGCTGATCCAGGGCGACCAGACGCGCGAGTTCTCCGCACTGCGCCAGGGCGTGATCGACATGGCCGTGGGCTCGACCATCAACTGGTCGCCCCAGGTCAAGCAGCTCAACCTGTTCTCGCTGCCCTTCCTGATGCCCGACTATTCCGCCATCGACGCCCTGACCCAGGGCGAGGTGGGCAAGAGCCTGTTCCAGACGCTGGACAAGGCCGGCGTGGTGCCCCTGGCCTGGGGCGAGAACGGCTACCGCGAGATCTCCAACTCCAAGAAGGAGATCAAGAGCCCGGCCGACCTCAAGGGCATGAAGATCCGCGTGGTGGGCTCGCCGCTGTTCCTCGACACCTTCACCGCGCTGGGCGCCAACCCCACGCAAATGAGCTGGTCGGATGCCCAACCCGCCATGGCCAGCGGCGCCGTGGACGGCCAGGAAAACCCCCTGTCCATCTTCACCGCCGCCAAGCTGCACACTGTGTCGCAAAAGTACCTGACGCTGTGGGGCTACATCGCCGATCCGCTGATCTTCGTGGTGAACAAGGACATCTGGAACAGCTGGACGCCCGCCGACCGCGAGATCGTGAAGCAAGCCGCCATCGACGCCGGCAAGGAACAGATCGCCCTGGCCCGCAAGGGCGTGGTCGAGGCCGACAAGCCGCTGCTCAAGGACATCGCCGCCAACGGCGTGACCGTGACCCAACTGACCCCTGCCGAGCGCGAGGAGTTCGTCAAAGCCACGCGCCCGGTGTACGCCAAGTGGAAGGGGCAGATCGGCGCCGACCTGGTGAATGCCGCCGAGAAGGCGATTGCCGCCCGCAAGCCCTGAACGGCTCGCACCGCGTCAACCCCAAGCCCCGCATAGCGGGGCTTTTTGCTATATTTTTAATAGCTGTTAGCGCTTATATTACGGGCGCCAGAGGCCAAAAATACCTCAAACCTCCAGCGCCTCGCCGGACTGCTGCAACGCCCACATGCGTGCATAGCGCCCGCCCGCCGCCAACAGCGCGGCGTGCGTGCCGCGCTCGACGATGCGGCCCGCGTCCATGACCAGAATTTCGTGCGCATCCACCACGGTGGAGAGGCGGTGCGCAATCACCAGCGCGGTCTTGCCCTGCGCCACCTGGCGCAGCTCGGCCTGGATGGCGCGCTCGTTGGCGGAGTCCAGCGCGCTGGTGGCCTCGTCGAAGATCAGGATGGGCGGGTTCTTCAGCAGCGTGCGCGCAATGGCCACGCGCTGCTTCTCGCCGCCCGAGAGCTTGAGCCCGCGCTCGCCCACCATGGTGGCGTAGCCCTTGGGCGTGGCGGCGATGAAACCATGGATGTGCGCCGCGCGTGCGGCCTGCTCCACCTCATCCTGCGAGGCGTCCGGGCGACCGTAGGCGATGTTGTAGGCCACGGTGTCGTTGAACAGCACCGTGTCCTGCGGCACGATGCCGATGGCGCGGCGCAGGCTTTCCTGCGTCACGCTGCGGATGTCCTGCCCGGCAATGCAGATGCGCCCGGCCTGCACGTCATAGAAGCGGAACAGCAGGCGCGAGAGGGTGGACTTGCCAGCGCCCGAGGGCCCGACCACGGCCACCGTCTTGCCTGCCGGAATCTCGAAGCTCACCCCATTGAGGATGGGGCGGCTGGGCTCGTAGGCAAAGTGCACGTCCTCGAACCGCACCGTGGGCGCCGCCAGCCCTGTCAGCGCGGTGGCGCCTGGAGCGTCGGCCACTTCGCGCTCCCGGTCCATGAGGGTGAACATCTTGTCCAGGTCGGTCAGGCTCTGCTTGATCTCGCGGTAGATCACGCCCAGGAAGTTGAGCGGGATGTAGATCTGGATCATGAAGGCATTGACCATGACCAGATCGCCCAGCGTCAGCCGCCCCTCGGCCACGCCCTGCGTGGCGCGCCAGAGCATGGCCACCAGCCCGATGGCGATGATGAGCTGTTGCCCGGTGTTGAGCAGGGACAGCGTGCTCTGGCTCTTGAGGCGCGCACGCCGCAGGCGCTCCAGGCTCTCGTCGTAGCGCCGCGCCTCGAACTGCTCGTTGTTGAAGTACTTGACCGTCTCGTAGTTGAGCAGCGAATCGACCGCCTTGGTGTGCGCGGCCGAATCAAACTCGTTGGCCTCGCGCCGGAACTGGGTGCGCCACTCGGTCACCAGCACGGTGTAGGCGATGTAGCACAGCAACGCCGTGAGCGTGATGACGGCAAACCCCACATCGAAGCGCGTGCCCAGCACCGTGAGCACCAGCAGCACCTCGACCAGGGTGGCCAGAATGTTGAACAGCGCAAACGACACCAGCGACTCGATGCCGCGCACACCGCGCTCGATGTCGCGCGTCATGCCGCCGGTCTGGCGCTCCAGGTGAAAACGCAGGCTCAGCCCATGCAGGTGTTGAAAGGTCTGCAGCGCAATGCTGCGCGCCGCGCCGTGCGTGGCCTTGGCAAACACCAGTTCGCGCAGCTCATTGAACAGCGAGGTGGACAGGCGCAGCATCCCGTAGGCCAGCAGCAGGCCCACGGGCACCACCAGCAGCGCCGTGGCGGCGCCGGGCGACACATCCATGGCGTCCACCAGTTGCTTGAGCAGCAGCGGCACGCCCACGTTGGCCAGCTTGGCGCCGACCATGAAGGCGATGGCGGCCAGTACCCGGCCCTTGTATTGCCACAGGTAGGGCAGCAGGCGGCCCAGTGTGGCCCAGTCGGAGCGCGGGCGGGCGGGTTCGAGGGGCGAAGGGGGGGGGGCAGATTCGCCGTGGCGGCGCATGGGAGACAATCCAAAGATCAGACAACACCCGAGATTGTGCCCATGTCCCAGCATTCCGACCGTCCCGCTGCCTCTTTACCCACCGACAAGGAACTGGTGCTCAAGGTCATCCCCATGCCCGCCGACACCAACGGCAATGGCGACATCTTTGGCGGCTGGGTGATGGCACAGGTGGACCTGGCAGGCTCTGTTCTGCCCGCGCGGCTGGCACAGGGCCGCATGGCCACGGTGGCGGTCAATGAATTCATCTTCAGGCACCCGGTGCGCGTGGGCGACATCCTGTCGCTCTACGCCAGCGTGACGCGCGTGGGCCGCACCTCCATCACCGTGGAAGTGGAGGTGTTTGCCGAGCGCTTTGCCCAGCAGGGCGACTACGTGAAGGTGACCGAGGCGCGCCTGACCTATGTGGCCATTGACAGCGAAGGGCGGCCTCGCCCGGTGCCGCAGGCGCAGGCGCAGGGCACAGCCTAAAACCGCGAAAAATCCGGCGGGCGCTTCTCGATGAACGCCATCACCGCCTCGGCCAGTTCGGGCGACTGCACGCTGTGCTGCAGGGCTTCGCCCTCGGCAGCCAATGCGGCCTGCAGCGCCGCCTGGTGACCCTGGCGCAGCAGGCGCTTGGCGCTTGCCACGGGGCCCGGTGCCAATTGCGCCAGGGCTTCTGCCGTCTGGCGCGCACGCGCCAGTTCCTGGCCTGCGGGTTCCACGGTGGTGAGCAAACCGGCGCGCAGCGCGGTATCGGCGTCAAACGGCTCACCCAACAGCACGAGCTGGCTGGCCAGGCGCATGCCGGCATTCATGGGCAACAGGTAGCTGGAGCCGAACTCGGGCACCAGCCCCAGGCGCGCAAAGGGCAGTTGAAAACGCGTGCCCTGGGCCGCATGCACGAAATCGCAATGCAGCAGCAGCGTGCTGCCGCCGCCAATGGCCAGGCCATGCACCGCCGCCACGATGGGCTTGTCGAACGTCGTCAGGCGGCGCAGCAGGCGCGAGAGCGCCGACTTTTCGTAGCCCTCGGCCAGCAGGCCGTGCTGCACGCTCTTGAGGTTGGCACCCGAGCAAAAGGCATCGCCCTCGGCGCTGAGCAGCACCACGCGCACGCCGGGGTCTTCGGCAGCGCGGGCCAGGTGGGCCTCCAGCGCGTCGAACCAGGCGTCGTCCATGAGGTTGCGCACACCTGCCTGACCAAAGCGCAGGTGCAAGACCTTGTTGTCGGTGGTGGTCTGGAAGGAAAGGCTCATGCCGGGGTCTCCAAGGGTTGGGCGGGAAGGTGGAAGGGCTCTGCGGCGGGCGGCCCCAGAAACAAGGCCAGCGCCTGCTGCGCCAGCGCATCGAGCGACAGGGGGCCATCGGGCCGGTACCACTGCACCGCCCAGTTGAGCGCGCCCAGAATGAACAGGCGCGCCAGCGGTGGCGCGGTGCACAGCCGCCCCTGCTGGTGCAAGGCCTGCAGCACGGGCATCCAGGGGGCCTCGTACACGGTCTTGAGGCGTGCGATGGAGTGGCGCTGCTCCGGCGTGAGCGAGCGCCATTCGTACAGCATCACGGGGATGAAGTCGCCCTCGGGGCCGAACAGGATTTCAAAATGGTGGCGCACCAAGGCAGCCAGGCGCTCTTGCGGCAGCGCATCGGCGCGCACGCCATCGAGTGCCGCCTGCTGGCTGCGCACGGCATGCTCCATGCCTTCGTGCATGACGGCGTGCAGCAGCGCGCTCTTGCTCTCGAAATGGTAGAAGGGCGAGCCGCTTTGCATGCCCGCTGCGGCCGCGATGTCGCGCGTGCTGACGGCGGCGAAGCCCCGGCTGCGGAACAGGCGGGCCGCGCCACGCAGCAATTCGCGGCGGCGGTTGCCTTCGTCGCGCGCATCGGGCAGCTTGCGCGGACGCCCCCGGGCGCGCCGGGGCGCCTCGGGAGAATCTGTGCCCTGCGCATCCATGCCCGGCACCTTAGCCGGGTTTCAGGATTTCAGCAAGCAAATGCTTGGCAAAAACCCGTCATGCGGCCAGGGCGCTGGCAGGCTCGGGCCGGGCGCGGGTCAAGGCAGCGCCCGTGTCCATTTCCACCTCGCCGCTGAGCTGGCCGCCCTCCTCGATCACCAGCTTGCCATAGCGCACCTTGCCGCTGACCTTGCCGGTGCCGTGGATCACGAGCTTGTGGCGTGCCGTGAGCGTGCCGCTGAACTCGCCCCGGATCTCGGCAATATCGATCTCTGCGGCGCCACGGAATGCGCCCTGCTCGGCGATCTGGATCACGCGCGAATCCATGGTGGCCTCGACCGTGCCCTCCACCACCAAGGTGTCGCAGTCGGTGATCTCCACCCCCTTGAGCTTGATGTTGGGGCCTACCGTGAGCTTGCTGCCCACGGGTTCCGTGCTGCTTTTGGGGGCGCTGCTGGCCACCGGCGCAGTCGCTGTTGGCGCGCTGGTGGATGGCGCCACCCCATTGCTGTGGTGGTGCGGCTGCGCCGCAGAAGGTGAGCGGGGGACCAGGGCGTCGGGTTCGCGCCTGCCGAAGAAGGGGTTTTGCACAGCCATCGTTTCTCCTTGGGACAAAAGTCCATCCTAGAAGCCACGCACTGGTAAAACACCGCGCATTGCGCAAGATCGGTAACCAGGTGGTTCAGGCGTTGCATGCGCTTGCAACGCTTGCAGCCCCATACAGTTGTGGCGGGGTCAGGACACGATGTACGCCGCTGCGCCCGAAGACAGCAGTTTGCCGTCGGCGCCCAGAAACTCCATGCGCGTGGTGGCCACGCGCGAGCCCAGGCGCAGCACTTCGGCGCGCAGCTCAAAGTGCGTGCCGATGCCAGGGCGCAGGTAGTCGATGCGCAAATCGATGGTGCCCAGCTTGGCAAAGCGGTGCAGGCGCTGCAGGGGTTCTTCGTCCATGTGGCGCGCGCCGATGGCGGCCATCACGGCCAGGCCGCCCATGGCGTCGAGCCCGGCGCTGATGACACCGCCGTGGATACGGTTGTGCGCGAAGTGCCCGATCAGCTCGGGCTTCATCTCGATGCGACCCGCCACGCGCTCGGCCTCCATGCGGACAATCTTGAGTCCCAGCACCTGATTGAACACGATGCGTTCCTCGAAGATCGTCTTGAGCCCGGCGATGAACTCGGGCTCGAACGGCGGCGGGGTGGCGGTGGATTTGGTCATGGAGGTATTGGCTTGTGCCCGGTGCTGCAATTGCTATTATTTTAATAGCTGCTTACGCTTTACTGGCGGGCGCAAACGGCCAATTTTCCTTGAATGACTGCTTCAGCACTGGCTGAAGTCTGGCTTGCGCTTCTGCATGAACGCGGTGAAGGCTTCGCGGGCAGCGGGTTCGCCCAGCATGCGCCCGAAGCTGTCTCCCTCGATGGCCATGCGTTCGAGCACGGGGGCGGTCTGGCCCAGCTTCATCAGGCGTTTGGTCTCGACCAGCGAAGACAGTGGTTTGCCCGCGAGCTTGCGCGCCTGCGCTTGCGCCAAGGCGTTGCATTCGGTGGGCGGCACCACGCGGTTGACCAGCCCGACCTCCAGCGCTGCCTCGGCCATGAAGGGCTCGCCCAGCAGCAGTGCCTCTGCGGCACGGTGGTAGCCCAGCAACTGCGGCGCCAGCAGGCTGGACGCAGCCTCGGGGCACAGGCCCAGATTCACGAAAGGCATGGAGAAGGCTGCGTTGTCCCCCGCATAGACCAGGTCACAGTGGAACAGCATGGTCGTACCGATGCCCACGGCCGGGCCGCACACGGCGGCGATCACCGGCTTGGGGAAGCTGGCGATGGCGCGCAGGAAGCGGAACACCGGCGAATCCTGCGAGGACGGCGGCTGCTGCAGAAAGTCGCCAATATCGTTGCCCGCGCTGAAGACCGTGGGGTCGCCCTGCAGCACCACCACGCGCACGCTGGCGTCCTGCGCAGCAGCTTCCAGCGCATCGGCCAGCGCCGCATACATGGCGCGGGTGATGGAGTTCTTCTTGTCCACGCGGTGGAAGGTCAGGGTCATGACGCCTGCATCGGCGTGCACGAGGATGTCGTTCTGCGGTTCGCTCATGGGAAATCCTTGCGAGGGCGCGCTGGCCCTCATTCTTTGTAATAGACGATCTGGTGGCTGGTGGCGAGCATGGTGCCCGCCTCGTTCCACAGCTGGGCGGTCTGGTCGAAAAAGCCGTTGCGAAACTCCTGCGCGCGCGCCTGGCCCAGCACATAGCCCGTGCCCGTGGCCTGCAGTTGCGGCGCGCTGGCATGGAAGTACACCGTGATGGACACGGTGCCTGCGGGCACATGCACGGCGCGGCGCAGCCATACGCGCGGAAAGAACACGTCGGCCAGCGCCGCCAGCCCACAGAAGTCAAGCACACGCTCGGGCGTGTTGCGCATCCACAGCTGCGTGAGGCTGCTGTCGCCCTGGCCGTTCCACTGCCGGGGCAAGGCACCGGCCACGGGCCGCAGGTCGTAGCGGTTGAACCATTCGACGCCCGGCACCGGCGGCACGGGCTGCAGCGTGTCGGGCCGGGGCACCTCGGGCATGGGCATGTCGGCCAGGCTCCAGGTGTCGCGGCGCGCCGCCGTGACCGCCGTGGCCGTGGTGGTGACCACGGGCTCGCCGTCGGCACCGGTCTGCACGATGGACACGTTCCAGTGCTGGGTCGAACGGTTGGTGCGCACCGGAGTCGCATCAACCGTGAACGGCCCGGTGGTGGGCGCCCCGGCGTAGTTGACCGTGAGCGACAGGGGCTCACCCAACAAGCGGGGATGCAGCAGGATGGCGCGCAGCGCCGTGGCCGCGGTGATGCCGCCAAAGGGCCCAACCATGTTCCAGTAGGCTGGGTGTGTCTGGCCCCGGTAGTGGCCCTCGGCCAAGGTGTCGAGCACCAGGGCCTGGTCAAAGGAATGGGGTGTCGTCATGGTGCCGAGTGTGCCGTGAAATGCGCCTGCCCACCGTCATGCCGGTGACTGCGCCGCCGGGCGGGCCAGCGCCGCCAGGTCGGCCACCGCACGCGGCCACAGGCTTTGGCGGAACTGCTCGCGGAAGAAACCGAAATGCCCGATGCGCAGCGCCTTCACGTCCTGCGGTGCGATGCGCTCGACGCGCGTGGGCGCGTTGCTGTAGAGATTTACCAGGGCCTGCGTGCCGCGCAGCGTCATCAGTTCGTCGTCGCTCATCGACAGCGCCAGCACCGGAAAGCGCACTGCGCCATAGCGCTGTGCCACCTCGGGGCCCTCGGCGCCCACGCTGTAGGTGGGGTTCAGGCACCAGCGGCGCCATTGCAGGATCACGCCGGCAGGCAGGTCGCCCACCTTGCGCAGCTTGCGGCCAGGGAAGTAGCCGCACAGGCGCGTGGCCAGCGGCACCAGCACCCACCAGAAGTACGGCACCATGCGCTTGAGGCGCGGGGCGTTGTCGCGCCAGTAGCCGCTGCCCGCAGCCACGCTGAGCAGGCCGTCCACCTGGCCAGGGTTGCGCAGCAGGCCGGGCAGTTGCGCGCCCAGGCTGTGGCCCAGCAGGTACAAAGGTTGTTCAGGCAGCGCCGCGCGGGCCGCCGCAATCACGGCCTCGTAGTCACGCGCCCAGTCGAACAGGTCGGCGCGCACCTCGCGCATGGGGCCGACGAGCGAATCGCCATGACCCCGGTAGTCAAAGGTGGTGACGCGAAAGCCCTGCTGCGCCAGCCATTGGGCGAACGATGCGTAGTAGTCCTGCCGCACCCCCATGGCCCCGCCGATGACCACGCTGGCGCGCGCTGTGCCCTCGGGCTCGAACACGCACAGCGCCACGCTGACGCCTTCATCGACCCGCAAGGTCTGCTTGGTCATGCTTGTCTCCTGTCAATCATGCCGATCTGCGCCAGCTTGAGTTTCAGAACACTCCGCCCTCAAGAAAGGGCTTACACCCCGCCCTCAAGGGCGTAGCGAGCGGGTGTCAGGCCAGGCGGACGGAGCACAGCAACCGGAACGTACTTACCTAGTACGTGAGGATTGCGAGCACCGCCCAACGACGCATGACGCCCGCGCAGTAGCCAGTTACAGCGCTTCAAAGATTCCTGCGGCGCCTTGGCCCGTGCCCACGCACATGGTCACCATGCCGTACTTCAGCTTGTGGCGGCGCAGTGCGTGCACCACGGTGGCGGCGCGGATGGCGCCGGTGGCGCCCAGCGGGTGGCCCAGGGCGATGGCGCCGCCCATGGGGTTGACCTTGGCGGGGTCCAGGCCCAGGGTGTTGACCACGGCAAGCGACTGGGCGGCAAAGGCTTCGTTCAGCTCGTACCAGCCGATGTCCTCGCTCTTGAGGCCGGCGTAGCGCAGCGCGGCGGGAATGGCCTCGATGGGGCCGATACCCATGATTTCGGGCGGCACGCCGCGTGCGGCGTAGCTCACGAAGCGCGCCAGCGGCGTGAGGCCGAACTGTTTGACGGCCTTCTCGCTGGCCAGGATCAGCGCACCTGCGCCGTCACTGGTCTGCGAGCTGTTGCCGGCCGTCACGCTGCCGCGCGCGGCGAACACGGGCCGGAGCTTGGCCAGGCCTTCGAGCGAGGTGTCAGGGCGGGGGCCTTCGTCCAGGTTCACGGTGCGGGTCTTGGTGATGACTTCCCCGGTGGCCAGGTTGGGCACGCGCTCCAGCACTTCGATGGGTGTGATTTCGTCGGTGAATTCGCCCGCCTGCTGCGCCTTGATGGCGCGCATGTGCGACTCCAGCGCGAAGGCGTCCTGCATCTCGCGGGTCACCTTCCACTGCTGGGCCACCTTCTCGGCCGTCAGGCCCATGCCGTAGGCAATGCCGACGTTCTCGTCCTTGGCGAACACCTCGGGATTGAACGAGGGCTTGCCACCACCCATGGGCACCATGCTCATGGACTCGGCACCACCTGCGATCATCACGTCGGCCTCGCCCACGCGGATGCGGTCGGCGGCCATCTGGATGGCCGTGACGCCCGAAGCACAGAAACGGTTGACGGTGACGCCGCCCACCGGGTGGCTGAATGCCAGGCCGGTGGCGATACGTGCCATGTTCATGCCCTGCTCGCCTTCGGGGAAGGAGCAGCCGATGATGGCGTCTTCGATCGCCTTGGGGTCCAGCGTGGGGACTTGCAGCATGGCGCTCTTGATGGCGGCGACCAGCAGCTCGTCAGGACGGGTGTTGCGGAAATAGCCGCGGCCCGAACGCCCGATGGGCGTGCGCGTGGCGGCAACGATGTAGGCGTCTTGGACTTGTTTCATGATGGGATCCTTACCTTTGGGGTGTGGCGGCAGGGGCCGCCGGGGCACTGGTTTTGCTCTTGCTGGCGGGCACCCAGGCCCAGATGAATTCGCACTCGATGGGCTGCGCGCCGGATTCGTCGCTCACCTGCACAGCCACGGTGACTTCGCCTTTGTCGCTTTGCTGCATGAGCGTGCGCTGCTCATCGGTGAGCGTGGCCACTGCGCGCAGGGCGCCCTGGGCACGCCGTTTGAAGGCCACACGCAGCTCCTTGGCCAGGGGCAGGCAGTCGTCGCGCACGTTCATGCCCACCACCATGCCGGTGGCCGTCTCGGCCAGCAGCGTCATGGCGGCGGCGTGCACGCCGTGGATGTGGTTCTGCACCCGGCGCTGGTTGGCCACGGCCACTTCCACGCGCTGGGGCGTCAGCTCAAGGTACTGCAGGCCTGCCGTGCCGGTGAAGGGCACGGCGCGGCGCAGCACCAGGTTGCGCGCCCAGGGCCGCACTGCGGCGGGCACCCGGTCGAGTTGGCCCATGGTGCGGGCCAGCCGGTTGGGCGCTGAAGCTATGCTAGTCATCGGCTCTCCTTGAGTGAACGGGGTTCGTGGCTGAGGAAGCGTAGCGAGCGGCCTTCAGGCAAGGCGGACGGAGCGCAGGAACCGGAACGTACTTGCGGTACGTGAGGATTCCGAGCACCGCCCAACGCAGCATGAAGGTCGCGCAGTAGCTTCATCAGTTGCGAACCGGTTTGCCGGTGGACAGCATGCCCATGATGCGTTCCTGGGTCTTGGGGTGGTCGAGCAGGCTGCAGAAGGCCTTGCGCTCCAGCGCCATGAGGTATTCCTCGTTCACCAAGGTCCCGGCCTCGACCTCGCCGCCACACACCACACCCGCGATCAGGCTGGCAATGTGGAAGTCGTGCGCGCTGATGAAGCCGCCGTCACGCATGTTGACCAGCTGCGCCTTGATGGTGGCAATGCCGCTACGACCGGCCACGGGGAACAGGCGCTTGTGCGGTGCACGGTAGCCGCTGGCAAACATGGCCTTGGCTTCGTTGATGGCAACGAACAGCAGCTCGTCCTTGTGCGCCACAACCACGTCGCTCTCCAGCAGGTAGCCGAGCTTGCGCGACTCCAGCGCACTGGTGCCCACCTTGGCCATGGCCGCGGCGGTGAAGCCTTCGGTCAGGAAGGGCAGCACGTCCTTGGAGGTGGACAAGGCCATGTTCTCGGCGGCACGGCGGGCGATGTAGGTCAAGCCGCCCGCGCCGGGCACCAGCCCCACGCCCACTTCGACCAGGCCGATGTAGCTTTCCATGGCCGCCACGCGCTTGCTGGAATAGATGGCCAGCTCACAGCCACCGCCTAGGGCGATGCCACGGATGGCGGACACCACGGGCACGTTGGAGTAGCGCAGCGCCAGCATGGCCTTCTGCAGCTCGGCCTCGGCACCTTCCACGGCCTTGGAGCCGCCCATCATGAAGGCGGGCAGCATGGACTGCAGGTCGGCACCGGCAGAGAACATCTCGTCCGGCGACCAGACCACCAGGCCCTGGTAGCTTTCCTCGGCCATGGCCTGGGCCTTGAGCAGGCCCTCGATCACGCCGCCGCCAATGGCGTGCATCTTGGTCTTGATGGAGGCGATGAGCACCGCCTCGTCCAGCGTCCACAGGCGGATGGATTCGTCCTCGAACAGCGTGGTGCCCGCCGTCTTGGCGCTGGGGGCGTTGGCGCCCAGCACGCTCTCGGGGAAGTGCTGGCGCGCATACACGGGCAGGCTGCGCGGGGCCACGAACTGGCCGGTGGTGGGGTTGAACGAGCCCTCGGGCTGGTGCACACCGCCGCGCTCGGCCACGGGGCCCTTGAACACCCACTCGGGCAGGGGCGCCTTGCACAGTGCCTTGCCAGCGTCGATGTCCTCCTGGACCATCTTGGCGACTTCCAGCCAGCCTGCTTCTTGCCACAGCTCGAAGGGGCCCTGCTTCATGCCAAAGCCCCAGCGCATGCAGAAGTCCACATCGCGGGCGTTGTCGGCGATCGCGGCCAGGTGCACAGCAGCGTAGTGGAAGCTGTTGCGCAGAATGGCCCACAGAAACTGGCCTTGCGCGCCTTCGGCGTTGCGCAGGAGCTTCAGGCGCTCGGCTGCGGGCTTCTTGAGCATGCGGGCATAGACCTCGTCGGCCTTCTGGCCTGCGGGCACATAGTCCTTGCTCGCCAGATCGAAGCGCAGCACATCGCGGCCCACCTTCTTGAAGAAGCCGGCCTTGGTCTTCTGGCCCAGGTGGCCCATGTCCAGCAGGGTCTTGAGCACTTCAGGCGTGGCGAAGCTGGCGTAGAAGGGGTCGGTCTCGGCCGAAAGCGTGTCCTGCAGCGTCTTGATGACGTGGGCCATGGTGTCCAGGCCCACCACATCGGCGGTGCGGAAGGTGCCGCTCGATGCGCGGCCCAGCTTCTTGCCGGTGAGGTCATCGACCACGTCGTAAGTCAGGCCGAAGTTCTCGACCTCCTTCATGGTGGCCAGCATGCCGGCGATGCCCACGCGGTTGGCGATGAAGTTGGGCGAATCCTTGGCACGCACCACGCCCTTGCCCAGCGTGCTGGTGACAAAGGCCTCGAGCGCGTCGAGGTAGCGCGCCTCGGTCGTGGGGGTGTTGATCAGTTCCACCAGCGCCATGTAGCGCGGGGGGTTGAAGAAGTGGATACCGCAAAAACGCGGCTTGATGGCGTCGGGCAGGGCCTCGGAGAGCTTGGTGATCGACAGGCCCGAGGTATTGGACGCGACGATGGTCTGTGCGCCAATGAAGGGTGCGATGTTCTTGTACAGGTCCAGCTTCCAGTCCATGCGCTCGGCAATGGCCTCGATGATGAGGTCGCAGTCGCGCAGTTGCTCCAGATGCTCTTCATAGTTGGCCTGGCCGATCAATGCGGCGTCGTCCGCCACGCCCAGCGGTGCGGGCTTGAGCTTCTTGAGGTTGTCGATCGCCTTGGTGACGATGCCGTTCTTCGGGCCTTCCTTGGCCGGCAGGTCGAACAGCACCACCGGCACCTTGACGTTGACCAGGTGCGCAGCAATCTGCGCACCCATCACGCCAGCGCCGAGCACGGCGACTTTCTTCACTTGAAATCGGGACATGGTTTTCGTTCCTTGTTGATGGCCCGACCGCGCTCTGCGCAGGCCAGGCCTGTGCCCTTACTGCACCCGGGTCCAGGTCTGCGTGCGGCCAAACGGCCCAAAGGAGCCACGCACTTCGAGCTTCTTGCCGCCCTCGGTGGGCGTAAGGCGCAACGTGTAGTTGCGGCCGTTCTCGGGGTCGAGAATCTTGCCGCCTTCCCACACGTCCTTGCCCTCGGCCTTCTTGGCGCCACGGATGATCTCCAGGCCCAGGAGCGGCTTGTCCTTGCGATCGTCATCGCATTCCTTGCACACGTCCTCGGGCTTGGCGTCCTTGGTCAGGCGTTTTTCGATGGTGCCTGTCAGCACGCCCGCCCCATTGGCCTGGATGCGGATCTCGGCCTTGGCCTCGCCGGTCTTGTCATCCACGTTGCGCCAGAGACCTTCCGGCGTCATCTGCGCCCATGAAGGGGCGGAAGTTACTACAAAAATGATAGCTGCTATCGCTTTATTCATGGGCGTCTCCTTAGGTTTATATATCGATTTCAGGCCAGTGCCAGGTCGGTATCCATCAGCACCTTGCTGCCAGTGCGGGCGGTGCGCATGGCCGTCGCCGTCTCGGGGAAGAGCTTGGCGAAGTAGAAGCGCGCCGTCTGCAGCTTGGCCTGGTAGAACGGATCCTGGTTGCCTTCGGCAATTTTGCGCAGCGCGACCTGGGCCATGCGTGCGAAAAAGTAACCGAACACCAGGTGACCCATCACACGCAGGTAGTCCACGGCGGCGGCGCCCACTTCGTCGGGGTTCTGGAAGCCCTTGAAGCCGATCTCGGTGGTGAACTTGGTCATCTGGTCACCCAGGTAGGCGATGGGATTGACGAACTCGGCCATCTTCTCGTTCACGCCCTCTTCGGCCACCAGTTGTGCCACCAGCTTGCCGAACTTGCGCAGCGTGGCGCCGTTGTTCGACAGCACCTTGCGGCCCAGCAGGTCCAGCGACTGGATGGTGTTGGTGCCTTCGTAGATCATGTTGATGCGGTTGTCGCGCACATACTGCTCCATGCCCCATTCCTTGATGAAGCCATGGCCGCCGAAAACCTGCATGCAGGCGTTGGTGGCGATGTGGCCGTTGTCCGTCAGGAAGGCCTTGGCGATGGGGGTGAGCAGCGCGAGCAGGTCACCGCTGTCCTTGCGCACCTTCTCGTCGGGGTGGTGGTGCTCCTTCTCCAGCAGCATGGCGCAGAAGGCTTCCAGTGCACGGCCACCTTCGGCGTAGGCCTTGGCCGTGAGCAACATCTTGCGCACGTCGGGGTGCACGATGATGGGGTCGGCAGGCTGGTCCTTGGCCTTGGGGCCGGTCAGCGAGCGCATCTGGATGCGGTCCTTGGCGTAGGCCAGGGCGTTCTGGTAGGCGACTTCGGTCAGGCCCAGGGACTGGTTGCCCACGCCCAGGCGGGCGGCGTTCATCATCACGAACATGCCCTGCATGCCCTTGTTGGGCTGGCCGACCATGGTGCCCACGGCGCCTTCGAGCGTCATCTGGCAGGTGGCGCTGGCCTTGATGCCCATCTTGTGCTCCAGACCGGAGCAGTAGATGCCGTTGCGCTCGCCGACGGAGCCGTCCTTGTTCACATGGAACTTGGGCACGATGAACAGGCTGATGCCCTTGATGCCGGGAGGCGCATCGGGCAGGCGGGCCAGCACCAGGTGGATGATGTTCTCGGCCATGTCATGCTCGCCGGCGCTGATGAAGATCTTGTTGCCGGTGATCTTGTAGGTGCCGTCGGCCTGAGGTTCGGCCTTGGTACGCATCAGGCCCAGGTCGGTGCCGCAGTGGGGTTCGGTCAGGCACATGGTGCCGGTCCATTCGCCGCTGGTCATCTTGGGCAGGTAGGTGGACTTTTGCTCGGGCGTGCCGTGCGCTTCCAGCGCGGCGTAGGCGCCGTGCGTCAGGCCGGGGTACATGGTCCAGGCCTGGTTGGCGCTGTTGAGCATTTCGTAGAACAGCGTGTTGACCACGAAGGGCAGGCCCTGGCCGCCGTATTCCGGATCGCAACCCAGTGCCGCCCAGCCACCCTCGACATACTGTGCGTAGGCTTCCTTGAAACCCTTGGGTGTGGTCACCGCGTGGGTGGTGTTGTCCAGGGTGCAGCCTTCGGCGTCGCCCGAAGCGTTGAGCGGGAAAGTCACCTCGGCCGCAAACTTGCCGCCTTCTTCCAGCACCGCATTGATGGTGTCGGCGTCAATGTCCGCGTGCTTGGGGATCTGCTTGAGCTCGTCCACGACGTTGAACACTTCGTGGATCACGAACTGCATGTCGCGCAGAGGCGGCGTGTAAGAGGGCATGGGGCTACTCCTTGGAGGTTGGGTGAGAAACAGGGGAAGGCACCGCCGCAGGCGCAGCTGCGCTGAAGCGGGCCAGGATGTTGTCGAAACCGGTGAGCGCACGGGCGATCGAGCCGGGGTTCTTGAGGAAGCGCGCCTCGTAGTGCAGCGCCAAAATCAGGCCATGGACCTCGAACAGCATCTGGTCTTCGACCACATCGCTGCGGATCTGTCCCAGATCCTTGGCCTGGGTGATGGCACGCTTCATGGCCGCGTGCCAGGTCAGCACCGAATGCGCGAGCGCATCGCGCACGGGCCCGGTACGGTCATCGAACTCGATGGCGCCGCTGATGTAGATGCAGCCCGAGTCGATTTCGATGGAAGTGCGCTTCATCCAGTTGTCGAACAGCGCGCGCAGGCGCTGCACGCCGCGCGGCGCCGACATGGCGGGGTAGAACACTTCCTGCTCGAAGCAGTGGTGGTATTCGCGGATCACCGAGACCTGCAGCTCTTCGCGCGAACCAAAATGGGCGAACACGCCGGACTTGCTCATGCCCATCACGTCGGCCAATGCACCGATGGACAGGCCTTCGAGCCCGATGTGGGTGGCCAGGCCCAGCGCGGCCTCGATGATGGCTTGCTTGGTCTGCTGGCCCTTCTGCAGCGCGCGCGCACCGCCCGAACGCGTACGTGTCGCGCGGGGTTTGGCACTGGTGGATTCGGTGGCAGGCATGCTTCAGATAAAAACGAACGATCGTTCTATTCTGCAGCAATTTCTTACCAGCGCCTATCCCCCCCCGAAAAATAGAGAGGCTCCTCCAACCGAACGTGGCAAGCCTGCCACCCGCCGCGCTCACAGCAATCGGGCCAGACTCTCCTGCAAATGCTCGGTCGGCAGGCGGCGCTGCCCCGTGCGCACATAGCGCTGCAGCCGCCCCAGCGCAAAGGCCACCCAGACACTGGCGGCCACCTGCGCATCCACCGTGGGCGTGGCCGATCCCGCCTGCCCGGCGGCAGGCCGCAGGCACTGGCGCAGGTGGGACTCGATGCGATCAAAGAACTGGTTCATGCGGGCCTGCAGGCGCTCATGCTCCAGCACCAGGGCATCGCCCACCATCACCCGGGCCAGGCCAGGGTTGCGCTCGCCAAACTGCAGCAGCAGGGCCACCACGCGCGCGGCCTGCTGGGGGCCATCGGCCGATGCGGTCGCGGGGGCATCGCCCTCGCGCCCCACGATCTGCACCACGCGCGTCAACACCGCGTCCTCGATGTAGTCGATGAGTGCTTCAAACATCTGCGCCTTGCTGGCGAAATGGCGGTACAGCGCCGCTTCGCTCACGTCCAGGCGGGCGGCCAGCGCGGCGGTGGTGATGCGCTCCGCGCCCGGTTGCTCCAGCATGGCGGCCAGTGCCTGCAGGATTTGCTCACGCCGCTCGCCGGGCCGTGGTCTGCGCCGAGGCTCCGCCTCACGCGCCGCAGAGTGAGTGGGATCAAGGCCAGCGGGCGTAGGGTCAGGGCTGTTCATGGCGGTGTGGGAAGAACACGTCGGGGCATTCTCGCACGCTCATGTCGGCACGCTCCCCCTCTCGACCGCAGCGAACACCAGGGTCACGCGCAGGCCCTTGCCTCCCGCTCCCGGCTCCAGCACCAGAGAGCTGCCGTGGGTGCGTGCAATCTCCTCGGCAATGGGCAGCCCCAGGCCCGAGCCCTCGCCCCCGGTCCCCGGAACGCGGTAAAAGCGCTGCAGCACATGGGATACCTCCTGCTGGGGTACGCCAGGCCCGTCGTCTTCCACCTGCAGAAAAGCCGCAGGCCTTCCCGCCAGGTCGGTCAGTGTGGCGCAGCGAATGGTCACCGAGCCTGCGGCCGGGGTGTATTTGATGGCGTTGTCCACCAGGTTGGACAGCAGCTCGCGCAACAACCAGTCGTGGCCGGACACATGCACCGGCTGCGCATCCAGGCCCAGGTCGATGCCCTTGCCGGTTGCGGCGTCGAGGTACAGCTCCAGCATGCTTTCACACAGATCCTTGAGATCCACGCGCTGCATGGGCTGGGCGTTCATGCTGCGTGCGTCTGCCCGGGACAGGGCCAGCAACTGGTGCGCCAGTTGCGAGGTACGGCGCGTGGCATCGCGCAGCTTCTCGATCTCGGACGCTTTCAAAGTAATAGCACCTTGCGCTTGCCCCACCTGCCCTGGGAGCACTTTTTTATCTACCAACCGAGCATCTGCAGGCGCCTTGGCGGCCGAGCGGGCCAGCAAGGCCCAGGCTTCCACCTGCGCCTGCAAGCCCGCCAGCGGCGTGCGCAACTGGTGTGCGGCATCGGCCACGAATCGGCGCTGGCTGTCGGCCTGGGCGTTGACCAGGTTGAACAGCCGGTTGAGCGAATGCACCAGGGGCCGTACCTCGGCGGGTGACGCCGCCTCGTCGATGGGACTGAGGTCGCGCGGAGAACGCCGCTCCACCGCATCGGCCAGATCCACCAGGGGCTTGAACGCCCGACCCACCGCCCAGTGGATGGCCAGCCCTGCCGCCGCCACCAGCAGCAGGTTGGGCAGGAGCACGCGCAGCAGCAGTTGCTGCGCCCATTGCTGGCGTGGGTCCGTGCCGTCGGCCAAAGCCACCACCAGTTCCCCCGCCCCCGTACGCCCGCGTTGCACCGCCACGCGGTAGGTCACGCCCCCCTCCTCGACGCTGTGAAACTCCGGATCGCCGGTTTCAGGCACGGTGGTGCGCACCCAGTCATCGCCCAGCAGCAAATTGCCAGAGAGGTCGCGCACGCTGTAGCCGGTATAGGAAGCGTTGCTGCGCAGAAAGTCTTCGATCGGGGGCGCCATCAGCCACACCACGGGCTGCGACTCACCCACCCCCGGTGCCAGCACCGAATCGGCCAGCGCCGGCAACAAGCGCAATAGGCGCTGATCGTGCCGCATGGCGGCCTCGTCGGCCGAACGGTAGTCCATCCACACCCCCAGCAGCGCCAGAGTGCACAGCGGCAGCAACAGCAGCAGCAGCAGCCGGTTGCGCAGATCGGAGGTCATGCCCTGCAGGCGTCGGCGCAGCATGGCCAAACTTGCCGTCCGCGGCTCAAGAAGCTTGCAGTTCCAGCCGGTAGCCAAAGCCCCGGATGGATCGCAGCGCCACGCCATGCGGTTCGAGCTTGCCGCGCAGGCGCGAGACATACACCTCGACCGCATTGGGGGTGATTTCCTTGTCCCAACCGGTGAGTGCCTGCAAGAGCTTGTCCTTGCTGGCGGGCTTGGGAGCGTGGACCATCAGGTATTCCAGCACCGTCCACTCACGCGGCCCGAGTTCGATGGGCTGCAGTGGCGCATCGGGCTGCAAGCGGATGCCCACCCAGCGGTTGGCCGTATCCAGCTCCAGCGGACCAAAGTTCAGCACGGCCGAATTGGCCGCCTGCGAGCGGCGCAGCAGCGCCCGCAGCCGCGCCAGCAACTCGGGCAGCTCAAAGGGCTTGACCATGTAGTCGTCGGCGCCCAGGTCCAGCCCCTGCACCCGGTCGTGCAAGGCGTCGCGCGCCGTGAGGATGAGCACCGGCATGTCCCTGCTGGCCATGTCCGGGCGGCGCATGCGCCGCGTCAGCTCCAGCCCATCCATGCCCGGCAGCCCGATATCGACCACCGCCACATCGAAGGTCTCGCGCTGCAACACCTCCTCGGCACGCTCGCCGCTGCCCACCCAATCGACGGCATACCCTGCCTCGGTCAGGCCCAGCTTGATACCGCTGGCCACCATGATGTCGTCTTCAACCAGAAGCAGGCGCATGTCTCACCCTCTGCGTTCAATGAGGAACATGGATGCGGCCCATGCAAAAGGCGCAACACTGTCATCGGGCGCACCCCAGGTCAGCGACCGCCGCGCAAGGGCCGCCCCGCCGCGCTGGCGGTGTCCCCCTTCCCGCATCGCGCAGCGAGGCGAGAGAAGGGGGAAGGCGCGCAGCGCCACAGGGGGTTGTGCCATTTCAATGACTACGGATCATCGTGCCATAGGCCTGCTCGGTCAGGATCTCCAGCAGCATGGCGTGCGGCACACGACCGTCGATGATGTGCACGGCGTTCACGCCGGCCTTGGCGGCATCCAGCGCGCCCGCAATCTTGGGCAACATGCCGCCGCTGATGGTGCCATCGGCAAAAAGCTCGTCAATACGGCGCGCTGTCAGATCGGTCAGCAGCTTGCCCTCCTTGTCCAACACGCCAGGCGTGTTGGTCAACAGCAGAAGCTTCTCGGCCTTGAGCACCTCGGCCAGCTTGCTGGCCACCACGTCGGCGTTGATGTTGTAGCTTTCGTTGTGCTCGCCAAAACCGATGGGGCTGATGACCGGGATGAAAGCATCGTCCTGCAGCGCCTTGACCACGCTGGGGTCGATGGACACGATGTCGCCCACCTGACCCACGTCATGCTCCACCTCGGGGTTCTTGTTGTCCACCATCTTGAGCTTGCGCGCGCGGATCATGCCGCCATCCCGCCCCGTCAGGCCCACAGCCTTGCCGCCCACCTGGTTGATCAAGCCCACGATGTCCTGCTGCACCTCGCCCGCCAGCACCCACTCGACCACCTCCATCGTCTCGGCATCGGTCACGCGCATGCCCTGGATGAACTGGCCCTTTTTGCCCAAGCGGTTGAGGGCGGTCTCGATCTGCGGCCCGCCACCATGCACCACCACGGGGTTGATCCCCACGAGCTTGAGCAGCACCACATCCTCGGCAAAGTCCTGCTGCAGGGCCGGGTCGGTCATGGCGTTACCGCCGTACTTGATGACCATGGTCTTGCCATGGAACTTGCGGATGTAGGGCAGCGCCTGCGCCAGGATCTCGGCCTTGTCGCGCGGTGCAATCGAAAGAAGGGTTTCAGTGGTCATGGATACGGCCGCTTTCAGCACGAAGAGGGAATCGTGCAAATTGTGCCGCAAACCAGACCCACGTCAGTGGCGCAGCCAGGCAGGCACCTTGAAGCGCACAATGGCCAAGTAGGCGGTCACATAGGTCACCACAAACAGTGCGCAAAACACCATCAGCACCCAGGTGTTGCTCCAGAACAGCACGGCTGGCACCACGGTGAGCAAGGTAAACCCCCACAGGTACGGCGAAGTGCGGTTGTTGCGCATGAGCATGCGGCGCGACTCATCGTCGTGAAACACGCTGCGCACGATACGGCGGTAGATCAACTGGTGGAAATGCAGCGCATCGGCCACGCCGGGCGACACTCCGCGCACCCACTTGCGGTATATCGAAAACACCGTCTCCCACACCGGGTATATCAGCAGCAGCATGGGAAACCAGGGAGATACCGCCGGGTTGCGCTGCACGAGGGACACACTGGCCAGGGCGATCACCACACCCCAAATATAAGCACCGCCATCCCCGGCGAACAGCATGCCGCGCGGATAGTTCCAAAACAGGAAACCGCCAGTGGCCGCCGCCGTGGAAACCAGCAGCGCCGCCAGCGCGCGATCGCCCACCTGCAGCGCCACATGCGCCAGCGCCAGACAAACGATCAGGGCCACCATGCCTGCCAGTCCGTTGTAGCCGTCGATGATGTTGAAGGCATGCGGTAAACCTGCGATGGCCAGTAGCGCTATACCCACCCCCAGCCAGGGCCATCCGTGGAGCATCGCATCCAACCACGGCAGATCCAGACGGGGAACCGACAGACCGAGCAGCAGGACCGCAAACAGACCCGAAACCGCCGTCAAACCGAGCCGGTAGCGGACAGCAAGCCGCTGTGTCAAGTCCTCTGCAATACCACCCACCACAGCCGGCAGAAGGACCAGCAGCCACAGTACGACCCAGCCGTTCAACCGCAAGGAAGCCATATCACCCAACCAGGACTGGGCAATGCCCAGTCCCCAGGCTGCCACTGCACCCAGCAGCACTGCCACCCCCCCCAGGCGTGGCACATCGCCATGGTGAAAACGTTGCGGCATACCCTCGCTGTAGTTGGCGGCATGGCTGCGCATCCAGCGTACGATAAAGCCCGCAGCCAACGCTGCCACAATAAAAGCCACCAAGGACAGAAGAATCATGGAGCGCCGATGTTACCCGTGCAAGTTCCACGTACCGGTAACGCTTTGCACGCCCAACGGTAAGCGGGCGACCGCCACAGACGCAGCAGGCTGGTCACGTGCCAATACAAGTGATCCCAGCGCCGGTGACTGGCGCGCTGTCCGGCGTGCACTACGCGGACCGCCGCGCGTGACAGTTCCCATCCCGAGCGACGTAGCCGCAGGCACAGGTCCACATCTTCGCAATACATGAAGTAAGCCTCGTCAAAGCCCTCCAGGCTCTGCCATACCGGCTGCGGCAGCACCATGCATGCAGCGTTAACCCAATCTACGCGCACCTCCTCTCGCTGACCCAGCACGCGGCGACGCCAGAGGGCCGCAGGAGTCGGCAATGCGCGCTCGCTGTCTTGCACATACCCTTGCGCATTCACCTGCTCTGGATAGGCGCACCCCACCCCTGGCCGGCGCGCCTGCTCCAGCAGGCCAGGGAACGGATCCGCACCCGCCAGCACCACATCGGGGTTGAGCACCCCGACGAAGGCCTCCCTGGCACCATCCAAGGCCCGGTTGTGGTTCGCACCAAACCCCAGCGGCGCCGCATTTCGGCGCACCTCAAGGGCGAAGGGCCAGCCACCAACAGGAACGGTCGGCCCAGGTTCAGGCAGATTCATCGTCAGCACCACCCGGGTGACGGCCCCGGAGCTGAACGCTGCCATGTCGTTCAGCAAGGCCTGCACGCTCGCGCCGTGCCCATGGCTCACGATGGAAATGGCCAACCCGCGGCCTGCGCCCGCCGATTCCATCCGCGCTCACGGCCGCAGCCAGCCGTTCACTTCCATCACACTGGCCAATCGGTCATCACCCGCCAATGACTGCAGGCGTAGGCGCGAGACCAGATACACATACCGCGCCTGCGCCAGGTCGCGCAACGCTGCGATGCGCTGCTGCTCGGCGTTGAGCACATCCAGCGAGGTGCGAGATCCCGCCTCAAAAGACTTGCGGCTCGACCGCACAGCCTGCTCGGCCGAGCGCACCGCCTGCTCCAGCGCCCTGATGCGCAGCACGCCCTCGGTCACGCCGCGGAATTCGCGGTACACGCGCACGCCCAGGTCGCGCCGCGTGGCCTCGAGCATCTCCTGCACGCGCGTCTGCGTGGCGACGGCCTGGCGCACGGTGGAGCTCACATACCCACCGGAATAGAGCGGGATCGACAACTGCAGGCCCAGGGTCTTGTTGTCGTAGCGCGAATTCACGCTGGTCACGGTATCGCTGTTGGTCCTGGCCCACTGCGCCACCGCATCCAGGGTGGGCCGGTGGCCTGCCTTGGCTTTCTCGATCTCCTGGCGCGCCGCTTCAAGCTGCGCTTGCAAGGATTGCAGTTCCGGGCTGTGCTCTTCAGCGCGCGCGATCCACTCCTGCACCGAGGCAGGCACCGGCTCCTGGGGCACGAAGCGCCCGGCATCGACCCCGGCGAGCGACTCCACCGGCTGGCCCGTCAGGGTCTCGAGGCGGTGGAGGGTATAGCTTTCGTTCTGGCGCGCTTCGAGTTCCTGGGCGACGGTCAGGTCCAGCCGCGCCTGGGCGTCATCCACGTCCGTGCGCGTGCCCGACCCGGCAGCGAAGCCCTTGCGCGCCGCGTCGAGCTGCGTGGTGTACGTGGCCTTTTGCGCCAGCACCAGCGCCACCTGCTCACGCGCCAGCAAGGCGTCGAAGTAGCTCTCCCCGACACGCACCACCAGGCTCTGCTCGTCGCGCTCCAGGGTCGCATCGGCATCCTGCACCTGTGCCTCGGCCTGCTTCAGCTGGGCTGTGAGATAAGGGCGGTACAGGGGCTGGCGCACCGACAGCACCTGGCTGCCCGACCAGTACTGCGTCTGGCTGGTGGTCGGCTGGCCGAGGACGTTGCGCCCCTCGCTGGTCAGGTCGTTGTAGTTGCGCCCGGCATTGAACGAGACATTGGGAAGCAATTGCGAACGCGCCTGGGGCAGGCGCTCGCGCCCCGCCTCGGCGGCGGCGCGCGACGCACGGATGCTGGCATCGTTCTCCAGCGCGGCCTCGTAGGCCTGGCGCAAGTCCATGCCCCACGCGGAGGCTGCCAGCCCGGCCGCCAGCGCCGCCCCCACCACAACACCCCGCAGGCGGCGGCCCGCCCCAGGCGCTGCATCACCATCGACGAAGAACACCATGGTTCACTCCTCCTTCATCGAGGCCGACACGCGCTTGATCAGCGGATGCAGCAAATACGTCAGCATGGAACGCTCGCCCGTCTTGAACACCACTTCCACCGGCATACCCGGCTGCATGCGGCGCTTGCCCAAACCCTGGACGCCCTCGGGCGTGAGCTGCACGCGCGCCAGGTAGTAGCTGATGCCGGAATGCGGATCGGTGAGCAGATCCCCCGAAACCGATACCACCTGGCCCGCCACCACCAGTTGCGGCGAATGCGCGAAGGAGTTGAAACGCACGTCCACCGGCAGGTCCGCGTGCACGCGGTCGATCAGGTGCGGCGCCACCTGCACCTCCAGCAGCAGGGCCTCGTTGCCGGGCACGATGTCCATAAGCTTCTGCCCCGGCGCCACGACGCCGCCCACGGTCTGCACCGCCAGCCCCACGACCTGGCCGGCGGCCGGGGCCTTGATCTCGGTGCGCCCCAGGTCGTCGGACAAGGCCTTGAACTTCTGCTCCTCGGAGAGCACCTCGCGGCTCACGTCGGCCAGTTGCGTGTCCACCTCGCGCCGGTAATCCTGCTGGCGCGAGATGGCGCGCTGGCGCAGCTCGCCGATGGCGCGCTGCGCACGCACCGTATTGCCCTGGATGTCGGCGATCGCCGAACGTACGTCCGCCACCATGCGCTCGAGTTCGAGTTGCCGGTTGCGCGGCGCATAGCCCTCCTTGACCAGGCCGCGCAGGTTGCCCAGTTCCTCGTCCACCAGCGCCAGCTGGCTCTTGCGGTTGGTCAGCATGCCGGCGTATGCCTCCAGCAAGCCCTGCTGCCCCTGGATGCTCTCCTCGATGGACTGCAGATCCGAGCGCAGCAGGCTGCGCCGCGTCAAGAACAATTGCTCCTGGTTGAACATCTGCTGGCGGATCAGGGGATCCGCCGCGGCCTTTTCCAGGTCCGGGTGAAAACTGACCTTCGCCGCGCCGGTCTGCTCGGCCTGCAGGCGCCCCTGCATGGCGCGCAGCCCCAGGTAGCGCTGGCGCGCCGACTCGTAATTGGCACGCGCCATAGCCTCGTCCAGGCGGATGAGCAATTGCCCCTCCTTCACCTCGGCGCCCTCATGCACGAGCACTTCCTTCACGATGCCGCCGCTCAGGTGCTGCACCGCCTTGCGCTTGGTGTCCAGCGTGACGAGGCCCTGCCCGGGAACGCCCTCGTCCAGGGGCGCCAGGCCGGCCCACAGCAGAAAGCCGCCAAAACCCACGGCCAGCGCCCACAGGCCGATGCGTCCCGCGCGCCGTGCCTCGCGCGCTCCGGAGGTCTCTGCCGCGGCTGCACGCTCCGCGCCCTGGGCCAGACTGGCCTCGATGTTCTGAGAATTCATGAGTGGTGTAGCCATGATCCAACTCGGCAATCAAAAAATGTCAAAAAAGGTCCAGCGGCGCGGTCTATGCGGGCTGGGCAGCTCCCAGCGCCCCGCCAGGCTGGGCTGCAGGGGCTGCCGCCGCGCGCAGCGCCGTCAACACCGCATCGCGCGGGCCATCGGCCTGCACGCGCCCGTCGCGCAGGATCAGCAGGCGGTCGGCCACCGCCAGAATGCCCGGGCGGTGGGTGATCAGCACCACCGTCCTGCCTGCCGCCTTCAGGCCCTGCACCGAGCGCACCAGCGCCAGCTCGCCCACATCGTCCAGGTTGGCGTTGGGCTCGTCGAGCACCACCAGCACCGGGTCGCCGTACACCGCCCGCGCCAACCCGATGCGCTGGCGCTGCCCGCCCGACAGCAGGCCGCCCGCTTCGCCGATCGGCGTGTCGTAGCCCTTGGGAAAGCGCAGAATCATCTCGTGCAGGCCGGCACTGCGCGCGGCAGCGATCACCTTCTCGGACTGCACCTCGCCAAAGCGGGCGATGTTCTCGGCGATCGTGCCCTCGAACAGCTCCACGTCCTGCGGCAGATAGCCCAAGTAGGGCCCCAGCTCAGTCCGGTCCCAGCCATCCAGGGGCAAGCCGTCGAGCAGCACCTCGCCCGCCACATCGGGCCAGATGCCCACCATGGTGCGCGCGAGCGTGGACTTGCCTGATCCCGAAGGGCCGAGCACCACCGTCACCGTGCCGGGCTCCACTGCCAGGCTCACGCCCTGCAGGATGGGCGCCTTGCGCCCGGGCGCGGAGGCCACCACGTCGCGTAGCGTCAATGCGCCCTGGGGCGCCACGCGCTTGAGCGCCGGATCACGCGCCGGGTACTCGCTCAGCAGGGCCTCCAGGCGCTCAAAGGCGGAACGTGCCCCTATGAAGGCGCGCCATGTGCCTACCATCATGTCGATCGGTGCCAAGGCGCGTGTCATCAGCACATTGGAAGCAATCATGCCCCCCGGGGACAACTGCCCGTCGATCACCAGCAGCGCCCCCGCGCCCAGCGCCAGTGACTGCTGCGAATAACGGATGAACTTGCTCCAGGCCGTGGTGCGGTGTGCCAGCGACTGCGAGGCCGACTGCAGCCCCAGCGCGCCCTCGTGGCGCTCCTGCCAATGCGGACGCAGGTTGTGCACCATGCCCATGGACTCCAGCACCTCGGCGTTGCGCAGCTTGCTCTGCAGATAGCCGCCCGCCTCGGACGTCGCCTTGCTCGCTGCCTCGGCCGGCGCCACGGTGCGGCGGTGGCCGAACCAGGCCAGGGCGAGCTGCACCAGTGCAAAGAAGATCGAGAGCCAGCCCAGGAACGGGTGCATGAAGAACAGCACCGCGATGTAGATGGGCGCCCAGGGAGCGTCGAAGAACGCAAAAATGCCGTTGCCCGTGAGGAACTGACGGATCTGGATCAGGTCGCCAAAGGCACGCGCCGGCCCCGTGCTCGACTGGCTCAGGTAGGCCTCGAAGCTGGCGTTGAACACGCGCGTGCCCAGCGCCTCGTCCAGGCGGACGCCGGAGCGCACCAGCACGCGCGAACGCATCCACTCGGAAAACGCCATCACGGCAAACAGGAACAGCGTGATCAGCGACATGGCCAGCAAGGTCAGCTCGCTGCGGCTCATGAGCACGCGGTCGTACACCTGCAGCATGTACAGCGTGGGCGTGAGCATGAGCACGTTGGCGACCATGCTGAACACGCCCACCATGATGAATTCGCGCCGGAACGTCCACAGCACCTGCGTGAGTTCGCTGCGCTCGAAAAAGGAAGGGTTTTTCATATTCTGATTCCCGTGCCCGCCTCAGGCCGTACCCAGCGCCTGCTGCGGCACCTGCTGCTGCGCCTGTTGCTGGGCTTGCTGCTGCGCTGCCTTCTGCAGGGCCGCCAGCACCTCGTCGCGCGGACCGAAGGCCTGGGTCTGGCCGTCGCGCAGCACCAGCATTTTGTCCGCCACGGCCAGCACGCTGGTACGGTGCGTCATCACGACGAAAGTCGTGCCGCGCGACTTCATGAGCCGGATGGCATTGGCCAGTGCGGCATCGCCCTCCTCGTCCAGGCTGGAGTTGGGCTCATCAAGCACCACGAACACCGGGTCGCCATAAATGGCCCGCGCCAGGCCCACACGCTGGCGCTGGCCGCCCGAGAGCATGGCGCCGTCGCGCCCCACCGGGCTGTCATAGCCCTGCGGCAGGGCCATGATGAACTCGTGCAGCCCCACGGCGCGCGCCGCCGCTTCCACCTTGGACGGGTCCACCTCGCCGAAGCGTGCGATGTTCTCGGCCACCGTGCCATCGAACAGCTCCACACCCTGGGGCAGGTAGCCCACGTGCGCACCCAGCTCCGACTTGTCCCAGGTGAACACGTCCGCGCCGTCCAGGCGCACCTTGCCCACCATGGAAGGCCACAACCCCATGAGCAGGCGCGCCAGCGTGGTCTTGCCCGAAGCCGAAGGTCCGACCACGGCCAGCACCTCGCCCGGGTTGAGCGCAAACGTCACACCGCGCAAAATCTGCGCCGTGCCGCCCGGCGCGCCCGCCATCAGCGGTTCGACCTGGAGCACGCCGCGCGGCGCAGGCAGCGGCATGCCCTCGCCGCGCTCGGGCACGGCGCGCAGCAACTGGTCCAGCCGCGCCCAGGCGTCGCGCGCATTCACCACCGACTGCCACTGCGACACCGCCTGCACCAGCGGCGCGACCACGCGCCCGCCAAACACCGAGGCCATGATCATCATCACATCGCCGCCATTGAGCGTGCCATGCAAGAACAGCCAGCAGCCCAGCCCCAGCAGGCCCGAGCTGAGCGTGGTCTGCAGCAACTTCGAAACAGCTTGGTACCCTCCCGCCGCCTCGGAGGCATGCGCCTGCAAGCGCAAAAACTCGCGCTGCTTAAGCATCCAACGTGCATGAATGTCGCGCAACATGCCCATGGACTCGATCACCTGGGCGTTGCGCAAAGAGCCATCGGCATACTGTTGCGCCTCTATCGCCATTCGATTGGCCTGCATCAGCGGCGGCTTGGTCGCACGCTCGTTGAGCCAGGCCACCAGCGTGATCACGCAGGCAAACGCGATCGAGGTCCAGCCCAGCGCTGGGTTGATGAGGAACAGCAGCACCAGCATCACCACCGACACAGGCGACTCCATCAGCCCCAGCAGCACCGGCGAATAGAG
>Ga0116193_1000431_pt1 | contig 39850 bp, 35 predicted proteins | sample AD_UKC115_MetaG_FD_89892 | JGI IMG/M metagenome (GOLD analysis project Ga0116193, IMG submission 89892) | Active sludge microbial communities of municipal wastewater-treating anaerobic digesters from Hong Kong - AD_UKC115_MetaG | ecosystem: Engineered > Bioreactor > Anaerobic > Digestate... | reverse complement strand
TGACTATCGACATTGATATGCTCTGATGCCCGCTTGACGATCCGACTTTCGTCGCCGCTCGCAGCGGCAAGCAGGTCATGCAGAGCGCTCCAGTTGCCTATGTCATCCCAGGTGAAATTAGCTGGGATAAGTGCTAAGGGAAATTTTTTGGTGTTGACGATCTCAATTTCATGTGGCATGACCGGCGCAGTAGCGAAAGCATCGACGTCATTCTGATCCAAGTACGCGCGTACGCCCTTGATACTTTCGGGGCTCGCCTCCAGATAGGCTTCGAGCAACGTCTTTGCCTTGAAGCAATAATAGGCGACATTCCAGTAGAACCCCCCGTTCTGGACGTAGCGTTTTGCAACCGAGTAGGCAGGCTTTTCGACAAATTTTTCGACTGAAAAAACAAGCGGATCAGTTTGAATCTCGGCATCGACTTTTATGTAGCCGAGACCCGTATCTGGTCGTGTGGGTTGGACGCCCACAAGAGCAATGGCGCCGGGATGTCCATGCACGTATTCTTGAGCAGTGCAAAGAGCTTCTTGGAACTGATCTTTTTCCACGATAACGTGATCGGACGCCATCGAAAATATTACTGCGTCTGGATCGCGCCTAAGGATAACTTCTGCAAAAAGAGCGAAGGCCAGTGCGGGCCCTTTGGCTTCTGGCTCGACGACAAAGTTTTCGGCGGGTATGCGCGGCAGTATGCTTTTGATCTTTTCGACATAGTTCGCCGTGGTGGAAACATATATATGGCTTGGCTCAAATAAGGTATCAAGTCGCTCGATCGTGTCTTCAAGCAGTGAATGCTCACCGACAAGACTTTGCATCTGTTTAGGTAGATCTTTACGACTGAGCGGCCAGAGCCGGGTGCCAGAGCCACCGGCAACAATTACAGCGTAGTTATGAGCTTTATCCAATCTAACACTCCTTAGTTTATCGTATAATGATCTACTATACAGCAGACTAACAGGTTGGGCCAGAGTGCGGCCACTGCTATACTACTACCCATGCGAGAGAAACTACAAGAAGCGATCGCTCAGGTGGTCCGTGAGTTATATGGGCAGGAGATTCAGATTGAGCTTGCGCGCCCAGAGCCACAATTTGGCGATTACGCGACGAACGTAGCCTTGCAAATCGCGAAACAAGTCGGCAAAAATCCCCGCGAGATTGCAGAAGCCATTGCTGGCAGCGTCCGGCACCGGATTTCTCCCATTCGCAGCATAGATATCGCAGGGCCAGGATTTCTGAATATAACGCTGACTGATGAGGCGCTCTATGCGGCTGCGAAACAAGATGAAACCAAACCCTTGGCCGGCAAAAGAGTGCTCGTTGAATATTCTGACCCAAATCCGTTCAAACCCCTCCACGCTGGCCATCTGTATACGACACTTGTCGGCGATACCATCGCTCGGCTGGTTGAGCGCGCTGGCGCCGAAACGATCCGGCTGAATTACAATGGTGATGTCGGCCGTCATGTCGGTATTAGCATGTGGTCAATTGTTCAGTATCTAGGCGGGGAGTTACCCGAAAAACTTGCTGAGGTGTCCGAAGCGGATCGACCAGCTTGGCTTGGCGCTCGGTATGTTGAGGGAACGACCGCTTTTGAAGATGACGAATCGGTAAAGCATGACATCCTTGCCTGCAACAAGCGGGTGTATGAAGTCCATGAGCAGGATGATCACGAATCGCCCTTTGCTCAGATATACTGGACGTGCCGGCAGTGGAGCTACGACTATTTTCCTGAGCTGTATCGGCAGTTGCAAGTAGTGCCGTTCGATCGATTTATACCCGAAAGTGAAGTGACGCCGCTGGGTGTGGCCACGGTGCGCGAACAACTGCAGCAAGGCGTCTACACCGAAAGCAACGGAGCGGTCGTTTTTGATGGTGCCCCCCATGGGTTACATACACGAGTATTTATCAACTCCGAGGGCTTGCCAACCTACGAAACAAAAGACGTTGGACTCAGCCTGACCAAATGGCAGGACTACCAATTTGACGAGTCAATCATCATTACTGCCAATGAGCAGGAGCAGTATATGCAGGTTGTTTTAAAGAGCATTGAGCAGTTTGCACCGGAGCCGGCTCGTCGGACGCGACATATTACGCACGGCGTGGTCAAATTGGCCGGGGGAGTCAAAATGAGCTCCCGCAAGGGTAATATCGTGACAGCTCTTGAGATTTTGGAAGCAGCTCGCGAGGCAGGCCAGCAATCCCAAGCGAAAGTGACAGAGGAAAACATGCTCGCTGCGGTGAAATATGCTTTTGCCAAAAATCGTATTGGTGGTGATATTGCGTATGATCCTGTGGAATCGATCGCACTCGAGGGCAATAGCGGTCCGTACCTGCAGTACGCCCACGCCCGCGCTCGGAGCATCCTCTCCCGTCATTCTGGACTTGATCCGGAATCTCATAGCCAGATCGCTGAGATCCTGAAACGAGTTCAGGATGAAACAGGAGGCGAAGTTGTATTGCAACCAGACGAGCGCCTCCTCGTCCGCAAGCTCACCGAGTATCCAGAGGTCATCGCAAAGGCCACTACCGAGCTCATGCCGCATCACATCTGCACATATCTCTATGAACTCGCCCAAGAGTTCAACCGGTTTTACGAAAAAAACCGGGTCATCGGCGACGACCGCGAGGCGCTCCGCCTTGGGCTGGTTGAGACCTATGCCAAAACTCTAAAAACTGGGCTGCAGCTGTTAGGAATCCAAGCCCCGGAACGGATGTAAGGCAGTTGTTTGGGCAGGGTCTGTAGTCAGACAGCCATCGACAATAAAACGTGCTGATAGTTTTGGGGTTGCGGGCTAGGCGGAAATGGTGAGACTATGATGAGGAACAGGTACATGAAATCGAGGGAGAACAGGAAAATGGAAAATAAACTAGTCGAAACGCACGATATGGATGGGGCGAAAGTCACCATACGACAGAGCAAAATTCAGGCAGAAAGTCCGAGCCACCCGCATATCACCGTTATGCTTGAGGATCCGCAGGAAGCAGTGCGGCAGCAGGTGGGTGGGTTTGTGCAGTTTTTGCGCGAAAAGGCTGTCGTAGGACTAGCGGTGGGCTTTATCATCGGCCAGCAAGCGCAGGGCCTCATAAAACAGCTCGTCGATAGTTTCATAAACCCGTGGATCAACCTCGTTGTCGGTTCAAAGCTGCAGGACAGAATGACAGTGGTGGCAGGAGAGAAGTTCACATGGGGTAAGTTTGCGTATACGTTTGTCAACTTTATCGTCGTGCTTTTTGCCATCTATGTCATCATCAAAGTTTTCAAACTCGACAAGCTCGACCAGCCAAAAGCGGTAAAACGTAAGAAGAAAAAATGATATCTGCGGTGAAATGAGGAAGGGTTAGGAGAAAAGCCATAACTATAACGATTGAAAGTGACGAGCTGGTTATTCGTTTGCAAGGGCAGGAAAGACTCTGGGCACTCTGCCATGAGTTGCGGATCCCACGCGCCGCAGTGAAGTCAGTTCAGTGGCGCGAAAAGTTGGCGCTCCCGGTCACCGAAGTCGGCTGGCGGTTTGGTACTGCATTTCCGGGCGTGCTGGTAGCAGGGTGGTTCTACGGTGGCTCAAAGGGTAAGGGCTTTCTGTATCTCCCACGCGCTACCTACTTCTTTACGCTCCATGCTCGTCAGGTTATTGCGCTTGAACTTGTCGATTATCACCGGTGTAATTGGACGTACTTGGCTTGCTTTGATGAATCTCTTGCCAACCGTATAAAAACTTGGTCAAAGGGCTAAGAATACAGCCACCTATGGGATTATTATCTGTGGTATGAAGCTAGAGATCGATGCTGAATGTGTAGACGATAGGTGCGACATGGTCTTTCACTGCGTGTCCGCTGAAACAGAAACATACAAGGGGTACAGCGAATTTTACGCAAATTCTGATTAGTTTCAGCGCTTCGCCAAAGATTTGCTGGCATTTCCTTTTGAATCGAAACGATCAGTAAGATTTGCCTGCAAAGCTTTTTCGGGCAGTGATGAGGGGCTCTCGATTGAAGTGATTCTACTTGGAGCACGGGGTGAAATTGAGTTCCGAGTGAAGTTTGAGCATAACAAGGAAAGGGCTGAATTTGCTGGGTATCCCATAGAAACCCAGGCACTGCACGACCTTGCCAATGCTGTACTTTCTGCGGATTTTTCAGCCTCTCAACCAATCCGCTGGGAGACTCACTCAAGGTAATACGTTCTAGTAGCTTTAAGGAAAAGGAGTCAGAAGTAGGGCTGTCGTAACGAAAGAGGCTAGCACTCCTCGTGGTGCTTATTGCCCCAAGCGGCCATGCTCCGAAGGATGGGGACGAGGTCTTGGCCTTTGTCGGTCAGAGTATAAACAGTGCGCGGCGGGACTTCGGCGAAGGTTTGTTTGGTGATGACACCGTGTGCTTCTAGAGTCTCGAGACGTTGCGTGAGAGTGCGGGGATTGATAGAGCCGACAGATCGTTCGAGCTCGCCAAAGCGCTTGGGGCCAGTGCAGAGGTCACGGATGATGAGAGCGGTCCATTTCTGGCCGACGACTCGAAGCGCCGAGGCGATGCAACCGATTTTGGGTTCTATGGGAGTAGATTGTGTTAGATTTGCCATGCTGATTTCATTGCAATATTCCCGCCCGTGACGGAGCGTTTTAGCCCTGCATGGATCCTAAAACAAGTTCAGGATGACAAGGTGGGCAGTAATGCTTTACTTTGTATAGTTACAAATGTATACTTACTATATAAAGTATACTATAAGGAGGGAGAAATCACAATGAAACTCGGTATTATCATCGGTAGCACACGACAGGGCCGAATGAGTCAGGGTATGGCAGCTTGGGTTGCCGCAGAAGCAAAAAAGCATGAGGACGTCGAGGTAGATCTGATCGATCTGCGTGATTTTGAACTGCCAATGTTTGACGAGGCCATATCACCCAAATACAACCCAGATCGCCAGCCGACAGGCGCTGTCAAACAGTGGCTTGACACGCTGAGCAGCACTGATGCTTTCATCGTTGTGACTCCAGAATATAACCGATCTATATCTGGCGTACTCAAAAATGCGTTTGATCACATAGACTATCAACTAGCCGGTAAAGCCATGGCAATCGCCAGCCACGGTTCGTACAACGGAGCGTTTGCACTCGCAAATCTGCGAAATATTATTCCGGAACTGGGGGCTATCTCGACACCAAAAATGCTCGGTATCCCGTATGGCTCATTTGATGATACGGGTGCCAAAGTCGCAGATCTCGCCATGTACGAGCAAACACTGCAGACTCTTGTCGAGGAAGTTCTAGGCTACGCTCAAGCGCTCGCCACGCTCCGATCATAGAAGGGCGTGCTGCCGGGTGTGCGAAATATCCCTGTACTGATCGGGTGGCAGGCGCTATACTGACCACATGAAAGTTGTCGTAGTCGGAGCGTCGGGGCGTGTTGGTTCAAAAGTGGTGGCTGCCCTGCTGGGACAGGGTCATACGGTAGTGGCATGCGTCCATTCGCATAACCCTTTTGAGACGCACGCAAGACTCCATGTTGTGACACTCGATGTTCATGACCAAGTGAAAGTCGCCGAAGTTATTTCGGGATCCCAAGCGGTTATTTCGACGGTGAGTAGTTGGAAATCTGAAAGCGGCGATGTGCTCACCAGTGCTATGCAAGCAGTCGTGCCCGCCATGCAACAGGCCGGAGTGCGACGTATAGTCTCGCTGACTGGCAACGCTGCTTTTACCCCGCGAGATCATCCGACGGTGTTTCAAAAAGCCAACAGAGCCGCCCTCGCAAAAATTGCACCAAACGTACTCGCTGACGGCGAGAAACACATGGCGGTGCTCGCAACGTCCAGCCTAGATTGGACGGTTATCCGCTCCCCGGTCATGAACAAACTCGGTAAAGAAACGTACCAACTCCGTAGCAATCTTTCGGGTACTACTGCTACCATCCACCGGCAGGCAGTAGCACAGGCACTGGTCGATCAGTTGACTGATGCTACGTGGCTGCACAAAACGCCTACCATCTGGCGATCGTAAGCAGAGAGGGTGTTCCCGCGCCGCAGAGTTCTTGTACGGCAGGCAAGAGTGACCTCGTGCCGTCTAAGAGAGCAGCTTCATTCTTCTTGGTTCATTCTGTATACTGCTAGCTGATGAGTGAGATAGACAAAAAAGCTCTGCCTACCCGGATTTTATGGGTCGACTTAGAGATGACCGGGCTTGATGCGACACAAGATGTGATCTTGGAGGTAGCAGCAGAAGTAACGGATTTTCATTTCAACACGCTTGCGAGCTACGAGGCAATTGTGGCGCAGCCGAGTGAGGTTGTGGCCGAGCGGATGCAGGAAAACGCTTGGTGGCAGGGATATCCGGAAAACCGGGATGAGTTTATCCGTAAGACGAGCGATGCGAGCGTAGCGAAGCCGGGCTTTCAGGTGGAGCGCGAGTTACTAGAACTTGTCGAGCAGCATTTTGGCAATGAACCGGCAGTTCTGGCGGGCAATAGTATATATAATGACCGCAAGTTTATCGCTCGCTGGTGGCCACGGCTTGACCAGAAACTGCATTACCGAATGCTGGATGTAAGTGCTTGGAAGGTGTTTATGCAAGGTGCGTACGAAGTAAATTTCGAAAAAAATGAAGTACACCGTGCCTTTGACGATATCCGGGCCTCCATAGCTGAGCTCCAGTATTATCTCGAATGGTTTAGACACGGTGACTAATCCTTGGCAGCTGCGGGCGGTGGTTTTTGACCTCGATGGTACCTTGCTCGATACGCTCGAGCATGTGGCGCGCGCGTTTGAGCGGGTAACGGCAGAGTACGGTGAGCCAGCTAGTCGGGAGCAGATCATCGCGGCAATTGGCCCTCCGCTGGCGGATTGTTACCGCCTGCTGCTACCAGCGCACGATGCGAGCGTTGCGGCAGATAAGCACCATGCCTTTCAGCAAACAGATGAGTTTATGCAGCTGATTACAGAATATGCAGGTCTCCGGGATATGCTGAGGGCATTGCACGACAAAGGCATTCGAGCTGCGATATTCACTAACCGTTGGCGACGAGGTGTCGACCTAATTTTTAGCAAGCTGGACCTAGCAAGGGAATTCGACGTCATCATTACGCCGGAAGATGTGCGCGCGGGCAAGCCCGATCCTGAGGGTATGCATATCATCGCCGGCAAACTCGACCTGCCAGAAAGTAGTCTGATGATGGTTGGCGACCTGCCCGTGGATATTGCAGTCGGCAAAAACGCTGGTGCGGGGTATACGGTCGGCATTACACACGGATTTGGCACGCGTGAGAGCCTAGCGGCGGCCGGAGCGGACTACGTCATTGATACCCTCGCCCAGTTTAGCGAACTCGTAGAAAGACTATCGTGATGAGGAAGATTAAAGCGATTCTGTTTGACCTAGACGGGACGATCAGGGACACCAAAGACATCATCATCGATGGCTACATGCATGCCGTAGAGACGCATGGCAAACGGCGGCCCACGCTGGAGGAGCTGCAGCCGTATATGCATCATCACACAGAGGTGCATAGAGGCCTGTCGGCGCATGCCGATTATGATGCATGGCTACAAACTTACCGCACAAGGATCGATATGGCCTGGAAAGACGCACCGTTTTTTGCAGATGCCGAGCAGATCCTCGGGCAGCTCGTCATGGCAGGCTATCGGCTGGCAGTGGTGACTTCGGCGGACTATGACCGCACACTTGAGTACCTTAGCTATCGAAACATAGACCAGTTTTTTGAAGTCATTGTGGCGATGAGAGAAGGGTTCCGGCCAAAACCGGCGCCAGACATGATGCTAGAAGCTTTGTGGCAGTTGGGCTGCCCTGCTAGCGATGCAATAACCATCGGCGATATGATCACCGATGCGCAAGCAGCGCAGGCTGCGGGCTTGCCATTTGTGGGGATTACGCACGGCTTTGCCTCGCGGGAGGAACTAGTCGCCGCCGGCGCGGACTATATCATCGATTCTTTAGCAGAATTTCCGGCCGTGCTTGAAGAATGCTAGTGCTATACTGTGGACATATGGAGCGAGTGATACGGAAGCGGCATCAGACGTCGCGGCTTATCCCTATTGTGTGCTTAGTGCTGGTTTTGGGCGTACTAGGCTGTGCGGCGGCCTATCGTGCTGCGCAGCAAAAGCCAGTTGTCACCAAAACCGTTAAGGTTATTCAAGCAGCGCCAAAACCATACGCAGTCTCAGCGAGCTCAAACGCGCTTTTTACGGGCAATTCGTACTTTAGCCGCTACATCAACGATCATGCCATGCAGAGCGAGCTCAAGTTTGCCTACCCATTTTCGCGGCTTAACGAATTTGGTTGGAACCAGTACGACGCGACTATGACAGGCCTAGAATGCCCCACAGTTGCCGGGTTGCAACAAACTTCAGCTCAAGAAGATGCCACACTCAGCTTTAACTGCAACCCGCAGTACTTGCCCGAGCTCGCCAAATGGTTCACCGTGGTGACACTCGCCAATAATCACACCGATAACCAAGGAGATGAGGGCCTTGCCGAAACGCGCCGGCACCTCGACGAAAACCACATACAGTATTTTGGCGATCCAGACCCGAGAAATACCAAAGACCTCTGCAATGTCATATCCTTGCCTGTACAGGTAACGACCAGCGACGGCAAGACGCAAAAGGGCGCCTTGCCGGTGGCTATGTGCGGCTACCATTGGTTCATCCGTATGGTGCAACCAGATGAGCTGGCCGTGATGAAGCAATACAGTGAGATCATGCCCGTTCTAGCCTTTCCGCATGGTGGCGTGGAGTACAAAACAGCACCAGATGAGATAAAAACGATGCTCTACCGAGCCATGATAGATAACGGCGCCGATATGGTCCTAGGCGATCATCCGCACGTGGTTCAGCCAAGCGAGGCGTACAAGGGCCACCCTATTTTTTACTCGATGGGCAATTTCATTTTTGATCAGCAGGTAGCTCCGGAAATGACTCGTTCGGCCGGTATCAATGTACGGTTTGAGGTGATAGATGCAAATAAATCGCAGCTCGCTGCGTGGCTCAAACTGGGCAAGCAGTGTTCTATGTACCACGACGACTGCCTAGCGCAGATAGAAGCCGCCAGCCTCAAAAAGCTCCCCTATACCTACACCCTAGATATCGTGGGCGCTGACGACCTCGGCTACATCACGAAACCTGCCTCAGCAGCAGTGCAAGCGGGCATACTGCAGCGACTCAACTGGGCGCAGGTAAAGACACAGCTCCAAGCTCCCTATAGTGCAAAAACATAAATGACGTAATGTGCCTCTCTGTAAAAACCGCATCCGAGGTGAAATCAACCACACGGGGTGTTTTACAGTCCCGCTCATTTCTTTTATACTAGCGGTATGACACACAAAGAGGTTGAGAGCTACATTTTGAGTATGCCGAATAGTTTTTTGAGCTATCCTTTTGGTGAAGGCGTCGCAGTCTACAAAGTGGGGCAGCCCGAAAAGGGCAGTGAGAGCAAGATGTTTGCACTGATCGCAGAAGGTAAACAGCCTGTTAATCTCAGTCTAAAATGCGACCCCCAATTGGCTGTTGTGCTCCGAGAAAAGTACGAAACCGTTATGCCCGGCTATCATCTCAACAAAAAACACTGGAACACCTTGGTACTATCCGGCCAACTTCCATGGGAAGAAGTCCAAGGGCTCATTCGCCATTCCTACATCCTCGTCACTGAGGCGTAGGAAAAAGCGAATTTCGGGAGGGTTTAAGGTGTTGCTGGTGACTTTTCGGCTTCTGCCACAAGCATGGCAGCCGATGTATAGCTATCTTTAAGAAGCTGCTTGGCTTTTGCACTGGATGTTTGTTTGTAGGCACTCTGCAAATCTGTGGCGTATGCTCGCAGCTCGTTTGCCAGTACAGTTTGAAATGCTGAATCATAGGTGCTCGTAGCTTGGGCCTTTTCCAGTAGTGTGTCACTAGCACTGTCTTTTTTGAGGCCAAGTAGTTCGGGCTTGGGTTGACCGCCATGGGTAGACAAGTATCCAAGAAGCTGCGTCTGGTTTGTGCCGACGCTGAGCTCGGTCGTGAGCGCAAAACCTTTGAGCGACTCATTAGAAACGTTTTGTTTCCCGAGTGTCGCGAGGCGAATAACTTCTTGCTGTCTTTGGGCTATGCCGAGTAATAGTGGTGAGGTTGTATTTTTGTTGGCAAAAAGCTGACTTGCAACGACAAAAACCAGTATCAGCAGAAAAACACCGCCAGCAAGTGCGATGAGCAAAGCGCGCGATTTGTTAGGGGCGGCTACCGAGCTGTGCGTCGGATTTTCTGGATTCAAAATGAAATCGTATGGGTTTTGGTCCGCTGTTGTCACAGGGGCAGTTCTGGGCTGTGTATTGTACGGTCCATAGGATTGCTGCTGCTGGGGAGACGGGTTTGCTCCATACTGTGGATCATTCGGATTCATCATGCTTATGGTACGGGAGTTCGGAGGCAACAGTCAAGCTGCTGCTTGCTAGTTGCTGCCCAATACTTGATACTAAAACTAGGCATGGATGCAAAAGAGGAGATACGGGAGCGGCTCGCGATAGAGGATGTCATCGGTGAATACGTCCAGCTGAAGCGTGCCGGAAGGACGTGGAAAGGACTGAGCCCGTTTTCCAGCGAAAAAACTCCGAGCTTTGTTGTCAGTCCAGACAAACAAATTTGGCATGATTTTTCTTCTGGCCGGGGCGGGGATATTTTCTCGTTCGTACAAGAGATGGAGGGAGTTGATTTTAAGGGAGCGCTAGAAATTTTGGCGCGGCGGGCCGGCATAGACCTTGATCAATACCGCCACGCGAGTACGCGGGGGCCGTCTGCCCGCAACAAGGAGCGGCTGTTCGAGGCAAATGAGTGGGCCTGCAAATTTTATCAAGCGCAGTTTAGTAAAAACACCACGGCTCTGACATATGTACTAAAAAACCGCGAATTTACGAAAGAAACAGCGTTGGAGTGGCGAATCGGCTATGCGCCGAATACGGGCAGAGCGCTGTGCGATTTTTTGCACAGCAAAGGATTTAGCGAAAAGGAGATACAACTTGCCGGGCTGACGAGCCGTTCATACCGTGGAGGGCAACAGGATATGTTCCGAGGCCGGCTGATGATACCGCTGTGCGACCCGCAAGGTCGGGTGATCGGTTTCACCGCTCGGTTGCTCAGTGACGACCCAAACGCTCCGAAATATATCAATACCCCCCGTACACCGCTCTACGATAAAAGTCGTCATGTATTTGGTTTGCATCTGGCAAAAGAAGCCATCCGCAAAAACAAATATGTTGTACTTGCCGAGGGTAATCTAGACGTAATACAAAGTCACCAAGTCGGAGTGCGACAGGTGGTAGCGACAGCAGGGACAGCACTGACTGAGCAAAATCTCAAAGCTCTCTCGCGGCTTACGGGAGATATCCGGCTTTGTTTTGACGCCGACAAGGCGGGGGTGGCTGCAACCGAGCGCGCGATTCCCATCGCGGGCAAAGTTGGTGGTATAGAGCTCAGCGTCATTACCATACCAAGCGCTAAGGATCCGGATGAGCTGATCAAGCAAAATGCTGCCCAGTGGCGGGGAATCATAGAACGCCCGGTGTATGCCGTAGACTGGCTGATCGATCATTACGCCGCCATATTGGATCTCGAAACAGCGATGGGCAAAAGGGAGCTCAGTGATGTTGTTCTCCGGGTGGTGCGACAACTGCCGGATACCGTAGAGCAGGAGCATTTCGTCGGCCGTTTGGCTGAGCTGCTACGCGTGAGCAAAGACGCGCTCCTAGCAAAACTGCGAGCAACTCCAGATGAGACGGCGCCCGTGCGTCGGCGCGCCTCCCAAGTGCAAGCTACCCCTGTCGATTCGGCCATCCGAGACAAAATAAGGGCCGAAGAGCACCTCATGGCGCTAACTCTCATGAAGCCGAATCTTAGGAGCGCCCTGTATGGGCTTGAGCCAGATATGTTTACTGACGACGAAACGCGTAGAGCGTTTGAATTTTTGGCTGAGCATCCCGATTTTGACGGGTCAGACCCAGAAGAAGTGCAACAAATTGCCGAGTATGGTAAAATATTATCATTAGTCTACGAGACGTTATACCAGAGTATAGAAACGGAAGAGCTGTGGGCAGAAGTCAAGCGGCTCCAAACCGACCTGGTCAAGCACTACGTGCGATTGTGTAAACAGAGTATTACCCAAAAACTGCAAACAGCAACAGCCGAGGAAGCGGATGAGCTTTTGAAACAAGCGCGTGACCTCGACAATTTATTACGAACCCCTCAAGGAGATGCCCGTGGCGCCGAAGAATGACCCCAAAGATAAACTAGAGCAGGCCAAAACCGATCTGATCGCAAAAGCGAAGGCGGCCGGTAGTATTGATGCAAAAGAGATAACGGCACTTTTGCCGGATGTCCCAGAAAACGTTGAAGCGCTGGATGCTTTGTACACTGAACTTACAGAGGCGAATGTGGAGGTGGTGGCAGCCGAAGAGCCTGCACCCTCAGATCTCAGTGATGAATGGCTGATCGAGGAAGAAGAAGATGAAGAAATCATGCTGGAGGATCAGACCTATCTGGATGACATCGCTGATGATTCAGTGCGTCTCTATCTGCGTGAAATTGGTAAAATCCCACTGCTCAACGCCGAGGAGGAGCTGGAACTCGCAAAGCGCGTGGTGTCAGGCGACAAAGAAGCCAAAGATCAGATGGCCGAGGCCAATATGCGCCTCGTGGTTTCGATCGCTAAGCGCTACGTAGGCCGCGGCCTAGACCTGCTGGACTTGATCCAAGAGGGCAATACGGGCTTGCTGCGGGCTGTTGAAAAATTTGACCCCGACAAAGGCTTCAAATTTAGTACCTACGCGACATGGTGGATTCGGCAGGCGATTACGCGTGCTATCGCGGACCAAGCGCGGACGATCCGTATTCCTGTGCACATGGTTGAGACTATCAACAAGCTGCTTCGCACTCAGCGTCGGCTGACGCAAGAGTACAACCGTGAACCAACCAATGCCGAGATTGCTCGCGAGATGGAGATCGACGAGGCCAAGGTCGAACATATCATGAAAATCAAGCAGGACATATCATCGCTCGACGCCTCCATACGTGATGACGAGGAAGAGTCTGTGCTCGCTGACTTTATTGAGGACGAAGATACCATAACTCCCGAGGAATCAGCTACTGGCCAGCTGCTCAAAGAACAGGTCAAAGACATGCTCAGTGCGCTCACTGAGCGTGAGCAAAAGATCCTGAAGCTCCGTTTTGGTCTCGAGGACGGCAAACAGCACACGCTGGAGGAAGTCGGCCAAGAGTTTAGCGTTACCCGCGAGCGCATCCGCCAGATAGAGGCCAAGGCCCTCGCCAAACTCCGCAAGCACAAAGACGCCCGCAAACTCCACGACTACATCAAGTAGCATTTTCACATAAATAGTGCTATAATATAAATATGGTTAAGAGACCCGTGCTTTCTTTGGACACAAATGTTGCCCTGCCGTCTGATGGTTTTGAGGGGGCATGTTTTGACGTAGATGATACGCTTACAGCCCCGGTTATCACTAAAGGAACCTTTAAGGGCGCACGACTTCACGACGTTTCCCGTGTGCTAGCGGCCCACGAAATGGGGGTACTGCTGGGTAACGACTATCTGGCGAAACTCTCTTCCGAGGAAAGCCAAAGATCATATCTTGAAGCTGCAGAGCCCACACTGGAAGGATCACTAGCATGGTTACTGCATAAAGCAGGTATATTCAAAAGCTCTACCGATTATGATAGGTGGGATGAGCGTTTGGCTGATTTTTCATCACGGCGTTCGGAACTGCACTTGAAAATGCTTAAAGATCATATGTCGCTAAACCCTGGTGCAGAAGCACTTCTTCGATGGGTCCGAGATGAGACGGCTCACGGAGCGGCAGTAGCGAGTATGGCTTCTCCTGCAGAGCTTGAAGTGATTTTTAATAAATTTGACCTTTACGACCTCATACCCAACGAAAGAATATTTAACCGTGACCATGTGAAGCACCACAAGCCTCACAGAGAGATCAATGACCGTGCGTTTCGGTCTCTGGAGACTACTTTTGGTTGGGAACAGCGCCAGCGAATATTCGGTGTGGATGACTCTAGAGGCGGTGTGGCCTCAATAAGGGGCGCAGGCCTGTTTGCTATTGGGCTCGCAACAAATATGCCCGTGGAGCGCTTTATTGGCACTGAGGCTCAAATCGTTGTTCCGGATCTTAATACAGTTCTTTTGCTAGCACAAGCAAACAAAAATGTGCCCAAAGGGAAGCAGCTTGTTTGGGCCAATGGTCGGCTCAGCACTCAGCTAATGAGCTAAGCAGTAAAGCGAGTGGAACATCAGACTAGCTGGGTCTCTGGGTCAGTCCTTTATTTTCAAGAATGTGCTGGTTTTCTCTCTTCTACAGGACGGACCTGTAACAGATGCGGAAAATGCAAATTTCGCCGAGCAGTTGTTTTTACAGAGGGAAATTTCATTTATGATTGAATATTCGTGTGCAAAATTGTGACGGAAAGCGTAGAGGGATTTTTGGTCCCCGGACTCAGGTTGGAAAGTGGGAGTTAACTAAAGATCAGATCTTTACCCCTGGGGAAAAATGTGAATATGTTGATCGTATGGTGATGGTGAAGCAGCATAGGTTTGGTGCGTTATGGGTGCGGAAGTGGCGTTGTCGCTAGGTTTCTACCGCGTCAGGTACGTGGCCTGGCCCGCTTAGCGTATGTGCTACACTACGGATGACGACATTAGCGTAAGGGAGTAGAGAATGAAACTGATCGGAGCATCGCTCGTAACACTGGGGCTGATTTGTTCTTTTGTGTTTTTTATCATCATGATGGTGCTGCTGTATTCAGACAATATGAATATCTGGGTTGCTATGGGGCTGACTGTCATCTTCAACTTCATCATGTGGCTGGTGGGACCGTGGATCACCGATTGGATCAATAGGTTTTTTTATAAAGTGCAGTTTATGACGCCCGAAGAGGTCAAACAAGCATATCCGGCAGTGGCAGATGTAGCGATGAGTGTCAGCACACAGTATGGGTTCAAGCATCCTAAAATAGGCGTCATACCCGATGATAATCCGACGGCTTTTTGCTATGGCAGCGGACGGTACAATTCTCGGCTGATCGTTACGCGAGGACTCTTCAAGTATCTCAACGAAAACGAGCAGCGGGCCGTGGTAGGCCATGAGATGGGTCATATCGTAAACCGTGATTTCATCGTGATGATGATCGCCAGTACGCTCGTGCAACTGTTGTATGAAATGTACGCGGTACTTACTCGCGGTAAGGGCGACCGCAAGGGTAACCTAGCGGCCATTGGGGCAATCGCCTATGTTCTGTACGTCATAGCCTCGTACCTGCTGCTTTTCCTCAGTCGGACCCGCGAGACCCTCGCAGACAAATTTGGCGCCGAGCTCACTGAACCAGAGGATCTCAGCAATGCACTCATCAAAATCGCGTACGGTATAGTGAGCGAGGAAGACACGGGGACAACGACGCGGCTGCTGCAAAGCACGCGGCACATGGGTCTTGTGGATGTGAAAGACGCCAAACATACTGGCGGCGTGTCGTATATAACCAACAACGACACAAAAGCAGTAACCGAAGCGATGCTTTTTGATGCCTATAGCCCGTGGGCAAAACTGATCGAGCTAAACTCGACGCATCCACTTACAGGTCGGCGTATCAAAAACCTGAGCAAGTTGCCGAGCAAAGCGGGCAAGGTTTTTAGCTACAATGTTGAAGCGGTTGCGCAGGCGGTTATGTTGGACAAAAGACGGTTATGGACTGTGCTCTGGAAAGATCTCGGCATGATGCTTTTGCCCATTGTTTTGGCGGTAGGCATTGGTGTAGCGACACGGAATGTAGGTCTCGGTATCGCTGCCTTTGGCGTTGGCCTGCTCCTAAAGACTTTCTACAGATTCCCGAACGCGGCCGCTGCAGACACGACGGTGCTAACCGAAATGCGTAATCCCTACGCCTCACCGCTACGGGGTAAACCCATCGCTGTGCAAGGGCAGGTGGTCGGCAAGGGCGTCCCAGGCTACGTCTTTGGTGAGGACATGATGCTACAGGATAAGACGGGATTGATTTTTATGGATTATCACTCGGCCTTTAGCTTTTTGGGCAATCTTTTCTTTGGTCTGAAAAAAGTCAAAAAACTACTCGGGGTACCGAGCAGAGCAAGCGGCTGGTTTTACCGCAGCATGGCGTCATCGCTGGTGCTGAAGCGCCTCGAAGCAGCGGACGCAAAACCCATAAAAAGCTATCGCCGCGCGTGGTCGATCGCTGGAGCGGTGTGTGTTACGCTGATTGGCGTGGTTGTGCTGTACGCCCTTCGCTCAAACACTGCGTAGCGTGTGTGCATATACCGCTACGTATTTACCGAGAGCAGTTCACCGGGGAGGGCACGCATAACAGGGGTGCACGTTTACTGGGGATCAGTAGACCTCTGGTGTACGGTCAGTATATCGACGACAAAAAGCACAAACCAGACTGCGTACATTGTGATGAAGGACCGCTGAATTGTATCTGCGAGTCCCGGGATGACCTGACCAATTACAAAGCCCACCGTACTGAGGAAGATGACGAGCGCCGTAAATAGCCGGCGCCACAGATGCCCGTCTCTCCGACGCCAATAGATTGCCCATAGGACGGCGGCCGCGACGAATGCGGCGCTATTGATAAAGCTGATGAGACCATGCAGTACAATGACCGGGTCTCTCAGTAGGCTGAGTTTGAGCTGACCATCAAGACTTGCAAATTGATGAGGCATGGGCACGAGCGCAGCAAAGGCAGTGCAGAGGCTGCTGACGAGTGCCAGATCAAGCGTGAGTCGGAGTAAGCTACTCTGATGCGGCCTCCGTCGGAATCGTAACCACGACAAGATGGCGATAGTCAGAGCCCCAGATACTATGTCTGAGATATTGAAAAGCCACGCGTATGGTTGGCCTTCGCCGCCGAGCGCACTCGTGAGTCCATGGAATGCATAGGGTCGGTTGAGAAACCACGCAAAAGGAAACGAGGCATAACACAGGCCCGCAAGTGCAATGAGTACGATAGGTACGATATGTGATCGTCCGGCAGTATATGCGGTGTCTTTGTAGGCTATGGCTTGGCGAATGGCATTTGCGGTGAGAGGCAGCTGACGTATGCCTCCTTGGTAGGCGAGAAATCGGGGCGACCACTGTGGTTCAAATTTTCCCTTGAATTGTTCGAGTCCGGCCGATGAGTAAAACCGGCTGCCGACGCGCCGGAGTACTGTCAGCAAACGGTTTGTGAGTTTGAGCGAGTCTGTTTCGAGTTTGGCGAGCGGTACAAAGCCGAGATTAAAACGTGTAAATCCTTGAGTGTGGACATGCCGAATAATTTCTGCAAACAGATAGTGCATGGCGACGCTGGAAGTGTCTGGCACGGAACGCATGTGATCTATGCTCGCGGTGTCGGGAGGGCCATAGGTGGGGAGAACGTTGACGTATGCGATAGGCGTTTTGCCGCTCGTGAGCACCGCCACTTGGCAAGTGCGCAGGTATGCTGCCGTAAACGGAGCCATCACAAAACTGTATTCCTGTCGGCCGCTGGCGATCCATCCATCGGATATGTTTTTGAGCGATGCAATCTGTGGGTCAGAGAGCGGTGGCTGCCACCAAGTTACACTCAGATCGTCCTTGCGTGCGCGGTTGGTTACATAGCGAAAATGTTTGTTGCGAATCGTTTTTTCTAGAAAAGCCTCAGTTTCCAATATAGCTTCGCTGCCAATTTGCAGAGTCTCTATGCCCCAAGGTTCCCATGCGCTCGCCTCGTTGCCGCTGCAGTGGATTACGGCGATTCGCCAGCCATTGATGCGGCAATACTCTGCAAAAGCCGGTCGTACATGGTGCAGATCTACGCTCTTGCCACTGGCGCCATCGAGTACAAGTGCGACTCCGTTTTTGACGGTGTAGGGGACGAAACTTTCGCCGTAGAAAAAGTAGTGTTTGTCTTCTGGGTATAGTTTGAAAAAATCTTCTGAGTCTTGGCCGTGTGCCTCTAGGATGGTTTGAGCATGCATGCGGGCCAGTCGCGAGGTATGAGCCCGAAAACGGAGCGGCCGAAACAGATTGATCAAAAGCAAAACAAAACTTGTGATAACCGTCAGGCGCAGCAGGTCTATCAGTACTCGGTCGTACCTGGTCGGGTCAAGATTGTACGGTAGCGGGTTGCCGAAGAGTGCATCGGCTGTCACTCTTAGCGTCTGCAGGGTCGTCAAGTGCCGGCCAAATTCACGCTGATCTAAAAGGACAAAGATGATCCCAATGACGGTGAATGCACCGATGAGCTGGAGGGTGGCAGTCACAAGACTACGGCGGAAACTCGTCAGATCATTTTCGACCACAAACTTCCGCTGAGCGCTTAGGAACAAAGCGAGCACGGCGCAGTAAGTCAAGATCTGGACTGGTTCAAACCTTCGGGCTAGCGAAAAGATAATGAGGGCGATAAGGAGGGCGACGGTCAGGCGCCACGCGTTTTTTTTGCGCCACGCCACCTGCTCAGACATGTACAGCAGAAGCAAACCGAGTACGAACAAAACTCGGCGGGCTGTCCCCTCGGGGACGAAGTACAGGATGGCTTCCAAACGCTCGGGGAGGTGCCGTACCAGCGAACCGATGAGCACGAGTACACCGGCAGCAAAAATTATGAGACCGTAGGGGTCAAAACGCGGCAGACGGAGAGCTTTCATGGGCTACAAGAGATGATTTGTATGCAGTATTGTTTCGAGCTGTGCGTAGGTTTCTGCGGGCGTACCGTCATTGAGCACAGTGTAGTCGGCATTGGCGATCGGGCCGCCTTTGTCGCTATTTTCTATTTCGGCATATTCACGGTTTGTCGCGTCTTCCTCGTTGAGTGGTCGGATGGGGCGACAACGCAGGCGCGCATGACGAGTACTGCGAGCGCTAGCGACGGCGATGATGATGACATCTGCACCGTAGCGCTCTTTGAAAATTTTGTATTCGGCCCAGCTGTAAATGCCGTCGGCGATAACGATGCTAGTGCCACTCTCTACAAGGGCATCGATCTTGGGCAAAATACGCTTCGCCATCACGTCCATACCTTCTTGGGCTCTGAGCTCTTCGCGAACTATCTTTTCGTTTGCCTCGTTTACGTCGAGCCCGCGTGCTTTAACCTCATCGACGGTGATGCCGCCCAGATACACGCTCGGCCAACCTTTTTGCTCAAGGTACTCAACGCACAGCCCTTTGCCAGCTCCAGGCATCCCCACAAGCGCCAATACTTTTACCATGAGATGTATTGTACAGGACGTATGCTTTTCATAAAAACTGACACTCCTGATCTCTCGGCATTCATCAGCTATCGCATGTCATGCCCAGACCGTAAGACCACGGGAGACTTTTTTAAGGCCTACCCTTTATCTCTGGGAAAATCGTAATTTTAGATTGGCGATGAGTTAGCTGGGCTGCAAATGTCGGCGGATGACTTCGTGCCCGTGCCGCTCAAAGAGTGCTCGGCGAGAGTGGTGGTGGGTGTGGCGCTGCAGCTCACGGACGAGGATGAAAAGGACCGCCGCGCCGACAGCGAGGATCCAGTCGATGAGTCCGAGTGGGCCGCTGGCGAAATACACATTGAGCGGGCTATAGATGATGACACCGACGCAGATGAGTGAAAAAGCCAGAGCCCCCCAGAGCGCACGGTTATGGAGCTGGTAGCGGGTAAATATGCCGTGTTCGCTCCGCCTCTGCAGTATATTTGCGAGCTGACAAAGCACGATAGTGAGGTACGTGAGCGTCGTTGCTTGGGCGTGGATGAGGCTGTGAGCGTCTATGTGTGCTGCGCCGATACCGCGTCGCCAGTAGTAGAGTAGGTAATTGCCAAAGGCTAGGCCGCCGATGAGAACGCCGCACCACAGGAGGTCCAAGATGGCGCGGCGATTTAAGATGTGGTTTTCGAGTCTGCGCGGCGCTTCGTGCATGAGTTGGCCTTCGGCTTTGTCGCGGCCGAGCGCAGCGATGGGGAACAACTCGGCTATAAGATCAATCGCCAAAATTTGCATAATAGATATAGCGAGCGGTATGCCCATGAGTGTTGTAACGGCGAGGCTCACAAGGTTTACAATCAGCTCAGCCATATTTGAAGTAAAGCAGCTGAGCGTGCCTTTTTGGATGTTTTTAAAGATCGTGCGACCTTGCTGTACGGCGCCCACGAGAGTGTGAAAGCTATCGTCAAGTAGGATGATTTCGGCGGATTGTTTGGCGACATCGGTGCCTGTGACTCCCATGGCGACACCGATGTTGGCGCGTTTGAGCGCGGGTGCGTCATTGATGCCGTCGCCGGTCACCGCGACAACCATGCTGGCTCGTTGGGTTAGCTCGACGATGCGCAGTTTGTCCTCTGGCGCAACGCGGCTAAAGATCGCGCCTCCACGTCGGACGTAGTCGAGTATCTGGGCGTCATCGAGTGAGGGCAGATCTTCTCCGGCGATGACGGTCAGGTGTTCTGGTTGGTCGGCCAACCGTGCACGCACTGCAATAGCTCGGGCAGTGGTTGCGTAGTCCCCCGTAACGATCGACACGCTCATATGGGCTCGTCGGGCTGCTACCATGGCCGCCGGAACTTCTTCGCGGAGGGGGTCGACCATGCTCACCATGCCGAGAAAGACGAGTTCGGTTTCAGCGTCCTCGAGCGGGTGTTTGCGTGCATCGAAGCTTTTCGGTAGTTCCCGGTAGGCGAGTGCTAGGTTGCGCTGTGCGGCCGCGGCGTGTGTTTCGTGGTAGGCGAGGAGCCGTTTGCGTTCTGACTCAGACAGTTTTTTTACTGTGCCGTGATCCCAGAGCTTTACGGAATGCTGCAGGATACTTTCTGGAGAGCCTTTGACAAACACCATTTGTTTTGCGCCGTATTTGCGGACGCTACTCATACGTTTGCGAGCTGAGTCAAAGGCGTACTCTTTGGTTTCCTCATACTTCTTGTCGAGCTCCGTCGGCTCGACGCCGGCTTTGCGGGCTAGAGTAATGAGGGCTCCTTCTGTTGGATCTCCGACGACGTGCCAAGCAGTGTGCTCGTCATCGGGCGGGTTGACGTGGGCGTTACTCGCGAGGGCAGCTGTCTCAAAAAAGAGTCGTAATTCCCCAAGTATTTTACCGGGAAGGGCCTTGCCGCCCCTGTCTGTCACCACTCCATTTGCTTCATAGCCGATGCCGCTGACCATATATTCGGTCGTCCCGACGAGGAGCTGCTCGACTGTCATCTCGTTTTTGGTGAGCGTACCGGTTTTGTCTGTCAGAATGACATTGGTCGCACCCAAAGTTTCAACCGAACTGAGCTTTTTGACGAGTGCACGCGCTTTTGCGAGTTTGCTAGCCGCCCCCGCCAGTGCCGTATTGATTTCGGCGGGCAACCCTTGGGGGATGATAGAACTCGCGATGCCGATGGCAAAGAGGAAGGCGTCTTTGATAGCAAGTCCGCCGGAAATAGCGATGGGCAGAAGGATGACACAGAGCACCATGGTGCCTTGGGTGACACGCGTCGCCATGTGGTTCATTTCGCGCTGCAGAGGACTGAGCATAGTACGGGTATCTGCGCTCAAGCTGGCTATGCGTCCGAGCTCAGTCTGCATCCCGGTCGTTACTACGACGCCGAGGCCTTCACCGGTTGCTACCGTTGTACCCATATAGACGAGGTTTTGTCTGCTCGATAGCGGTACATCAGAAGAAATGGCGTGTTTAAATTTACGCGTCGGATTGCTTTCGCCGGTCAGGGCAAAATCGTTGGTACTCAGCTCTTCTTCTCGGATGATGCGTAGGTCTGCCGGTACGTTGTCACCCGCTTCTATGCGTACAATATCACCGGTAACAAGCTCGGCAGAGGCGATCTCTAGCTCCGTGCCGCCGCGGATTACCTTGGCTTTGGCCACAACCAGCTTTTCCAGCGATTCGATGAGCTTTTCGGCCTTAAACTCCTGCAAAAAACCAATGGTCGTATTGAAAAATACCAGCCCGAGCAGAACTAAGCCCGCCCGCCTGTCTCCGAGGTAAAATGATACGCCAGAGCTCGCGAGCAGCAAGACGATCATGAGGTCACGGAACTGCCGGGCATAGGTGGTAAGCCACGACTCCTTTTTCTTTATCGTAAGCACATTTGGTCCGTGCGCGCTCAGTCGACGAGCTGCCTCTGAGGGTTTCAGGCCATCTTCGTTCGTCTCGAGTGCATCCATTACTTCACCCGCGCTCAAACGGTAGCAAGCAAGTTTTTTGTCTTTTTCCACCGAGGACATGGCAATAAGTATATGCTTACTTTCGTCAAAATCATAAGCATCAACTCTAAGCCTCTAGAAACAGAGCGCTGTTTAACAGGTAAGATACACGGGGTACTCTGCAAGTATAATAAATTGTAAGAATTCTTACAAAAAGTATCTCGCAAGGAAACTCTTATTTTGTCCCTAAACCCTAGGAGCGTGTGAGTTAGAAAGACTACGCTTATTCCCAGGTACAGCAATAATAAGTGAAACGAGTGTCGGTGGGCCAGATGTTATGCGAGTAGGTCAAACGATTGTAAATTTAGCCAACGCTTCATCACCGTGGGAGGCGTAGTACTACGGCCAGAGGAACGCGTAAGTGTGGAGAGTAGCACTCCAGATATCCGTGTCAGAGCGCCGCCCTTGCGCCCCTGTATTGATTTCGACCCTTGGGGTGCCAATAAGACACCAAGGGCTTAGTGCTCAATCCGATTGAATAGTGCGCTTGAGCTATGTCGGATCATTTCGAGCGTTTTTAGCGTATACTAACAGATATGGAGAAAGAGCCGGGGCGGAAGCGGTTGGCGGTGATAGACGGTAAAAGTGTGTTTTACCGCGGGTACTACGCCATGCCGAACCTTGCGACCAAAGACGGCACGCCGACCGGTGGAGTATTTGGCTTTGCGACGATGGCGCTGGAGGTTATTAAGCGCCTTAAGCCAGACTTTGTGGCCGTAGCATGGGACAAGCCCAAAACGAACATTCGCTCGCGCCTGGCAATTTACCCGGAGTACAAAGCTGGGCGCAAGCCGGCACCGCCAGACTTTTACGAGCAAATTCCGGTGCTGCACGAGCTGCTCGATGCCTTTGGCTGGCCGCTGTACGAGCTTGATGACTATGAGGCCGACGATATTATGGCGACGCTCGCAGTTAAGGCGGCCAAAGAGAACATAGAGACACTACTGGTCACCTCTGATATGGACGCACTGCAATGCGTCGGGCCTCACACCAAAATGTTTCGGCTCAAAAAAGGCCTCAGTGACATAGAACTGTACTCGCCGGAAAGCTTTACGGCCAAATATGGCATAGAGCCTGAACAATTTTTGGATCTCAAATCGCTCAAAGGCGACAGCTCCGATAATATCCCCGGTGTGCCCGGTATAGGCGAAAAAACCGCCATCCAGCTACTGCAGGACTACAAGACGCTCGATGGTGTGTACGAAAACCTCTGGCAGGTGCGGGAGGCGGTGCGCAAAAAGCTCGATGCCGGCAAAGAAAGTGCCTACATGAGCAAGCAGCTTGCAGCGCTGTGGACCGATGCCCCGGTGCCGCTTGATCTGGCGCGGATGGATGGTCACGTGGGGGCGGATGCGACGAAGATCATGGCGCTCCTAGAAAAGCTGGAATTTCGCTCGCTCGCTCGACAGCTCCCAGAAGTTTTACATGTCGATTTGCAGAGCCAAAAGGTCGGGGAGCCAAGTGCTAGGGACTTTGCTGCGCAAAAAACCGTTCTGATCGATGATGAAGTGAAACTCGCCTCTGTCAAAATCCCATATGGGACGGAAGTGGTCATGTATGGCCGTTCGGCGGGGGTTGCCGGTCGTGACCCGCGAGTGCTGGTCATTTCGGTAGACGACAGGGTGACATATGGATTTGATCTGGCCAAACTGAACCCGGAAGCAGTCGCTACACGACTCTCAACGCTCAACTCTCAACTCGTCGGTTATGACGTGAAGTCAACGCTTAAGACGCTCCTTGGCTTGGGCGCAACCGAATTACCGACGGTAGCGCACGACGTTCTCGTCGCTGCTTTTACACTCAACAGCCTTATTCGTGCGCAGTCTCTGACTGATCTCGCGGCGGAGCTCCTAGGCTATGACGGCTCGCCCCTTGAAGATCTCAGTGACGAAGAGTTGTTGGAGCGAGGAGCAGAACTTGCAGCGGTCATCCGTACTATCGCAGCAAAACAGCGTGTAGAGTTAGCCAAAAATCCCCAGTTTGTGGAGCTAAATGTCTCGGTCGACCTCCCGGTCATACCCGTGCTCGCTCAGATGGAGTACGCCGGCATACAGCTCGACACGACTTACCTCGCGCAGTTTGCAGAACGGATAGATGACAGTATTTCCGACCTAGAGCAAGAGATCTATGGACACGCTGACCAAGAGTTCAACATTGCAAGCCCTGCGCAGCTCGCGGATGTACTTTTCGTCAAGCTTGGGTTGCCGACGCAGGGGATCAAACGGGGTAAGACCGGCTACAGCACAGCCGCAAGCGAGCTCGACAAACTCCGGAGCCGGCACGAAATCATCAATCTCATCAGCCAGTACCGCGAAGTCACCAAGCTCAAAAACACCTATGTCGACACACTGCCAAAACTCGTCGACGGCCATTCGCGCATCCACACTACATTTAATCTCACCATCGCTCAGACAGGGCGCCTGAGCAGCACTGATCCCAATCTGCAAAACATACCCGTGCGTACCGAGCTTGGCAAACATATTCGCACTGCGTTTGTAGCGGGCAAGGGGCGCAAACTTGTTAGCGCCGACTACAGCCAGTTTGAGCTACGTCTTGCGGCCGCCATGAGTGGTGACACCGAAATGGTGGACATGTTTAACCGCGGGGCAGATATCCACGTCCAGACGGCGGCGCAGATATATGGACGTCAGCCAGAGGATGTCACCAAGCAGATGCGTTCGGCCGTGAAGGCGATAAATTTTGGGGTGCTTTACGGCATGAGTCCGCACGGACTTGCTGCGGTGACAGGCATGACATTTGCCCAAGCAAAGTCGTTTATCGATGAGTATTTTAAGCTACGCGCCCCGCTGCTCGGCTATCTCGAGGGGCTGAAAGAACAGGCGCGCAAAGACGGCTATGTTGAGACGTTGCTCGGTCGTCGTCGGCCGATGCCCGATATGCATTCGAGCAATTTTGTTGTGCGGCAAGCGGCCGAGAGAGCCGCTATGAATATGCCTATACAGGGTACGGAGGCTGATCTGATGAAGCTTGCTATGGTGGCAGTGCAAAAAAAAATCGATGAGCTTGCGACACAGAGTCAGGAGTCAAGAGATGTGAGTCAAGAGGGGGCGGGGATTCGTCATCACCGAAAAAGTGGGGGACCAGTTGAGTCTTTGCCTCACGAGAGTGTGTTGTACGTACGGCCACAACAGCTCCTGCAAATCCATGACTCCATACTCGTCGAATGCGCCGAGGAAGATGCCAAGGCAGTGGCGGAGATACTCAAAACCACCATGGAGGCCATATATCCTCAGCTGTCCGTCAAACTCGCCGTCGATACTTCCATAGGCGACAACTGGGGCGATTTGTAGCTATGTCACGGGCATCCATTTCGGAGGATCGTGGCCTAGCTTTACTGACGGCTGATGATAGAAAAATCCTGAGTGTTGGGATATCTACGGCTGGTACCGCTGAAATATTAATGGCACGGATGCACTACGGACGGTCTGTCGTGGCAACGACACTAGATGCTGCAGGCGCCGCTCAAACTCGGTGTACGGTTGCAGATGCCGGGCTTACGGACCAGATCGAGGTGAAGGTCGAAGATGTCGCGGGAGGTCTGCTGTACAGTAGTGGTGAGTTTGATTTTGTGTATGCGCGGCTTGTTTTGCATTATTTGACGCAACAGCAATTATCTAAAGCACTCATGGATTTACAGCGGGTACTTCGTAAGGGTGGGCGGATATTTGTTGTAGTGCGGTCAGCAGATTGTCCCGAGGCGATGCAGCCAGAGAACACTACTGACGAACACACGCATTTGACGAGTTATACAAGCTTTGCGACTGGTAAAGCGGAACAACGATATTTTCATACGCGAGCTAGTATTGCCGAAGCGGTTCAAAAGGCAGGGTTTACGCTTGTCTCAAGGGCGCAATACAAAGAGGCATTATCGCATGCTTTTGACAGACAAGATGGTCGCTGGATCGATAATAACCTGATTGAAGTAGTCGCCCGCAAGGACTAATTCTGATCAATGCGTCGAACTGGTACAATGTCTGTACTATGAGTAGGATGTGGCAGCAGTATGGGGATTATCGAGCACGCAAACGGGCGGGACATGGAGGATCACTGTATGAGGACGTGCAGCTTGCCTTGCGCAATGAAGTGCCGATTGCGACGCGTAGATGGCGTGGGCAGCCAAATATTGAAAATCTGAAACCATTGATAGACCGTGCCAAAAATGAAGCGACCGAGATCGAGAATTCCGACGCTCTGAGTGGTGCAAAAGCATGGCATTGGTTGCGGGCGCTAGTGCTCAGGGCGCCGCAAGCTGCCTTGGCTCAGGGGCAAATGGATCGGCACAAGCATGGATTTCCGGCGCGGGGCGAGCGTCTGTACGAGCTTATCGATTTCAATGACGCCTTTGTATCGACAGTTCTAGCGCTGGATGATCCGCTCCTCGAAGGCTTTGCAGATGAGGCCAAGCGCCTTATGGATTGGTTCTGCAAGCGCGTAGGGGTGCAGGGACTGACTCAGGAGCAATACAGTGCGATTGTCCAGGGCCTTAGCCGCGAGATAGCAGTGTTTTTAGGTGTGCAAAGGGAAGGACTCGAGGCTACGATGACCAGTCGGACGAGCGATGCACTGGGGATTGACATGATTATCACAGAACCAGAAAGTGACAGATCGGTGAATATTGACTGCAAAGCACCGTCCGCTTTTCGTCATCGTATTTATGATTTGCTGCGCGAAGGCAGGCTCAATAACGAGGAAGTAACGGCGGCCGAAACCCTCGGTTACATCGCTGAAATGAATGGTCATGGTAGCGACCGAACAGAAGTAGTCGTGTGGCGAATAGAGCGTGAACGCTACGGCGATATCGAGGGATTTACTTTTTCAGACACGGCTGAGCTCGGACGAACGATCCGCGCTATACTTAAGACGTATGGAACAACCAACTAGGCCGCTTATGAACGAAGACCTAACCCGCCAATTGGTACGTCAGCTCAAAATCATAAATTTTTGGATCACGCTGTTTGGTAGCATTATCGTCATCACACTGCTTTTTCTCGGCTTTCTCGTGTTCAAGGTCGTGACGTACGTGCATAACACCGAACAAAAGGTCACCGACCTCCGCAATAAAACCACCCAGACCCTCAACGTTAAAGACGACTTCTGCAAAAACAGCCTTCTCAGCGGCACCAGCTACTGTAAAAACTAACAGATTTTTCTCTCCGCCTAACGCTTTGCTCAAGGACTGTCCTTGAGCAAAAAAAGGTGGGGGGTTGACAGTGTTGGCTGCGACATGATACCTTGTATGTGAAAGGTAGCTTATAGCATGCTGGAATCAGAAAAAATAGATGATAATTTTACTGGGCTGCGGAAAGGACTGCTTGAGTTTGCGGTTCTGAGTACAATTTCCAATAGCAAAGTCTATGTAGCAGACGTGCTCGGCAGGCTATCCAAAACGCCATTTGCAACAAGCGAGGGAACGCTCTACCCTCTGCTTTCGCGCTTAAAAAGAGAAGCCTATGTTACGTATGAGTGGGCGGAAAGTGAAATGGGGCCGCCGCGCAAATATTACAGCCTTACCTCCCAAGGAAAAACACGGTTGAGGCAGCTACATGAATATTGGCATGAATTATACAAGAGTCTGGAACTTTTAGGAGGTAAGCAATGAAAAAGGTTACGACAATAAGTTTGGCTGGCAGAGCGTATCAAGTAGATGAACCAGCATATACAGCCGTTCATTCGTATTTGGAAAAAGCCAAAGCCACTTTGGCAAACGACCCGGATACAGCCGAGATTATGGCAGATTTAGAGCAAAGCATTGGCGATAAATGTGCTGCGGCTCTCGCTAACGGAAAAACGGTAGTAAGCGAAAGTGAAATGAAAAATGTGCTAGAGGCCTTGGGGCCGGTAGAGACGGGCGAAGAGACCACGCCGGTAGATACTGCGTCCGAAGAACGTCCAACACGGAAGCTGTTCCGCATCAAGGATGGCGCAATGCTGGCTGGTGTATGCAAAGGCTTTGCTGTGTATTTCAACATGGATGTTACTATCTTGCGACTACTTTTTGTACTGTCTGTATTTATAACCCATGGTGCGATGGTAATTGTATATATTGTGCTGGCGTTTGTCCTACCCAAGGCAGATGACACAGAAAAAATCGCCGCCGCGTATGGCTACGAGGCCAATGCGCAGGAGGTTGCCGAACGTGTTCGTCAGCGAGTAAGCAGCCAAGCTCTAGATGGAGTGGGACGAGGTCTGACAACATTGTGGCGGGTCCTCATGAAGATAGCCTCACTTGTTGCCATAGCAGTATCTGTCGTGGCTACCATAGGATATGGCGTTGGGTTGTGGGCGATTGCCCTTGGGCGGACTAATTTTGTCGGGAGTTTGTCGCAGTATAACGGGTGGCCACAGGGACTCGCCATCACAGCGGCTTATTTAAGTATCTTCATAGTATTTGTACTTTTCGCACGAGTTTTTGACAGATGGTCGTCTGGCCGTAAAGGTACGCGTATATCAGACGCTACCGAGCTAAGCCTTTTGGCAGTATGGGTCGTATCCTTGGTTTTCGCCATAAGTCTCGTAATGTTTGTGGGTGCCGATTTTAGAGACTATGCGAACCGCCATAATGGCTACATCGACTTCGAAAAAGGACACATATGCGTTACTGAAATTTGCTGGGCCGAATCTGATACGTGTGCAGAAACTACCGATGGCGATCGAGTGAAAGAATGCTACCAGATGTAGGGGGTAGGGTTCCAGGTGTTGAAAATATTGACAAATATGCTATCATACATTTACCGAAAGGTATGGAAATATGAGAGCGACGAGGACAATAGTTTTTCTCCTAGTATGTTTTGGGCTGCTATGCCTAGCTATCCTTATGCTCAGTAAAATTTTTAGCAGTTCCGGAAGCACTGTGAAGCAGACGACCGATATATCCTCATACGCACGGAGTGGTACAGCGGCGCAGTATACTGTTGACGGGCCAGTTGTCCAGAACGAAACACACCGTATGGTACGTATCACTGTGGATCAAACACAAAGCATGATAGAGCTGGTCTCTGGCTATGACGGTACGGTCATTCGGCAGGAGGTGTATGCCAACACGGCCGAAAGTTATCGTACATTTCTGCTTGGACTGGATAATCTAGGATTTACTCTCGGTAGGAAATCAACATCGAGCGAACCGGAAAGGGGGCGATGTCCTCTCGGCAATCGGTACATATACAAGCTGACCGATGCTGGCAATGATGTCTTTAGGTTCTGGTCGACAAGTTGTAGTACCGGAACGTTTGAGGGTAAGCCCTCATCTGTGGCGCAACTATTTCAGAAGCAAGTGCCGCCACAGACCTATAGCGATATTTATAACCAATTTTCCGACTAGCCGGACGCCTCACACGCAGTTGCGAGGCACGGAAAAAAGAGGCATGATGTATGCAGTATGAATATTGATGCGGTAGTGTTTGATCTATACGGTGTATTGGGGCTGAATGGCTGGCAAACATTTAAGGCGCGACATTTTGCAGATAGACCAGAAGGCTGGGAGCATCTGCGGCGACTTGGACAGCGTGCAGACGCTGGCCTAACCTCGCAGGCGGAATTTGTGCGGGCACTTGCCTTGGCCACGGAGGAAAGCGAAGCGACTGTGCGTCGTCAGTTTGAGTCCACGAGAGCCAATGTGCCACTGCTGCATTTCATTGCTCGTGAACTTAAGCCACGGTACAAAATCGGACTGCTAAGCAATACAAGCCACGATGTGTACGCTTCCATATTTACTGCCGATGAATTTGCGCTGTTTGATGTGGCCGTTGGCTCATTTGCGGTCGGGCTCACCAAGCCGGACCCGAAAATGTTTCAGCTCATTGCCGCGCAGCTCGGGACAGTGCCAGAAGCGTGTCTTATGGTTGATGATAAGCCCCAACATCTTGACGCTGCACAAAAACTGGGCATGAAGACGGTGCTGTATACCACGGTGGGTCAGACGATTACAGATATCCGGGCGGAGCTTGCCCAGTGATACGGGCCATCATTTTTGACTGTTTCGGTGTCGTCCTGACAGATGCGCTGCAGGCAATCCGAACAGATCTGGCACGGCATAACCGTGCCGCTGCAGAGGAGGTGCGAGATATTGTGGCCGCAAATAATCGAGGTTTTTTAAGCCCCGATGAGTCAAGTGTGCGTATCGCTGACATTTTGGGCATATCGGTGCACGATTTTCGTCAAAAAGTGCATAGTGGAGAGGTGAGGGATCAAAAACTGCTCGAATTTATCGGTGAACTGAAAAAAACATACAAAACAGCGATGCTCAGTAACATCGCGGGAAGCAGTCTCGCGAGACGATTTCCGAACAATGAGCTACAAAAATATTTTGATGTCGTCGCGGCGTCTGCAGATATCGGATACGCCAAACCAGACGCAGGAGCGTACTTGTATGTTTGCCAGTCACTGCGAATCGCGCCAGAAGAATGTGTTTTTACTGATGACAAGACACGGTTTTGCCAGGCTGCACGAGACGTCGGCATGCAGGCGATCGTCTACAAAGATTTTGTGCAGTTTCGGACCGAACTCGAGGCGTTGCTATAGCCCCCTGAAAAACAAAACCTGCCTTTTTGATTGCGCCTGAGTGGCCAAAACCAGTGTTGCTTCCCTCATCGTAACTAGATACGGTTCAGCCAGAAAACACTTTTTTTCTCGCTCATCCATCACTCAAAATTGGCAAGTTTTGTTTTGTGGGGGATATAGCTGGACGGGCAGCTATCTGACTCGAAACACTAGTTTTTTATCGGTCAAAGCCGCTTTTTGCAGACTTGGTGCGTTGAGGCGCAGGGTACCGATGAGCGCAGAGCTACGGGCGGCAATGATGATTGTGCGTGGCTGCAAGGTGACCTGCACCTCATGGTCGTAGTGACGCCGTATGTATTCTTTGATCGCTCGTACCTCTGGTGGTAGATCGAAGTCTTTTCGGCTGAGTATGTCGGCTATTCCATCCATAGGAAGTATAGTATATAGAGTTAAGAGTTAAGAGTTAAGAGTTAAGAGTTAAGAGTTAAGAGTTAAGAGGTTTACGTGCCGGAACTGCCTGAGGTTGAGACAATTCGGAGAGGGCTGTCGACGCTGATTGTCGGCAAAATCGTGCAACAAACGCATAATTATGGCAGTCCCAAAAGTTTTCCAAACACGTCCGCTGATGTGAGGCAGTTCTTGGTCGGGGCTGCCGTCTCAGATGTAAAACGCCGGGCAAAAGCGTTGCTCATAGAACTCTCCAGCGGCTATACGCTCGTGTGCCACCTAAAAATGACGGGGCAAATCATCGTGGTTTCAGATCATAACCGCTGGGGGGGCGGCCACCCGAGCGACAGTTTTATTCACGGCTTACCAGACACTACGACTCGTGAGCACATAGATTTTACCGATGGCACTCGGCTGTATTTCAACGACCTGCGTAAATTTGGCTGGATGAAGCTGTACCCGACTCTCGAAGTACCGAACATAGATTTCATGCGCAAACTTGGGCCCGAGCCCCTTGAATCGGCTTTTTCTGCGAGCAATTTCATACCGAGAGTACGACGCCGAAATGGTACGAGCATAAAAGCGGCAGTACTTGATCAGACTGTGTTGGCCGGCGTGGGAAATATATACGCCGACGAAAGTTTGTGGGCCGCAAAAATTCATCCTGCGTGCAAAGTTGCCAATGTGCCAGATGAAAAACTGAAGGTTTTGCTCAATGAAGTGAAAACAGTTATGCGGCTTTCTATAGAAAAGGGCGGAAGCACTGACAAAAATTATGTGAATGCCGAGGGTAAAAAGGGCAGCTATCTATCGTTTGCCAAGGTGTTCCGGCGTGAAGGACAGCCGTGTCCTCGCTGCGGTACGACTATAGTCAAGACCCGAGTCGCTGGTCGTGGCACGCATCTCTGTCCGCAGTGCCAGAGTCTATAGTTTGCGCAGTAAATCGTGGAGAGCACTGGGGGTAGGGAGACGGAAGCCGGCCGAGGTACGGCCGCGGCCAATGCGTATAGTATAGGCGAACGCAGGCAGGGCGCCGAACATTTCTTCGTCCGTGGCATCGTCTCCGACGGCGAGTACAAAATCGTGGTCGCCGAGCAGCCACTCCTGCGTGATGTGGCCCTTGCTGATGTCTAGGTGGTGGACTTCGAGGACTTTTTTGTCCTCACGGAGTTGCAACTTTTCCTTTTTGGCGATTGGTCGTAGGAGTTTTTTGAGAAGCACGAGGTGTTTTTGGGCATAAAACGGTGAGGCATTGCGGTAGTGCCACGCGAGGCTCCATTCTTTTTGTTCGACTGTCGCGCCCGGAGTGATAGTGGTGTAATGATCGAACAAGTTCTTGACCGGCTTAGACCACTTGAGCGAATTTTGGCTGGTTTTTTTCCAGTTTTTGTGGCCTTTCAGACGTATGAAACTGCCGTGTTCTGCGACGAGGGTGACGGGCAGGTCGCTAAACCACGCAGTCAAATCTTTGCGAGCCCGTCCGCTCACCACTGCGACATGGTTGTGCGGGTCTTTGCTGAGGCGTCGGAGGGCTGCCATCGTCTGACTGGATGGCTGGACGTCTTCAGGGTGAGGCATGATTGGTTCGAGCGTACCGTCGTAGTCAAAGAGCAGCAGCCTATTTCGCGCCTGATGGTACTCGGCGACGAGCTCTTTGGCTGGGCTGTCACCGAGTGTACGGGTGATGCGCATGTTTGGGGTGGGAACTGGTTGTTCCAGCGTCTCCATAAAGCCTTTTGCCCACGAGTCGATGGTGTGGCGGCTGAGGTAGCGTTGCATTTTTTTGGTTTTTTGCCAAAAGCCGCTGGGGGTCATCGTGAGGGCGTCTTTGAGGCCAGTGACGAGACTGCGGAGTTTGTAAGGATCAACCAGTATGGCGTCTTTGAGCTCCTCGGCAGCACCGGCAGTTTCGCTGAGTACTAATATGCCATCGCTTTTCGGGTGGCTGGCTAGGTACTCTTTGGCGACGAGATTCATGCCGTCGCGTATGGGTGCGATAAAAGCGACATCGGCACGCTGGTAGAGTGCGGCGTACTGAGCAAAATCTTGGGTAGAAAAGATGACTTCTACTGGTTCCCACCGACGGGTGCCAAACTGAGCGTTTATTTGCTCTATCAGCTTCTCTACGTCGACGCGGAGTTTTTGGTAGGCCGCCACCTCTGTACGGGAGGGCATGGCCTGCATGACCATCACGACCTTACCACGGAGCGCGGGGTTTTCGGCGAGCAGCATCCGGTAGGCCTTGAGCCGTCCTACAAGCCCTTTGGACGGATCGAGCCGGTCGATAGTGAGGATGACTTTTTTGCCGCGGTACTTCCAGAGTAATTTTTTGTGTTCGATGCTGACCTCGAGGGATTTGCTGGCATCGGCGAACTTTTTGTAGTCAATGCCGATGGGCAGGTCAGCGACGCGCACCACTCGCTCGGGCAGGATGACTTTGCGTGGGGCGACAACCCCTATGTGGAGCTGTTTGCATGCGTCCAAGAAGTTTTCGACGTAAGCGCTCGTATGCAAGCCCAAGAGATCAGCGCCGAGTAGTCCCTTCGCGAGTTCGGCGGCGTGCTTTGAGCCCAAAAATAGTTTAGCACTCGGGAAGGGGATATGCAGGAAAAACCCGATGCGGCTTTTAGGCCGATGTACACGGAGCATTTCGGGGAGCAGCATAAGTTGATAATCATGCAGCCAGAGGCGATCTGAGGCGCCGCTAAGTTTCAGGGTGGCTTCTGCGTAGAGCGCGTTGACCTCTTGGTAAATGCGCCAGTTTGACGCAGTGTCGCCAGTATCGACTGTCATGTGGTGAAAAAGCGGCCACAGGACGCTATTGCTATATCCATTGTAAAAACCGTTGAGCTGCTTTTGCGTGAGAAATACGGGGTAGCAGTGGTGTTTTTTGAGCTCCCGCGTGATTTCGGCACGGTCTTTTTCGTCCAGATCGTCACTCGGTATCCCGGGCCATCCGATCCAGCGGTTATTGCCGCTGCTTGCGTAGGAAGACAAACCTGTAGCAAGCCCTCCTGCTGAAGGGTAGAATTCCAGCTTGCCATCCACCCGCTTTACACTCACTGGCAGCCGATTGGACACTATAATCACCCGCGGCATCCCTACCAGTATCTCACACTCTGTTACAAACGCCGTAATCCGGCTTACAATCTGTCTCCACCGTCACCATATTCCTCCATAACATTGACAAAACATAACCTTTTTGCTATATTAAACCAATGCTTAAAGATATAAAACAAACACATCATTCCATAGAAGCTACTTCTGATAATAAATATCACGAGCACCTCAGGGGGACTATCGAATTATTTGATCTAACTGACGAAGCATTTGAGCAACGACTTCCTGAATTTATACAAAGTCGAGTGGCTGGACTTGAGGGCTCTGGGTCCGAAGGTATGGTACGTGATACTTCGCCTTCTTTTGACTCATATATACATGCAGAAACATCTCTACACCCAGCAGAAGAAGTTCTAGAAGTCTTACCATTCAAAATTGACGATGCTACTCCCTATAGTTTATCTCTACGTGCGAGTCGGATATGGTACAAACATCTACTTGTCCAAGGATTCTCCCCAGAAAAGTCACTGCTAAACGCGGCAATTAAGGGTACATTTGGCGGGCAGGGAGAATACTTTGGCTCAGTTTATGGACATACAATGAAACGTCTCCATAGGCTTGATGAGAACAATAATCCAGGTTGTGATGCAGTATCGGTTGCAAAAATTGGTGATGCGGCCATGTGTATGGAAAGAGCTGCGGTCGTGCATAATGCACTACTAGTTATGGGAGTGTCAAATACATATTGCGTCGGTAAACTTTCACGCAGTTATGACGGCAAGGTAAAAACAGAAGCACACGCATACCTAGAAGTTATTGGTACGGATGGTGCACGGCTGATATATGATCCAGCAAACCCAAAAATAGAAAAAATTGGAGAAAAAGTGTTTGCAACACCCGGCGTATTTCCTGTAGGTAGAGATTACGAAGGTAAGGACGTTGTTCATAGGACGCAAATTGTTGATGGCGCACCAGTAGATATTGGTGAGTATGTATACACCAGAAACACCCCAAAAGATATACTTGGCACTCTAGCACTTCAGTAGGTCCATCTAAAGTACAAAGTTATGAAGAAGTTGTGATTTTTGCGTTTACTGGGACACACAGTCAGTTGTATGGGTAAAATAGGAGCGTGATAACGACACTTGCGGGGGAGAATGCGGTTGCGCGTGGACAAGAACTTAGTCGACTTGTTAGTGCATTCGAGAGGGAGCACGGCGATATGGCGGTAGAGCGACTGGACGGTGAAGAGGCGAGCTACGAGCGGACGCTCGAGGCAGCGCAGACCCTGCCTTTTCTGGCGAGCCGCAAGCTGGTGGTGCTACGTGCTCCCGGGGCAAACAAAGAGTTTGCCGAAAAGTTTGAAGACTTCGTGAAGAACATGGCCGATACGACAGATATAATTATCAATGAGCCAAAGCTGGATAAACGACTGAGCTACTACAAACAGCTCAAAAAACTGACAGATTTCAAAGATTTTGTCGTACTCGATGCTAGCGGACTCACGCGATTTGCTGCTGCATATGCAAACGAGCAGGGCGGAGCGCTAGCTGCCGGTAATGCGCGGTTTTTGGTGGAGCGTGTTGGGACCGATCAGTCTACGGTGCAGAATGAACTGGATAAATTGCTGGCGTACGACCCGAAGATCACCCGCGCATCCATAGAGTTGCTGACCGAAAAGACACCGCAGAGCAGTGTGTTTGAGCTGCTCGAGGCGGCTTTTGCGGGCAATGCCAAGCGCACCGCCGAGCTCTATGCCGAACAGCGCGCACTCAAAGTCGAACCGCAGCAGATCATCGCCATGCTCGCGTGGCAGCTCCATGTGCTAGCGCTCGTACTCACGGCCAAAGGACGTACCGCTGAAGTGATCGCCCGTGAGGCCCGGCTCAACCCCTACGTTGTGCGTAAATCACAGGGCCTTGCGAGCCGGCTGACTTTCACGAGGCTGAAGGAGCTGGTTGCTTCACTGCGCGAGCTAGACGTGCGCACCAAAACCGAGGGCATCATACCCGACGAAGCCGTCCAGTACTACCTGCTGCAACTTTCTTGTGATTAAACTCGAGCGTCACGCGTGGGGTAGGATGGGGCAGATACAATATCCGTATCGTTCGTGACCACCTACGAAGAAGTCGTAGAAGGACTACAGCAAAGAAGGGCTCATGCTAACGACTTATCGACACACGCCACAGAACTAGGGGCGGGTATAGATGGTTACAGCAAGGATGTTCGATATGCCGTAGGTGAGGTTGTGCGCCAAGGGGGTGAAGTATTTGGCGCCGCAGCAGAGTACCTTGACCCACATATTTGGGAAAAAGTCCGAGCAGCAACGGCACGAGGTTTCGATGCAGATAGTTACACGATGCAGAAAATACTACGGTCCGCATCCAGCGAAGACGCCGAAATAATAATGAAATGGAGTATGGGCAGACCACATGGCGCAGTAACTCTAACGCTTGGCCAGATCGGCCTGCAGATCGGCCAGTCTGCTAGACCTGCGCCTGTCTCCGGCCAGTTGAACGATCAAATTGTATCCGCAGATTCTCAACCGCAACCATATTCACTAGGGCAACTTGTAGAAACTGGTATCGGAAATAGGAGCAATGAAGACGGTGCTCAGGACGCGATTGTGCCCGAGGGTTGGAACTTCAGCCCTCCCGATAAACAACCGTTAAAAGTCAGAAAATCGTGGCAAGAAGTTTTCAAAGCGGGTGGTAGGGTTGTGCTCAGGCAGCCAAATGACGATAATAATCCAAAATAAAACTGCCTACTTTAAGTCGTAGACAGTTCTACATGCTAACTTATTGATTGCTATTTTTTCTTAGCAGGCGCTTTTTTCGCAGGGGCTTTTTTGGCTACGGTTTTCTTAGGGGCAGCTTTTTTCACTGGGGATGATTTTTTAACAGGGGCCTTTTTGACTTTGTCGCTTTTGACTCCAGCTGGGGCGCCAGAAGCTTTGGCGGCACGGGCGGCTTGGGATTTTTTGCGGGCGACTTTGTTTTTGTGCATGACGCCTTTTTTGGCGGCTTTATCGAGCTCGCTCTGAACCTTGTCGAGAGCGCTGACGGCTTTTTTCTTGTCTGTGGCTGTTAGTGCTGCGCCAAAGGCTTTGACGGCGGCCTTTAGGCTGCGCTTTGTTTTGCTGTTACGCACCGTAGCTTTGCGGGCGACTTTGACGCGTTTTTTTGCTGATTTGATGATGGGCATGTGGTGTTGTACCTCGTAGATAATTAATTGTTTCGACTAGAGACTATACAGGGGTGGAGCAAAAATAGCAACCCATCGGCACTTTTTGTCCTTGCACAATGCTTGTGCTGGGTGGTATGATACGTGCGGAAAACTCTATCAAAAATAAAAAACCATGGAAGACCAACTAACACAACTTGTCGCCAAGCTCAAAAGCTCTCAAAACGTACTGGTAACAGTCAGTAAAAGCCCGTCAGTTGACCAATTGTCTGCTGCAATTGGCTTAACGCTCGCGCTCAATAAACTCCAAAAACATGCGACAGCTGTGTTCAGTGGTCAAGTGCCCAGCACCATAGAATTTTTGAAGCCCGAGGAAACACTTGAGCCGACTACTGACTCTTTGCGCGATTTCATCATCGCTCTCGACAAATCAAAGGCAGACAAACTCCGGTACCGCGTCGAGGATGAGGTGGTGCGGATATTTATCACACCGTACCATTCGGCGATTACGGAGCAAGACCTCGACTACAGTCAAGGTGACTTCAATGTTGACGTGATCGTCGCGCTCGGCGTCCATGAACAACAGGACCTCGACGATGCTATACAGGCGCACGGGCGGATTTTGCACGATGCGACACTGACGACAGTAGATATAGAGGGACAGTCGGACATGGGAGCGATAAATGTCGTCAATACTTCAGCTAGTAGCCTTTCTGAGATCATCACGAATGTTGTGGGTCAGCTCGATACGAGCGTATTTGACAGTCAGATTGCTACAGCCCTCCTGACGGGCATCGTGGCAATGACCGAGCGATTTAGCAATGTACGTACCACCCCAGAAACCATGAAAGCGAGTGCAACGCTCATGTCTGCGGGGGCAGACCAGCAGCTGGTCGCAAACGAACTCGAACCTCCTGCTCCCGAGCAGCCAGAGCAGCCAGCAGAACCTGAGCAGCCTGATGCGTCAGAGCCCGAGCAGTCCGAAGATACCTCAGAGCAAACTGAGCCAGAGCAAACAGTGCCGGTGGAGCCAGGGACCCTAGAAATCCAGCATGACTCAGCAGACCTCCAAAAGGCCTATCATGACCATAAAAAAAAGCGTGAGGCCAGTGCAGAGTATGAACTTTTTGATGACGAAGACGAGCCGAGCTACGATACTTCACCGAAGACAGAGAACCTAGACACACCCGCGGACACATTTATGGCATACGAAGATGGCCCGTACGAGGGTGTCTACGATGAACAATACGAGACCGCCGACGGTGATCAGATGCTGCCGCCTATCTCTGCCAGTGACGCTGATGTGTCTGCGGACGATGCGCAGCAGGACTCCACGTCTCAGCAAACAGATAATGACCAAGCCCAACAAAAGACCGGGCCAGAGCCGTATGATGAGACATCAGAGACACGCGAGGACGAGCCTGCTGATGCGGCTCCAGAGGCACCAAACAGTATGGCAGAGACCATCATCACGCCGAGTCCAGAAAAGCCGGCCGAAGTCGAGCCGGATTTTGAATTTCCCAAAATACAGCTTCACCCCAATGAAAAACCTGCCCTGAGCACACAAGACGAGAGGCTACCGAGCGCTGACACGACTACGGATTTTCCAGCAGGTAAACCATCAGAAGAAACGGGTTTGCATGAGACCAGCGGAGTTCGCGAGCGCATGGTCATGCCTCCATCACGCGACAGCATGCTCACTGCAAACACTGAGACCGAGACGCTCGATAAGCCAGTCGAGGCCCTGAGCCAGCCGAGTGCAGATATGCCACTGCTTTCTCGTGAAGCTCCGACCCTAGCGCCGATGAACGCCGCCGTCGCAGAGCCCTTTGTCGGTGCGGGTGCGTCTATGTCCACTCCGTTTCCGCCCGCTCCACCAGTGGCGCCACCGACGCCTGCCTTTGCTCCGCCCGTATCATCACCACCTCCCTTTACGGTTCCGGATTTCTCTCTCGACGCTCCCTCTGCTCCGCCTGAAACAGGGGGGTCAAACGGACCAGATACCGTTATTGATTCCAATGAGACACTCACTGAGATAGAAAAAGAAGTGGGCAGCGCCCACGTAGGACAAGCCTTTGACGCCGAGACTCCCAACACAACACTGGATAGCGCTCGGAACGCAGTCGATGCCGCCCTCAAGGCCACCCCTGCCGGTCCACCCCAAGATCCGATAGCAGCGCTCAACGCCCAGCCTTTCGGCGGCCCGCTCCATGCCCCGGACGATGCCAACGTTGCACAGCCGTCTGGGCCAAGTGGTTTTCAGCCCGCCCCGAACTCAGGGCAGGCGAACGATACGGGTGTGAATATGGCTTTCAATCCTGCTGCGTTCCCTACGACAGATCCGAGCCTGCCTAATCCGCTAGCGAACCAGCAAAACGGAGCCTTGCCACCACCACCTCCTGTACCGCCACCACCGGTTTTCCCCGCCGCGTGATGCGCACACCCCG
>Ga0116193_1000429_pt1 | contig 39988 bp, 38 predicted proteins | sample AD_UKC115_MetaG_FD_89892 | JGI IMG/M metagenome (GOLD analysis project Ga0116193, IMG submission 89892) | Active sludge microbial communities of municipal wastewater-treating anaerobic digesters from Hong Kong - AD_UKC115_MetaG | ecosystem: Engineered > Bioreactor > Anaerobic > Digestate... | reverse complement strand
GGTGGCGGTGTCGGCCACCTCGGCCAGTGCGGTGATCGCCTCGTTGCGGGCGGCGGCGGCCTGGGGGTCGCCCGGCGTGGGGTTGATCGCCGACCGGGCGGCCTGGGCGGCATCCCGCAGCGCCGTCAGGTAGGTGGCCAACTCGTCGTCGAGCACATCGACACGGCGTGGCTCCGCATCGTGGATGGCCGACGTGAGTGTGGCGCTGGCCGCTTCGAGCCGATCCACCAGTTCGGGTCCGAGGAGCTTGCCGGCACGGCGCTGCGCAACGCCCAGCGCCGTGGCCGTGAGCTCGGCGGTGGCCACGCCGGTGACCCGGTCGACCAGTTCGTGTGCCTCGTCCACGATCAGGCAGTCGTGTTCGGGCAGCACCGCGGCGTCGGCGATGGCGTCGATGGCCAGCAGCGCATGGTTGGTCACGACGACATCAGCCGACCCGGCCTTGGCGCGGGCCTTCTCCGAGAAGCATTCGGCGGAATACGGGCAGCGCGCCACCCCGATGCATTCCCGTGCCGATACGCTGACCTGCGACCAGGCGCGCTCGGACACCCCGGGCCGCAGCTCGTCGCGGTCACCGGTTCTGGTCTCATCGGCCCACGCCGTCAGGCGCTGGACGTCGCGGCCCAGCGCGCCGACCGCCACCGGTTCGAACAGTTCGTCCTGCCCCAGTGGTTCGTCGGTCGATCCATTGTGAATCTTGTTCAGGCACAGGTAATTTCCCCGGCCCTTCAGCAGTGCGAAGGTCGGCTTGCGGGGCAGGGCGCCGGCCAGCGCCTCGGCCAGCCGGGGCAGGTCACGGTCGACCAACTGGCGTTGCAGCGCGATGGTGGCCGTCGACACCACCACCGGGCCCGGGTCGGAGTCGGGTTCCCGACCGGCTGCGCGGGCCAGGGCCGGCACCAGGTAGGCCAACGACTTGCCGGTCCCGGTGCCGGCCTGGACCGCCAGGTGCTCTCCGGTGTCGAAGGCACGCGCCACCGCTTCGGCCATCTCGATCTGACCGCCGCGTTCGGCGCCCCCGAGTGCGGCCACGGCGCGTCCGAGCAACTCGGTGACGGAGACGGCTATGACGTCACGACCCGGGTCGGGATGGCGGGCTCCCCGTGCGACAACTTCAGTCCCTCCCACGGCAGGCTGGTCAGTCCGGCCGCAACCCGCGCCCGCGCCTCGGACAGGTCGGTGGTGCACACGACCTCGCCCGCGCGAACCAGGGTGACCGTCACCGGTCGGCCGAACGGCGCGGGACCGTCGACCGGGTGGACGACCTCCTCGAGGATGGTGCCCGACGGTTTGGTGATCCGCACCGCCGCCTTCCGTCCGCCGTGGGATTCCTTGTGGCTGCTGCGTTTCTGCACCGGAATCCCGTCCACCTCGACGAGTTTGTAGACCATGCTCGCCGTCGGTGCGCCCGAGCCGGTGACCAGCGAGGTGCCGACCCCGTACGAGTCGACGGGGTCGGCCCGCAGCGCGGCGATCGAGTACTCGTCGAGGTCGCCGGACACCACGATCTTCGTTCCGGTGGCGCCCAGCTCGTCGAGCTGGGCGCGGGCCTGGCGGGCCAGCACCCCCAGGTCGCCAGAGTCGATCCGCACAGCGCCGAGCTGCGGTCCCGCCACGGCCACCGCGTTGGCGATGCCGGCGGTCACGTCGTAGGTGTCGACCAGCAGCGTGGTGCCCACTCCCAGCGCGTCGACCTGGGCCCGGAACGCCGCCGGCTCGTCGGGCCCGTCGGCGGTGGTGTGCACCATCGTGAAGGCGTGCGCACTGGTGCCCAGCGCGGGCACCCCGTAGCGGCGGTGGGCCTGCAGGTTCGATGTCCCGTCGAAGCCGGCCAGGTACGCGGCGCGAGCCGCGGCGACCGCAGCGCGCTCATGGGTGCGCCGCGACCCCATCTCGATCAGCGTCCGGCCGCCGGCCGCGCTGACCATCCGGGCGGCCGCCGACGCGATCGCGGTGTCGTGGTTGAAGATCGACAGTGCGAGGGTCTCGAGTAGGACGCACTCGGCGAAGGTGCCGCTGATCGACAGGACCGGTGAGTTGGCGAAGTAGAGCTCCCCCTCGGGATAGCCGTCGACGTCGCCGGCGAATCGGAAGTCGCGCAGGAACTCCAGCGTCGCGGGGTCGAGGAATTCCGCCAGCGATGCCAGTGCCCCGTCGTCGAACCGGAACTCGCCCAGGCTGTCCACGAATCGACCGGTTCCCCCCACCACGCCGTAGCGGCGCCCGTCGGGCAGGCGCCGGGCGAAGAGCTCGAAGGTGGTGCGCCGGTGCGCGGAGCCGTCCCGCAGCGCGGCCTGCAGCATCGTCAGTTCGTACTTGTCGGTCAGCAGGCCCACGCTCACAGCCACACGGTAGTCGGCGCGGCAGGTCGGGGGCACGTCATCGAGCGGCCCGGCGCGCCCCGCACAGAGGTGGGTATCGCCGGAGAACCGGGCGGTCGGCGCGGTTCTTGGGCCATCGGCGTCGCGGTATCCTGATCGCCATGGTTGCGGAAGCGCCGACGAAACCGGGGACGGCCCATCGGGCCGACAGTGACACCACCGAGGCCACCCAGCGGCCCTGGGTCACCATCGTGTGGGACGACCCGGTGAATCTCATGAACTACGTCACCTACATCTTCCAGAAGCTGTTCGGCTACTCCGAACCGCACGCCACCGAGCTCATGCTGCAGGTCCACAACGAGGGCAAGGCGGTCGTTTCCGCGGGCACGCGCGAATCCATGGAGGTCGACGTGTCCAAGCTGCACGCCGCCGGCCTGTGGGCCACCATGCAGCAGGACCGCTGAACGGTACGGGCGCCGAGCGTGCGTAAGTGGAAGCGGGTCCAGACCGCTCGTGGCCCGCGGTTCCGGTCCGCCGTCGAACCGCATGAGTCCGCGCTGCTGCTCAACATGACCAACTCGGTCATCGAGATGCTGGATGATCGCGAATCATCTTCTCCCAGAGACGAACTCGAAGAGCTGACCGGTCTGCGCACGGGGAACTCGACGCCGCCCACCGATGCCACCATGAGCCGGCTGCTGCCGGATTTCCTGCGGGTGCAGAGTCCGCATCCGGCGGGATCGGGAACCGCCGAGAGTGTCAACGGCGCTCTGCGGAGTTTGCACGAGCCGGGGATAATCGAGGCCAAACGTCAAGCGGCGCAGCGGGTTCTGAATACCTGTCCGGCCGGCGGCGGCCGGATCGAACTGACGGAAGCGGACGCCAGCGCCTGGGTCACCGCGGTCAACGACATCCGCCTGGCCCTGGGCACCATGCTCGATGTGGGGCCCGACGGCCCGCACCGGTTGCCGGCCGGTCACCCGATGGCCGGGCACCTCGACGTCTACCAGTGGCTCACGGTGCTGCAGGAGTATCTCGTCCTGGCCCTGATGGACAAACCGTTGCGATGACGGGATCGATCACCGATGTCGCGGGCATCCTCGTGGGCCATCACCATCGGGTCGACGACGACGCCGCGCTCGGCTCGGGCTGGGCCACCGGTACCACCGTGGTGCTCGCCCCACCGGGGACGGTCGGGGCGGCCGACGTGCGGGGCGGGGCGCCCGGAACCCGCGAGACCGACCTGCTCGATCCGGCCAACAGCGTGCGGCACGTCGACGCGGTGGTCCTCACCGGCGGCAGTGCATTCGGGCTGGCGGCCGCCGACGGCGTGATGGGTTGGCTCGAAGAACACGACCGCGGGGTGGCGATGGACGGCGGTCGTGTTCCGATCGTGCCCGCTGCGGTGATCTTCGATCTGCCCGTCGGCGCCTGGGGGTGCCGGCCCACCGCGGAGTTCGGGCTCGCCGCGCTGCGATCGGCGTCGGCGACCGTTGCGATGGGCAGTGTCGGCGCCGGCGCGGGTGCGCGGGCGGGGGCGCTCAAGGGTGGCGTCGGCACGGCATCGGTGCGACTGGACGACGGAGCCGCCGCGGGCGTGACGGTCGGTGCGCTGGTCGTGGTCAACGCGGCGGGCAACGTCGTCGACCCCGAGACCGGACTGCCCTGGGCGGCCCGGTCGAGCGCCGACTTCGGCCTCACCGCACCGCCGGCCGAGCAGATCGCGGCGCTGGCCGAACTCGAGCGGGATCGCAAGGCCGCCAAGGGCCCCGGGTCGGGTGCGCTCAACACCACCATCGCGGTGGTGGCCACCGATGCGGTCCTCGGACCGGCCGCGTGCCGGCGCGTCGCGGTGGCCGCGCACGACGGCCTGGCCCGTGCGATCCAGCCGTGCCACACCCCGGTCGACGGCGACACGGTGTTCGCGTTGGCCACCGGGACGGTGGCGGTGTCCCCGGACGCCGACACCCCGGCGCAGATGGTGCCGGAGACCAAGGCGATCAGCGAGATCGGCGCGGCGGCGGCCGATGTACTGGCGCGCGCGGTGCTCGCCGGGGTGCTCGCCGCGGGGCCGGTCGCCGGGATCGCGACGTACCGAACCACCCTGCCCGGAACGTTCGCATAACCTGATCGCATGAACTCCGCGCCCGGTCTGCCTGCGCCGCAACGCGAGAAGCGGCCCGCGTGGAAGACCGGCGCGACGACCATCGTCACGTTCGTCGCGTTGCTCTACGTCGTGGAACTCCTCGATGTCCTCTCTAACCATCGCCTCGAGACCCACGGCATCCGCCCGCTCGAGGCCGACGGCCTGTGGGGGATCCTGTTCGCCCCGGTGCTGCACGCCAACTGGGGCCACCTGATCGCCAACACCGTGCCGGCGCTGGTGCTCGGATTCCTGGTGACGCTGGCCGGCATGTCCCGGTTCGTCTGGGCCACCGCGATCATCTGGATCCTCGGCGGGTTCGGCACCTGGCTGATCGGCAATATCGGGCAGTGCAACCTGGGGACCTCGAACCACATCGGTGCCTCGGGGCTGATCTTCGGCTGGTTCACCTTCCTGCTGGTGTTCGGCTGGCTGACCCGGCACATCTGGCAGATCGTGGCCAGCCTCGCGGTGTTCGTCATCTACGGGGGCATTCTGTGGGGCCTGGTGCCCGTGCTGCACCAGTGCGGCGGGGTGTCCTGGCAGGGTCACCTGAGCGGCGCGGTGGCCGGAGTCGTTGCCGCGTACTGGTTGTCGTCCCCCGAGCGGGAGGCCCGGCAGAAGCGCAGGCTGTCCGGGCCGCCGCCGCTCACACCGACATGACGGCGCCGAACTCCGGTGCCCCGGTCGGCGTCTTCGACTCCGGGGTGGGCGGGCTGACCGTGGCCCGCGCGATCATCGACCAGCTGCCCGCCGAGAACATGATCTACGTCGGCGACACCGCCAACGGGCCCTACGGTCCGCTGCCGCTGGCCGAGATCCGCACGCATGCGCTGGCCATCATGGACGACCTGGTGGCCCGTGGCGTCAAGGCTCTGGTGATCGCCTGCAACACCGCCTCGTCGGCGTGCCTGCGCGACGCCCGCGAACGCTACGACGTGCCCGTCGTCGAGGTGATCCTGCCGGCCGTCCGGCGTGCCGTGGCCACCACCCGCACCGGCCGCATCGGCGTGATCGGAACCCAGGCGACCATCACCTCCCGGGCGTATCAGGACGCCTTCGCGGCGGCGGTCGGCACCGAGATCACCGCGGTGGCCTGCCCACGTTTCGTCGACTTCGTCGAACGCGGTGTCACCAGCGGCCGGCAGGTGCTCGGCCTGGCCGAGGGCTACCTCGAGCCGCTGCAGCGCGCCGGTGTCGACACGCTGGTGCTCGGATGCACGCACTATCCGCTGCTGTCGGGCCTGATCCAGTTGGCCATGGGCGAACAGGTGACCCTGGTGTCCTCGGCCGAGGAGACGGCCAAGGATCTGCTGCGCGTGCTCACCGAGCGCGATCTGCTGCGCGGTGGTCCCGACGGACCGGTCAGCGATCCGGCGCCGCAACGGCGGTTCGAGGCTACCGGCGATCCGGAGGCGTTCCTGGCCCTGGCGGCCCGCTTCCTCGGGCCCGCGATCACCGGGGTTTCGCCGCTGCAGCGCCGTATCGGCACCCCGGGGTGAATCGTTTTCGGCAAACCTCCGGAGTTTTTTTCAATGTGGTAATGGGCATGGCACAGTAGTGACTGTGCGCATCACGGTTCTCGGCTGTTCGGGCAGCGTTGTCGGCCCCGACTCACCCGCGTCCGGGTACCTGCTGAACGCACCCGACAGCCCACCCCTCGTGATCGACTTCGGCGGTGGGGTTCTCGGGGCCCTGCAGCGCCACGCCGACCCCGGTGAGGTCGACGTCCTGCTGTCGCATCTGCACGCCGACCACTGTCTGGATCTGCCCGGCCTGTTCGTCTGGCGGCGCTACCACCCGGTCCCGCCGATCGGCAGGAAGCGGATGTACGGCCCGAGCGACACCTGGGCGCGGCTGGGGGCGGCGTCGTCACCCGAGGGTGGCGAGTTCGACGACTTCACCGACATCTTCGACGTCATCCCGTGGCGGGACGGTGAGAGCGTGCGGATGGGCGCGCTGGATGTGTTGCCCGTCGCGGTCAGTCACCCGACGGAGTCCTACGGGTTGCGGTTCACCGATCCGTCCGGTGCGGTGTTCGTGTTCAGCGGTGACACCGGGGTATGCGATGCGGCAGTGGAGCTGGCCCGCGACGCCGATGTGTTCCTCTGCGAGGCGTCGTGGACCCACGACCCCGAGAACCGGCCGCCCGCCGTGCACCTGTCGGGAACCGAGGCGGGACAGATCGCCGCCCGGGCGAACGTCTCCGAACTGCTGCTCACTCACATCCCGCCGTGGACCTCCCGCGAGGATGTCATCAGCGAGGCCAAGGCCGCGTTCGACGGACCGGTGCGCGCCGTGGTCTGCGGTGAGACCTTCGAGGTGTCCCGCACCCGTTTGGGTGACGATCGTGCCTGAACGCGAAGACGGCCGCACCGACGACGAACTGCGGCCCGTGACGATCACCCGGGGTTTCACCTCCCATCCCGCCGGCTCGGTTCTCGTCGAGTTCGGCCAGACCCGAGTCATGTGCACCGCCTCGGTCACCGAGGGCGTCCCGCGCTGGCGCAAGGGGTCGGGCCTGGGCTGGTTGACCGCCGAGTATGCGATGCTGCCCGCGGCGACGCACAGCCGCTCGGACCGGGAGTCGGTCAAGGGCCGCCTCGGCGGACGCACCCAGGAGATCAGTCGGCTGATCGGCCGGTCCCTGCGGGCCTGCATCGATCTGCGGGCACTCGGGGAGAACACCATCGCCATCGACTGCGACGTGCTGCAGGCCGACGGCGGCACCCGCACCGCCGCGATCACCGGTGCCTACGTCGCGCTCTCCGATGCGGTCACGTATCTGGGCGCCGCCGGGAAGCTGACCGACCCGCGGCCGTTGTCGTGCGCGATCGCCGCGGTCAGCGTCGGCGTGGTCGACGGCCGGGTCCGCGTCGATTTGCCCTACGAGGAGGATTCGCGCGCCGAGGTCGACATGAACGTCGTGGCCACCGACACCGGAACGCTGGTCGAGGTACAGGGCACCGGCGAGGGCGCCACCTTCCCGCGCTCGACGTTGGACAAGCTGCTCGACGCCGCGCTGGGCGCCTGCGACACGTTGTTCGCACTCCAGCGCGAGGCGCTCGACGCGCCGTACCCGGGTGTGCTGCCCGACGGTCCGGCGCAGAAGAAAGCCTTCGGCAGCTGACAGCCCGCCGGCGACGATGCGGAGCGTCAGCGAGGAGGAGGAGCGGCGGAATATGACGCGCCGGCGACGATGCGGAGCGTCAGCGAGGAGGAGGAGCGGCGGAATATGACACGGCTGCTCGTCGCGAGCCGCAACGCCAAGAAGCTCGCGGAACTGCGGCGGGTGCTCGACGCCGCCGGGGTGTCCGGGCTCGAGTTGGTGTCGCTGGCCGATGTGCCGGAGTATCCGGAGGCGCCCGAGACGGGGGCGACGTTCGAGGAGAACGCCCTGGCCAAGGCGCGGGACGGTTTCGCCGCGACGGGGTTGCCGTGTGTCGCCGATGATTCCGGCCTGTCCGTCGACGCCCTCAACGGGATGCCGGGGGTGCTGTCGGCGCGGTGGGCCGGCGTGCGCGGTGCACGCCGCGACAAGGATGAGGCGAATTTCCGGCTCCTGCTGGCGCAGCTGGCCGACGTACCCGCCGACCGGCGCGGTGCGGCGTTCGTGTCCGCGTGCGCACTGGTGTCGGCGGCCGGCGAGACCGTGGTCCGTGGTGAGTGGCCGGGAATCATCGCGCCGGGGCCGCGCGGTTCGGGCGGGTTCGGCTACGACCCGGTGTTCGTCCCGGTGGGTTCGGACCGTTCGGCGGCCGAGTTGAGCCCGGCCGAGAAGGACGCGGCCTCGCACCGGGGGCGCGCACTGGCCGCGTTGGTTCCCGCCCTGGGCGCGCTGAACCGAGTTTGCTAACCGAGTGTGGTTCCTCGCCCGGCCGTGAGTACGCTGTGTGACGTCTGACACACAGGAGGCCGCACATGGGTGCATCTCGGGGGTATGCGGGTCATGTGGGCCGCGTCGGTGCGCTGGCGGTGGCACTCGGCATCGGGTCGGCGATGTTCGTCGGCGCCGGAACCGCGCTGGCCGAGGAGTCCGGCACAACATCTGCGGGTTCGGGTTCCGGCGCAACCGCCGGGGCCGGGAACTCCGCAACGTCGGGAACCAGCGGTAGCGACCAATCGTCCGCGTCATCCGCACCGGCGGCCGAGCCGTCCTCCGCGGAGTCCTCCGAGCCGTCGAAGGACAAGACCGATCCGGCTGACGAGGCCGGCGCCGGGTCCGAGACCGCCGACGATGCCACGTCGGCGCCCAGCTCCGACGCCACCGACCCCGAGCCGACGCAGGAACCCGAAACCACCGACGACGCCGGTGTGACGGCGCGTCACTCGGGTGCGACGCCCGCGCCGACGGCAGAGCAGACCGCTGTCGCGCGGCAGGACACCGGCTGGGACGCCGACGACGAGGTGGCGGTCCATGAGGACGCCGCGCCGAGCGACGATGCACGGGAACCGGATCCGGATCCCGCACCGGTCGCCGTCGTCGTCGACGAGGCCCCGGCCAGTGTTCAGCGCACGAATCTCGTTGTGGAGAGCGATGATTCGATGCAGCAGGCGGCGCAGCAGGTCACGGTGGCACGTGCGGAACTGATCACTGTCGATGACTCGACGTCCACGGGGCAGCCCGCGGTCCCGTACCAGCAGGGCACGCTCGAGGGTCTGCTCGCGTTGATCGCCCGCGAGATCGAGTACACGTTCTTCAACAAGCGGCCCACGGTGACCTACGATTCGTCGCTCACCGTGCAGACCGACGCCGGCCAGGTGACCGGTGCGGTCAAGGGGACCGACGCCGACGGTGACGCGTTGACCTACAGCGTGGTGAGCGGACCGACCAAGGGGGTCGTGACCGTTGCGGCCGACGGTAGCTTCACCTACACCCCGTACGCCGAGCTGGCTGCCACCGGCGGCACCGACAGCTTCCTGGTCAAGGTCAGCGACTACCCGGGCAATCCGTTCCACATCCACGGCCTGGCGCTGTTCTTCGGCGACGCGTACCAGAGGGTCACCGTCGACCTCGCCGCCACCACCGCCACCAGCCCGCTGGGCACCCAGGACCAGATCGACGCCGAGAAGCTGGCCACCGAGATCGCGAACACCCCGATCATGGCGTTGGCGAAATGGTTGTTGAAGATGTCCTGGCAGGCGTCGGCCGAGAAGCTGTTCGGCACCATCGACGCCAAGAACATGGCCCTGCTGGACAAGGCCGTCAACGAGTACGCGCTGCAGGCCGCGCTGGAACTGCAGCTGCTCAACCCGAACGATTCGCACGTGATCCAGCAGGTGATGCCGCCGCACACCTGGTTCAACGAGGCGTTCGGCGGGGCCCGGATCCTCTACGACAACCCCGACACGATCTACCGGATGATCCCGGTCAACGCGTCGTCGTCCTACGTCATCACCGGCCGGTTCACCGGGCCGGAACCCGCTGACACGACGTTCAGCGTGCTGACCGGGTTGACCGGCACGACCACCGGGGTGCTGACCGCGCACGATCTGGTTCGCAACGCCGACGGCTCGTTCACCATCACGGTCGACTCCACGCCCGCCGATGGACGTCCCAACCATCTGCAGCTACCGTCGGATGCGACGTTGATCGCGGCACGTAATACGTTGTCGGACTGGAACACCCAGGTCCCGATGAGCCTGTCGATCGAGCGGGTGGGCGGCCCGCCGAACAATCTGTTCAGCCAGCTCGGGTTCTACGACTTCCCGGTGATCGGGCCGCTGTTCTCCAGCACGCCGATCCTGTCCCAGCTGCTGTCGCTGGTGCCGCCGCTGAACCCGATGCCGTTGTGGCTGCAGGCAACCGAGACGGCGATCGTGTCGATGCTCGGCCTGTTCATGGAGCCGCAGTACATGGCCGTCGCGGCCACCGACGCCGTCACCGGGGAGCCACGACCGGCCAACGTCCTGTCAGCGCCCGCGCACAACGCCTCGTTCCTGGCCAACCAGCTGCAGAGCGCCGGTCACTTCCAGCTGGCCGACGACGAGGCGCTGGTGATCACGATCGATCCCGGATCCGCCCGGTACTTCAATGTTCCCGTCACCAACGTGTGGACGGTCACCGACAACTACTGGGACCAGCAGACCAGCTTGAACAACGTGCAGGCGGTCCATGAGGCCGGGCAGCCGTACACCCTGGTGCTGTCACCGACCGAGCCGTGCACCGACGCCGGCTGCGTGGCGAACTGGGTGTCCACCGGTGGTCTGAACCAGGGCACGCTGTCGATCAGGTTCCAGGACATCGATCTGGAGAACTACGTCGCACCAACGGTTTCCGCGCATTGGATCAAGCTCGCCGATCTGGACACCGAGCTGCCGCCCGGCACCAAGTTCCTGACACCGGAGGAGCGCGCGGAAGCGCTCGCGACGCGCAAGGCCGGCTACGACAAGCGCTACGCGCCCTTCGTGCAGATCTGAGGTCCCGGCGGGCGGTGCGTCAGCCGCCGCAGCAGCAGCGCCAGCGGAACCGTCACCGCCAACGTCGCCAGGTACAGGCCCACCGTCGACCCGGTGAACAGCGGCCAGCGCAGCACCGCGCCCATCAGCACCGCCAGGATCACCACGTGCAACAGGAAGATCTCGTAGGAGATCTCGCCCAGCCAGACCAGCGGCCGGCTGCCCAGCACGCGGGCGTAGGCCCCCGGGTTACCGAGGACCAGTGGCGCCAGCGCGAGGGTGGCGATGACGCCGTACAGCACCGCCTTGGCCAGCGGCTGCCACCAGGTGTCCGGACCGGTGATGTGCCCGGCGATCTCCGTCGATGCAAGGAGGTACAGGCCGACGGCCAGTGGCAGTGCGACGATCGCGCGGCACCGCACCCCGAGACGCTGCAGCACCGCCAGCGCCATGCCGCCGGCGAACCACGACAGGTGCGCGGGCAACCACATGCCCGCCGCCGACGGCAACAGGTCGGTGGAGTGCACCACGATGAGCCACAGCGGGCTGATCATCGCGAGGCCGAACAACCCCGCCAGCAGGACTTCGGGCTGCCAGCGCCCGCGGCACAGCACCGTCAGCAGGAGATGGGCCAGCAGGGGGAGGGCCGCGTAGAACGACACCTCGACGGCCAGGCTCCACATCTGTGACAGCCCCGGATGCAGGTAGGTCAGCACGAAGTTGTCGGTGTAGATCTGCGTCAGCGTCAGGTAACGGAGCAGGCCCGCCCAGCTCTGCCCGGGGCTGTCGCCGACGGTGAACACGGTGTAGATCGCGAACGTCGCCAGGACCGTGACCAGGTAGCCCGGCAGCACCCGGCGGGCCCGGTGGCGGGCATAGCGGGCCAGTCGTGGCGACGAGGTGCCCGACTCGGCGGCGCTCACCCAGGGCCGGAACAACAGGTACCCGGACAGCGCGAAGAAGATGGGGACGCCGATTTCCAGCCGGGCGCCGATCTGGCCGAGGTAGCCATGGCCCAGGAATCCGGTCGCGAATGCGGCGTGGGTTCCCACGACGAGCAGGGCGGCGACGGCGCGCAGTCCGGTCAGTGCCGCCACCCGATGTTCCGGGGTCGGGGCGGAGTTCCGGCGATCGGGCGCCCGAGGGCTGCGCTGGATCACCGGGGTTGACACGCGTCAATAGTAAGGAACCTTGCTGAGGGCGCCCTGAGCGAAATATGCCTAGCCGAACTAAATGGGTAGTCTGACCCGATGGGTCGACGTCGCACCGATGCTCGCGACCCGTCGTCCCACCACCCCGGAATCCTCGTCGCGGTGATGGCCGCCGCCGGAATCAGCGTGTCCCTGATGCAGACGCTGATCATCCCGGTGCTGCCCGAACTGCCGGTGCTGCTGGGTACCGCACCGTCCAACGCGTCGTGGGCGATCACCGCGACGCTGCTGACCGCGGCCGTGGCCACCCCCGTGTTCGGCCGCCTCGGCGACATGTACGGCGCCAAGCCGATCCTGATATGTTGCGCGGTGTTCCTGACGGCCGGCTCTCTGCTGGCGGCAACCACCACTTCCCTGCTGCCGTTGATCATCGGCCGTGGACTGCAGGGTTTCGGCATGCCGATCATCCCGCTCGGCATCAGCGTGCTGCGCACCTGCGTCCCGGCCGAAAAGGTCGGTGCGGCAATGGGATTGATGAGCGCGTCGCTGGGCGTCGGCGGCGCGCTGGGGCTGCCGCTGGCGGCGGCCATCGCCCAGCATTTCGAGTGGCATGCCCTGTTCTGGTTCGGCACGGCGATCGGCGCGTCGTGTCTGGTTCTGTTCGTCGTCATGGTGCCGCGACTGCCGCCCCGCAGTGCCGACCGCTTCGACCCGCTGGGCACAGTGCTGCTGGCCGTCGGGTTGGTCACGCTGCTGCTGGGAATCTCCAAGGGCGGCGGCTGGGGATGGGCCTCGGCGGTGACGCTGGGACTCTTCGTGTCGTCGCTGATCGTGTTCGCCGTGTTCGGGTGGTGGCAGCTGCGGGTGGACTCACCCATCGTCGATCTGCGGACCACGGCCCGACGGCCCGTGCTGACCACCAACATCGCCTCGGTCGGGGTGGGTTTCTCGTTGTTCGCACTGGCGCTGATCGCCCCGCAGGTGCTCGAACTACCGGTGCAGACGGGGTTCGGCCTCGGGCAGTCGATGCTGGCCACCGGTCTATGGCTGGCTCCCGGCGGCCTGGCGATGATGCTGACCTCATCGGTGGCCGCTCGGGTCGCCGCCCGGCGCGGCCCGCGCTTCACCCTGGTGGCCGGCTGCCTGGTGATCGCGGGGTCCTATCTGGCCGGGCCGATGCTGCTGGGCAGCGCGGTGACGGTGATGCTGCTCAACATCGTGGTCAGCATCGGGGTGGGCTTCGCGTTCTCGTCGCTGCCGGCTCTGATCAACGCGGCGGTGCCGATGTCGGAGACCGCGGCCGCCAACGGCATCAACGCGCTGGCACGGTCGCTGGGCACCTCGACCAGCAGCGCCGTGATCGGGGCGGTGCTGGCCGGGATGACCGTGACGGTGCACGGCCATGAGGTTCCGAGCCTGCACGCGTTCCAGGCGGCGCTGCTGATCGCCGCGTGCGCGGCGTTGGCCGCCGCGGCGGTGGCGCTGCTGATCCCGCGACCAGGTGGCCCCGAGCGGACCGGTCAGAGACCGAAGCGGGCCTTTATCTCCGTCGTCCGGTAGTGCTCGACGATGATGCCCAGCAACGGGATGGTGCCGGCGAGCAGCGTGCCGATGGTCTTGGCGATGGGCCAGCGCACCTTGATCGCCAGGTTGAACGTGGCCAGCAGGTACGCGAAATACACCCAGCCGTGCACGATGCCGATCCACGTCGGCGGATTGTCCACCTTCAGCACGTAGCGGACGTAGATCTCGTAGCACAGCGCGATCAGCCAGATGCCCGTCGCCCAGGCCAGAGCGCGGTAGGCGGCGAGCGGCTTGCGGATCTCGTCGGCGGTCACGGCGCCGGTGGGTCGGTCGGGTGTCTGGGTCATGCGGTGGTCCTGTCGGGTCGATCCTGGTTGTTCTGTTCGTCACTGCGGGCGAGTTCGGCGAGGTAGGCGTTGTACTCGGCCAGGGCGGGGTCGTCGTCATGCGGCTTCGGGGCCTGCGGGCGCTGGGGGAGCAGGTCCTCGGGAATCTCGGTGACCTCGGTGGCGCTGCGGGGCTCGGGCGGGGCCTGCTCGTAGCGGACGTACTTGCGGTAGGCGTAGACGCAGAAGCCGGCGAAGAACGGCCACTGCAGGGCATAGCCCAGGTTCTGGAAGGTGCCGGTGGCCGACTCCCAGCGGGACCATTGCCACCAACCCAGGGCCAGGCAGCCGCAGGCGGCACCGATGACCAGGATGATCATCGGCCACGTGCGGCGGCGGGTGGACATGCTCCGACGGTACCGGTCAGCGGTGGTTCAGCTGGAATCGAGGTTCGGGCCAGGTCAGCCAACGTCTGCGAGCGGGCGGATGCTGTCGAGCGCCGCTGCCTTCGTAGCGCGGATCATGTCGGCGTCGTAGCGAGCCTGCAGGTTGATCCAGAACATGTCTGACAGGCCCAGCGCGCGCGACAGGCGCAGGCCGGTGTCGGCGGTGATGGCCCGCCGCCCGTGGATGATGTCGCTGAGCCGGGTCTGCGAGACGTCGATCGCCTTGGCCAGTCGGTACGGGGTGATGCCCATCGGGATCAGGAACTCCTCGGCAAGGATTTCGCCGGGGTGCGTCGGTGCGAAGTCGGCCATGACGTTCTCCTCCTCAGTGGTAGTCGGTCAGCTCTACGTCGTCGGCACCGCCGTTGCTCCAGACGAAACAGATGCGGAACTGATCGTTGACGCGGATGCTGTGCTCGCCATCGCGGGGCGGTTGCAGTTTCTCCAGCCGGTTGCCCGGTGGAATGCGTAGGTCGTTGATGCTTTCCGCGGCATCGATGATCTGCATCTTGCGGCGCGCCGCCTTGGCCAGTGCGACGCTGACCCCCTTCGTACGTCGCAGCTCCCACACCTGCTGGGTGGCGCTGTCCCGAAACGAGCGGATCACTGTCCAATGCTAACGACTCGTGTTACTAACATCAATCGTGAGTATTGTCGCCGATGGTTCGGCGGCCGAACTTCATGATCTCCACCGGAATGCATGCTGGGCTCCTCGGTCGAGTGGTGAAGATGACGATGTAGTCTCAGGTCTATTGCGGGCGTGGCGAAACCAGGCAGACGCGCGGTCTTTAGGTGTCCGTGTTCGAAAGAGCGTGGGGGTTCGAATCCCCCCGCCCGCACTCAATTTTCTTGTCTGACCGCACACTACGACGGAGCACCGACAAGTTCGGGTTCGCGTTAGGGCAGACTGCCGGTGGCCTTCACGTACTGCTGGAACAGTTCGGCCGGAATCGAATTGGTGGTAGTGATCTGGTTGAGCACGGCCACCGTCGACCGTGCCGTGCGTTCCAGCGTGACCGGGTCCCACGAGTACAGGCCGAACTTCTCGCCGTAGCCCAGGATCCACTCCAGGTTGTCCAGCAGCGACCACGAGATATAGCCGCGGATGTCGACGCCGTCGTTGATCGCCTTGTTCACCACCGCCAGATGACGGACCAGGTAGGACGACCGCTGGGTGTCGGTGGCGTCGGCGAGCCCATTCTCGGTGATCCACAACGGAATTCCGTAGGACGCGGCGATGTCGATCATGTCGCGCATCCCGCTGGGCTTGATCACGGTCGGGGCGTCGCTGCACTCCTCGGCCGGGCACCCACCGACGAGCACGTTGATCAGATTGGCGAACTGCGGGTAGCCGGTCAGCAGTGGCATCGACGCGAACGGCGAACCGCCCCAGCCGATGACGCTGCCCTGGCCGTAGTAGTTGACGCCAAAGAAGTCGGCCTTGTTCGCCAGCTCCGGATGGATCTCGTCGGCGGCGATGACGCCGTCGAAGTTCGCGTCGACCTCACCCCTGATCACCGCGTTGGGGAACCAGGTGTTGAAGAAGTCGCTGAACTGCACTGCCGCCTGTTGGTCGATCGCGCTGGTGGCATTTTCCGGCCGCCAGTCGAACATGCTCAGTGCCGCACCGACATTCGCGTCTTCGTCGAGCTGGTGGATGATGTCGTAGGAGCCGGAGTAGGCCGCTGCCTGGTTGAGCAGACCCTTGGCCATCAGGTCCGGCCGGAAGACGCCGGACGGGAAGCCGGTGCCGAACGGAATGCCGTAGTAGGCCGGCATCATCGAGTTCATCGGCTCGTTGAGCACGATCCAGTCGGTCACCTGGTCGCCGTACTTCCAGGCCAGATACGCGGTGTACTTCTCGAACTCGGCGACCGTCGAGTCCGAGACCCAGCCGCCCTGTTCCTCGGGGGTGCCGCCGAAGATTTCCTCGAGCCGCGCCCTGCTGGGGTCGTGCACCCACAGCGGCAGGGTGAAATGGTTGATGGTCACCATCGGCTCCAGGCCGAGGGCGTGCAGCGTCGCGAGCACGTTGGCGTAGTGCGCCACCGCGTCCTGGTCGGCCAGCGCGTCGAGCTGTTGCAGGACAGCGTCGGTGAAGCCGCCCGAGATATCCACCGCTGCAGTCGAATTGGGGAAGATGCGGCTCCATTCGATACCCATCCGGAAGGTGTCGGCGCCGACCTCGTCGGCGGCCAGCTGCGCGTCGCTCGCGTACGTCAGGTAGGTGCCGGGCCCGTTCTCGGGAAGTGCGTCGCTGTGCCAGCCCAGCAACAGCTTGTTGACCGGGTCATGCAGCCACTGCCACCAGTCGGAGTTCACGTCCAGGGGAGCGCCGCCGCCCATCTCGGACTGGAAGCCGGAAGTGGCCACCCCCCAATGGAATCCGTCGGGGAAGACCAGGTCGGTCAGATCGCCGGTGCCGGTGAAGTTGATCGTCACGGTGACCGTCGGCGACGTTCGGGGCAGGAAGTCCGATAACAGGGAGCCGAGGAATGGGATGCCGCGGATGAAGTTGACCGGGATCTCCCACAGGCTGTCCAGGCCGTGCAGCCGGGAGCCGTCGCTGACCTCGACGGTGAAGCTGTCCGAGCCGCCGAGGGTGGAGAAGTCGACGACGGGGGTGTAGGTGAACGTTCCGGTGGCCTGGTCGATGCTGACCCGGCCCAGCGCCGGCCCGCGACCCAGGATCGTGTAGGTCAGCGCGTCGCCGTCGGCGTCGGTCGCTCCGAACGTCCCGACCGCTTGGTCGTCGGTCTGGCTGGTGATGACCGGCGCGGCGACGGGGTGGCTGTTGAAGAAGAAGCTGTCGAACTCCCGCCGGGCGAATGCCAGCATCGCCCAGAGGCCGGTCGCGGCGCCGGGCACGTCATCGCCGCCATCCGGTTGGGCCAGGGGGCTGGTCAGGCTGGTTGCCGTCGCAACGGTCTCGACGACCCGATCGGGGGCGGTCGGTGCGACGGGGTCGGCCGCCGGCTCGGCGAACCGGACCGCGACAGTAGCGGCGGGCGCGGCGCGGTCCGCGGCCGTCTCGGCGGGGACGGACTCGTCGTCGTCGGCGGGCTCCGGTGCGTCGATGTCCGGAACGGCTCGTGGTGCCGCGTCGTCCGTCTCGATGACCTTCAGCGTCTTCGCGGGCGCGGCGGCCCGCGAGTTGGTCCGCTCCGGGTCCTGCGAGTCCGGGGCCTCGTTGTCGTCCTCGGTGTCGGCCGTCGGCGCGATGGGTTCCGCCGTGTCCTCGGCTGCGGTCGGTTCAGGTTCTACAGTCCGACTGGGTTCCGCGGTCCCGGTGACGGCCTGGGTGGGCTCGGTGGACGGGTCCTCGTCGGCGCCGGCCTGCGACGACGGGTCGGCCGACTTCGAGGTGTTGTCGGTGGTGTCCGTCGCATCGGCCCAGCCCGTTGGCGCCCAGCCCGTCAGCACTGTCGCCCCGAGGCCCAGCGCCACGGCGAACCGGCCGATTTGCGTCGCTGCAAGCACAGTTGCCCCCATCTCCGACCCTCCGGATGCTACTGAGCCGACGCGCGCCGCGAGGTTGTTTGCCCCGGGTGCGGGTGCATCCCCGTACATCTGTTCAGTGCTGGTTGTGTCAAAGTGCGAGTGAACCTCGCCGGGACCGCTGAGCAGATCGGCATGGGGCGTCAGGACGGGAAGTTGACGTCCTTGGTGACGGGAGCCCATTCCTCGATCGATGCCGAGAACGTGGCGAGTCGATCGCGCACCGCTTTGAGCACGTCGCGGCCCAGCAGCAGGCGCAGCGGTGGGTCGTCGGCCCGCGCCACCATCAGGACGGCCTCGGCGACCTTGCGCGGATCACCGGGCAGATGGTCGGCGAACTGCTTGATCAGATCCTTGCGGGTCGCCACATCGGCGTAATCGGCGATCGGGGTGCTCGACTCCTTCATCGACCGGGAGGCCCAGTCGGTACGGAACGCGCCCGGTTCGATGAGGGTGACCTTGATGCCCAGTGGGCCGACCTCCGTTGCCAGCGCCTCGGTGACGGCCTCGAGCGCGAACTTGGTCGACGAGTAGTACGCGTTGGGCGGGTTGGCCACCAGGCCGGTCATCGACGAGATGTTGACGATGTGGCCGCTGCCCTGCGCGCGCATGCCGGGCAGGACGGCCTTCATCATGTCGACCGAGCCGAAGTAGTTGACGTCGAACAGCTTTCGCACCTCGGCGTCCTCGCCCTCCTCGACCGCGGACAGGTATCCGTGGCCGGCGTTGTTCACCAGGACGTCGAGACCACCCCAGGCGTCGGTGGCGGCGGCGACGGCGGCGGCGATCTGCCCGGCATCGGTGACGTCGAGGGCGACCGGAAGTGCGCGGTCGCCGAACTCGTCGGCCAGGTCGGCCACGGCGTCGCGGCTGCGTGCGGTCACGACCACCTGGTGGCCGTCCTGCAGTGCGGCCCGGGCGATTTCGCGGCCGAAGCCGGTCGAGCAGCCGGTGATGAGCCAGCGCGACATCTACAGCGTCCCTTCCGGCAGTCGGCGCAGATACGCGTGTCGCCGCCTCGCCAGTTCGGTTTCCCGCTCGGCGGCGCTCACGGGCCGCAGTCCCGCCACCTCGACATCGAGCCGATCCAGCTTCACCACCCGGCCGCGGGCGCCGAGGCTGGGCTGCGGGCCGGCCTCGCCGAATTCGGCCATCCGCAGGGTCAGGATCCCCTCCCGTAGGCCGTCGGAGTCGATCCAGTTGGCCACGCCCGGATCGACGGGGGAGATGACGTAGGTATACCCGCCGTCCGCGTTGGGAACGGACTGCGCCTTGTTGAGACTGCCGGTGCGGTCGACGATGTCCAGGGTGGTGCCCCAGATGTTGCTCAACGGCACCGTGAAGTACTCGGCGCCACCGTCGTCGACGTCGACGACGAAGGCCTCGTCGGGCGCCAGGTCGAACCGGCCCATCACGTACACCTGATTGCGCATCGCCCCCACCCGGTCGGCCGACCAGGCCAGGTTGAACTGGTTGGCCGGCATCTTCGCGACACCGTGACTGAGCTTGCCGGTGAAGTCGGCGAAGTACGCCATCATCGCCGCCGTGGCGTCGGCCTGTTCGTCGCGGGTACGCGCGGCGCTCGCCGGGGGTGCGCCGAGACGTTCCACCGCAATGTGATTCGGGTCGTCACGTCCCCAATCGAGCAGGACGTCGCGGATGTAGAACTCGTGTGCCTCCGGTGTGCTCTGCACGTGGTTGGGCCGTCCCCCGGCCGGATCGGAGTCGACGGTGATGGTGTAGCTGCCGTCGGGTTCGACCTCCATGGTGCGGCCGTTGAGCACCGCGACCGTGCCCATGTTGGCGTCCCACAGGGTGAAGTAGTTCTCCGTCATCCGGTTGGCACCGACCCGGCCGTGGATGACGTAGCGTTCGTCGCCGGAGATCGGGATCACCCGGTAGACACTGTCGGGATTGTCTATCCCCCAACGTGATCCGGGAATCTCCTGCTCGCCGACGGGATGGCCCAGCCGGGTGATGCAGCTGACCTTGGGCCGCAGCTTGTCCTGGTTCGAGGACCATACGGCTGCGGAGAACATCACCTCCGTGAAGGCGTCGTCGAATCTCTCCCGCATGGTGTCCGAGGGTTTGGCCCGGCTCAACCACTTCTCGGCGACGTCGCGGTAGGCGGCTCGCACGGTGGGGTGCTCGGTCAGCTCGAGGGCGGCGAGTTCCTGTTCGTGCTGGGCGGCCGTCGCCACCGGATCAGTGTCAGCAGCCGTCATGGCTGACTCCTTGTCGAATTCGCTCGTGCGGCAACATCAGCCGAATTTCAGGTGCTTGCTCAGGTCGCCGGTCTGGTCGATGAACATGGTCCGAGAGTCGAACCACCACCGGCCGTCGACCAGGTGGAAGGTGTCGTGATAGTGACCGGTGACGATGATCTGCAGCGGCAATTCGGGGGTGGCCTGCGTGACGCAGTAGTACGACCTGGCGCGTGCGGTGCCGGAGTCGTCGTCGATGTGCAGCGCCACATTGGTGGTGTTGTGGTGGGTCTTCGGTGTGCCGTCCTCGTAGAGCCGGGTGGCCATCTCGTACATCTCCCGCACGCGCGCGGGGCCGGCGAACACCGTCTCCGGGGGACCGTTCTCGACACCACAGATCCGGCCGTGGGTGAACAGCGCGGCGACCCCATCCAGGTCCCCGGCATCCAACAACTCGGCATAGGTGTAGATGAGGTTGGTGATCTCCAGCGCGCTGTCCGTCATCGGCAGCCATGTTGGCAGACCCGACCCGGCTGCGGCGGCGTTCGGCGCAACCTGGCAGGGTGGTCGACGTGGCAGCGTGGTCGCCGGAGCGTCTCGGCAATCTCAGTGGCAAGCGCATCATCGTCACCGGCGCCACCAACGGCGTCGGGCTGGGCACGACGCAGGCCCTGGTGGATGCCGGAGCCCATGTCGTTCTGGCGGTCCGCAACACCGAGCTGGGTGCGCAGCGCGCGCGTGAGGTTGGCGGGTCCACCGAGGTCATCCACCTCGACCTGGCCGATCAGTCCTCGGTGCGGGCGTTCCCGGACCTGCTCGATGGTGACGTCGACATCCTGATCAACAACGCCGGCGCGCTCACCGAGCACCGCACCGAGACCGTCGACGGCTTCGAGGGCACCATCGGCACCAACCTGCTGGGACCGTTCGCGTTGACCAATCTTCTGTACGGCAGGGTGCGCTCGCAGATCATCAATGTCGGCTCCGAGGCGCACAAATCGGCCACCCTGCACATCGACGATCCGCATCTGCGCACGCACAAGTGGACGACGATGGGCGCCTACGCGCGTTCGAAACTGGCGGTCATGCTGTGGGGCCTGGACCTCGACCGCCGGCTGCGTGCGGCGGGCTCCCCGGTGGTGACGCAGCTGACGCACCCCGGTTGGGTGGCCTCCAACATCTCGAAGGTGTCGGATTCGCCGCTGATGTCGTTGGCGCACAAGGTCGTCAAGGTGGTCGCCGACCGACTTGCCAACGACATCCACGAGGGTGCGGCTCCAACGTTGTATTGCATCAGCGAACCGATCCCGCCGGGCAGTTTCGTGGGTGTGAGTGGCAGGCGCGGCCTGACCGGCGGGCCGGTGCTCGTCGGCCGCTCGGAGGTCGCCTGCGACTACGAGCTGGCCGCGCGGCTGGTCGAGTTCGCCGAACGGGAGACGGGCACGACGCTGCCGGTCTGACATGACATACGCCGAAACGTCCGTTTCGGCGACTTTTGTCGAGTGGCATGCGCCAGTTCGTCGATCTGGGCGACGGCCCGCCGGGAAGCTCCGGCCGGCCGACGCGTGGTCCGAACCCTGCGAAATGGCGGGCGGCACTCGCATTTCCGCGCCCAAACGTACGTTTCGGCGTGTGGAGCCCGGCGTCAGATCATGTCGTTGCGGGTCAGCCAGCGCATCACCGGCCAGCCGATGAAGACGGGCAGCCAGCAGGTCAGCACCCGGTAGAGCAGCACCGACGGAACCGCGATGGCCGCCGGCACGCCGAATGCCGCCAGCCCGCCGATCAGCGCGGCCTCCACGGCGCCGACGCCACCGGGGGTGGGTGCGGCCGAGGCCAGGGTTCCGCCGACCATCGTCACGACGGTCACGGTGACGAACGAGACGTCGCCGCCGAATGCCTCGACGCTGGCCCACAGGGCCAGTGCGGCACCCAGAGTGGTTGCCGCACAGCCCAATACGATGAGTCCGAGCCGCTTGGGTTCGCGGGCCACCTCGGCCAGGTCGACCAGCACCTCCTTGAGCTTGGGCCGTACCGAGGTGCCCAGCCAGCGCCGCAGCTTGGGCACGATCAGGAACACGCCGATGGCGCCCAGCAGCACACCGCCGATCAGGTACAGGATCGTGGCCGACGGTACGAAGTGGGACAGATCGGCCGACGCGCCGGCCAGCGTGGTGAACAGGATCAGCAGCAGGACGTGGACGATCACCTGCACGCTCTGCTGCAGCGCGACGGCGGTGGTGGCGCGCACCGCACCGAGACCACCTTTCTGCAGGAAGCGGGTGCTCAGGGCGAGGCCGCCGACTCCGGCGGGTGTGGTGGTCGCGGCAAAGGTGTTGGCGAACTGCATGATCGTCAGGTTGCGGAATTTCACCACCCGGTCGGCGCAGGCCCACAGCGCCGCGGCGGCGCCGACGTAGGTGAGCATCGACACCGTCAGCCCCAGCAGGGCCCACCACCAGTTCGCGGTCCGCAGCTCGGTGAAGAACACCGGCACGGTGCTGATGAACGGGTACGCGACGTAGACGAGGGCCACCAGCAGGACCAGCTGGATGAACTGGCTGCGGGTGAACCGGGTGATGGTCTCGGCCTGGATCTGGTCGGCACCGGTCTGCTTCTTGACCTCGTCGCGGGTGGCCGTCAGCACGGCACCGCCATCCGGTAGTTCGTCCCGGATTCGTTTGGGCAGAGCGGATTTCGTCAGTCGTCGGGAAGCGTTGAGGACGGTCTCGCGGCCGAACACCTCGATCGCGGCCTGCACGGCGGGTTCGGGACCGTACAGTCGCGAGGTGGTGGCCAGCAGTTGCGCGATGTCGGCCTGTAACTGGACGTCGGTGGCGCCGAATTCGGCGTTGCCGAATCCGCCGAACAGAACCTCCTTGGTTTCGGCGGAGCCGTCCACCGTGATCGACTTCGGGCGCAGGTCACCGTGCGAGATGCCGTGCTCGTGCAGGACGCCCAACGCGTGCCAGGCGGCACCGACCGGAACCCGGTCGACGCATTCGTCGAGCGGTACGCCCCGCGGCGGGGTGTGTGCGTGCATCGTCCAGCCGCGATCCAGCGATGCCACCGAGATCGTCGAACTGTTGGCCAGATCCAGATCGCCGATGGCGATCGTCATCAGGCCGCGGTGTTCGACCGCCCGGCGCACCGAGAGCTGCAGCGGCGCGGTTTCGCTGGCCCGCAATCGCAGCTTGCGCCAGAACTGCCGCATGGCCCCGTCGCTGCGCTGGTTCGGTCCGAAGAGGTCGATGATCGCCGTGGCGCCCGGATCGTCGTCGGTCGGCTCCGCGGCGGCCGACAGCACCAGCGGGCCGCGCCCGGCCGGGCGCACCACGGTCAGCGCCGACACGGGGAACCCGCGGCGGCCCAGCATCCGCACCGCGGCGTCGAGGGGGACTTCGAGAGCGGGCGTGCCGACCACCCACACGACGAGTGCGCCGACGAACCATCCGACGGCCAGACCCAGCAGGGCACGGGCCGGAACAATGGCGCTGACGACCAGGTGGATGGGGATGAACGCGAGCAGCAGTGTCCACCACCACCGGCGCCAGTTGGACGGCAGCCACGGTCCGGACACGGTGAGTACGGCGGCCAGCATGGCGATCCACCGCGGGTCGTCGAGGAACTGTGAGAGCACGGTGTGCAGGCGCTCGTCGAGGTCGAAGTGCCAGCGTGGCGCGGAGATGCCCGACGGGCTGATCGACAGCGACAGCACGCTGATGACCGCGGCGGCGGCGTAGGCCCAGAGCATCTTCCACTGCCGCGCGGCCAGCAGTCCGATCAGGATGGCGAAGGGCAGCGCCAGGATCGCGATGCCGTAGGCCAGGTAGACCAGGTTGGACTGGGTGGGGGTCAGGACGCCGACGATCCCGGACACCGACCGTTCGAGCGACACCCAGTCATTGCGGGTGATCAGGGAGCTGGTGATCACCACCGCCAGGAGGACGGTGGCGGCACCCAGCCGCAGGATGTCACTGGTCCGGCGGGTCAGCGGCTGCAGCAGGCTGCCCGAGACGGTGACGTCCCGCCCGTCGACTCGCATGCGCCGGGAATCCTCCGGATCAGGTCGCCGGCCGTCGGCTGCGGCCGATTCGCAGATAAAGATATCCGCCCGGCGGCCCGGTTCGGTGGACCCGGCGGTCCGACCCGAGTCCGCCCGATCGCCACGCTCCTGTGCCGCCCCGGTCCGGGACGGCTTCGTCGGCCCGGTTAGGCGGCGAACTCCAGGTTCGTGACGCGCCGGGTGCGGCTGGCATCCAGACGGCGGCCGCCGATCGCGAAACAGATCAGGCTGGCCACGAAGAGCAGCGCCGAGAATGCGACGGTACCGGCCGCCAGCAGGCTGGCCTGGCTGCCCAACCCGGCCAAACCGATCGCGAAGGCGAGGATGGCGGCCACGTTGAGGAACAGGCCGACGTTGGTGAGGGCCTCGGATGCCGGTTCGTGCGGTCGCTTGGTCATGACGCGCCGCATACCCCCGGCCCTTTGGTCACAAACTCGACGCGGTTCGGCGTCGGCTCGGTCCATTCGGGGTTTGGGTCGCCGCGCGGGTGGGAATCATGAGTCGCGGCAGCACGCCACAGACTTGGTACGAGAGAGGCCCGGTCCCTGGAGAAGGGGCCGGGTCTTTCGATATCTCCCCGACGTCTGCAGGACCTCGTCGGGTAGCTTGCGTCGCGTGGGAGAACTCGACAACACCGTTGCCGTCATCACCGGTGCGGCCCGCGGGCAGGGCCGTAGCCATGCCGTGGCGCTGGCCGAACAGGGAGCCGACATCATCGGGGTGGACATCTGCGCCGACGTTGCGGCCATTCCGTATCCGCTCGCCGGCGCGGAGGACCTCGAGGAGACGGTCCGCCTGGTCGCGGCGACCGGCCGGCGAATGGTGCCGGTGGTCGCCGACGTCCGCAACCTCGCCCAGTTGGAGGCCGGGGTCGCTGCGGCGATCGAGGAGGTCGGTGACATCGATATCGTGGTGGCCAACGCCGGGGTGGTCGCGATCGGTAATCGGGAGCCGCATGCCGAGGACGTCTACAACGCCATCGTCGAGACCAACCTCAACGGGGTGTGGCACACCATTGTGGCGACGGTCCCGTCGATGATCCGCAAGGGCCGGGGCGGTTCGATCGTGCTGGTGAGCTCGTCGCAGGGGCTGACGGGGCGCGGCGGCGACGGCAGCGCGGCCATGTTCGGATATGCGGCGGCCAAGCACGGTGTCGTGGGTTTGATGCGCTCGGCGGCCAGTGCCTATGGGCCGCACCGGATTCGGGTGAACTCGGTGCATCCCGGCGGGGTCGCCACGCCGATGATCCTCAACGAGTTCGTGGCGGCCAAGATGATGGAGAGCGCCAATCCGTCCGTGCTGTCGCAGGCGCTCATCCCCGATGCCCCGATCATCGACCCCAAAGAGGTCACCGAGGCGGTGCTGTGGTTGGTCAGCCCGCGCAGCAAGTTCGTCACCGGGGTGACGCTGCCGGTCGACGCGGGCCACGTCGCCAGTTAGGCGGTCGGGGCGAACATCTCGGTGGGCGCGCTGCGCCCGCGCAGCACCTCCGACGTCGTCGGCACCCAGTGCTCCCGCTCATCGGTGTCGGCGTCGTGCAGGGCGGCGGCCGAACACAGCACCCGCCCCGGCTCCTTTTTGGCGCGGTCGGCCAGCCGGGCCGATTCGTTGACCGCGTCCCCGATCACGGTGTACTCGAACCGGTTCAGGGCTCCGACGAATCCCGCGAACACCTGTCCGGCCGCCACCCCGATGCCGAAGTCGAGCTCCTGCAGCTCGCGCATCCGGCCGGCGAGTTCGCGTGCGGTGGCCAGTGCGTCGGTATGTGCGGTCGGGCTGTCCACGGGCGCGCCGAACACCGCCAGGGCGGCGTCGCCCTGGAACTTGTTGACGAATCCGCCGTGGTTGTCGACGGCCAGGACGACCGACTGGAAGAAGGTGTTGAGCAGTTCGGCGACCTGCTGGGGCGGCAGGCTGGCGGCCAGCTGCGTCGATCCGGCCAGGTCGATGAACATCACGGCGACGTCGCGTTCGACCCCGTAGGACGACTCGTCCCGGTTCACCAGCAGGCTGACCACATCGCCGCCGACGTTGCGGCCGAACAGATCTCGTAACAGCTCACGCTCGCGCAGGCCGATCACCATGCGGTTGAAGCCGGTCTGCAGCCGTCCGACCTCGGAGCGCTCGTAGACCGACACGGTGTGCTCCAGGTTCCCCTGCCCGACGTCGGCCATCGCCTCGACCACATCGCGCACCGGGTCCGAGATCGACTGCGACACCAGGATCATCGCCCGCAGACCCCACAGCACCCCGACGGCCATCAGCAGCAGGATCGGCAGTTCCAGGGACGCCGACCGGTCGATGAGCCAGCCGTTGGACCGGGCCAGGATCAGGCCGGCCACCCCGAAGCTGGGCAGCGCGCTGATCAACACCCAGACACTGAGCAGGCGGACCATCACCGACGGCGCGGTGTCATGTGTCGAGTCGACCGTGGCATCGTCGGGCAGTGCCGCGGCGGTGATCGGTCGCAGTGCGCGCACGGTCAGCAGCAGCGCGGTCAGGATGGCCGCGGTCGTGCCGAAGACCAGTGGCGGGATGATCAGCAGCCCGGTGGGGGCGGCCGCGCCCCGGTTGACCACGAGCACGGGGATCGCGCTGATCACCCACACCGCGGCCAGCATCGCGGTCTGGCGCCGGGGGATGGCGAGCGCGGTCTCGCGTTGTGCCGCTGTCGGTTCCACGCCGGCGCTGTACCACCGCAATGTCGGGATGAATATCCAGGCCGCGCCGATCGCGATGGCGAACACCGCGAGGACGACCACCACGGACACGATGACCGCGCTGTGCCCGACGAACATCGCGCCGATGGCGCCGTGGGCCTCGTGACCGAGCGCGGCCATCACCAAGAGCACTTCGGTCGCGGCCATGACGTGGGCGAGCGTGACGCCGGCGATGTAGCGCGCCAGCGGACGCCGGAACTCAGGTGGTGCCGGGGTCACTGCCGCTCACCGGGTGAGAATAGCTTTTCCTCACCGCTGTGGAGGCGGTGTCACCGGTGCCGACTCGACGGTCACCCCGGCGGCGCGTTCGATCGGCTGGATGACGGCGGTGAAGTCCGCGTCGGGCCCCAGCGTCGTGGCGGTGTCGTCCCAGAGTTGTGCGACCGCCGCGCCGAGGGGGAGTGCCAGTCCCAGTTCGTCGGCCTCGGCCATGCACAACCGCAGATCCTTGGCCATCAACGCCGCGGCGAAGCCGTAGTCGAAGGTGCGCGGCAGCACGGCGCGGGGGAACTTGTCCCGGGTCGCGGTGTTCGCGCCCGAGCCGGCGTTGAACACGTCGATCATCGTCGCCGCGTCGAGTCCGGCCCGCACGCCCATCACCATGGCTTCGGCGGTCACCGCCAGTGCGCTGCCGGCCAGGAGGTTGTTGAGCAGTTTCATGGTCTGCGCCGCACCCGGCTGCGCCCCGAGCCGGATCGGCCGGCCAAAGGATTCGAGCAACGGCAGCACGGCGTCGACGTCGTCGTCGGCTCCGGAGATCATCACCGCGAGCGTGCCGGCCCGGGCCCCGGCGGCCCCGCCGCTGACCGGGCTGTCGACGTAACCGATTCCGCTACTTGCCAATTCGGTGTGAATGGCCTGCGCGGTGGTGGCGCCGATCGTCGACAGGTCGACCAGCCGGCGCACCCGGGCGCCGGCGGAGATATCCGTCGCGACCGCGCGGGCGGCCTGCGGGGTGGGCAGGCTGGCCAGCACGGTCTCCGCGGCGTCGGCGACCGCAGTGGCCGTGGGGGCGGCGTCGGCCCCCAGCGCAACCAGGGCCGCGACGGCATCGGCGCGCACGTCGAAGGCCAGGACCGGGTATCCGGCCGCGAGCAGCCGCTCGGCCACGGGGAAACCCATGTTGCCCAGGCCGACGAAACCTACGCGGTCGGTCATGCGTCCAGGAACAGATCGAGGATCGGATCGTCCCCGCCGCCGTAGCGCGACAGGTCGCCCGTCAGCAGGTCGGCGTCGATGAAGCACTGCCCGGTGACCTCGGTGGCCGGCCGGCTCACGATCGCGACGGCGGCGTCGGCCATGATCTGCGGGCTGCGCGAGCGCGCCGCCAGGTCGTCGCCCTCGGCCAGGTTCGCCACGGCGGCGGTCGCGATGTAGGTCTGCGGCCACAGGCAGTTGAACGCGATACCGGCGTCGCGGAACTCTTCGGCCCAGCCCAGCGACAGCAGCGACATGCCGTACTTGGACAACGTGTACTCGGGGTGCACGCCCAGCCAGTGCGGATTGAGGTTGAGTGGTGGGGCGATGGTCAGGACGTGCGGGTTGGCCGATTCCCGCAGGTGCGGCAGGCAGGCCTTGGTCAGCAGGAACGTGCCGCGGATGTTGATGTCGGCCATCAGGTCGAACTTCTTGGCGGAGAGCAGCTCGGTGGGCTCGGTCGCGATGGCACTGGCGTTGTTGACGCAGATGTCGACACCGCCGAACCGTTCGGCCGCGGCCGCAACGGCCCGGGCGACGTCCTCCTCCTTGCGGACGTCCCCGACGACGGCGACGGCCTTGCCGCCGGCGGCCTCGATCTCCTCGGCGGCGGTGAATACCGTGCCCTCGAGTTTGGGGTGCGGTTCGGCGGTCTTGGCCAGCAGCACGACGTTGGCCCCGTGGCGGGCGGCCTCCAGTGCGATCGCCAGTCCGATTCCGCGGCTGGCGCCGGAGACGACGAGGGTGCGATCGGCAAGGTTGGCGTCGGTGGTGGCGGTTTCTGTCATGTCTCTCCGTAGGTCATTTTCGCCAGGCGGTATTGGCATTCTCATTTTTTGCAAGTACGTTATCCGGTGATGGCTACCATGGACAACACAGCTCAGACGTCCTCGGGTATCCCGTTGGACGCGGTCTACGGGCCGGGGGATGCGAAGGGTGAACCGCCTGCGCCGGGCGAGTTCCCCTTCACTCGCGGCAATTTCTCCTCGGGGTATCGGGGCCGGCTCTGGACCTTCCGGCAGTACTCCGGGTTCGGCACGGCCGAGGAATCCAACGCCCGCTACCGCTATCTGCTCGATCAGGGTGGCACGGGCCTGTCGGTGGCCCTCGACCTGCCCACCCAGTGCGGCTACGACTCCGATGACGCCGAGTACGGCGAGGAGGTCGGGCGCGTCGGCGTCGCGGTGGACACCCTGGCCGACGCCGAGATCCTGTTCGACGGCATCCCCCTGGACAAGATCAGCACCAGCTTCACCATCAACGGCACCGCGGCCATCCTGCTCGCGTTCTACGTGGCGGCCGCCGAGAAGGCCGGCGTGCCGCGCGAGAAGCTGACCGGCACCATCCAGAACGACATCCTCAAGGAGTACGCCTCGCGCGGGACGTGGATCTGGCCGCCGGAGCCGTCGCTGCGGTTGATCGCCGACACCATCGAGTTCTGTGCGGCCGAGGTACCACGGTTCAACGCGATCTCGGTGGCCGGTGCGCACTTCCGTGATGCCGGTGCCAACGCCGTGCAGGAGATGGCATTCACCCTGGCCGACGGCGTGACCTACTGCGACACCGTCGTCGAACGCGGCCGGATGACCATCGACCAGTTCGCGCCGCAGATCTCGTTCTTCTTCTACACTCACGGCGACTTCTTCGAGGAGATCGCGAAATACCGTGCAGGACGGCGCCGTTGGGCCACCATCGTGCGCGAGCGCTGGGGTGCGAAGTCCGACAAGGCCGCCATGTTCCGGTTCGGCTGTGTGTCCGGTGGCGCGTCGCTGTACGCGCCGCAGGCCCAGAACAACCTGGTCCGGGTGGCCTACGAGGCCATGGCATCCGTGCTCGGCGGCGTGCAGTCGATGTTCACCGCCGCCTGGGACGAACCCTTCGCCCTGCCCAGCGAAGAGTCGGCCACGCTCGCCCTGCGCACCCAGCAGATCCTGGCCTACGAAACCGGGGTCACGCGCGTCGCCGACCCGCTGGGCGGGTCGTACTTCGTCGAGGCGCTCACCGATGCCACCGAGGAACGCATCGTCGAGATCATGGCCGACCTGGAGAACCACGGCGGCATGGTGCGCTGCATCGAGGACGGTTACCTGCAGGGCCTGATCGCCGACGAGGCCTACAAGATCCATCTGGCCGAGGAATCCGGTGAACGGGTTGTGGTGGGGCTCAACAAGTTCGTCTCCGACGAGCCGCCACCGGACATCTCCACCTACGAACTCGACGCCGAGGGCCGCGAGACGCAACTCAAGCGGTTGGCCAAGGTGAAGTCCGAACGCGACTCCGCCGACGTCGCGGCCAAACTGGCCGCCCTGTCGCGCGCCGCGGAAGGCACCGACAACCTGATGCACGCCCTGATCGACTGCGCCAACGCGTACTGCACCGTCGGTGAGATGGTGACGGCACTGAAGAACGTGTGGGGCGAATTCCAACAACCGGTGGTGTTCTAGATGACTGCTACATCTGCCAGCCCGGCGCGCGTCCTGGTCGCCAAGCCCGGTCTGGACGGCCACGACCGCGGGGCCAAGATCGTCGCGCGCACCCTGCGCGACGCCGGATTCGAGGTGATCTACACCGGTATCCGGCAGCGGATCGAGGACATCGTGTCCATCGCGCTGCAGGAAGATGTTGCGGTGGTGGGGCTTTCGATCCTGTCCGGCGCGCACGTCGCGCTCACGCAGCGCACCGTGGACGCGCTGAAGGCCGCCGACGCCGGTGACATCGCGGTCGTCGTCGGCGGCACCATCCCGCAGAGCGACGTGCAGAAGGTGCTCGACGCCGGTGCCGTCGCGGTGTTCCCGACGGGTACCGCGCTGGACGTGCTGGTGAGCGAGGTCCGCAAGATCACCGACGGAGCCTCCCTGTGAGACTGGGCGTGATGATCGGGGCCGACCGCGGGGACATGGCGCGCAAGATCTCGAAGTTCCTGGCCGACATCGAATGGGCGGACTCGGCCGGCCTGGACACCGCCTGGATGCCGCAGGTGCCCGACGACTTCGACGTGCTGACCATGGTGTCCCTGATGGGCGGGCGCAGCACCCGGATCGAACTGGGCACCGCGGTGGTTCCCCTGCAGGCCCAGCATCCCATTGCCCTTGCCCGTCAAGCACTTTCGGTGCACGCCGGCACCGGTGGCCGGCTGGCCCTGGGGGTCGGGCCGTCGCACCACTGGATCGTTCGCGACATGCTCGGCCTGCCCTACGACAAGCCGGCCGCTTACACGCGGGACTACCTGCAGGTGCTCAACACCGCGATCGCCGGTCCGGGGCCCGTCGACGTCGAGAACGACACCTTCACCGTGCACAACCCGACCGCCCTGGGCGCCGAGCCCCGGATGCCGGTCCTGGTCGCCGCGCTGGGCCCGGTGATGCTGCAGATCGCCGGTGAGCTCGCCGACGGAACCGTGCTGTGGATGGCCGACGAACGTGCCATCGGCGATCACATCGCGCCGCGGATCACCAAGGCCGCCGACAATGCCGGCCGGCCCGCCCCGCGGATCGTCGCGGGAATCCCGGTGTGCCTGTGCGCCAATTCGGAGGTCGAGGCGGCCAAGGAGCGGGCCAACCGGATCCTGGCCGAGGCCGAGACGTCGCCGAACTATCAGAAGCTGCTGGACCGCGGCGATGCCCGCAACGTCGGTGATCTGTGCGCGGCGGGTGACGAGGACGAGATCCTGCGCCAGTTCCGCCGCTACGCCGACGCCGGCGTGACCGACCTGTCGGTGCGGCTGCTCCCGATCGGTGACACCCGCGACGAGTTGGTGGCCTCCAAGTACCGCACCCGTGAGGTCATCGGCGAATTGGCCTCCCAGGTCAGATGAACGGGCCGCTGGAGGGCATCAAGATCCTCGAGGTCGGCACCATGCTGGCCGGCCCGTACGCCACCATGATGCTGGCCGACCTGGGCGCCGAGGTCACCAAGATCGAGCCCCCGACGGGAGACATCTCCCGGCAGGTGTCGGACTCCTACTTCGCCAGTCTCAACCGCGGCAAGCGCAGCGTGTGCCTCGAGCTGGGCACCTCCGAGGGGCAGCAGCGACTCGGTGCGCTGGTCGCGGAATCCCATGCGCTGCTGGTGAATCTGAAGCCGTCGGCCATCCGGAAGCTGGGCCTGACATACGACGCCCTGCGCAAGTACAACGACAAGATCGTGTGCGTGGCACTCACCGGCTTCGGGCTCTACGGTGGTGACGACCCGGCGTTCGACTACGTGGTGCAGGCCGGTACCGGGATCGCGGCGCTGACGGGTGATCCGGCCGGTCCGCCCACGCTGCCCGGCTACTCGTCGGCGGACAACTCCACGGGTCTGACCGCGGCGCTCGGACTGCTGGCGCAGATCGTGTCCGGCCGCGGCGGCCAGGTCGACGTCTGCCTGCGCGACGTGCTGCTCTCCCAGCTCAACTACCACGCCGCGGCGTACCTGAATTCCGGTGTGACGCCCCAGCGCCGGCCCTTCGGTGCGCACTCGTTCTACGTTCCGGCGCAACTGTTCCCGACGGCCGACGGCTATCTGGCGCTGTTCATCACGCACGACGGGTTCTGGCGGGCGTTCTCGACGGAAGCCGGGGTGGCGGGCTTCGACACCATGGCCGAACGGTCGGCACGTCGCGATGACGTACTCACGGTGGTGTCCGACGTGCTGGCGACCGATACCGCGGCCAACTGGGAGGCCCGGCTCAAGCCGCTGGGCATCCCGGTGGCCGCCGTGCGCACCCTGGCCGAGGCGCTCGATGCCCTGCCGGAACTCGTTGTCTCGGCCGGGGAGTACCGCCTGGTCGGCAGCAGTATCAAGGTGGACGGCTACACGCCGGACTATCGCCCCCCGCCCGCGCTCGGCGAACACGGCTGAGCGATCACCACGCCGAAACGGACGTTTCGGCGTGGATGTGCGAGTGCACGCCGCCAGAACGTCGATTTCGGGATGGTCAGGTCGGCGCAGCTCCTCGTGTGCGCCGACCGGCTGGTTCGGAGCTCGGAGTCGAGATCGACGAATGGGCGCGCCGCACTCGGCCTTTTCCACCCGAACGTACGTTTCGGCGTGTTTCAGCAGTCGTAGTCGACGTCCACCGAGCAGTCGGGTACACCCTGGCAGGTCAGCACGTAACCCTCGTCGACCTCGTCGTCATCCAGGGCGTCGTTGACCCGCATGGTCGCGGTGCCCTCGGTCAGCTTGGCCATGCAGGTGCCGCAGTTGCCGGCCTCGCAGGAGAACGGCGGCGCCATCCCGGCCCGGCGGGCGGATTCCAGGATGGTCTCACCGGGCTGAGCGGCAATGGTGACCGTCTTGCCGTCCAACCGGATGGTCACCTGTGCCCGCTCGTCGGCGGTCGCCGTCGCGGTGTCGCTGGACGCGGGTGTCGTCATGGGTCAACCTCTCGAATGCGGTGCTCGGCCAGCAGTGGTACGTGTATTCTACCCCAAAGAGAATTCGATTCTCGTCGCGCGATAGTATCTTCTCGATTCTTACATCACCCTGGTCGGGGCGCCGTACCCGAACGCAGCGATCTCGCCGAGGAGGACCAGTGCCCGACCCGGTCGTACTCGCCTTCGAGGACCGCCGATACCGGCGCTCGGAGCTGGACGCCGCGGTCAACGGGTTCTCGGCGGTTCTCGGGCGCGCGGGAGTGCGGCCCGGCGACCGGGTGGCATTGATGTCGTCGAACCGGCCCGAGTTCGTGATCGCCCTCTATGGCATCTGGCGGGCCGGGGCCGCCGTGGTGTTGTTGAGCTCGTCGTGGAAACGCGCCGAACTCGAGCACGCGCTGGCACTCACGGCGCCCACGTACGCCGTGGGCGACCAACCGCTACTGGCCGAGCTGATGCCCATGCTCAGCCTCGATGATCCGATCCCGCCGCAGATCGACCCGGTGGGGCCGGTGCCGCCCCCCGCCGGCGACGCGGTTTTCGTCTTCAGCTCCGGGACCACGGGCCTGCCCAAGGCCGTCCGCCACACCCACGCCTCGTTCGCCGCCGCGGTCGGCCACTGGGGCCGGGCGCTCCAACTCGGGCCCACCGACCGGTTGCAGATCGCCACGCCGCCGTCGCACATCCTCGGTCTGCTCAACATCGCCACCGTCCTCGACCGGGGCGGTTACCTGCGGTTGCACCGGCGCTTCGACATCGACACCCTGTTGCGGCACATCGCGTCCGACCGCATCACCGTCGAGATGGCCGTGGCGCCCATCGCCCTGGCCATCGCGTCGCACCCGGACCTCGAGTCCTTCGACCTCTCGTCGCTGCGCTACATCATGTGGTGCGCCACGCCGGTGACGCCCAGCGTCGCCGAGACCGTCACCCGGCGCGCCGGGGTCACCTGGATGACCGCCTACGGTGCCAGCGAACTACCCGTACTGGCATGCAACGACCTCGAGGGCGGGCGGCTCGACACCGTCGGGCGCGCGCCCGCGGGGGTGCATCTGCGGGTGGTGTCCCTGGAGACCGGTGAGCTGTTGCCGGCCGGGCAGCCGGGAGAGATTCAGGCACAATCGGATTCGGTGATGGCCGAATACCTGCCGTCGGAGGACACCGCGGCAGCGTTCGACGACGGCTGGTACCGGACGGGCGACGTCGGCTACCTCGACGACGACGGCTACCTCCGGATCACCGACCGCGCCAAGGAAATGATCAAGGTGCGTGGCTTCCAGGTGGCCCCCGCCGAGGTCGAACGAGTGCTGCTGGGCCATCCCGCGGTCGCCGACTGCGCGGTGTTCGGCATTCCCGATGTCACCGACGGGGAGGTGGTGGTTGCTGCGGTGGCCACCCGGGCGGACGTAAATGCATCCGAACTCGTTGCACTGGTGGAGAATTCGCTGGCCGGCTACAAGCGCCCGCGTGACATTGTTTTCGTCGAGGAGATTCCGCGCCTGCCGTCGGGCAAGGTGCTGCGCCGGGTACTGAAGGAGCGCCATGGATGTACGTCTGACCACTGAGCAACAGCAGTTGCGCGACGCCGCGGCCGATTTGGCCGACGACCTGGGGCCGCGTTCGGTCGCCGCGCTCGAGGACGAGTCGCGGATCGCCCGGCTCGACAAGCAGTTGGCTGCCACCGGGTTTCGTTCGTTGCGGTCGGACGGCGCATCCGGGGTCGAGGTCGCGATCGTGGCCGAGGAGTTCGGCCGGGGCCTGGTCGATGCGGCCTTCCTGGGCCCGGTACTCGCCGACGAGCTGGCCCGCCACGTCGGCACCGACGCGTCCGACGCCACCGTCGCCGTCGGCGCGCAGGCCTTCGATGCCCGCGGCGCCGCGCGCGCACTGGCGCTCACCGACAACGTCGTCACGGCCGCCGCACTGGGCGACGCCGTGCCGTCGGCCGACCTGACCCGGGCGCGGGCCGCGCTGGGCCCGGCCGAGACCGTCGGTGAGCTCGACGCTGGAGCGGCACAACGTTGGCGCGCACTGGCATTGGTGATCACCACCGCCGACCTGGTCGGGGTCCAACGGGGCACGCTGGATCTGGCGGTCGAGTACGCCAAGATCCGCGAACAGTACGGGCACACCATCGGCTCCTACCAGGCCGTCGCGCACCTGCTGGCCGAGGCGCTGACCCTCACGGAGGGTTCGGTGAGCATCCTGCGCCACGCCGCGTGGGCCGTCGACGAGCTGCCGCCGGCCGAGGCGGTCCGCGCCGCGCAGGTGGCCAAGGTGTACTGCGCACGCGCCGCCCGCACCGTCTGCGAGACGTCCATCCAGGTGCACGGCGGCATCGGCAACACCTGGGAATGCCTGGCGCACGTCTACCTGCGCCGCGCGCTGACCTCGACCGAACTGTGGCCCGCCGAGTTGGAGGAGATTGATCTTGGACTTTCGTGATTCGGCCGACGAGGCCGCCTTCCGGGAGCGGCTGCGTGACTGGCTTGCATTGCACGCCAAGGAGTTCCCCACATCCGGGGACGAGTACTGGGCCAAGGCCGGGGACTGGCACCGCGCGCTCTACGAAGCCGGGTTCTTCGGGCTGTCCTGGCCCAGGGAGTACGGCGGACAGGAACTCGCGCCGGTCTACGACGTCATCCTCGACGAGGAGCTGGCCCGCGCCGGCGCACCGCCCCGCCCCAGCCTGGGCTACCTCGTCGTCGGCCTGGGACATCACGGCAGCAAGGAACTCCAGCAGCGGTTCCTGCCGGGCATGATCAACGGGACCGAACGCTGGTGCCAGGGCTTCTCCGAGCCCGGTGCGGGTTCGGACCTGGCGTCGCTGACCACCACCGCCGTCCGGGACGGCGACAACTGGTTGATCAACGGTCACAAGATCTGGACCAGCTACTCCGACATCGCCGACTGGTGCCTGGTGCTGGCCCGCACAGATCCGGAAGCCAAGCGGCACAAGGGTATCTCGGCGTTCATCTGCTCCATGCACCAGCCGGGGATCGAGCAGCGGCCGCTGAAGATGATCAGCGGTATCACCAAGGAGTTCGGTCAGGTCAGCTTCGACAACGCCGTCGTGCCCGCCGAGAACATGGTCGGCGGTCCCGGTGAGGGCTGGCCGCTGGCCATGACGGTCGTCGGCCACGAACGCGAGCCGTCCACGCTGGGCTTCGCCGCCCGGTACGGAAAGCTGGTGCGGCAGATGGCCAAGACGGTGCAACAGCGCGGGGACACCCCCTCGGCGGATCTGGCCTGGGCCGCGGTCGAGGTCGAGATGCTCACCCACCACGTCCGCCGCCGGCTCTCCGAACAGCTCAACGGCATCACGCACAACTCGAACGGCTCGATCGACAAGCTGCTGATGACGTGGGTCGACCAGTCCGTCGGGCACGCCGCCCTCGACGTCGCGGGCACCACGGATCCGGAACTGCTCAGCGCCTACATGTACAGCCGGTCGCAGAGCGTGATGGGCGGTACGTCACAGATCCAGAAGAACATCATCGCCTCACGAATCCTCGGACTGGGAGTGTAACGACATGTACGGCATGCCAACCGAAATCGATGTCCAGGCCGACGGTGCCCTGCGCATCATCACGCTCAATCGGCCCGACGCGCTCAACGCCGTCAACGACCCGCTGCACTGCGGCCTGGCCCGGCTGTGGGACGAACTCAGCGAGGATCAGGATGCGCGGGTCGCGGTGCTGACCGGCGCGGGGCGGGCCTTCTCGGCCGGCGGTGACTTCCACTACCTCGACGAGATCCGCCGCGATGACGCGTTGCGCGCCAAGACGATCAAGCACGGGCGCGACCTCGTTCTGGGGATGATCCGGTGCCGCATCCCGGTGATCGCCGCGGTCAACGGCCCGGCCGTCGGACTGGGCTGCAGCCTGGCCGCCCTGTCGGACATCGTCTACATGGCACCCACCGCGCACTTCGCGGACCCGCATGTGTCGGTCGGGCTGGTCGCCGCCGACGGTGGCCCGTTGGTGTGGCCCATGCAGATCAGCTTCCTGCAGGCCAAGGAATTCGCGTTGACCGGCCAGAAGATCAGCGCGCAACGCGCCCTGGAACTCGGGCTGGCCAACCATGTGGTCGAGGATCCGGTGGCCGAGGCGATCGAGTGCGCCCAGCGCATCCTGAAGCAACCGCAGCAGGCCGTGGAGGCCACCAAGCGGTTGATGAACATTCAGCTGGAGCGCTCGGTCCAGCATTCGCTGGACTATGCGAACCTGTCCGAGTTCGTGTCGTTCGGGACCGCCGACTTCAACAAGATCGTCGACCGCCTGATCGCCAAGTAGTGAGTGATTTCGGCGCGCCGACCGTCGCTGGGCGACGGAGAATGCACCGAAATCCCGATCGGAGGGCATCATGACCCGAGTCAGCGCCGACATCGGCGAACTGATCGCGGCCGCCCGCGCGGGGTCGCAGCGTGCGGCCGGCCGACTGCTCAGCCTGGTGGAGAGCCCGCGCCGCGACGAGGTCCTCTCGGTCATCGCCCCCGCGCCGATCCAAAGGATCGGAGTGACCGGCCCGCCCGGGGCCGGCAAGTCGACGACGGTGGCGGTGCTGGTCGGTGCGTACCGGGCCCGCGGGCTGCGGGTGGCGGTGCTGGCGGTCGACCCGTCCTCGCCCTACAGCGGCGGGGCGCTGCTGGGTGACCGGATCCGGATGGCAGCCCACATCAACGACGCCGACGTGCTGATCCGCTCGGTCGCCGCCCGCGGGCATCTCGGTGGTCTGGCGGCCGCGGTTCCGGCGGCGATCAGGCTGCTGGCGGCGCTGGCCTACGACGTGATCGTGCTCGAGACGGTCGGGGTGGGGCAGTCCGAGATCGAGATCGGTGCCGTCGCGGATCCGACGATCCTGATCCTCAATCCCGGCGCCGGTGACGCGATCCAGGCGGCCAAGGCGGGCCTGCTCGAGGTCGCCGATCTGGTGGTGGTCAACAAGGCCGACCGCGAGGGGGCCGACCAGACCGTCCGCGATCTGCGGGCCGAGACGCATGCGCCGATCCTGAAACTGATTGCGGCCCAAGGGGATGGGATCGACGAGCTGGTGGAGGCGATCGACGCGCACCGGCGATCCGACACTGCGCAGCGCCGGTCGGCCCGCGCCCGGGCGCAGATCCTGTCGCTGGCGCAGAGCCGGTTGCAGCACCATCCGGACCTTGACGCGCTGGCCGTCGCGGTGGCGGCCGGCGACAGTGATCCCTACACCGCGGCGGCCCGGCTGCTGGCGCCCCCGTCAGCCGAGTGAGGCGACGATCTGTGGCAGATCGGCGGTGGTCCGGATCCCCGGTGCCGCCGCGCACACCGCGGCCACGGCGTTGACGGCCCGGTTGGCGGTATAGGCAGGGGAGACCTCGGCCATGCGCTCGAGGGGGACAGGCATCCGCAGGTCGATCTCGAGGGGCGCGTCGCCGGCGACCGAGATGTGCCAACCGGTGTCGTTCAGCGCCCAGTCCTGCGTGAGTTCGCGGGTGCAGTACCAGTTGGCGCGGAACCGCAGCAGTGGCCGGCCGTTGCGGCTGCCGGTGATGGTGACCCGTTGCGCGCCAACACTTCCCGCTGGCAGGTGACCGGCGGCGATCTCGATGTCGCGCCGGGTGGTGGCAAATTCGCCGACGGCCGTGACCGAATCCAGCGGCAGGCCCAGGGTGTCGGCCAGTTGTCGCAGCGACGGCCCGAAGCTGTTCTTCAGGTACTCGGCCCGGAACTCCTCGAACGTGCCCGCCGGCTTGCCGAAGCCCATCACGTCGAACGGCAGCTCCGGTGAATTGCGTTGCGACAGATCGGCATACTCGTCGATGGCGAGGTGGTCGAGCCGGCGCTGGATCGACGACAGCGTCAGCGGCACGGCCTCGGTGATGAACCCGGGGCTCGACCCCGTGCTGTGGACGGAGGTGCTGCCGGCGGCGCAGGCCTTCTCGACGGCGTCGCGTACCGCGGCGTCCATCCCCGCCGGGTGATGGAACTGGCCCGCCGTGGTGACGACGTTGCAGCCCGCGGACAGTAACCGGCACACCACGTCGATGTCGGCGAAGTTCGGCATGTAGAGCACGCAGTCGGGTGCCAGTGCGACGATGTCGTCGACGCTGTCGGTGGCGATCACCCCGGTGGGCTCGGTGCCGCAGAGTTCGCCCGCGTCGCGGCCGGCCTTGTCGGCGCCGTGCACGTAGACGCCGGCCAGGTGCAGGCTGTGATGATCGATCAACGCACGCAGCGCGTAGCTGCCGATGGTTCCGGTGGACCACTGCACCACGCGGTATCCGTTGGTCGACATCCATTCCCTCACTTCCGGGTACGGACCGGCGTTTTCTGCGTCCAGGAGAGGCCGGCCGTGGGCACCGGAGCGGGCCGGGTCAGCAACGAGTGTAAGGGGAGTTCTGGCGATGCGAGAACGTGGTTCTGCGGTTTGGGGCGCTAGCTGACGGCGAATCCGTGGGCGCAGAAACCCCAGACTTCCTCGGCTGTGATCGGATGCACACTGTCGTCATCGGGTGGCGCGCTGGATTGCGCCGTGAACATGACGGTCTGCATCGTCATCGCGGCGATCCGCCGGGGGTTGACCCCGGGGCGCAGCGCACCCGCCGATTCGGCTTCGTCCATCAGTTCGGTGAACAACACGATCAGCGGTGCG
>Ga0116193_1000427_pt1 | contig 40170 bp, 41 predicted proteins | sample AD_UKC115_MetaG_FD_89892 | JGI IMG/M metagenome (GOLD analysis project Ga0116193, IMG submission 89892) | Active sludge microbial communities of municipal wastewater-treating anaerobic digesters from Hong Kong - AD_UKC115_MetaG | ecosystem: Engineered > Bioreactor > Anaerobic > Digestate... | reverse complement strand
GTGCGGCGCAAGCCGTTCTCCGTCGTGCTGTTCGACGAGATCGAGAAGGCGCACCAGGAGATCTACAACACCCTGCTGCAGGTTCTCGAGGACGGCCGTCTGACCGACGGCCAGGGCCGCACCGTCGACTTCAAGAACACGGTGCTGATCTTCACGTCCAACCTGGGCACCTCCGACATCTCCAAGGCGGTGGGCCTGGGCTTCACGTCGGGCGGTGGGGAGAACAACTACGAGCGGATGAAGCTCAAGGTCAACGACGAGCTCAAGAAGCACTTCCGGCCCGAGTTCCTCAACCGGATCGACGACATCATCGTCTTCCACCAGCTGACCCAGGACGAGATCATCCAAATGGTCGACCTCATGGTCGGCCGGGTGTCCAAGCAGCTGGCGGCCAAGGACATGGAGATGGTGCTCACCGATCAGGCCAAGTCGCTGCTGGCCAAGCGCGGGTTCGACCCGGTGCTCGGTGCCCGGCCGCTGCGCCGGACCATCCAGCGCGAGATCGAGGACGCCCTGAGCGAGAAGATCCTGTTCGACGAGGTCGGACCGGGTCAGATCGTGACGGTCGGCGTCGAGGGCTGGGACGGCGAAGGCTCCGGCGAGGACGCGAAGTTCACCTTCAGCGGCGCACCCAAACCGCGCCCGGTCGAGGACGCGGACCTCGCCGGTGCGGGTGCGTCGGGCTCGGCCGCGGGATCGGCCGGAGTTGCACCGGCGGCCGATTAGCACGAATGTCGAACGGGCGGCCGCTCCCCATTGGGGGTGGCCGCCCGTTTGTCGTAGGATCGCCCGGTAACCGACGAGTCGAGGAATCTGGTGTAACTCCAGAACGGTCGCGCCACTGTCACAGTCAGACCCCGGCCCGTCACCCCGCCTGACCCGGGACGCGTGATCCCCGAAAGGAAACCGACATGACCGCACCACAGACGCGCAGTACCGCTCGCGGTATCGACCTGTCCGCCGCCAAGGCCGTCGCGTGGCTGAGCCTGACCGCCTTCCTCGCGCTGCTGGTGCTCTACTTCGTCGGTGTGGACCAAGGCGCCACCTCGGTCTTCGGCGACAACATGTACATCCATGAGTTCGTGCACGACGCACGCCACCTCCTTGGCTTCCCCTGCCACTGACGCGGCCGACGGGAAATCGAGAACTGAACATGGAAAAGCACGTCATCTGGCGCGGCATCCTGGCCGGCGCCCTGGCCGGTGTACTGGCATTCATCTGGTCGAAGATCTTCATCGAGCCCATCGTCGGGCGGGCCATCGACTTCGAGGACGGCTCGGCGGCCGCCCATGAGGCGATGGAGGCCGCTGCCGCACACGGCCACCACCACGAAGAGGGCGCGGAGCTGTTCACCCGCGCGGTGCAGTCGACGGTCGGCATGGGCCTCGGGGTGCTGGCCTTCAGCGTCGCCCTGGGTGCGCTGTTCGCCGTCGTGTTCTGCGTCGTCTACAGCCGCACCGGCGACATCACCGCCCGGACGCTGTCGGTCCTGGTGGCCGGGGCCATGCTGATCTCGCTGTGGGTCGTACCGGCGCTGAAGTACCCGCCGAACCCGCCGGCGACCAGCCTGGACACCACCATCAAGGAGCGGGCGCTGTTCTACATCCTGATGGTCGCGCTGTCCGCACTGCTGATGGTGGCCGCGGTGTATCTCGGCAGCCAGCTGGCGCCGCGGTTCGGGGTCTGGAATGCGACCCTGCTCGCCGGCGCGGCCTACGTCGTCGCGGTGGCCGTCCTGATGCTGGTACTGCCGACTGTCGACGAGACACCCGGGCCCATCGAGGATGCGGCCGGGACCATCGTGTTCCCCGGTTTCCCGGCGGCGGATCTGTACGAGTTCCGGTTGTTCGCGCTGGGCACCCAGGTGATCATCTGGACCACCATCGGACTGGCCGGCGCCGCCATGCTGTCGCGGTTGCTGGACACAAAACGAACAGAGCAGCTGACCGCGTCCTGACATTCACCCATTCCGCGGGGGCCGACGGCGGGGCCGGGTAGGTTACCGGCATCGGAGCCGCGGGCAGGGGAGTGTTATCAGGTGACCAAGATCGTCCGGCTGACACTCGTGTCGCATGCGATGACCTCGGCGTTGTCGGCCGGACGGTTCCCCATCGACGAAGCGCTCAACGGGCTCGGCCACCGCCAGGTGATCGGCGCGGCCGACCTCGGCCCCGTCGCCCGCGCCCAGTGCGGGCCCGAGAAGCGCACCCGCCAGACGGCGGAGTTGCTGGGCCTGGACGCCGACATCGATCAGCGGCTGAGCGATCTGGATTTCGGCGCGTGGCGCGGCAAGACCCTCGAGGCCATCGATCCGGCCGAGTTGGCCATCTGGCTGACCGATCCGCGCACCGCGCCGCACGGTGGTGAGTCCGTGGTGGACCTGATGTGCCGGGTGCGCGACTGGCTCGGGTCGATCACCTCCAAGCAGTCCCGCATCACCGCGGTCACCCATCCGGCGGTGGTCCGTGCCGCCATCATGCTGACCCTCGACGCGACGGCAAACTCGTTCTGGCGCATCGATATCGAGCCCGTGAGCACTACCCTGCTGCATTTCCGCGGGGGTGCCTGGACGCTGCGCGTGCGGGCCTGACCGGGGTCACCGGATCGGGATCATCCCGAACATGCCCTTGATGATCATCATCAGCCAGCCGCCGGTGGTGGTGCCGTGGAAGCGGTTCCAGTTGGTCTGAAGGCTGACCACCCACGGCTGTCCCGTGCGGTCCACCGCATACCAGCTGAACGTCAGTTCCCCGGGCAGGTTTCCGGCCTTGGCCCCGATGTAGGGCCACTGGGTCCGGTCCAGATCGATGCCGGGGATGTTCGACATGATCTCCTTGACCGGCGCGGCGGCCCCGGTGGCGATCGTCTGCAGCGCCGCATGCACCCGGCAGATGTCCTCGGCGTTGCCGTACCACTCGGCCCCGTAGGCCGATGCCGGCGAATGCGTGCGCAGCGGATCGGGTTCGTAGTGTCGCGGGCTGACCTCGGCGAGCAGTTTGGCCCGGCCGCGCTGATCGGCGGTCTTCCACTGCTCCCGCAGATCTGGTTCACCCCAACCGATCTGGAACAGTGCGTGCATCGTGGGGAACGGCGTCATGCTGGCTGGGTCGTGATGGCCGGCGTCGGCCAGCGCACGTTCGACGGCCCGGGTGCCGACCCGGTTGATCAGCAGATCGGTGGCCATGTTGTCACTGTTGGCGATCATCTTGCCGGCGGCCGTGCGGACCGAGATCCGGGTGCCGGCGGGCATCTTGTCGAATGCCGACGAGCCGACGGTCTTGCCCTCGTCGGTGATGGTCAGCTGGTCGTCCCAGGACACGGTGCCGGCCTTGACGCCCTCCGCCACGGCGTAGAGGACGTAGAGCTTGAAGATGGACGCCAGTGGCAGTGAGTCGGCGGTGTTCGATCCGGCGAACTGCTCGCAGCGGCCGTCGACCACCCGGGAGACGCGGTACGAGTAGCGGCCGCCGGAGTTCGCCAGGGCGGCGTCGACGTCGGCCCAGGAGTGGATCACCGGCGGCACGGTGGTGACGGCGAACCCGTCGACCAGGGTGTCGTCGCCGGTGTGCAGTTCGATGTCCTGGCGCGCGCCGTAGGACGTCGACAGGTGCAGGGTCGCCGCGCCGGCCCGGATGTCGACCCCGGCAACCCGGTAGGGGCGTTCCCACCACAGGTTGTCCATGACCGTGCCGACGTAGTCGACCTGGTTGGGCGCGGCGAGCGTCTTGATCCCGACCGGGCCGATCGGCCAGTCGGAGTTGAGCATGTCGACGATCTGCTTGGCGCGTACACCCTGCGGGGTGTTGATGCTGATCCGTGCACCCGCGTCACCGGCGCTGGCCGAAGGAGTCGATGACGATGTGCACCCCCCGACGGAGCCGATGACCAGGACGGCGCCGCAGAGCGGCGCCAGTACCCGGCTAAGCCTTCGCGTCGGACCCGGCAACGTCGAGCACAACCTCGAACTCGAGCAGCGACGCCCCGGAGGCCACCGGGTTCTTTTGCTCGCCACGATGCGCCTCGATCGCCGGGCCGTTGGCCCAGGCCTGGAAGGCGTCGTCGGATTCCCACTGCGTCACCACGAAGTAGCGGTTGTCGCCCTTGACGGGACGCAGCAGCTGGAAGCCCAGGAAGCCCGGCTGGTTGTCGACGGCGTGCGCACGATGCGCGAAGCGCTTCTCCAGTTCGGGTCCAGCGCCCTCGGGCACCTCGATTGCGTTGATCTTCACCACGGCCATGGGGCAAGGCTACCGTGCGGGGTATGCCGGTCGACCCGTTGCGCCACGTCACCTACCGCGGGGGTACCGGTGCACCGGTGGTCCTGGTGCACGGGCTGATGGGCCGGGGGTCGACGTGGTCCCGGCAGATTCCCTGGTTGACGGAATTCGGTTCGGTCTACACCTACGACGCGCCGTGGCACCGCGGCCGAGACGTGCCGGATTCGCAGGCGATCAGCACCGAGCGATTCGTCGCCGATCTGGGTGACGTGCTCGATGCGCTGCCCGGCCCGGCGATCCTGGTCGGTCATTCGATGGGCAGCCTGCACTCATGGTGTCTGGCGGCCGCCCGGCCCGGAACGGTGTCCGCGGTGGTGGTCGAGGACATGGCACCGGACTTCCGCGGGCGCACCACCGGGCCGTGGGAGCCCTGGGTGCACGCGCTGCCGGTCGAGTTCCCGACCGAACAGGCCGTGATCGATGAATTCGGACCGGTGGCCGGCCGGTACTTCGCCGAGGCGTTCGACCGGACCGACACTGGTTGGCGGCTGCACGGCCGGCCGCAATGGTGGGTGCAGATCGCCGCGCAATGGGGCACTCGCGACTACTGGGAGCAGTGGCGCGCGGTGCGCGTGCCGACGCTGCTGATCGAGGCGGGCAACTCGGTGACCCCGCCGGGGCAGATGCGCAGAATGAGCGAAATCGGTTATCGCACAACATACGTCAGCGCTCCGGAGGCGGGTCATCTGGTCCACGACGATGCCCCCGAGATATATCGCGACGCGGTGGAGTCGTTCCTGGGGGATCTCACGGGCTAGCGGTGATGGTCGAACCGGGTGCGGATCGCCTCGATGTCGTGTTCAACCCGGCGCAGATCGGCGTCATCATCGGAGAACAGCCGGCCGGCCATCGGTGCGGCGAATCGGAACTGGTCGAAATGCCAGCGCAAGTGGCCGTCACGGCGGGCACGTCCGGCCAGGGCCGCCACCACGGCGAACGGTCCGAGCAGGACCGCCAGGATGAGCAGGAATTGGATCAGTGTGTTCATGGCAGTAACTATGCTGACAAAAAGATCCCGCCAACAGTGGCAGCACTGACGCTGTGCAATAAGATACTGCCATGCTGGAAACGGTCAGCGCGCTGGTGCTCGACGGCCTGGCGCCGTTCGAGTTCGGAGTCGTCTGCGAGGTGTTCGGCATCGACCGAACCGCCGACGGGGTGCCCAACTTCGACTTCAAGATCTGCGGCCCGGTGGCGGGGGTGCCCGTACGGACGTCGGTCGGGGCGTCGGTGGTCCCCGATCACGACCTGTCGGCGCTGCACGGCGCGGATCTGGTTGCCGTCCCGGCGATCCACGACCCCGGCGCGGCCGGCTACCCACGCGCGGCGCTCGACGCCCTACGGGCGGCCGCCGATGCCGGATCGATCATCCTGACCGTGTGCTCGGGCGCCTTCGTCGCGGGTGCGGCCGGACTGCTGGACGGCCGGCCCTGCACGACGCACTGGATGCACGCCGACGAGTTGTCCCGGCAGTACCCCACCGCCCGGGTGGACCGCAACGTGCTCTTCGTCGATGACGGCAACCTGATCACCAGCGCGGGCACGGCCGCCGGGATCGACGCCTGCCTGCATCTGGTGCGCCGCGAACTCGGCAGTGCGACCACCAACGTCATCGCCCGGCGCATGGTCGTGCCGCCGCAGCGCGACGGCGGTCAACGGCAGTACATCGACCAGCCGATACCGCCGAGGTGCTCGGAAGGCTTTGCCCCCCAGCTGGATTGGATCATCGCCAACCTGGAGCAACCGCACACTGTGGCGACGCTGGCGCGCCGGGCGAACATGTCGGCGCGGACCTTCGCCCGCCGGTTCGTCGACGAGACGGGCACCACTCCGATGCAGTGGATCACCGATCAGCGGGTGCTCTACGCGCGCCGACTGCTCGAGGAGACCGACCTCGAGATCGACCGGGTGGCCGAGCGTAGCGGCTTCGGGAGTGCCACGCTGCTGCGGCACCACTTTCGGCGAATCATCGGCGTCACCCCGTCGGACTACCGCCGCAGCTTCGCCGCCTGAGTCCTTCCCCCGGGCATCTGTTCTGCGTCCTCTGCGAGATCTACTCGACTTTTGTCGCAGCCAGCGCTGAGCAGATCAAGATTCGCGCCCATCGTCGCCTTCGCCGGCGAGCGCGAACCGGCCGTCCGCCGTCTGCTCCACCAGCCCGTCGACCAACAGTGAATCCAGCGCGCGGTCGCGCTGCGCGGTATCGGTGAGCCACGCGGTGTCCAGCTGCGCACGGGTCACCGGAAAATCGTTGCCGCGCAACACATCCAGCAGGCGGCCGCGAACCTGCCGATCCGTGCCGGCATACTTCTGCACCCGCTTGGCCACACCGTCACCCGGCGGAAAGCCCGCCGCCCGCCACGCGCAGTGACTCAGCGGGCACACCCCGCACTTCGGGTTGCGGGCCGTGCAGACCAGCGCGCCCAGCTCCATCAGTGCGGCCGAAAAGCGCGGCGCCAGTGCGTCTTCCGGTAACAGCACGACGACGTCCGCCTCGTCACGGACGGGCGCCGGGGAGCCCGCATCGGCGCGGCCGTGCACGGCCCGCGCGATCACCCGCCGCACGTTGGTGTCGACGACGGGCACCGCTTGCCGGTAGGCGAAACAGGCCACCGCACGGGCGGTGTAACTGCCGATGCCCGGCAGCGCCACCAGGGCCGCCACGTCGGCGGGCACAACGTCGCCGTGGTCGCGGGCGATCGCGACGGCGCACTCGTGCAGCCACTTGGCCCGGCGCGGATACCCCAGCTTGCCCCAGGCCCGCAGCACGTCGGCCGACCCGGCCGCGGCGGTGGCCGACGGGGTCGGCCAGCGGGCCACCCAGTCGATCCAGATCGGCAGGACCCGGGCCACCGGGGTCTGCTGCAGCATGAACTCGCTGACCAGGATCTGCCACGCGCTCACCCCTTCCGCACGCCAGGGCAGGTCGCGGCCCTCGCGGTCGAACCAGGCGATCAACTCACCGGGAGGCAGGCTCATCGCATGCGTCCGGACGTGGCAGGGCACAATGGCAGCCATGCCGAATACCAGTCCTGTGACCGCTTGGAAGGCACTCAAGGAGGGTAACGAGCGCTTCGTCGCCGGCCAGCCCGTGCACCCCAGTCAGAGCATCGAGCACCGCGCCGCCCTGGCCTCCGAGCAGAAGCCCACCGCCGTGGTGTTCGGCTGCGCCGACAGCCGGGTGGCGGCCGAGATCATCTTCGACCAGGGTCTCGGTGACATGTTCGTGGTGCGCACCGCGGGCCACGTCATCGACTCGGCCGTACTCGGCTCGATCGAATACGCCGTGGAGATCCTCAATGTGCCGCTGATCGTCGTGCTCGGTCACGACAGCTGCGGCGCGGTCAAGGCCACCATCTCGGCCCTGGATGACGGTGCCGTGCCGGGCGGCTATGTCCGCGACGTGGTGGAGCGGGTCACCTCGTCGATCCTGTTGGGCCGGCGCGACGGCCTGACCCGCGTCGACGAGTTCGAGGCCCGCCACGTGATCGAGACCGGCGCGCAGCTGATGGCCCGGTCCACGGCCATCGCCGAGCGGGTGAACGCGGGAACGCTGGCCATCGCCGGCGTCACCTACCACCTGGCCGACGGGAAGGCCGCTCTGCGGGCGCACCTGGGCGACGTCGGCGAGGCCGACTGACCGCTACTGCGGCACCACGATGCCGTGGTTGTAGGCGTACACGATCGCCGCGGCGCGGTCGCGCAGGCCGAGCTTGAGGAAGATCCGCCCGATGTGGGTCTTGACCGTCACCTCGGAGATGAACAGTTCGGCGGCGATCTCGGCGTTGGACCGGCCCTTGGCGATCAGCGTCAGCACACCGGCCTCTCGGGCCGTGAGTTCCTCGACGGCGACGGTCGCGGGTGCCGGGGTGGCGTGCCGGTAGGTCTGCAGCACCCGCGAGGTGACCGCCGGATCGAGGTAGCTGTCGCCGGCGGCGACGGCCCGCACCGCGCGGATGAGTTCCTCGGCCGAGGAGTCTTTGAGGACGAACCCGGCCGCGCCGGCGCGTAGCACCCCGGACAGCAGTTCGTCCTCGTTGAAGGTCGTCAGGGCCAGCACCGGCGGGGCGTCCGGACCGGCGAGCCGACGGGTGGCCTCGATACCGTCCACCCGTTTCATCCGCAGATCCATCACCACGACGTCGGGCCGGTGCTCGGCCACCGCGGCGGGCACCTCGTCGCCGTCGGAACACTCGGCCACGATCACGAAACCGTCCTTGCGGCGCAGGATCCGGCGCAGCCCGGAGCGGACCAGTTCCTGATCATCGACCAGGATGACGGTGATATCGGGGGTGTCGCCGGTGGTGGTCATGTCAGCCGGTGCACCACGGTACGCGGCTGGATCCGGAGAAGCCACCGGATCCATTGTCGGTCAACGGAATCGACGCTCGCACGTGCCAATTACCTTGCGCCGGGCCGACATCGATGTCGCCGCCGAGCAACTCCACCCGCTGCCGCATACCGTGCAACCCGCGTCCCTCCGAATTTCGAGCCGCACCCACCGTCACGGGCAGCCGGTTGGTGATCGACAGCTCTGCCGTCGCAGGCGTGATGCGCAGCGTGACGACGGGCCCGGTCTGCGGCGCGTGTTTGGCGATGTTGGCCAGGGACTCCTGGGTGATCCGGTACAGTGCAAGACCTTCGGCCGCCGAGACCCGCCCGGTGGGCCCGTCGATCCGCAGTCGCACGTTCATCCCGGCCTTCGTGAAATCGTCCACCAGGGCGCCGATGTCGTCGACGCCCGGTTCGGGAGCCATCCGGGCATTCCCGTCGTCGAGTAGTCCCACCGTACGGCGGATGTCGGCCATCGCCTGCCGGCCCAGCCGTTCGGCATCCTCGAGGGCCTCCTGCGCATCGTCGACGTCGCGGTCCTGCTGCAGCGCCCGGCGGGCGGCGGTGACGTGCAGCAGCGTCACGCTCAGCGAGTGCGCGATGACGTCGTGCACCTCCCGCGCGATCCGTCTCCGTTCGTCGGTGACCGCGTGTTCGGCCAGGGCGGCCTGGTTCTCCTCCTGTTTGATCATCAGCTTGCGCTGCGTCTGCATCAAAAACCCGACCAGCCAGCCCATCCCGAGCACCGGGAGGTAGAGCAGCAGGCCGTCGAGCCGACCGGCCTGACCCGCGGCCACCAGCAGCGCCGCGCTCGACGCCGACACCATCACCCCGAACAGCGGTGGGCTCATCGCCACCGTGGCGCCGACCGCCAGGACCAGCAATAGCGGGGCGAAGTCGGATTCGACGGGAGTGCTGGTGGCGAACAACAGGAGAGCGGTGGTGATCATCGCGAACACCCACATCACGGCGGGATGGAACTTCGTGGAGGAGAAGAAGAACCAGACGTCGGGAATGACCGCGAGGAAGATCGCCAGCAGGCAGATCGCGAGGTCGGCGGGTGGACGCTGAAGCATAGCGACCACCAGGATGGCGGCCATTGTCACGTCCACGACGACGGCGAACGTCCACGAGAACCCCAGCGGGATCAGTTCACCCCGCTGGCGGATTCGGTCACCCAGGTACGTGGCCAGCTCACCCAGCACCGCACCATCCTAGAGGCGCGGCCCGGCCCGGTACATCGTTCCGCGGTCGTACCGCTGACCGCCGTTGTCCTACCACGGTAGGAGGGCCGAGTCCGGACCGTGGCACGACGCGGCGGTGTGCCCGGCGCTCGTAGCGTCGCGGTATGACTTGGACACAGTTTCACGAACGCCATGACTTCATGGCCCGAACGATCGATCGCGCGGCAGCCGAACCCGAAGGTGCACTGGACTTCTCGCCCGAAGAGCTCGCCGAAGTGAGTCGTCTCTTCGGCGACGTGGAAGGCCTGCTGCTGGCGCTGCGCGCACGGTGGATGACGACGCTGAGCGCCAAACTGGAACAGGCGGTGTACGACGACATCCCGGTGGAACGCGTCCGCGCCCAGCTCGCGGCCGCGCAGCCGGGACTGAGCGCGCTGGTCAGCGCGGCGTCGCGCCGGTCGGTGCGGGTGCGCGCGCTGGTACACGGCGAGCAGCAGATGGTGGACTACTTCGACGGTCCGAACCAGCCCAAACGCCGCGACATTGTTGCGTGAGAGGAGATCACCGGCGGAGCTGATCCGGCCCCTGCTGATCATCTCCGTCTGGGTGATTCTCGCGGCGCTCGGCAATGTGCTGGTGCCCCAGCTGGAGCGGGTGGTCGAACAGCACGCCCGGGCGTTCATGCCGGCCGATGCCCCGAGTTCGACGGCGGTCCGCCAGTCGGCACTGCTGTTCGGTGAGAGCCCCGGCAACAACATCAATTATGTTGTGCTGGAACGAAGTACCGGCCTGACCGGGGACGACCGCCGGTTCTACGGCGACCTGGTCTCGCGACTGCACGCCGACTCCGCCCAGGTCACCTCGGTGACCGACCTGTGGTCGGATCCGGTGACCGCCGAGGCCGCAGTCAGCGCCGACGGTCGCGCGGCGGTCGTGATGATCCGACTGGTCGGCGACCTGGGAACCGCCGAGGCGGGCGACGCGGTCCGGGCGGTGCGCACCGATGTCTCGACACTCGGGCCGCCGGCGGGCCTCGACGTCTACGTCACCGGCCCCGGGGCCACGATCGGCGACGAGTTCGCCGCGATCGACCGGCAGATGCTGATGATCACCGGCGCGACGGTGCTGTTGATCCTGGTGCTGTTGCTGATCCTGTACCGGTCGCCGGTGACCGCAGCGATCCCACTGCTCGCGGTCGGCGTCGCGCTCGCCGTCGCCCGCCCGATCGTGGCGGCCCTCGGCCAGGCCGGAGTCATCGAGGTATCGCTGTTCTCGGTGACCCTGCTGGCCGCGCTGATGCTCGGCGCGGGAACCGATTACGGCATCTTCCTGATCGGTCGCTACCACGAGGCCCGCCGACAGGGCACGCCGCGCGACTCGGCGCTCGGGTTGGCCCGCCGGGGCGTGGGTCCCGTCATCGTGGGTTCGGCCCTGACCATCGCCGCTGCGCTCGGCGCGCTCGGGTTCGCCAAGGTCGGCATGTTGCGCAGCGCCGGAATACCCACGGCGGTAGGAACTCTCGTGGTCATGGTTGCCTCGCTGACGCTCACTCCGGCGCTGCTGGATCTGGCGACGCGCCTCGGGTTCGCCGAGCCGCGCCCGACCAACGCGATCCGGCGGTGGCGGCGGGTGGGGACGACGGTGGCGCGCTGGCCCGGTCCGGTGCTGGTGGCTGCGATCGGGCTGGTCGCGCTGCTGGCCCTGCCGTTGGCCGGAATGCGCGTCGGCTGGAACGAGATCGACGCGACCCCGTCGGGTTCGGAATCGAATCGCGGGTACGCCGCCGCCGACCGGCACTTCCCCGCCAACCAGATCCTGCCCACGGCGGTCGTCGTCACCGCCGACCACAGCCTGCGCAACCCGGCCGGCCTGCTGGCGCTCGAGCGGGTCAGCCGGGCGCTGATGGCGATTCCCGGGGTGCGGTCCGTGCAGTCCGCGAGTCGGCCGGCCGGCCGGGTGCCGGACGAGGCCACGATCAGCCACCAGGCCGGCGTCATCGGGCGCCAGTTCGGGGACGCCATCGACCAGTTGACCGGACAGTTGCAGCGCGTCGGCGATCTGGATGCGACTCTGTCGCAGCTGCAGGACGTGGTGGCGGGTCTGCCCGGGCAGCTCGGCCGCGGCCGTGGCGGATTCACCGAGATCGAGTCCGCCGCAGGCGATATGCAACGCGGCATGGCCGATGTCCAGCGCACGGCCACCGAGCTGTCCGGCCGGCTGGACCCGTTGCGCAACTTCGTCGCCGGGACGCCCGACTGTCCGGGGAACATGTTGTGCGCCGCCGTCGATCAGGTGGTGGCGCCGGTCGACGAACTGCTGCGCGGATCGGCCGGACTGGCCGACAGTGCCGCACGGCTGCGTGGCGGCACGCAGCAGGCCGGTGGCGCATTCGACGGTCTCCCGGCGGCGCTGACGACGATGCGCGACGCGTTGGCCCGGGCCCGGTCGTCGGCCCGGGAGGTCACCGAGGTTGTCGGCGCGATGGGCCCCGATATGCACCAGCTGTCCGACTACCTCGGCGAGTTGGGTGCCCAGTTCAGCGGGAGCGCCGACGGGGGCTTCTACCTACCGCAGCAGGCACTGTCGGATCCGCGCCTGCGCGCCGCGATGGATTCCCTGCTGTCCACCGACGGCCGGGCCGCCTATCTGCTGGTCCATGGGGAGGGCCCGGAGTGGGGCGTCGACGGCGCCGCGCGCTCGCGACTGATCGAGACGGCCGTGCACGAGGCGACCAAGGAGGGCACGTTGCGGCCGGCCGCGGTCCACCTCGGCGGTGTCGGGCCAGTGACCCGCGACCTGCAGACGCTGCTCGCGCGGGACATGCGTCTGCTGGTCGGCACGGCGCTGGTGCTGATCTTCGCGATCATGCTGGTCATGCTGCGCAGCCCGGTCGCGGCCCTGGTGGTGGTCGGGACCGTCGTGGTGTCGTTCGCCGCCGCGGTGGGCGCATCGGTGCTCGTCTGGCAGTACCTGCTCGGCCATGACCTGCACTGGGCGGTCGCGCCCATCGCGTTGATCGCGCTGCTGGCGGTCGGCGCCGACTACAACCTGTTGCTGACACTGCGGCTGCGCGAGGAGACCTTCGTCCGCGCGGCCGGCCCCAGAACGGGGCTGATCCGGGCGTTCGGTGCCACCGGCGCGACGGTGACGGCCGCGGGAGTGGTGTTCGGCGTGACGATGGCGGCGCTGGCCGGAAGCACGGTGCTCAGCGTCGCCCAGATCGGGACCACCATCGGTATCGGTCTGATGATCGACACGCTGGTGATCCGCGCGTTCGTGGTGCCCAGCGTTGCGGTGCTGCTGGGCCGGTGGTTCTGGTGGCCAATACCGCCTGTGAGTCCGATGAGGGTGGCGACACGCCGCCCCGGGTCGAACATGTTGCGGTGACCTGCCCTTACCGTTGAGAACGTGCTGGATTTGGAACCGCGCGGGCCGTTATCGCCCGAGATCTACCGCCGCCGCCGGGCGCTGGCCATCGGCGTCGCCGGCCTCGTGGCGGCCATCGTCATCGGAACCTTGTTCATGGTCTTCGGTGGTGGGAGCTCCGGCACCCCGAAGAAGGCCGCCGAACCCAACACGTCGCAGGGGCCGCTGGGCCAGGCGCCGGACCCCGGCGTGAAGACCCCCGTGGTGGCGCCCGCCGAGCAGAGCCCCGCGGCCACGCCGACGCCGACGGCGGCCGTCGAACCGCCGCCGGTGCTCAAACCGGGCGACGACTGCCCCGATTCGACGCTGGCCGTCAAGGGCCTGACCAACGAGCCGCGCTACGTCATCGGCGATCAGCCGAAGTTCACGATGGTGGTCACCAATATCGGCCTGACGGCCTGCCAACGTGACGTGGGCGCGGCGGTGCTGGCGGCCTACGTGTACACCCTGGACAACAAGCGGCTGTGGTCCAACCTGGACTGCGCGCCCTCCAACGAGACCCTGGTGAAGTCGTTCAATCCCGGTGAGCAGGTGACCACCGAGGTCACCTGGACGGGGATGGGCTCGGCCCCGCAGTGCCCGCTGCCGCGTCAGCCCATCGGGCCGGGGACGTACAACCTGGTGGTCCAGCTGGGCAATCTGCGGTCGGCGACGGTGCCGTTCGTGCTCGCGGAACCGTCCGCCCAGGACCCCGCAGCCCCGGCGCCGCCACCGGCTCCGGACGCCCCCGCTCCGCCGCCCGAGGGCCCGGCCCCGGCCGGCTGAGCGCCGTTCAGGCCAGCCGGTCGGCGATGGTCGACTCGGCGAGCTGGGACAGCCCCTCCCGGACGTGCCGGGCCCACATGGCGCCGATCCCGTCGACCGACTGCAGATCTGTGGCGCTGGCCGCCAGCAGACCCTGTAGGGATCCGAACGTGCGTACCAGCAGGTCGACGTGGGCGAACTGCAGGCGCGGAATGCCGGCCATCGCCCGGTAGCCGCGCGAGTTCAGCGCCGAGTCCTGGGCTTCGACGGTGGATGGATAGCCGAACACCTGGGCCAGTGCGGTGAAGTCCAGTAGGTCGGCGTCGGAGAGGGTGTCGAGTGCGTCGAGCGTCTCGGCCACCTCGGTCTCCGACGGGGCGTCGGGGTTGGCGTGGTAGTCGCGCACGATCAGTTCCCGGGCGGTGTCGTTGCCGCCGAGCAGTTCCTCGAGCTGCAGCCGTAGCTGACGGCCGTCGGTTCCCAATTCCACTGTGTCATAATCGATTTCGAGTCCGATGCGACGGACCATCTCCAGCCGCTGCACCACGGTCATCACATCGCGCAGCGTGACGAAATCCTCGATCTCGCCGGTGGACAGCTGCCGGCTGACCTCGTCGAGGCGGGCCTTGTAGCGCTCGAGGGTGGCGATGGCCTGGTTGGCCCGCGACAAGATGGTGGCCGAATCGGCCACCACATGACGTTCACCGGCCACGTACACCGTCACGATGCTCATCGAATGACTGACCGAGATCACCGGAAAGCCGGTCTGAATGGCCGTACGTTCGGCCGAGCGGTGCCGGGTGCCGGACTCGTCGGTGGGAATGGACGGATCCGGGACCAGTTGGACATTGGCGCGGACGATTCGCTCACCGTCGGTGGACAGCACGACCGCGCCGTCCATCTTGGACAGCTCGCGCAGCCTGGTGGGGGCGTACCGGACGTCCAGCGCGAAGCCGCCGTCGCAGATCCCCTCGACGCGCTCGTCGTACCCGAGCACGATCAGCGCACCCGTGCGGCCGCGCAGGATCCGTTCCAGGCCGTCGCGCAGCGCGGTACCGGGGGCCAGGCGTCCGATGGTGTCCCGCAGGGTCGGGCCGGTGGTGCTGGGTGTCACGACCAACCATTGTCCCCTGTGTCGTCCGCGGGTGGATGCCGGTCCACGACTTTGAGGTCCGGCCGGGTTGGAGGTTTGACCACGGGCGGTGCGCCGGCCGGCCGGACGGCGATCTTCATCAGGGTGGCCAGCGCGTCCCGGATGGTGGCGACCTCGAGCAGGCGGATGCCCGGCGGGGGTTTGGTGACGCCGGGCGGGACGATGGCCGTGGTGAAGCCCAGCCGGGCCGCCTCGGCCAGCCGCCGCTCGAGTCCGGTGACCCGGCGCAGATCGCCCGCCAGCCCGACTTCGCCGATCACGACCGTCGACGTGGGCAGGCACAGGTCGGCGTACGCGGAGGTGATGGCCAGCGCGACGGCCAGATCCGACGACGGGTCGGTCAAGCGCATGCCACCGACCGTCGACAGGTACACATCGTGCTTGCCGATCCGGATGCCGGCGCGCGAGTCCAGCACAGCGGCCGTCATCGCCGCCCGGGACTGGTCGACCCCGCTGACCGCGCGGCGCGGCGAGGGCGCCTCCTGGGTGCCGATCAGCGCCTGGATCTCGCCGATCAGCGGTCGCTTGCCGTCCAGGGTGACGGTCACCGCGGTGCCGGGCACCGGCTCGGGCCGTTGATCCAGGAACAACCCGGACGGGTCAGCCACCCCTTCAATCCCGTTGTCGTGCAACAGGAAACAGCCCACCTCGTCGGCGGAGCCGAACCGGTTCTTGACCCCGCGGACCATGCGCAGGGTGCTGTTGCGGTCGCCCTCGAAGTGCAGCACCACATCGACGAGGTGCTCGAGCGACCGCGGGCCGGCGATGGCGCCGTCCTTGGTGACATGACCGACCAGGACCATCGCCACCCCGGGCCCGGCCTTGGCGTAACCCGTCAGCGCGGTGGTGACCGCGCGCACCTGTGTGACGCCGCCGGTGACGCCGTCGGTCTCGGTGGTGGACAGGGTCTGCACGGAGTCGATGACGACCAGCGACGGGCGCACCGCGTCCAGATGGCCCAGCACGGTCTGCACGTCGGACTCGGCGGCGAGGTAGACCTCGTCGTGGGCGCAGCCGGTGCGTTCGGCCCGCATCCGGATCTGTCCGGCGGACTCCTCGCCGGACACGTACAGCGCGCGACGCCCGGCCGACGCCCAGCGGTGCACGACCTCGAGCAGCAGCGTCGACTTGCCCACCCCCGGCTCGCCGGCGAGCAGGATGACCGACCCCGGGACGATCCCGCCGCCCAGAACGCGGTCCAGCTCGGCGACGGCGGTGGGGACGTGGCGGGTGCGGTCGGGGTCGATAGCGCTGATCGGCACGGCCGCCGAGACCGGCACCTTGGAGCGGCCGGTGCCGCCCAGCGAGGTCAGTACCGCGACCTCGTCAACGGTGCCCCACGTGCCGCATTCCGGGCAGCGGCCCACCCATTTGGCCGTGACATGCCGGCACTCCGAGCACTGGAACTGCGGGCGCGGCCGGGCACTGGCTCTGGTCACGTCGCGACCGTAACCGGGGGGTACGACAGATCGGCGCAGACACGGCGCTGCCGGTCGGGCCTGTTGGTCAGCCCTCTTGGCGCGGTGCGTTGCCGGCCGAGATCGGCACGGCCAGGGTCTTCTGGCCGGCCTTCTCGAAGGTGAAGGTGAAGTCGTACGTCAGGCCGTTGCGGATCGGCTTGGTCAGCGCGACCGAGGCCCCGGCAGCGGTCGCGGCCTCCACGGAGCTCAGCTCCGCGGCGCCGTCCGGCACCCCCACCGCGAGCATCCCCTGGGCGGGCACCTCGGTATTGCCGGTCAGCGTCACCTCGCCGACGTCGGTGGTGATGCCGACCAGCCGGTCGTTGACGTCCGGGGAGGAGTTGGCGACCGCGAGGATCAGGGCGACGTCGCTGCCCGGCTCCAGCGCGTCACCGGTCTCGACGGCCTGGATGTGGACGTTGCGCAGAGCGATCGGGCCCAGGTTGCCGAGGGTGCCGTTGACGGCGGGTTCCTGGGTGGCGACCTGGGAGACCTGCCCGGCGCCGCATCCGGCCAGAGTGGCCGCGACGACCAGTCCGGCGGCGGCCAGCCCGATGCGGGCGGCGGTACGACGGCTATCCATGCTCACCACTGGTGGCCTCCTGCTCGGGAACGGACTTGGAAGAAGACTAGTACGCAGCGTAGTAGTCGGCGTCAACCGCCGCCCGGGACCCGCCCCGCATTGGCCCCCGCAGGGCGGTTCGTTGCACGTAAACGACACCCTGTCAACCCCCAGTCTTAACCCGTTGTGCCCCTGACCTGCATCGTTGGATCACGCTTGGTCACAGCGCGTGCTATCCTGGTGGAGCGAAAGGGGCTCTAATCTGATGATTTTCAAGGTCGGAGACACCGTTGTCTATCCACACCACGGTGCTGCGTTGATCGAGGCGATCGAAACCCGGACCATCAAGGGCGAGCAGAAGGAATATCTGGTCCTCAAGGTCGCCCAGGGCGACCTGACCGTACGGGTGCCCGCCGACAACGCCGAATACGTCGGTGTTCGCGACGTGGTTGGACAGGAGGGTCTCGACAAGGTCTTCCAGGTGCTGCGCGCCCCCCATACCGAGGAGCCGACCAACTGGTCGCGCCGGTACAAGGCCAACCTCGAGAAGCTCGCCTCGGGTGACGTCAACAAGGTCGCCGAGGTCGTTCGCGACCTGTGGCGCCGTGATCAGGAGCGCGGACTGTCCGCCGGCGAGAAGCGCATGCTGGCCAAGGCCCGGCAGATCCTGGTCGGGGAGCTTGCCCTGGCCGAGAACACCGATGACGCCAAGGCCGAGATCATCCTCGACGAGGTTCTGGCGGCCGCCTCCTAGGCCGCGGTGGGCACTCACGTGCGCACCGTTGCCATCGTCCCCGCCGCCGGTGCCGGACACCGGCTGGGCGCGGGAGTTCCGAAGGCCTTCGTCGAACTCGAAGGCAGATCGCTCATCGAGCATGCGCTGATCGGGTTGCGAGAATCGGGTGCCGTCGACGAGATCGTCGTCGCCGTGCCGCCCGGCCGCACCGATGAGGCGATGCTCGTGCTGTTCTCGCCCGACCACCCCGTGACCGTCGTCGCCGGCGGCGCGGAGCGCGGCGATTCCGTCCGGCTGGCGCTCGAGGCCGCCGGTTCCGCGGATTTCGTCCTGATCCACGATGCCGCGCGGCCATTGACGCCGCCCGCTCTGATCGCCCGCGTCGCGGCCGCGCTGCGCGACGGCCACGACGCGGTGGTGCCCGGCCTGCCGCTGGCGGACACGGTCAAGGCCGTCGACGCCAACGGCGACGTCCTGGGCACACCGGAACGGGCCGGACTGCGCGCGGTGCAGACACCGCAGGGCTTCGCCACCGAGCTGCTGTTGCGGGCCCATCAGCGGAGCGCCGGGACGTTCACCGACGACGCGGCCATGGTCGAGAACATCGGTGGCCGGGTCCACGTGGTCGACGGCGACCCGCTGGCCTTCAAGATCACCACACCCCTGGACCTGACCCTGGCCAGGGCGGTGCTCCGTGGTCTCTGACGTGGGAGCTGCACTCCCCCGGGTCGGGCAGGGCGTCGATGTGCACCCCGTGGAACCGGGCCGGCCGTGCCACCTGCTGGGGTTGCTGTTCGACGGCGCCGACGGGTGTGCGGGCCATTCCGACGGTGACGTGGCCGCGCATGCCCTGTGCGACGCCCTGCTGTCGGCCGCCGGATTGGGTGACATCGGCGGCGTGTTCGGCGTCGACGATCCGCGGTGGGCCGGTGTGACGGGCCGGGTGATGCTCGCGCACGTACGCGAACTGCTCGCCGGGGCGGGCTACCGGATCGGCAACGCCGTGGTCCAGGTGATCGGCAACCGGCCCAAGGTCGGCCCGCGCCGGGCCGAGGCGCAGCAGCTGCTCTCCGAGCTCCTCGGTGCGCCGGTCTCGGTCTCGGCGACCACCACCGACGGTCTGGGCCTGACCGGGCGGGGTGAAGGCCTGGCCGCCATCGCCACCGCGCTCGTCGTCGCCGATGCCGGTTCCGCCCCGAACGGCCGGTAAGCTCGCACGTCGTGATTGAACGCGGGGCTGCCAATGGCCTGAAGCTGCACGACACCATGACCGGTGCCGTGCGTGAGTTCACGCCCGTGCGGCCCGGCCACGTCTCGATCTACCTGTGCGGCGCCACCGTGCAGGGGCTGCCCCACATCGGCCACGTCCGCAGCGGCGTCGCATTCGACGTGCTGCGCCGCTGGCTACTGGCCAAGGGGCTCGATGTCGCGTTCATCCGCAACGTCACCGACATCGACGACAAGATCCTCACGAAGGCCGCCGCCGCGGACCGGCCGTGGTGGGAGTGGGCCGCGACCCACGAGCGGGCCTTCGCCGCCGCCTACGACGCGCTCGGTGTGTTGCCGCCGTCGGCCGAGCCGCGTGCCACCGGGCACATCACTCAGATCGTCGAGCTGATCGAGCGGCTGATCGACACCGGCCACGCCTATACCGGCGCTGGCGACGTCTACTTCGACGTCCTGAGCTATCCCGAATACGGGGCGCTGTCGGGACACCGCATCGACGACGTGCACCAGGGCGAGGGCGTGGCCACCGGTAAGCGTGACCAGCGGGACTTCACCCTCTGGAAGGGCGCCAAGCCCGGTGAGCCGTCGTGGCCGACGCCGTGGGGGCGCGGCCGGCCGGGCTGGCATTCCGAGTGCGTGGCGATGGCGCACGAGTACCTCGGGGCGCAGTTCGACATCCATTGCGGCGGAATGGATCTGGTTTTCCCGCATCACGAGAACGAGATCGCCCAGGCCCGGGCGGCCGGCGACCGGTTCGCGGAGTTCTGGCTGCACAACGGGTGGGTCACCATGGGTGGCGAGAAGATGAGCAAGTCGCTGGGCAACGTGCTCTCGATTCCCGCAGTGCTGCAACGGGTTCGGCCCGCCGAGTTGCGGTACTACCTGGGTAGCGCCCACTATCGGTCGATGCTGGAGTTCTCCGAAGGGGCATTGCAGGATGCGGTGAAGGCCTATGTGGGCCTGGAGGACTTCCTGCACCGGGTACGCACCCGGGTCGGCGTCGTCGAGGTCGGCCGGTGGACCGACCGGTTCGGCGCCGCGCTCGACGACGACCTGGCGGTGCCGGCCGCGCTCGCCGAGGTGCACACCGCCCGCGCCGACGGCAACCGCGCCCTGGATGCCGGCGACCACGATGGCGCCATGGCCCAGGCCGCCTCGATCCGGGCCATGATGGGGATCCTCGGCTGCGACCCGCTCGACGAGCGCTGGGTGTCGCGCGACGAGACGTCCTCGGCCCTGGCCGCCATCGACGTGTTGACCAAATGGGCCCTCGAGGGCCGTACTGATGCTCGCGCACAACGGGATTGGGCCCGGGCCGACGAGATCCGCGACCGGCTCAAGGCGGCCGGGATCGAGGTCACCGATACCTCCGACGGCCCGCAATGGTCCCTGGCCGACGGGACGGCCCGCTGATGGCCGGCAATTCGCAGCGGCGCGGCGCCGTCCGCAAGCCGGGCACCAAGAAGGGGCCGACGGTCGGGTCCGGTGGCGTCCGGCGCCGCGGGCTCGAGGGCAAGGGCGCAACTCCGCCGGCCCATGAGCGGCCCCACCATCCGGCCGGCAAGCGGGCGGCCAAGGCCGCTCGGTCGGCGCAGGGCCGGCAGAAGAAGACCGACGACACCGAGATCGTGCTCGGCCGCAACCCGGTGGTGGAGTGCCTGCGGGCCGGTGTTCCCGCGACCGCGCTCTACGTCGCGCTGGGCACCGAATCCGATGAGCGGCTGACCGAATCCGTCACGCGGGCAGCCGATTCCGGCATCCCGATCCTCGAAGTGTCCCGTACCGACCTGGACCGGATGAGCAGCAACGGGCTGCATCAGGGTATCGGCCTGCAGGTGCCGCCGTACCAGTACGCGCATCCCACCGATCTGCTGCGGGAGGCCACCTCCGATGCGATGCCCGCCCTGCTGGTCGCGCTCGACAACATCTCCGATCCCCGGAACCTGGGCGCGATCGTGCGGTCGGCCGCGGCGTTCGGCGGACACGGTGTGCTGATCCCGCAGCGTCGCTCCGCATCGGTGACCGCGGTCGCGTGGCGCACCAGTGCCGGTGCGGCGGCCCGGCTGCCGGTGGCCCGCGCGACGAATCTCAATAGAACGCTGAAGGATTGGGGCGACGCCGGGTTGCAGATCGTCGGGCTGGATGCGGGTGGCGACACCACCCTGGACGAGCTCGATGCGACCGGGCCCACCGTGGTGGTGGTCGGTTCGGAGGGCAAGGGCCTGTCGCGCCTGGTCCGGGAGAACTGCGATGCGGTGGTGTCGATCCCGATGGCCGGCCCGACGGAATCGCTGAACGCCTCGGTGGCCGCCGGAGTGGTACTGGCCGAGATCGCCCGCCAGCGCCGCTGATTCGGGCGGAACCTGCTCGCTCAGACGCCGAACACACGGATGCCGGCCCACAGCGCCAGCACCGCCAGCACCAGCGTCACCGGGACGGTGAGCACGCCCAGCACGGTGAATTCCCGCACATCCGTCGAGATCCCCTGGGCGCCGAGGACTCGCCGCCACAACAGGTTCGCCAGCGATCCGACGTAGGTCAGGTTGGGGCCGATGTTCACCCCGATCAGCACGGCCAGCACCGCGGCCGGTCCAGTGACGCTCACCAGCGGCAGCAGCACGAGGACCGCGGGCAGGTTGTTGATCAGGTTGGCCAGCACCGCGGCCAGCATCGCGATACCCAGCAGGGCGGCCGGCCCGGTGCCGTCGGGCACCAGGTGGCCCAACCGGTCGGCCAGTCCGTTGTCCATCACGGCCCGCACCACGACCCCGAGTGCCAGCACGAAGACCAGGAACACCGGGTGGGCCGAGCGCGCCAGCCCCGTCCACGTGCTGGTGCCGCGCGCCAGACTGTGCGCGCCGAGCACCGCCGCACCGCCGGCCGCCGCCCAGAACGGCTCCAGGCCGAGGAACGACGTCACCGCGAACCCGGCCAGGGTCACTGCGAGCACCGCCAGGACGAAGCGCGGCAGCGTGGGCGGGTCGATCGCGGCCACGGTGGCGGGGCCGTCGCGGTTCGGCTCGGGCGTGAGATCGCCGGCGAAGAACAATCGGAACAGGACGTATTCGGCGGCGATCGCGATCAGCCACGGCCCGGTCATCAGCACCGCGAACCGCGTGAACGACACACCCGCGGCGGCGAACGCCAACAGGTTGGTCAGGTTGGATACCGGCAGCAGCAGCGAGGCCGTGTTCGAGAGGTGGGCCGTGGCATAGGCGTGCGGCCGGACGGGCACGGCCGCCTTGCGGGCGGTGGCCAGCACCACCGGGGTGAGCAGCACGATCGTGGCGTCCAGCGAGAGCACCGCGGTGGTGACGGCCGCGACGGCGAACACCTGGCCCAGGAGTCGGACCGGTCGGCCGGGGCTGCGGCGTGCCATCATCGTGCCCAGGGCGTCGAAGAGCCCCTCGTCGTCGCAGATCCGGGCCAGCACGAGGACGGCGCCCAGGAAGGCGACGACGGGCAGCAGGCGGTGGGCCTCGGCCAGTGCGTCGCGCGACGAGATCGCGCCGACCGCAACGAGAATCAGTGCGGCCGGCAGCGCGGCGGCGGCTTCCGGCCAGCCCTGCGGGCGGGCGATGGCGAACACCAGGACGATCAGCAGCAGTGCCAGCGACAGGACCGACACGAACGTCACCGCCAGGGGTCCTCGCGCTGCCAGAGGGTGGGCAGGAGCAGGCGTACGCCGTCGGCGCGGGCCAGTTCGCCGAGCACCCGCAGCGAGTTGTCGAGGTCATCGCCGGCATAGGGCAACGCGCGCAACGGTTTCGACAGCGGCCGGAAGAAGTCGTCCCAGTGGATCCCGACCACCGTGCGGGCGCCGACCGCGCGGACGGTCTCGGTCCAGTAGTCGACGAGGTACTGCCGCGGCTGAATACCCAACTGGCCCAGCCCGAGGTAGGCGACCTCGGCGCGGTGCTCCCGCAGTGCGCCGGGCACGAAACCCGCGCTGCCCTGGATCAGGACGCGCCGGTCGCTGGGCCGGTGGTGCAGGAAGGCGGACCAGGCTTCCCCGCACCGGTAGGCCGAGGTGCGCACGGGCGGCCGCACGGGTTCGGTGATCACACCGGGGAACCGGTCGGGCGGACAGTGGTGGGATTCGACCAGGGTGAGGTCGAACGCGCCGAACGACAGCGCCGAACCCGGGTCGGCAACCACGATCCGATCTTCCGGAAGTCCTTGTCCGCGGCCGATATTCGCCGCAGACCGGCCGCCGATCAGGGTGGCACCGGTGCGCTCGGCCACCACTGCGGAGTCGAGCCCGTGGTCGAAGTGCGTGTGCACGGGCAGCACCGCGTCGAGGCGCCGCACGCCCAGGCGGCCCAGGCAACCGTCGATGCGTGGGGCGCTCGGGGCGATCCGGCCCAGGCCCACCCGTGCCAGTGACGGCCGAGTGAAGAAGCCGTCGGTCATCAGCGCCGACTCGCCGTCGCTGATCAGCAGCGTCGACACCCCGGCCCAGGTGATGGCCAGCGGGCCGGCGGGCTCGGCGGTGGGGACGGCGAACAGGTGGTTGTGGTCGGCGAGGTCCGGCCGGCCCAGTCGTGCGCGCATCAGCTGAACGCCTCCAGAGTCACGCCGCGCTGCTGCAGCCGGGTCCGCACCGCCCGCGCGATCTGCGTTGCGCCCGGTGAATCACCATGTACGCAAATGGATTCCACGTTCAGTTCGATGCGCGTGCCGTCGACCGCGGTGATCGTACCGGTGGTCACCATCTGCTCGACGCGATCGGCGATCTCGGTGGCGTCGTGCAGGACGGCGCCCGGCTGGCCGCGGGGCACCAGGGTGGCGTCCGCCAGGTAGGCGCGGTCGGCGAAACCTTCGGTGACGGTGCGCAGTCCCAGGCGGCGGGCCTCGGTGAAGAATGCCGAACCGGCCAGCCCGAGCACCGGCAGGCCGGTGTCGACGGCGGCCACCGCGGCGGCCACGGCCCGGGCCTGCTGAGTGTCGGTGACGATGGTGTTGTACAGCGCGCCGTGCGGTTTGACGTAACCGACGTGGGCGCCGACGGATCGGGCCAGTGCCTGCAGTGCCCCGATCTGGTAGATCACATCGGCCATCAGATCGTCGTGAGCGACGTCGATGTAGCGCCGGCCGAACCCGGCGAGATCGCGGTAACCGATCTGCGCGCCGATGCGGACGCCGGCCTGCGCGGCCTGTCGGCATACGCCGCGCAGACCCGCCGGGTCGCCGGCATGGAATCCGCAGGCCAGGTTGGCGCTGGTGACGATGCCGAGCATGGCGGCGTCGTCACCGACCCGCCACACCCCGAAACCCTCGCCGAGATCGGCGTTCAGATCGACGCGCGTCGTCATGGGGCATCAGCCTATGCGCCGAACGCGATGTGTCCTCCTTATTGAAAACCGTTACCATTAGTGCTGTGCGAATCCTCGGCCTGCTGTCCCTGGTCAGTGCGTCCGTCGTGCTGATGTCCTGTTCGTCCGGGACGAAGGAGCCGTCCGGCGCGGCCGGCGCCGCGGACTGCCCCACCGATCCCGTCGACGTCGTCGTCAGTGTCGACCAGTGGGGCGACATCGTCTCCGAACTCGGCGGCGCGTGCGCCCGGGTGACGACGCTCCTGGCCGGTTCCGCGGCCGACCCGCACGACTACGAGCCCACCCCGGCCGCCGCCGCCGCGTTCCGCGACGCCCAACTGGTGGTGGTCAACGGAGGGCACTACGACGAGTGGGCGGCCAAGCTGGCAGCCGCGTCGGCGCCCACGGCGCCGGTCGTCACCGCCGCGCCCGAGGGCACCCCGAACCCGCACGTCTGGTACGACCCCGTGGCCGTGGTTGCCCTCGCCGACACGGTGACCGCCAAGCTCAGCGCGCTCGCGCCGGGCGCCGCGGCCTACTTCACCGACCGGCGGGCCGGATTCACCACCGCGCTGCAGCCCTACGACGCCGCCGTCGCCGCCCTGAAGGCCGGTGCGGCCGGAAAGTCCTACGCGGCCACCGAAGCGGTGTTCGATGACATGGCGGCGGCCATCGGCCTGCAGAACCGGACCCCGGCGGGCTACCAGGCGTCGGCGGCCCACGAGGCCGAACCGTCGCCCGGGGATCTCGGCGCGTTCCTGAAGCTGCTGGCCGGCCGGGGCGTCGACGTGCTGATCTACAACACCCAGACCGAGGGCGCACTGCCGCAGCAGATCCGGGCCGCCGCCGAGGCCGCCGGTGTCCCGGTGGTCGAGGTCACCGAAACGGTGGCGCCGGGCGCGAAAACGTTCGAGGCTTGGCAGGTGGACCAACTCACCGCCCTGGCCAAGGCGCTCGGTGTCAGTCGCTGAGCCCCCGGCGCTGGCCTTCGACGACGTCAGCGTCGTCCGCGGCGGCCGGCTGATCTGGTCGGAAGGCACGTTCGACGTGCCGTCGGGCGGCATCACGGCCGTCATCGGCTCGAACGGATCGGGCAAGACGACGCTGCTACAGGTGGTGCTGGGGCTGGTTCCGGTCGCATCGGGCACCGTCGAGGTGCTCGGCCGGCCCGCGGGGGAGGCGACGTCGGCGATCGGCTACGTGCCACAGAACTACGCGGCCGTGCCCGGCGACGCCATCCGCGCGGGCGACGCGGTGATGCTCGGGCTGATCGGCGCCCGGTGGGGGTTCGCCGGCCCCAGCGACGAGGAGCGCCGCCGCGTCGTCGAGACCCTCGACGCGGTGGGCGCGGCGCCGTTCGCCCACCGCCGGCTCTCGCAGCTCTCCGGCGGCCAGCGCCAGCGGGTGGCCGTCGCCGAAGCGCTGGTCGGCCGGCCGCGGCTGCTGATCCTCGACGAACCCCTGGCCTCGCTGGACCTGCGCAACCAGCGGGAGATCGTCACCCTGCTGGCCCGGGTCCGCGACACCTTCGGTGTCACCATCCTGGTCGTCGCGCACGACCTCAACCCCCTGCTCGGTGTGCTGGACAGCGCCATCTACCTGTTGGACGGCCACGCCCACTTCGACACCATGGACGAGGTGGTCAACGCGGATCTGCTGAGCCATCTCTATGGCACCTCCATCCAGGTGGTGCACACCCCGCAGGGTGATCTCTACATGCGGAGCATCTGATGACCACCCGCCTGATGGCCGTCGGCTACCAGCCGAACTGGTGGGAGATCCTGACGTCGCCGTTCATGCGCAACGCGCTGCTGGGCGGCACCCTGGTCGCGCTGGCCGCCGGTTTGATCGGCTACTTCATCATCGTCCGCAACACCGCGTTCGCGGCACATGCCTTGGCGCACATCGGGTTTCCCGGGGCCACCGGTGCGGTGCTGCTCGGTCTGCCGGTCACCGCGGGGCTCGCGGTGTTCTGCATCGGGGGCGCGCTGGTGATCGGGGCGCTGGGCAAGCGCGCCGACGAGCGTGAGGTCGCGACCGGTACGGTGCTGGCCGCGGCGACGGGCCTGGGCCTGTTCTTCAGCTCGCTGGCCACCCGCAGCAGCAGCACGGTGACCAACATCCTGTTCGGGAATCTGTTGGCCGTCACCGGCCGCCAACTGGTGCTGTTCGCCGTGGCGGTGGTGGTGCTCACCGTGGTCATCACCTTCGTGTTCCGCCCGCTGTTGTTCGCGTCGGTCAATCCGGCGGTGGCCGAGGCCAAGGGCGTTCCGGTGCGCCTGCTGTCGGTCATCTTCATGGCGCTGCTCGGGCTGGCGGTCACCATGGCGGTGCAGGCCGTCGGGACGCTGCTGTTGTTCGCGCTGTTGGTCACCCCGGCCGCCACCGCCATCATGCTGACCGCCCGGCCCACCGCCGCCATGGCGGTCTCGACGGTGTTGGCGCTGGTCGCGGTGTGGGCCGGGCTGGCGCTGTCGGCGATGTTCAACATGCCGCCCAGCTTCCTGATCGTCACGATCGTCAGCGTGGTCTGGTTCGTGGTGTGGCTGGCCGCCCAGCGTGTCCGCGGCGGGACGGCCGAACCGGGCCCGGCGATCCGCTAGCCTCGGAGAGCATGTCGCGGAGTCCCACGCCCCGGCGGCGGGCCACCCTGGCGTCCCTGGCGGCCGAGCTCGAAGTCTCCCGCACCACCATCTCCAATGCCTACAACCGGCCCGACCAGCTGTCGGCCGAGCTGCGCGAGCGGATCCTGGCCACCGCCAAACGGCTGGGCTACGCCGGTCCCGATCCGGTTGCCCGATCCCTGCGGACCCGCCGGGCCGGCGCCGTCGGGTTGGTCATCACCGAGCCGCTGACCTATTCGTTCAGCGATCCGGCGGCGCTGAACTTCGTCGCCGGCCTGGCCGAGTCCTGCGAAGAGGTCGGCCAGGGCCTGCTGCTGGTGGCCGCCGGTCCGGGCCGCACGGCGGACGAGGGTTCCGGCGCCGTGTTGTCGGCCGGGGTGGATGGATTCGTGGTCTACGCCGCCGCGGACGAGGATCCCTATCTGCAGCTCGTGCTGCAACGGCAGCTCCCGGTGGTGGTCGTCGACCAGCCCACCGATGTCCCGGGGGCGTCGCGGGTCGGGATCGACGACCGCCGGGCCATGCGCGAGCTGGCAGACTACGTTCTGTCGCTGGGTCATCGCGAAATCGGGCTTCTCACAATGAAACTCGGCGACGATGGCGGTCCGGGATCGGTGCGCGTCGCCGACGCGGACCGGATCGCCGCCACCCAGTACCGAGTGCAGGGCGAGCGGATCGGCGGGGTGCGGGACGCGCTGGTGGCTGCCGGGGTGGGTGCCGACGCGCTGACGGTGGTCGAGAGTTCCGAGCATGGGCCCGAATCCGGCGGCGCCGCAGCTGAATTGGCGTTGGCGACCAACCCGCGGATCACCGCCCTGATGTGCACCGCCGACGTGCTGGCATTGGCGGCGATGGATTTCCTGCGCGCCCGCGGCATCTACGTGCCGGGGCGGATGACGGTCACCGGTTTCGATGGAATTCCCGCGGCGCTCAAGCGCGGGCTGACCACCATGTCGCAACCCAGCATGGAGAAGGGCCGGATCGCCGGCCGGATGTTGCACAGCCCACCGCGGTCCGGGCTGCCGATCATCGAGATGCTGCCCACCGAACTCATCCGCGGGCGCACCGCGGGTCCGCCGGGCTGATCTCAGCGCAATGCGCCGCGTTCGGCGGTCAGCACCGCCAGCGCCGCGGCCACGTCGGCCGGAGTGTCGACCCGGAATTCCGCCGCGGTGTCGCCGGTGCCGACCTTGACCGACACGTCCCCGTCGCGCATCCGCCGGAACGCCTTTTCGTCGGTCACGTCGTCTCCGAAAAAGACTACCGCAGAAGCCTTTTCACGGTCACGAAGAATCTCGATCGCGTCCCCCTTGTCCGTCGTGATGACCGCGAACTCCAGGATCTGCTTGCCCTCGGTCATCGTTGCGGACCACGCAACCGCGGCGGCGCGGGCGGCCGTCAGCGCGGCTTCGCCGTCCTCGGCGGTCGCGTTGCGCACGTGCAGCACCACACCGGCGGGTTTGGTCTCGACCATGGCGCCCGGGAACCGGTCGGCGATGGTTCGCAGTCCGGTGCCGATGCTCTCCAGGAGGCCGGTGTCGATCCGTTCGGCGAATCCGGTGTCGAATTCCGCGCCGTGGCTGCCGATCAGGTGCACGCCGGCCGGGGCGCCGGACAGCGTGGTCAGCACGTCGAGGGAGCGGCCCGAGATCAGCGCCGCGGCGGTGTCGGGCAGTAGCGCGAGCGCACACAGGGATTCCAGCGCACCCGGCAGCGCCCGGGCGTCGGCGGGGTTGTTCACCAGCGGCGCCAGCGTGCCGTCGAAGTCGGAGGTGACCAGCAGGCGGGTGGTGCGGGCGGCCCGGGCCAGCGCGGCCCGCAGATCAGTGGGGGGCACCGTCACACCTTGGGGTGTTCGGCGTCCCCGATGAGCAGCCGGACCGCGAGGTCGAGGCGCTTGCTGACGTCGGTGGCCGACGCGCGGCGGGTCAGCCAGGCCAGCAGGTTGGACAGCCAGACGTCGGAGATCACCCGGGCGATGTGGAACTGGTCCTCGGAGGGGTCGCCGTCGGCCATCGCGCGGGCGAACATCGAGTCGATGATCTTCTCCACGTGGTCCACCTCGCCGGCCGCCGAGGCGTCGGCGAACACGTAGGCCCGCGTCATCGCCTCGGTCAGCAGCGGGTTGCGCTGCATTGCCCGGTTGAGCTTGTTGACCATGAAGCTCAGCCGCTGGTACGAGGTTCCGCCGGCGACCACGGTGCGGTCGGTCTTGGCGTCGATGCGTTCGAACTCGCGTCCCAGCGCCGACACCAGCAGGTGCACCTTGGAGGGGAAATACCGGTACAGGGTGCCCACCGCGACGTCCGCGCGATCGGCCACGGCGCGCATCTGGACGGCTTCGTAGCCGCCCTTGGAGGCAATCGCCATGGTGGCGTCCAGGATGCGCTTGCGGCGTTCCCGTTGCGCCTCGGAGCCCAGTTCGGATTCGGCCAGGACTGCCACGGTCAGCACCTCCCGCGGTTTCGCGTCCGGGTCAGCCGATTCCCGGTCTGGTGGCGACGACATGCGGCGGACACCTCCTTCATGGTGTGCGTTCGCGGGCGGGTTTCGGGAACGACGGGTCGGGCATGATCCCTCACCTCCGGCAGACCCTCGGACACCGTATTTCCTGCTGCGATGGCAGTCGACTTGACTGACGATTGCTGGCACTATTAGAACACGTTCTAGTGGGCCGTACCGGCCTTCGTCCGCCAAATGATCGAGGAGTCCGGTATGTCTGGGGTCTCTGCAGGCGTCACGTCCGAGCAGGCCGCCGCGCGTGAGCTGGTTCGCGACTGGGCCGCCGGGTCGGGCGGTATCGCCGCCGGCCGCGACGTCGAGCACGGTGAGCCCGACGCCTGGCGGCCGGTCTATGCCGGTCTGGCCGAACTCGGCCTGTTCGGGGTCGCGGTGGCCGAGGAGGACGGCGGTGCCGGGGCGGCGGTGACCGATCTGTGCGCGATGGTCGACGAGGCCGCCGCCGCGCTGGTGCCCGGTCCGGTGGCGTCCAGCGCACTGGCGACGCTGGTGCTCGACGCCCCCGACGTGCTGGCGGCGCTGATGACCGGCGAGCGCACGGCCGGTTTCGCGCTGAGCGCCGATCTGACGGTGACCGACGGTCGCGCCACCGGCTCGGCCGATCACGTTCTGGGTGCGGTGGCCGGCGGGTACGTGCTGCTGCCCGCGGCGGACGGTTGGGTCCTGATCGACACCACGGCCGACGGCGTTGCCGTCGAGGCGCTGACGGCCACGGATTTCACCCGCCCGCTGGGCCGGGTCGTCCTCGACGGCGCGCCGGTGGTCCCGATCGCGATGACGCCGCGGCGCATCGAGGATCTCGCCGTGACGGTGCTCGCGGCCGAGGCCGCCGGGGTGACGCGGTGGGCGCTGCGCACCGCGGCCGACTACGCCAAGGTGCGCGAGCAGTTCGGCAAGCCGATCGGCAGTTTCCAGGCCATCAAACACATGTGCGCGGAGATGCTGCTGCGTTCCGAGCAGGCCTCGGTGGCCGCGTCCGACGCCGCGCAGGCCGCCATGGGAGACGATCCCGACCAGCTGGCGCTGGCCGCGGCCGTCGCCGCCGCCACCGTGATCGAGACCGCCCGGGCCAACACCAAGGACTGCATCCAGGTGCTCGGTGGCATCGGCATCACCTGGGAGCACGATGCGCACCTGTATCTGCGTCGCGCGTATGGGATTTCGCAGATCCTCGGCGGGCGTAGCCGGTGGTTGCGCAAGGTTGTCGGGCTGACCCGGGACGGCGTCCGTCGCGACCTCGAGATCGACCTGAGTTCCGTGGAGCAGTTGCGGCCGGAGATCGGCGCTGCCGTGGCGACCGTCGCCGCACTTCCCGCGGCCCAGCGTCAACCGGGGCTGGCCGAGGCCGGTCTGCAGGCGCCACACTGGCCGAAGCCCTACGGGCGCAACGCTTCTCCGGCCGAGCAGCTGCTGATCGACCAGGAGATGGCCGCCGCCGGCGTCGAACGTCCGGATCTGGTGATCGGCTGGTGGGCCGTCCCGACGATCCTCGAGCACGGCTCGCCCGAGCAGGTGGAGCGGTTCGTGCCGCCCACGCTCTCCGGTGAGCTGGTGTGGTGTCAGCTGTTCTCCGAGCCGGGTGCGGGTTCGGATCTGGCCGCCCTGCGGATGAAGGCGGTGCGGGCCGACGGGGGCTGGAAGCTGACCGGGCAGAAGGTGTGGACCTCGGCCGCGCAGAAGGCGCACTGGGGTGTGTGCCTGGCCCGGACGAACCCCGACGCCCCGAAGCACAAGGGCATCACCTACTTCCTGATCGACATGACCTCGCCGGGCATCCTGGTTCGCCCGCTGCGCGAGATCACCGGCGACGAGTTGTTCAACGAGGTCTTCTTCGACGACGTGTTCGTGCCCGACGAGATGGTGGTCGGCACGGTCGACGACGGCTGGCGGCTGGCCCGCACCACGCTGGCCAACGAGCGCGTCGCGATGGCGCAGGGCACCGCGTTGGGCAATCCGATGGAGGAGCTGCTGCGGGCGGCCGGCGATCTCGACCCGGCCGATCAGGACCGTCTCGGCGCGCTGATCGTGTCGGCGCAGGTGGGCTCCCTGTTGGATCAGCGGATCGCGCAGCTGGCGGTCAGTGGTGACGACCCGGGCCCGCAGGCCAGCGCCCGCAAGTTGATCGGGGTGCGCTACCGGCAGAATCTCGCGGAGTTCCGGATGGAGCTGTCGGCCGGCGGTGGGCTGGTGGTCGACGAACGGGTCTTCGACTTCCTCAACACCCGCTGCCTGACCATCGCCGGTGGCTCCGAGCAGATCCTGCTGACGCTGGCCGGGGAGCGCCTGCTCGGCCTGCCCCGCTGAGTCAGAAGCGGGTCTGGCTGCAGGTGCTCGGGGTGGCCAGGTTGTGGCCGTTCCACACGGCCTGGATGTGCGTGCACACGATGAAATCGGCGCCCGTCGCGGGCCGTCCGTCGGTCCAGTTCCGGGGTGCCGACGTGCCGTCGACCACGAACCGCTCCGGTGCGCCGCCGCCGAAGTAGGTCACCGAGATCTCGACGTTGTTGAGCGCCCGGTACATCTTCGACAGGACGTTGTCGATGTTGGCGCCCTTGGTCTGACGGGGCGATCCGATCGGCGCGCTGTACTCGGCTTCCTGCCAGACGTTGCGGTCCGACGATCGCACCTCGACGGTCTGGCGGCCCCAGAAGTCGCCGGGGAATCCGGTGGGACCCTCCGGGGTCATCAGGTTGGCGGTGGCGGTGAAATAGCACCGGCCCTCGGCGGCCACGCAATTGGCGGTGGTGTGCGACTGCAGCTGGGTCACGGCGTCGACGGGAACCGAGCTCTGAGAACTGTCCGCCGCGGCCGCCGCTCCCGGGGGCGGGACGAGGGCGAGCAGCAGCAGCGGTCCGGCCAGGGCCGGGATCAGGCGCTTCATCTGCACGACGGTAATCCGTTCGCTATTCGTCGTAGGTGACTTCGACGGTATCGGTGGTCGGATGCGCCTGGCAGGCCAGGATCAGCCCCTCGTCGAGGTCGGAGGGTTCGAGCACGTCGTTGATCTCCATGTCGACCGAGCCGCTCTTCATCATCACCGCGCATGCGCCGCAATGCCCTTCGCGACAGGAGAACGGCGCGTCCAGGCCCTTGTCGAGCAGCACGTCGAGCAGCTTGGCCCGGCGGGGCCAGGTCAGTTCATGGGTGCTGCCGTCCAGGGTGACCACCGCCGTGGCGGGGCCCTCGTCGCCGTCGCCGTCGCCGGAGTAGTCGATCTCCACGGCCTTGAAGGGATCGGAGTCCAGGGATTTGAACACCTCGATGTGCACCTGTTGGGCGGGCACCTGCAGCGCCTCCAGTGCCGCCGATGCCGCCGTCATGAACGGCCCCGGCCCGCAGATGAACACCTGCCGGCCGGTGTGGGGTGCCGCGAGGCGGCCGAGGCCGGGCGCGCTCGGCAGACCCTGCACGGACTCGAGCCAGTGCACGACGGCGAACCGGTCGGGGTATTCGGCCGCCAGCGCGCGCAGGGCGCCGGCGAAGATCACCGACTTCTCGTCGCGGTTGGCGTAGATCAGGGTGACCTGACCGGTGCCCTGCGACAGTGCCGATTTGCAGATCGCCATCATCGGGGTGATGCCGCTGCCGCCGGCGATCAGCAGGAAGTCGGTGTCGAGATCGGTGGGGACGAAGGTGCCCGACGGGGCCAGCACATGCAGCTTCATGCCCGGGTGCGCGTGGTCGCACAGCCAGTTGGAGGCGTATCCGTCCGCGGTGCGCTTGACGGTGACGGCCAGGGCGTCGTCGATGTGCGGCGAGCTGTAGAGCGAGTAGCAGCGCGCGACGGACCCGGTGCGCTCGCTGGGCACGCGCAGGGTCAGGAATTGGCCGGGGGAGTACGCCAACCTGCCGGCCGGGATCTCGACCCCGTCGGGAACGCGGAAGACCAGCGACCGGGAATCGTCGGTCTCGGCGATGACCTCGGCCACCTCGAGCTCGAGCACGTGGCTGCCGAGCGGCTCGTCCGTCACTGGGGCACCCTTTCGACCGTCATAACTAGAACAGGTTACAGAAATGCAATACCGCAGGTCAATCACGTAGGGGAACCCGCTGCTCGACATGAATCGTAACGTGTTCTAGTCTTTCTGGAACAGGTTCCAATTCGGGCCCAGAGTCCCATGGAGGCATTGCCGTGACGTCCATTCAACAGCGTGATGCACAGTCGGTCCTCGCCGGTATCGACGAACTGCTCCCGGCGCTGCGCCAGCGCGCCCAGGCCACCGAGGATCTGCGCCGTCTGCCCGACGAGAACATCAAGGCGCTCGACGACGTCGGCTTCTTCAAGCTGATCCAGCCCGAGCAGTGGGGCGGCCTGCAGTGCGATCCCACCGTCTTCTACGAGGCGGTCCGCCGGCTCGCCAGCGCCTGCGGATCGACCGGCTGGGTCGCCGGCATCCTGGGCATCCACAACTGGCACCTGGCGCAGTTCGACCAGGCCGCCCAGGACGAGGTCTGGGGCGAGGACCCCAGCGTGCGCATCTCGTCGTCGTACGCCCCGATGGGCGCCGGCGTGGTGACCGAGGCGGGCGACGGCTACATCGTCAACGGTGCCTGGAACTGGTCCTCCGGATGTGACCACGCCACCTGGGCCTTCCTCGGCGGCCCGGTGATCAAGGACGGCAAGCCGGTCGACTTCGGCAGCTTCCTGATCCCGCGCACCGAATACGCCATCGACGACGTCTGGCACGTCGTCGGTCTCAAGGGCACCGGTTCCAACACCGTCGTCGTCAAGGACGTGTTCGTGCCGCGGCACCGCTTCCTTTCCTACAAGGCGATGAACGACCACACCGCCGGCGGCCTGGTGAACAACACCGCCCCGGTCTACAAGATGCCCTGGGGCACAATCCATCCCACTACCATCTCGACCCCGATCGTCGGCATGGCCTACGGTGCCTACGACGCCCATGTCGAGCACCAGGGCAAGCGGGTGCGCGCGGCGTTCGCCGGGGAGAAGGCCAAGGACGACCCGTTCGCCAAGATCCGGATCGCCGAGGCGGCCAGTGACATCGACGCCGCGTGGCGGCAGCTGATCGGCAACGTGGCCGACGAGTACGCATTCCTGACGGCCGGCCAGGAGATCCCGTTCGAGCTGCGCGCCCGGGCCCGCCGCGACCAGGTCCGGGCAACCGGGCGGGCGATCGCGTCGATCGACCGGCTGTTCGAGGCGTCCGGTGCCACCGCGTTGGCCAGTGATGCTCCGGTGCAACGGTTCTGGCGGGACGCCCACGCCGGGCGGGTGCACGCGGCCAACGATCCCGAGCGCGCCTACCTGATCTTCGGTAACGAGGCGTTCGGGTTGCCGGCGCAGGACACGATGGTCTGATCGGCGCATGACGGCCACGCAGGACCTGACGTTCGAGTCCACCTCTCGGTACGCAGAGGTCGATGGCGGCACGCGGAACATGCGGCTGCACTACCACGAGGCCGGCGATCCGTCGGCGCAGACCGTGGTGCTGCTGCACGGTGGCGGTCCCGGCGCGTCCAGCTGGTCGAACTTCTCCAAGAACATCGCCGTGCTGGCCCGGCACTTCCATGTGCTGGCCGTCGATCAGCCCGGGTACGGGCATTCCGACAAGCACGCCGAACACGAGCAGTACAACCGGTACAGCGCCAACGCGCTGCTCGGGTTGTTCGACCACCTCGGCATCGAACGTGCTGCGCTGGTGGGCAATTCGCTCGGCGGCGGCACGGCGGTGCGGTTCGCGCTGGACAATCCGGGCCGGGCCGGCCGGCTGGTCCTGATGGGCCCGGGCGGGCTGAGCGTCAACCTGTTCGCACCCGACCCCACCGAGGGTGTGAAGCTGCTGGGCAAGTTCACCGTGGAGCCCACCCGGGAGAACATCGAGAAGTTCCTGCGGATCATGGTCTTCGACCAGAAGCTCATCACGCCCGAGTTGGTCGACGAGCGGTTCGCGATCGCCAGCCAGCCCGAGTCGCTGGCCGCCGCCAAGGCGATGGGCCGATCGTTCGCCGGCGCCGACTTCGAGCTCGGGATGATGTGGCGCGACGTCTACAAACTGCGTCAGCGGGTGCTGCTGATCTGGGGCCGCGAGGACCGGGTCAACCCGATCGACGGGGCCCTGGTCGCGCTCAAACAGATTCCACGGGTGCAGCTGCACGTTTTCGGGCAGTGTGGGCACTGGGCACAATTGGAGAAGTTCGACGAGTTCAACAAGCTCACCGTCGACTTCCTGGAAGGTGAGTGAGATGGGCCTGCGTTCGCTGGGATATCTGCGGATCGAATCCACCGACGTCGCCGCCTGGCGCGAGTACGGCCTGAAGGTGCTCGGCATGGTCGAGGGCTCCGGGGCCACCGACGGTGCGCTGTACCTGCGCATGGACGAGTTCCCCGCTCGCCTGGTGATCGTGCCGGGAGATCGCGACCGGCTGCTGGTCGCCGGCTGGGAGACGGCCAACGCCGCCGAACTGCAGGAGATCCGCAATGCCCTCGACATCGAGGGCACGCCGTACAAGGAAGCCTCGGCGGCCGAGCTGGCGGACCGTCGCGTCGACGAGATGATCACCTTCGACGACCCGTCGGGTAACACCCTCGAGGTCTTCCACGGCGCCGCACTCGAGCATCGCCGGGTGGTCAGTCCGTACGGGCACAAGTTCGTCACCGAGGAACAGGGCCTGGGCCACGTCGTCATCACCACTCGCGACGACGCCGAATCCACCCACTTCTACCGCGATGTGCTGGGCTTCAAACTGCGCGATTCGATGCGGCTGCCCCCGCAGTTGGTCGGCCGTCCCGCGGACGGGCCGCCGGCCTGGTTGCGGTTCTTCGGGATCAACCCGCGCCACCACAGCCTGGCCATCATGCCGGGCGAAACGCCCAGCGGCATCGTCCATCTCATGATGGAGGTCGGGAGCGCCGACGACGTCGGGCTGTGCCTGGATCGCGCTTACCGGCGCAAGGTGCCGATGTCGGCCACCCTCGGCCGCCACGTCAACGACAAGATGCTGTCGTTCTACATGAAGACCCCGGGCGGATTCGACGTCGAATTCGGTTGCGAGGGTTTGGAAGTCGACGACACCGATTGGATCGCCCGGGAGAGCACCGCGGTCAGCCTGTGGGGCCACGACTTCTCCATCGGGTTCAAGTAGGCCCGGCGTAGGTCTGGTCCAGGCTCATGGGCTCCGCCGCCGTCGACCCGCGCGCATTCCGCAATGTGCTCGGCCAGTTCTGCACGGGTATCACCATCATCACCACGGTGCACGAAGAGGTGCCGGTCGGTTTCGCCTGTCAGTCGTTCGCCGCGCTGTCGCTCGACCCGCCGCTGGTGCTGTTCTGTCCCACCAAGGCATCCCGGTCCTGGGCCGCGATCGAGGCCAGCGGGCGGTTCTGCGTCAACATCCTGCACGAGAACCAGCAGGAGGTCTCGGCTCGGTTCGGTTCACGTGAGCCGGACAAGTTCGGTGGAATCGACTGGACCCCTACCGAACTCGGCTCACCGGTGATCACGGGGTCGCTGGCCCATATCGACTGCTCGGTGCACTCCGTCCATGACGGGGGCGACCACTTCGTGGTATTCGGTGCGGTGCAATCACTTTCGGAACTACCCGAGCGTAAGCCACGCCCGCTGCTGTTCTACCGCGGCGAGTACACCGGCATCGAGCCGGACAAGAACACCCCGGCGCAGTGGCGCAATGACCTCGAGGCGTTCCTGACCACCACTACCGAGGACACCTGGCTCTAGATACAGGCGACCGCGCAGACGTCGGCGGGCGGGAGATCTTCGGCGTTCGGCATCGGGGGCTGACCCTGGGTCATATCGACGTCGTGGTCGAGATCGGGCAGCGACGGGATCATGTTGCAGACGAACGACAGTTGGCCGCAGTTCGGCATGCCCGGATCGGCGGCGGCCGGCGCGGCCAGCGTGAGCGCCCCGACGGCCAGTCCACCGCCCAGTGCGATCAGGATCCGAGACGACATGCCGCGAGACTACTCCGCCGCGTCCGCGGCTTCGGCGGGTATCTCCCGATTCACGCGGCGCCGAGCAGCTCGGCGGGAATACTCAGGGCGAATGTGATACGTCACGAGCCGAAGGAGATCCGATGAGTGACACCGCCGAGTACCCGACGTCCGGGTTGCGCCGGGTGGTGATCGCGTCGATGGCCGGCACGGTGGTCGAGTGGTACGAATTCTTCCTCTATGCCACCGCGGTGACGCTGGTCTTCAGCAAGTTGTTCTTCCCCGCCGGTGTGAACGAGTACAACGCGATCATCGCGGGCTTCGCGACGTACGCGGTCGGCTTCGTCGCGCGTCCGCTCGGCGGGGTGGTGTTCGGCCACTACGGCGACAAGTACGGCCGCAAGAAGCTGCTGCAGTTCTCGCTGATCCTCGTCGGTATCGCCACCTTTGCTATGGGTTGCCTGCCCACCTACGCCCAAATCGGTATCTGGGCGCCGATCCTGCTGGTGGTGTTGCGGTTTGCTCAGGGCTTCGCGGTCGGTGGCGAATGGGGCGGCGCGGTGCTGCTGGTCGCCGAACACAGCCCGAACCGCAGCCGTGGGTTCTGGTCCAGTTGGCCGCAGGCCGGCGTCCCGGTGGGCAACATGCTGGCCACCGTCGTCCTGCTGACGCTCACCGCGACGCTGTCGGACGCCGCGTTCCTGTCCTGGGGCTGGCGGGTCGCGTTCTGGCTGTCGGCCGTCGTGGTGTTGATCGGCTACTACGTGCGCACCAAGGTGACCGACGCGCCGATCTTCCTGGAGGCGCAGCAGGAGGCCGAACGCATCAAGGCGTCGTCGCTGTCGGTGGTCGAGGTGTGCAGGCGCTACCCGCGCGGCGTGCTCACCGCGATGGGGATGCGGTTCGCGGAGAACATCATGTACTACCTGGTGGCGACATTCACCATCACTTATCTCAAGATCCACGCCGGTGTGAGTACCTCCGCCATCCTCTGGTACCTGCTGATCGCGCATGCGGTGCACCTGGTGGTGATCCCGTTGGCGGGACGGCTCTCCGACCGCTACGGCCGGCGGCCGGTGATCATGACGGGCGCGGTGCTGGCCGGCACCTGGGGATTCTTCGCCTATCCGATGATGGACAGCGGGCACTATCTGGTGATCATGCTCGCCGTCGTCATCGGCCTGATGATCCATTCGCTGATGTACGCCCCGCAGCCGGCCATCATGGCCGAGATGTTTCCGACCCGGATGCGCTATTCCGGTGTGTCCGTTGGCTATCAGGTCACGGCGATCGTCGCCGGTTCGGTGGCGCCGATGATCGCGGTCGCCCTGCTGCAGCGGTTCGGCACCTGGGTGCCGATCGCGATCTATCTGGCCGCCGCCTCCGTCGTGACCATCATCGCGGTGCTCTTCGCCCGCGAAACCCGGGGCATCGATCTGGCCGACGTCGACGCCGCCGATGCGCGGGCACTGGCGCAGGAGCAGGCGCGCACGTGAGGGGTCAGGCGGCCGCGAAGGTCACCAGGTCGACGCTGAGTCTGCCTTCGACCAGGCTGAGTTTTATGCGTACCGGCACCCCGGGCAGTGGTGGCGCCGTCGATCGGTACACCGCACCGGTCGGGGTGGTGAACTCCGCGGTGTGGACGCCGGCGGTGTCGTTAATGGTGACGACCCACCCCGGAGCTTCCTTCGTGTAGTTGCAGGCCTCGCAGGTACCGAGACCGTTCAGCGCGCTGGTGGGCCCGCCCCGGCGTTTCGGCACGGCGTGGTCGCGATGCCGGATCGGGGCATTGCAGTACGGGGTGCGGCAGGTCTGGTCGCGCAGGCCGATGAATGCGGCCAGCCCCTTCGGGAAGATCCGCGACCGCGACTCCAAGGCGACAAGTTGCCCGCTGACCGGATGCCGGTACAGCCGTCGCAGCGCGGCCTTGGCGGATGCGTCGGCCACGGCGTCGCCGGTCAGCCCGCGGGCCAACCCCGCCGGGACCGGGCCGAAGTTCTCCAGCCAGCCCGGCGCATCGTCCTCGCCGAAGAGGGTGGTATCCGCCATCACCAGATTCAGTGCCACCGGCACCGGTTGATCTGCGGCCCTGCCGGTGACCCGCTCGACCACGGTGTCGGCCATCACCTGGCCGCGCGAGCGACCGTCGCACGTGGTGTCGGCCGCCCGGGTGAGCGCGGCGTAGACCGCAACGCCCTGACCGACGGGCAGCAACACCGTCACATAGGTCATGGTGTCCGGAGCCGGACGTATTGTGACGCAACGATCTTCGGCGGCCTTGGCCGACCGTGCCACTACGGCGGCCGCGTCGAGCCGAGCCGCGATCCGCTTGGCCTCCGCTTCCACCCGCGCGTTGCCCCAGCCCGCCAGCTTGGAGATGTCGGCACACAGATCGGCGTCCAACTGCCCGCGGTGCTCGACACTCAGGCACGCCGATTCCCGGACGATCAGGGTGGCCCGCCATTCCGACAGGGCTCCGCACTGCAGAGCGGCCAGCGTGTGCGGCATCTCGTCGACGAGCGCCCGCGCCAGGCCGAGGTGGGTGTTGCCGCGCACCGGTGCGTCGTTGCGGGCCAGTGCGACTTCCGCGGCCAGCCCGCGGCCACGCCTGGCCCCGGACATGCCGGCCGCCTGCTCGGCGGCAAGGCGTTTGGCCGCCCAGGCGGCGGTGGCGCGGGCCTGCGCGGCGGCCGCG
>Ga0116193_1000425_pt1 | contig 40256 bp, 35 predicted proteins | sample AD_UKC115_MetaG_FD_89892 | JGI IMG/M metagenome (GOLD analysis project Ga0116193, IMG submission 89892) | Active sludge microbial communities of municipal wastewater-treating anaerobic digesters from Hong Kong - AD_UKC115_MetaG | ecosystem: Engineered > Bioreactor > Anaerobic > Digestate... | reverse complement strand
GGATACGCCATGAACGGATTGATAATGCACACTCTCTTCCCCTGCTCTCCGGCGGCGTCCCAGAACGAGTTGCCCCGCAGGCCGGACGTGTCGCACCTGAACGACCGGCTGTTCACGTCCAGGTAGTCCACGGAGTCGAGTATCGCATGGTAGTCGGGAGTCACGCCGGTGTATATGGTCGCCCACGCGGGAATCGAATCCGGCGGGTACACGGAATCGACCCTGCGGAACATCCCCTCGTCCCTCAGGCGGCGGAAGTTAGGCAGGTCATCCCACCATCGCTCCAGGACATCGGGATCCAGCCCATCCATGCCAAGAATGACTACGCGGCTCAACTCTCTACCTCACAAACGGCTGACTCGGCACACGCCATCGCGTCGCTGAGGATGATATCAGCGATCTCATCGATCGACTTGTTGCCGTCTATCCTAACGAACCCGAGCAAGTCGCTCAGGTACGAGTATATCTTCGCCCTATCCACAAGGTACTGCTTGTCCATGACATTCGGATCATCCTTGCGCTGGACGGATACCTCCGCGGTGATGTCAAGGAAGTAGACCTTGTCCGGCTTGGGAAACAGCCGGATGAGCGGATGGGAGGCAAGCTCCCGTATTCCATCATCGGTCCGATCGAAGTTGACCGATAGGTCGGCGAGCATATCGTATATGTATCTGTCGCACACCAGGTTCCGGCTCTTTCGCATGCCGGCGCCGAGTGTTCGCTGCACCTGGGTCAGGTATTCCAGCAGGCTGACGTTCAGCCACACCCAGCCTAGGAACGGCTTGCGCATGATCCCCTGCTTGGCGGAGGTAAAGTCACCGTAGTCGAGCTTGCCCTTCTTCCGGCGGACGAACCTCTTCAGGAACTTGGCAAATGGCGCAAGCAGGCGCGGGCTGTACCTGCACCATACGTAGCCGCACGGTATGCCTCGCTCGTTGAGGCTGTCGGCCAGGCGCTTTGCCTGGAGTGTCTTGCCTGACCCGTCTATGCCAACAAAACAGATGAACACTTGGTCCTAATGCTCACTTTCGCGCGCTTGAGACATGCCTGCTCTCCGCCAACCCATCGACTTCCGAGAAGAGCCGCTCGGCCACCGACTCCCAGGTGTAGTCGTCCATCTTCGGCCTGGTGTTCGGCGGATCTGCCTTCGATGCGATCCCGATCTTCTCAAGCATCTCCGCGTCCGTGTCGGCGTAGTAGAGGCCGTCACCCTCATCAAAGCACTCCGGCAGGGCCCCGAACCTCGTGGTCACCACCGGGAGGTTGCACGCCATCGCCTCCAGCACGGAGAGCGGCATCTCGACCGCGTGATTGTTCTCGACAACCGGGAACAGGTAGAGGTCTGCCAGCCGGTACAGGTCCTCGATCCGCTCAATGTAGCCGTCGAGGATGCGGACACCATTCCCCTTCAGCCACGCCGCCAGATCCGCCTCCTGAGTGGTGCTCGTGCTGCCCACCACGAGTGGGCTGGCATTCGGCACCGACGACGCGATGTCGCCGAGCACGCGCAGGTTTCGTCCCTCTTTGACGTGACCGACGTGAAGCACGACGTACGCCGATGGGTCGATCCCGAACTGCTCTCGCAACCGGGCCTTCTCATCCGGGTCGGCCGGTCGGAACCTGCGGGCGTCTACTCCGCTTCTCACGATCCCGGCATTGAAGCCGATCTCCGCCAGGGCCTTCCTGCCGGCCTCCGACTGCGCGTAGACCATATCCGGCGGCGCGATTGTCCTCAGGGCTCGCAGCAGAAACGACGCACTCCTCGGCGGCTGAAGGCACACCACAGCCGTGGGCGCGTTCCCCGCGTACCACTTGAGCAGCCTGGCCCTGATCAGATTGGCCGCGGACACGGGCCCGTCCGGGATGTACACCACCGCTTCGGGCCTAAAGCCGCGAATGGCATTCCGCAGAGTCCTGGTGATGCCGAACCGGCTGTCGCCGACATCGACGTCGAAGACCTCCGGATCGCCGTGACCCAGGCGCAGGGCCTTCCGCCGGGCGGGCGCCTCCGTGAGAAGGCTGTGCATGAAGTTCCTGAAGCCCTCATCGTACGGAGGCTCAAGCTCCCGAACGTAGAGACATATCCTGGAAGGCATAGGCCGTCCCCTACCCTGCCTTCTTTCGCATCGTCAGACAGAACCGGCTCCACAGGAAGAACGACGCTACCTTGTTGCCGAGCAGCCGCTCACCGATCGGCCCAAACCGGTTCAGCGATCTCCACCTGACCGTCGGGTTGGAAAACCCGGCATTGGACAGGAGTCGCGTCCACAGGGTCGGCGACTGGTGTACGGTCCAGTCGATAGTGGGCACCATCGGATTCTTCAGACCGAACAGCGGGAAGATGTTGTATCTAGACGCGTCCGTGATGATCAGGACAGCGCCGTCAGCCGCCATGTCGTATATCTGCCGGAAGATCTTGGTGTAGCTCTCCTCAGCCGCCGGATCCCGGTGAAGGTTGATGCAGGCATCTTCGTCCAGATGGTTGACCGAGTCGTCGAGGATGATGATGTCGAACTTCTGGCCGCCCGGATCGAACTCCTGGAGGGTGATTCCTTGCAGGGTCACCTGATCGAGATTCAGGCTGTTGGCCAGCTTCTGATACTTGCTCGTGACGCCGGCGGTGGAACCCGCTTCCTCAGGCTCCAGGCTGATCACTTTGGCGGCCCCTGAGCAGGCGGCGTAGAAACTGCATAGGCCGGCTCCGCAGCCGATATCGAGCACGGACGCGCCCTCGAAGTCTATCCCGCGGAATACGTGGTCCAGGTAGAACTTCAGCCTGTCCGGTGACGAGTAGAGACGATGCTCCGCCACCGCATCGAAGTATTTGTCAACTAGCGTATTGTGCCCCATGGCGATCGACTCCTTTGTTGTACAGACATCGGCATCCTGAGTACGCTGACGGCAGACTTTAGTTGCGTATCAAAAAACTGGGTACCAAGCTCTCGATCAACTCGCGGTAGCGAGCGCTGACAACCTCGCGGCTGTGATTCTGCTTCACGTACTGCAGTGCGAGGGAACTGGTCCGCTCGTACGCCTCCGTGTCCGCCAGCAACTCGCGGACGGCTTCCACTATCTCATCAAGGTTCTCGCAATGCCGTCCTACCCCGTGCTTCTTGATGGTCCCATCGGGATCGAAGGTCGATACGACCGGTATCCCTCGGCTCCACGACTGGAGGAACGTGTTCGGGAAGCCCTCCATGGTAGACGTGCAGACGAAGACCTTGGCCTTGTCGAAGTACCCACCAACCTCTTCGAACGGCACCATGCCGGTGAGCTTGATGTTCGGCATCTCATCTGCCCGCTGCTTGATCTGATCGAACAGCTCCGGATGGCGGAAGAACGGACCGCCGATCATCATGAACTCATGGTCGGGCAGTCGCTCGGCTAGGTCTACGAACATCCCCGGGCGCTTGTGGTCCCTGAAACTGCCGACCCATATCACGAAGCGCGGATCGCGGCTTGAGCTCTCCGCGGGCAGCGCGAAGGTGTTCCGTATTATGACTCCGTCCCTGCCGAAGCGCCTGCGCAAGTCCGCATCCTGCTGATCGGTCTGCACGACCACGACGGTGGTGTTACGGATGCCGTATCGATAGACTATGCGCTTGATCGGGTTCAGCCCTGCTTCCTTCGTACCGTCCAGATCCAGATCGATCGACGTAGCATGAACGAAAGGCTTCCCCAGGAGCTTGCACAGCATGCAGATGACCCCGGTCACAGTGCCGGTAGCGCGCTGGTAAAACACATCGGCCTCGGCACGCTTCATCGCCCTCCAGAACGGATGCGTCCAGGGGAAGACCAGGTCGGTCAGCCGTCTGCGGCTCCGGTACGCTTTGATCAGGCGTGTTCCATCCTCCGTGAGCACCTCGTCCGGCTGGCCGAGATCATGCACCATCACGCTGACCTCGCAGCCGATGTCCTTGAGCATCCGGATGATCAGGGTCTGCTGGACCTCTGCGCCGCCGACGAGACCGCACTCCTGACCCAACAGCAGGTTGCTCAGGATGTGCGATGTCGAGATTATGCATACTCTGGGCTTATACGCACCCATGATGTCTCCCCGGAGGTCAACCTAGCTTGCTCCTGCGGAAATCGATCGCCTTCCTGTAGACATCCTCTGTCTGCAGCGCCAGCGTGGCCGGACTCAGCGTGGTCCGACCGAGCTCCGCAGCACGCTGGGCCATCCTCTGTCGAAGCGGTTCGTCATTGAGCATGCGCACGAGCGCCTCCGCCAGCGCCTCCGGGTTCTTCGGAGGCACGACGAATCCGCTGCGGCCTTCATCGATCATCTCGGGCAGGCCGCCGACGTTCGTCGCTACGACGGGCTTGCCGAATGCCAGAGATATCGACAACGGCCCGCTCTGCGTACCCTCGAGATACGGCAGCACCAGGATGCTTGACTCCGCGTACACTCGGGACACCTCCGGCGTCGGTAGTTGCCTGTCAAGTAGCTCACAACTCGGGTCCGCCAGAATCCTATCCCTGTAGTTCTGCAGATCGGGTCCGGTGCCGGCCACCACCAGTCTGGCATCCGGCGCCGCCTTTTTCACGAGCGGCCACGCATCCATGAGCACGCCAAGGCCCTTGTACGTGTTGATCCGTCCGAAAAACAGGACGGTCTTCGGGCGCTCCTTGTACTCCGGACGCACCCATCTGAGCATGTACCGGTATGCCCCGAGAAGGACTACCGATATCCTGTCGGGGTCGAGATCTGGATTCACCTCTAGTAGCTGGCCCTTGACTCCCTGTCCATGGACGATGATCCAGTCGGCACGCCGCTGGAGTTCGCGGGCTAGAGGCGCTCTGCGTATCTCAGCCTGCGTCCTTTCACCCAGATGGGGAGCAGGATCATGTACAGTCAGGACAATCGGAAGATGCCGAAGGCGGACGAACACATGGTTCAGGAAGTGGTCGGACGGCTGCTGGATATGGAACACATCCGGCTTGAACTGACGGAGTCCGCGCCATGCCCCCACAACGCGGTCCATGTAGTAGAGAGGATCCTTGCGGCTCCTGTCTCGCTCCACTCTGAGATCGACGCGCGGATCGTACATATCACGCCATTCATCCTCGACCAGCCAGTTGACGGCTCTGCGAGTGGTGATGACCGAGACGTCATGGCGGTTGACCTGCTCGTTCACCAGTTGGAGCGTGGCATAAGCGAACCAGTAGGCGCCGTGGATTATCCTCAGTCTGTTTGAGTTCTCACCTGCCGACTTCACTCGGCTACCTCCCAATCTTTCCCGATACGGCCGTTACGCCCTGGCCGCTTTCCTTGACCGGTTGCGAAGATCCGCAACCAGGCCACCCAGTATCCGCTTGTCCTCGGTGTCTATCGCGCCAAAGGCCGGCAGCGCCAGCGTGTATGCGACTACACCTGCCGCCGTAGCAACGATGATGCCCAGAGGTCGGACCAGCAATATGACGGCGGCCATCGCCAGCCCGGCCAGTACCGGCCTTCCCAGCAGAGCAATCGGGTTGAACCGCTCAGGTCCCCTGAAGGCAAACAGATACATCAGGCTATAGTATATATTGTCGGTTATCACCATGGATAGGCTTGCTCCGATCACGCCATATCTGGGAATCAGGTATACGTTCAAGGGTATGTTCACCAGCACCCTGACGATGACAGGAGGAACCAGCCAGAGTTGAGCGTTCCTCGCCTGAACCGCCTGCTGGCCCGGCAAGATTGCGAAAGCTATGAGTCTGCTCCAGATGAGAATCGCGAGACAAGTGCCCGAGGTGGCATATTCCGTCGAGTACAGCGCCACCATTAGCTGCTCGCTCAGCAGAAACACTCCGGCGCACAAGGGTATGCCGACAATGGATAGGTACTTAGTCGATCGCTCGATAGCGCGAGCATACGATTCCTTCGATCCCTGGATCCTTCTGGACATGATCGGGTACAGGGCCAGGCTGGCGCTGTACGCAATCATTGTCACTATCTCCATTATTCGGTATGCCGCGGAGTATATGCCTACCTCACCGATACTCCTGTACCAGTCGAGCATGATGTAGTCAGCGCGATCGAAGATACCCGCAAAGAACTGCGAGGCAAAGAACGTCGAGCCTACTGCGACCAGGTACTTCATCGTCCCGAGACTGGGACGCCATGAGCCTCCCACCTGCCTGCCGATGGCCACAAAGTGCAAGACCAGGGTCAGAGCGGCTATAATGATCGTCACCCAGGCGACTGCCACAACGTTGTATCCAAGGCAGACCAGGGCAACGATAGTCACGACCCTGATCACGTTGGTCACCACCGACACGGCAACCGTGAGATCCTGCCGCTCGATCCCGACAAGCACTGCCTTGCAGCTCGAGTCCAGGCTCTCGAATATCGTCATCGTGCATGCGATGTATCCGACTGCGAGTTGCAGGCCTGTGTATCCTCTGGCATTCAGGTAGACCAATATGCCAAGGTAGCACAGCGACGTGGAGAATAGCTTCACCACGAACGAACTGAGTAGATACTCCGGGGCTCGATTCCTGTTCTGTGCTATGTCGCGGGTGATTACGTTGTCTATGCCAACGTTGGCGACAGCCCGCACTATGCCCACGAGGCCCAGCGCCCAATTGAGCATGCCGAACTGGGCGCTGCCCAGTTCGCGCGCAACGTATATGCTCGACGCCATACCGACGAGCAGATTGATCATCTGCCCGGCAATACTGGCTACCGAGTTCTTCAGCGCGCTTTTCGCATCACTGCTCATGGGTCCTACCAACTCCTACGATCATGCATCAGGCCGATAGGACCTCATCCAGCAGATCGGCGTACTGTGCCCCGACGATACGAGAATCGTAGACCTCCCTTACCTTGCGAAGCCCTGCCGCGCCAAGCTCCCTTCGGAGTTCCGGGTTCAACACCAGTCTCTTGATCCCATCTGCCAGGGAGTACGGATCGCCAGGCTGGACCAGAATGCCGGCATCTCCGACCACCTCGGGCATTCCGCCGCAGTGGGTAGCTATCACGGGCGTCGCTGTCGCCATGGCTTCCGACAGAACCAAGCACCACTGCTCTAATGTGCGCCTGCCGGGAATACTGGCCGCCGTTACTATATCGCTACCCGCATAGACTGCCGGCATCTCATCGTATGCGATAGAGCCAACCAGGCGGCAGGTGTTACCGAGCCCAAGATAATTGATCCGTTTCTGCAGAAAATCACTCTCGGGACCAGTCCCGACGAACGCAAACTGCAGGCTGTGTCTGCCTAGAGCCGGATCATCGGCCAACAGCTTGGCCGCATGTACCAGGTCAAACACTCCTTTGTCCCAGCGAATATGGCCCACTGAAAGGATCACCAGTTGGTCATCCGATAGGCCGAGTCGACTGCGTGTGTCCGCTTGGCGAGCATCCGGGTTGAACAATCCGGTGTCTATGCCGTAGGGAATGATGCGTATCTTCTCTTTCGGTACTCCCTCGATCAAGAGGGTGGCTCTTCCTCTCTCAGTGACAGTGGTCACCACCTGCGCCGACGACAACGCACGCATCCTACGGAGGTGAGTTCGGCTTCCCAGATCACGGAATGGCACCAGTACGACTTCCTGCACGATCAGCGGTTTCCCCATCTTGCTGCACAGCCGGGCGGCCTGGTCCGAGTACCAAGCGCTCGCACCGTGAGCCACGATGGCATCCTTGTCGGCTAGGATGCCTTCAAGACCGAAGAGATACTGATCCGGCCCCCATGGAAGACGGTTGCGAAGCTTAGGAATCCGACGGGCGATATCGCGCAACGATGTGAGCGAAACGGAAGGCATTCCCAGGTCGCCTCCGACCGGATAGATCCGTCTGGCAGAGACAGCGACACCGTCATATCTGGGAAACATGTCCTTGAATGTATTCGTCAGCCTTCGGTGAGCCAACGTACCGAGAAGGACCGCCGCCTTCCTAGCTCTCTGCCCAGCATGGCTATTGACATCCATGATTGATGCTGTCATGCATGTATCCTTATCTGCCGATATCTGTTAGTGTGCTATATATAGCAACATCTACTGCCACAAGCCCGCGCTCTCAGTTCGCCTTCGAAACGCCTGCTGAGAACCGGCCCCCTACAGGCACAGCGCTAGCTCGTGAGACTCCTTTGTGCAGTGGAGCAACTCCGTCCCGCACGCAGAGCGCTTCCTGCCCATGCAGCCGTGAAATCACCTCAATAATCCCCCACACTAGAGCTGTTGTAATGATGTAAAACACGTCGTGTACGATATGTGGTTGAGTCCATGACCTGATGAGGTATCCGACATACGCTGCGAAGATCCCTATGGTGACGGCTTTCCACGAGTCAGACTTGAGAACACAGAAGAGCCGGAAACACCTGATCAGGAAGAAGATGCTGATCCACAGGAAGCCGACTATCCCGATCAGGCCGTACACCATGAACATCTCGATATAGCTGTTGTGGATATAGGGCACAGGATAGAAGACCTGCGTATAGGTGCCCGGTCTGGTCCAGGACAGATACTGGCGAGGGGTACCTGAGCCGATCCCGAAAATGGGATTCTCCTTGATCTTCTCGATGGCCATCCTGTTCTCGCGAACGCGATTCCGGTAGGACTGGTCAGTGGCATACGTATCGCTCTCAAACACGGACATGAAGCGCTCCGTGACGATACTGGAAACACTTCGCGCACTGCTCTCCCTTGACGATGATATGTTGTCGATCGCCAGCCCGCCGATGATCGTCAGCAGGATAGCTCCGGCGCCCAGGACCACCAACCGACGTTTCGCAACTCCGTTCGACGCCAACCAGATGATGAGGATGCCTAGAAGACTGGTGACCCAGAAACTCCTGTAGAAACTGAACAACAGACCAACTCCCAGAATTGCAGCCGTCAATGTGCTGACCAGACCTGCCCGGAATCTCTGATACCCGGCGTACGCGACGGAAACGAGGAAGAAGACGCATATGGGAGCCAGTCCGGGGGGAAGGGATCGAGCTATCTCCTGCTCGTCAGGAGAAAAGGAGTGCGTATATGAGCGACCGATGAACAGAGTGATGCCGTGCGGCCCCAGGTAGTACTGAAGTGCTACTACAATGGATACGCCCACTCCTACCCACACAATTGCCCGAATCACCCATCTCAGTTGCCGCTCGGTATGGATTCCGAAAGCAACCACAAAGAAGAAGGTATAGTAAAACATCGGGCGCGCGTTGTTGTAGATCTGGCCATAGTAGAAGAGATCCTGGTCGATACCTGTCTTGAACAGTCTGTAAGACTCGACCATCGACACCATCACCGAGATGAAGATGAGGATCAGTGGCAGAGTGATCGGACTCTTGAACAACAGAAACTTGCCATCACGACAGGACCGGAGGAATATGATGACGAGCATCGATAGAATGAGTAGCTCTGTTGTGTTGGGACCAAATCCTCCGATCTTGATCGGCTGAGGGATGGCCTCGTGGTGGAGAATGCTTGCCGCCAGGATCACGACAGCAACTATCCCGAACTCCAGACGCTTTGCGAGAACAGCGATGATAGCCGCGCCTGCGATCGGAGCAACTGCTGCTATCGGCGGCATGCGTACTATCGCGGCTGCGAGGGCCCCACACAATGCCCAGCAGACCACCCAGTACCATACCTGGCGCTTGCCCAGGGCGATCCGCAGCCGGCGTACCGACCTGCCCGACCAACGCCATGGCCGCAGTACAAGCCGGTCCCAGAACATGGCTGCGAGCCTGACAATGAAACGCACGGCACGCAGCCCGACGATCCTGCGAGCAAGCGAAGAACCTGCGACGAACCGTCCCGCTGCGGTAGCTCTGATCCATATGAAACTGAGCACCAGCCGCACGAGCCTTCTCGGCAAGGCATTCCGGCGTCGAATTCGCTTAACACTCACAGGTCTGACCGCTCCAGTTGATTTGAGCCGCGTACACCCGCACGCTGTTCATCAGCGACCTATCGCACCTGGCTCGGGTCGTAGCTCGAGAACTCGTCATTGAGGTACGGGACAACGGCCTCGGCGAATTTCACCAGATCATTGATCGACTCATCGTCATCACCGAGGACATTCATAGAGAGTCTCACGAGCGCGGACGGCTGCACCTTCCTGGATAGCAGCCTGTCCAGGATAACCTTGCTCTTGTAGGATCCCAGGAATGTGGCCGTCGTTCCCCCTGATGCAAACCAGTAGACATAGGCGCGCCTGCCATATTCGCTGTCCATGATGAGGCCGTTGGCGCTGAAGGTCTTACCATCCTCACCCTTCACCTGCACGATACGCTTGCTTAGACTGCGCAGTCCCTGTCCCTCCAGGCACTGTTCGGGCTGGTGGAAGTCGCCAAGATTGGTGCCGTAGACGATCGCCAGTTCCACCGGCGGGATATCGGCGTGATCGTAGACACGGAGCAGCAGGCTGCAGGACGGCAGCAGGCGATATGTATCATCATCAAATCGGTACTCGATCCCGCTCCAATCGCCCATTTCCATGGGTATGTGACTGAAATCGGTGATGACTCTGCCCTCGCGAAGCGGCCTCACGGCGCCGGCCCCAATGACTGCCAGTGCCATCAGCGCTAAGAGGGTATAAGCATGGAGTTGAATTTTCGACATTTCACGAACCTCGCACTGTATGAGAGCACCACAAATGCCAGCACCAGGACGATGTAGCCGGAGTAATCATGGAAGGCGTGCATGGCATCGCCACCCATATACTCACCGACGAGAGCGATCATCATGATTCGCAGGCAGTTGAGAAGGACGCTGAGCGGCAGCGTAAAGGCCACAAGAGTCAGCCGTCCCCAGAGCGGGCCTTCCTTCAGGTAGACGAAGAGAACCGAGAACGCGAAGAGCGAGATCAACAGCCGGAATCCGCTGCACGGCGAACCTACCAGCACGTCGATATTCGGCAGGCTGATCATGGCTCCCTGGCGAAACGCTTCCAGGCCGATCAGCTTGAGGAGCACGGTAGCACCGGCGGTGGAGAGCATCTGGATGCCGAAGCTCGCCTTCGTCAGGATGAACGTAGGCAGCACGCACATGAAGAACAAGTAGCCGATCGGAAATGCCAGTTCCTTGGCCATGCGTTTCCCAAGTAGTATGAGCACCAGCAGACCGAGCGTGATCGGGAATGACAACCCTCGACTCTGCGCATTTGCCCAGGTCGCCAATATCACGAGCATGAGTACGGGTACGAGCCCGAGATAACCCAGCGGATACGGGCGGATCGGTACCTTGAGTATCTGGTCCCTCTTCAACCAGACTATGAAAAGGGAGATGGGCAGTACCAGTATGCCGTGAGAGTAGTAGCTCTCCTCGGCATTCCACATACCGTACCACCACTTGAACACTGGAGAGTAAAGCCAGCAGAGCAGGCCGATCGTCACCGCGACCGCAAAATAGACTCCACCACTCAGTCTGCCTATGGTTGGCTCTTCTCTGACTGGGTCCGGTGTCGCATTAGGCATCGAATCTACTGATGTCATAGCTAGTGCTCCGGTGTAGTAAATACTAGAGAGTGGCAGGGTCGCCACGAGTACGCGGCGACCCTCTCAGAACTCATTGGAGGACGGTTTCCATTCGGATCGCGTTCTCACACTGCTGGTCCGTAGGCTACGACTCGGCGTCGTCCTGAGCGTCCGACTCGCGCGCGGCAGCAACAGTGGACGCCTCGGAGGCCTGTCCGACCGGCAGTACCCTGGCATGCTTGCCGTTGCCCATGGTCTCCTGATAGCCTACCTTCAGGTGGTAGTAGCCGTGACTGTCCTCGGGATTCACCATGTTCAGCACCGCACCGAGGAAGTTCGCATCGACCTGCTCGAGCCTGCTGTTGAACTCGACCTCGGCGCCTCGCGGCACACTGCCCGCTGCGTGAACGATAACCACGTTCTTGACCAGAACGGCCAACAGCGTAGGATCGGCAAAAGCCGCGCCGGACGGGCTGTCGAATATCACGAAATCGGCAAGCTCGTTGATCTCCTTGACGAATCTCACCATCTCAGGTGAACGGAACAGCCTGACAGGGTTTGCAGGCAGCGGTCCCGACGGGATCAGCAGAAGGTCGGTAACTGATGTCGGCTGCAAGGCATCCTTCAGGGACAGCTTGCCGGCCAGGATGTTGCTCAGACCGACCTCGTTGCTGACTCCGAAGAAGTCATGCTGTGACGGCTGCCTGAGGTCGCTGTCCACCAGGATGACTCTGGCGCCGTCCCTGGCGAGGGAGATTGCCAGATTCGCCGCTGTGGTCGACCGACCTACATCCGGCTCGGCGCTCGCCACCAGTACGCAGCGCCCCTCCATATCAGCATGGCTGATCCACAGGTTTGTTGAGAGCATCTGATAGGAGGCGCCGATCATCGCGGGTACCTGTCTGCCGCCATCAGCAAGCGGAACGGACTTGGCCATCGGCACGACCGCACGCACGGGGAGCCCGAGCAGAGACTCCAACTCGGCCGGCGTCTTCACGGTGTTGTCAAGATAGTTCATCAGGAACGCGATGCCGGAACAGAGCACCGGAGCCAGGATCAGGGCCAGAAGAAGCTTGAGGCCCTTGCGAGGATCGGCCGGGCCCGATCGGGCCTCGTCGATGATCTGGATCGAGCTGACGTTCTCGACTTCCTGTTCCTTGATAGTCGCTTCGTCGAGTTTCTGGCGCAGAAGTCCGACTGTGTTCCTGGCGGCCTCTTCGTCGAGAGACAACTGGGCGAGCTTGGCTTCCCGTTCGGGCAGATCATCCAATTGGGGCTTCACTGCCGCAATCTCCGCGGCGGCGGCCTTCCGAGCTGCATCGGCGGATGCGTATTCGGCGGCAGCATTCACGTAGTTCTGAACCAGGCTGTCGTAGACCGGGTTGTTGCTCGTAGTCGTGCTGCTGAGAGCCATCCTCCCTGCTTCGGCCAGCCGCTGTTTCGTTTCATCAATGGCCTTCTGAAGCGCCTGCACGTCCGGATGCTTCTCTGTCCGCTCCCGGCGCATTCTCTGCATCTCGATTTCCTGCTTCGCCAACTCGATTTCGAGCGAATGCCACGTAGGGTTGGTCGATACCACAGTCTGCGCATCCCTTAGCGCAGGAAACTGCTTCTCGTCCGCCATCTTGCTCTCGAGGCTGTCCAGTCTGGCTCGCGCCTGCTCGGCCTGCACCTCGAGTTGCGACAACTGGGTCTCGAGATTCGACAGTCTCTGGATCAGGACCCCGGTCTGCTGTGAGAGCATGACGGCGCCGGTACTCTCTTTGTATTTGCGGATGGCCTCTCGCGCCTCGGCGAGACGCTTCTCTACCTTGGGCAGTTCTCGCAGAATGAACTGCCTGGTCCGGGAAGCCCCGCCATAGTTCATCTCGTTGTAGAACTTGATAAACTCGGCGGTGATGACGTTCGCGGTCGCTTCGGCATCGGCCTGCGTATCGGACTGGACCCTGATCCGGAGCATCATGGTGTCCATTACCGGCGCAACATCGAGAGTGCTCACGATTGCTTCAGGCTTTGCCACAATGCCGAGGCGGTAAAGGGTTTCCACCGACCGGTGCATGACCGTCTGGCTCTTCACCAACTGTCCCAGGTTGGACAGGCGCATCTTGGGGTCGATCTGCATGGAATACGGAGTGGCGTATATGTTCACCTTGTCATCGCTGGGCAGCTTCTCCATGACGGTAGTCCATGCGTCCCACTTCACGGGGGTGAAGCTATTGGTCATCAGGACCGCACCGACACAGATGAGCGTACCGATGATGATCATCCATTTCCGTTTGCGCAGAATCCTATAATATTGCCAGAGTTCCAAGAGACTTTCCTCCTATTGATAGGAGCTGATTCCTGCTTACAGGCCCAGCACGTGGAATAGGTAGCTGGTGTTGAACAGCGCAGAGACGACCTGGGAGACCTTAGTCCAGTCGGGCTTCGAGGTCTCGGGGACGTATACCACGTCACCCGGCTCAAGCTTGATGTCCTGGGTAAGGTCAGCCTTCGCCAGAAATCTGCCGAGGTCAAGTTTGATTCGCTCAGAAGGTTTGGATGGGTCGTTGGCTCCTCGGACAACAACCGTCCCATTCAGGACTCCCCGTGGCGTAGGCCCGGACGCGCCCGCGATGGCGTCCATCACCGTCATGTCGTCTTTGAGCTTGAACGGACCGGGGCGCATCACTTCGCCTAGCACGTAGAACTTGTTGCGGGTGTCCTCGGGGATGTAGACAGTGTCACCATCCTCGATTTCGAGATTCTTAGACATGTCGCCATCGAAGAACAGCTTGTGGAGATCGACGGGCACTGACTCGGTCTCGCCCTTGCGGGTCAACCTGGCGTTCTTGAGATCGGCAGTCTCCCTGAAGCTTCCGGCCTGGGCGATGGCCTCCATGATCCGATCGCCGTACTTGAACTCATGGACGCCCGGCCTGTTCACCTCCCCGAGCACATGCACCTTTGGCTTGCGGAAATTGAGTATGGTCACCTGGATCTTGGGGTCTACCAGCCACTCCGAGAGCCCTTTGCGGAGTTCTTCGACGAACTCGCTGTGGGTGAGACCGCCTGCGTGCACCTGCCCCATCAGAGAGATGTTGATATTGCCTTGCGGATCCACCACGTGCTCGCCGGTAAGGTTCGGTTCGCCCCACACAGTGATCCTCAGCACGTCCTCAGGCTGGATGCGGTAGTGGACTGGAGGAGCTTCGGTGGTCGAAGTCTCTGGCTTCTCCACCGACTTCGCCTCGGTCTGAGGACCGGTATCGGATACAGCGGGCGTGGGCTGGGTATCAGCTATGGCTGCCACTGCGAGAACCAGCAGCAAGAGCACAAGCAATGCAACAGAAACACGTCTCATGATTGGACTCCCTCCGCATGAGGAGACAAAGATTGAACTAACGCCGAAACCGGTCATCCACGGCTGTCGCGCCGACGCACAGCGGGAATCCCGGTAAAATTACCGGCCTTCTCCTTAATCATTATGGCCTGTATCCGCTCCGGCTGGAGGACCGACCGGCCATGCATCTGCAGAATACCCTGCAGGAATCTACGCAAATGACAGTGCCTTAGTTCCTGATCACCGGTCCTGACATCATCCGCATTATGACCGCTGATTCCTGAACCAGGCTACCAGTCTCTCAAGACCTTCCCGGAATCCGACCGAGGGCGCGAAGCCCATCACCGTTCGTGCCTTCTCGATGCCGGCAACAGAGTGCTTGACCTCCCCAGGCCTCGCCGCCTCGAAGACAGGATCCATGGACGTACCCAGGACGTCGTTCAGACATGCTACCAGATCGAGCAGGCTGAAGCTCTCTCCGCAGGCGATGTTGATCACCTCGCCGGCGATTCCCGGCGTGCTGCAGGCCAGCATGTTGGCGGCGACGTTGTTGAAGACATAGGTGAAATCGCGCGACTGCAGTCCGTCTCCGAAGATGATCGGCGGCTTGCCGTCGAGCATCCTGGTCAGGAACTTCGGGATTACCGCGGCATACTGCGAGTTGGGATCCTGCCTGGGGCCGAACACGTTGAAGTACCGCAGAGCGACCGTCTCGAGGCCGTACAGTCTCGTGAACATGCGGCAGTACTCCTCTCCCGCAAGCTTCGTGAGCGCGTAGGGTGACAGGCAGTCCGTCGGCATGTCTTCAGTCTTTGGCAGACCCGGCAGATCGCCGTATGCCGCTGATGATGATGCCAGCACGACCCTGCGCACACCCGCATCTCTGGCGGCAATGAGGACGTTCAGCGTGCCGGTAAGGTTGGCCTCGTGGGAGGATACCGGATCCTCGACAGAGTTGATGACCGAGGCGATGGCGGCGTGGTGGAGTACGTAGTCTGCGCCGTCCATGGCTTTGCGCACCGTATCGAGGTGGGCGACACTTCCTTCCGCCAGGTGGATCTTGTCGAGATTATGGCGGATGTTGTCTATCTTGCCGGTCGAGAAATCATCGAGGACACGTACTTCCTCGCCCTGCTCCACCAGGTGGTCCACCAGGTGGGATCCGATGAAGCCGGCTCCACCGGTAACGAGATACACGCTCATGGTCTACGTCCTGACGCCCTCCGAGCACGAACCACATGCAGCAGACAAGGGCCCGTGACATACGAAAACCCGGCCCGGCAAGCGTGCACGCGGAGGTGGCTTCCTGCCAGGTCAGGTACTCCTATACGACACAATACGCCCAATATTAACACCTCTCATAAGCCGTGTCAAGCTGATCATGCGGTCAAATTCAAAGCGCTGTGGAGGGAGTCACTCGTGGGGAGAGGTGCTGTATGACGAACTGCGGGCGGAGGCATCACGCTGAGGCTACCGGCGTCCCTCCTCTGTCATTGTGTGCACGCTCGGCAGACATGCCTCGGCAGGACCCGGGCGCTCAACACGGAGGTGCCCCGTGAAGGCAGTACGGTTCTGAGGCTGCGCTGACGGGCGATACGTGAGCAAATACGCGGAATCCGGGTAGGTATCTGGAAACGCAGGTCCGATCGGATCAGCGCGCCGTGCGTCGATGAGGCGGACCTGCCTGCGACAGGAGGGCTGGGCCATGTGGAAAGGCTTCAAAGAGTTCGCGCTCAAGGGGAATGTCTTCGACCTGGCAGTCGCATTTGTGCTCGGGGTAGCGTTCGCCAGCGTAGTGAACTCGTTCGTTAACGACATCCTCATGCCGCCGATCGGCATGCTGCTGGGAGGAGTGGACTTCTCCAACCTGTTCGTCGCGCTGAACGGAGTCAGCTATCCGTCGCTCGCGGCCGCGAGAGCCGCCGGGGCGCCGGTGATCGCCTACGGTCAGTTCCTGAACACGCTTATCATCTTTCTCATCGTCGCCTTCGCGCTCTACCTGCTGATGCGCGCGGTGAACAGGCTGAGGAACGTCGAGGCTCCGCCGAAGGACTGTCCGTACTGCTACCGGAAGATCCCGGCGGAGGCGAGCCGCTGCCCGGAGTGCACATCCGACCTGCAGACTACACCCGGGATGAAAGCTGCCTGACCGATGTCAGCGTTCTGCACTGCAGCCGACCGACGTTATTGACATCAGGCCTGATATCTGATAGATTATCCGCGAACCAGTCCGCGTACTACGCCTGCTGGTTCGTTTTTTATGTGACACCACGGAGTCGCCCTGTGATTCTGGGCAGACCTCCCGGGCGAGGAGTAGACAGATGCTTTTCGGGACGCAGACCATCAACTCAAGAGGCCACTTGGAGATCGGCGGATGTGATACCGTCGAGCTCGCGCAGAGCTTCGGCACACCACTCTACGTGATGGACGAGGCGCTGTTGCGACAGAACTGCCGCGACTACCAGGAGAGCTTCAGAAAGCGTTACCCGAACTCGGAGATCGCGTTTGCCGGCAAGGCGTTTCTGAACACCGCGATGTGCCGCATCCTCGACCAGGAGGGCATGTCGCTCGACTGCGTCTCCGCCGGCGAGCTCTACACGGCGCTCAAGGCCAGGTTCCCGTTCGAGCGCATCTACTTCCACGGCAACAACAAGTCCGAGGGCGAGATCGCGATGGCGCTCGACAAGGGCGTCGGCAGGATCGTCGTCGATAACATGCGCGAGCTTGAGATCCTCAACTCGCTGGCGGTGGCGGAAGGCAAGCAGGCCGAAATCCTGCTCCGCCTGACGCCGGGCATCGACCCGCATACCCACCGGCTGATCCGGACCGGCCAGGCCGACACCAAGTTCGGCATGAACATCAAGGACGGGACGGCGATACAGGCCGTGAAGCGCGCGCTGGAATGCCCCGGCGTCACGCTGAAGGGCATCCACTGCCACGTCGGCTCGCAGTTGTTCGACCTGCAGGCGCATACCGGCGCGGTGCACATCTTCGTCGAGTTCCTGAGGGACGTGCAGGCCGAGACCGGTTTCGTCCTCGAAGAGGTGAACACCGGCGGCGGCCTCGGCGTAATGTACGTCGAGACCGACCGGCCGCCGACCATAGACGAGTTCGCGGAGACCCTCGTGAGCACTTTCCTGCGCTGCCTCAACGAGTTCAAACTCGATTGGCAGCCGAAGCTGATTCAGGAGCCCGGACGCTCGCTTGTGTGTACAGCGGGTACGACGCTCTACACCATCGGCACGATCAAGACCGTGCCGATCACGGAGGCTCCCGGCAGCCGGACCTACGTCGCCGTTGACGGCGGGCTCAGCGACAACCCGCGGCCCTCGCTCTATCAGGCGGTCTACACGCCGCTCGTCGCAAATAAGGCGAACGCGGAGGCCACGGAGGTCGTCACGATATCCGGCAAGCATTGTGAGACGGACACACTGATCGCTCAGACGCGGATCGCGCCGGTCGAGCCCGGCGATATCCTCGCGGTCCTCAGCACCGGAGCGTACAACTACTCGATGTCGAGCAACTACAACCGGCTCGCGCGCCCGGCGGTCGTCCTGGTCGCCGATGGACAGGCCGACGTCATAGTCAAGCGCGAGACGCTCGAAGATATCGTCAAGAACGACGTGATCCCGAGCCGGCTCAGGTAGTAAGCCCCGTAGGGAACGCCCTCCGCAATCACGGTTGTAGGAGCGGATTCCGATCCGCGATACCTGTCCAGCGTGTCCGGCAACAGCACACCCTTGCTCTGCCGGGGTACAACCCCGGCAGCGTGTATCGGATCGGATTCTGATCCTACGGTGGGCAGGCACAGTCTCCCTGCCCTAGATAGCAGGTATAGCATGTTCGGACAAATGCCGGACACTCAGACGATATTGATGATGGCCATCGCCTTCTTCACGGCGCTGACCGTCCACGAATACGCGCACGCGCGGGCGGCACTCGCGCAAGGCGACGACACGGCGCGTCAGGCCGGTCGGATCTCCCTGAACCCGATCGACCACCTCGACCCGCTCGGCACCATCATGTTCTTCATGACGATGCTGAACGGCGGGATCGGGGTCGCGTGGGGCAAACCCGTGCCGGTCAATCCATACAGGTTCAAGAATCCCCGGCGGGGAAGCCTCCTGGTCTCGATCTGGGGGCCTTTCTCGAACATCCTGTTCGCGCTCGTCCTTGCGCTGCTGTTCAGGTTCATGATCACCCGGGGCTTCGCGCTGAACTACATCGGCCTGGTCGGCGTCTGCATCAGCATGAACCTGGTGCTGGCGCTCTTCAACATGATCCCCGTTCCGCCGCTGGATGGATCGAAGGTCCTGTCCAACCTGCTCCCGTATGAATCGGCCCGACGGTACGACATCTTCATGGCCAGGTATGGATTCCTCATCCTCCTGGGCATCCTGTTCACGGGAGTGGTGAGGATCGTGCTCGGGCCGCCGAGGGAGATGCTGTTCAGGCTGCTCACGGGAATACGCTTCTAGCGCGCGGATGATGCCTACACCGCTGCACCGCCGGCACAGAGGCACGGCCAGGACACGATCGCAGGCGACTCCGTCGCCGATGGCATTGACGGCCGAGCCGTCATGGATCGATCACAGACGACTCCATCGGTCGATCACAGGCGGCTCTGCCGCCGATCGCACTGACGGCGGAGCCGTCAGGGATCGGTCGTCGGCATATCGCAGATGCGCGGAAGGGCACGGCTACCACTACCCCACTCTGCCCGAGGTGTGAAATGGCGGGAATGCGCCGGATCGTGAGCGGGATGCAGCCGACCGGGATGCTCCACCTGGGGAACCTGGAGGGGGCGCTGCGGAACTGGGTCTGCCTGCAGGATGAGTACGAGTCCTTCTACTTCATCGCCGACTGGCATGCCCTGACGACCCTGTACGAGCAGCCCGAAACCATTGTCTACTACACGAGCGAGGTGGCGATCGACTACGTCGCCGCCGGACTCGATCCCGCGAGGTCGGTGATATTCCGGCAATCGGACGTCAAGGAGCACGCGGAGTTGCACCTGCTCCTGTCGATGGTGACACCGGTCCCGTGGCTCGAGCGGGTGCCGACGTACAAGGAGAAGCGCGAGGAACTCCATCTGGACAGTGCCTCGTATGGATTGCTGGGATATCCCGTCCTGCAGGCGGCGGATATCGCCATGTACCGAGCGGACGCCGTGCCGGTGGGCAAGGACCAGCTTCCTCATCTGGAGCTGACGCGGGAGATCGTGCGACGGTTCAACAACCTGTACGGGCCGGTCTTCCCGGAGCCGGATGCGCTGCTGAGCGAGTCGCCGGTCGTGATCGGGCTCGACGGCCGGAAGATGAGCAAGTCGTACGGCAATACGATCCTCATCTCCGACCCGCCGGAGGTCATCCGAGCGAAGGTCATGTCGATGTACACGGACCCGCTCAAGGTGCACAAGACGAGCCCCGGTCATCCGGAGGGATGCGCGGTCTTCCATGTGGACAAGCTCTATCGGAAGGAGGAAGCACCGGGCATCGATCTCGAATGTAGGCTTGGTCAGCTAGGATGCGTTCAGCACAAGCGAGACCTTGCCGATGCACTGATCCGGGAACTTGCGCCCATACGGGAACGCCGAGCGGAACTCGAAGCTCACCCGGAGATGATAGAGCAGATCCTGCGGGACGGCGCCGAACGAGCGCGCGCCGCCGCATACGATACGATGGCACTTGTTCATACCGCTATGAAGCTCTGACAGGTCCGGCCTGTCGGACAGGTCAGACAACTCAACTATGTCCATTCAAGCCGCTCCACAACCCGGATACACCATCAAGCTTCCAACGTTCGAGGGCCCGCTCGATCTGCTGCTCCACCTCATCCGCGAGCACAAGGTGGATATCTACGATATCCCCATCGCCGAGGTGACCGACCAGTACCTCCGCTACCTCCAACTCATGGAGTCGCTCGACCTCAACATCGCCGGCGAGTTCTTCGTCATGGCCGCGACACTGCTCGAGATCAAGTCGAGGATGTTGCTCCCGGTCGAGAAGAGCGACGAGGAGGGCGAGGAAGATGTCGATCCACGCGCCGAACTGGTGGAGCGGCTGCTGGAGTATGAGCGGTTCAAGCACGCGGCTGAGTCTCTGAAGAAGTCCGAGGAGGAGCGGAGGTCGGTGTACTGGCGCATCACGGACGAGTTGTCCGGCTACGATGCGCCCGTGATCCCGCTGAACATGCAGTCGATGGACCTCCTCTTTGCCCTCCAGCGCATGCTGGAGGAAGTGGGCGAAGGCAAGGAAGAGGTAACGAGCATCCAGCGGCAGAAGATATCGCTGAGGATGAAGATGAGCGAGGTGTGGCGGCACGTCCGCGCGCACCCCGATGGCATAGGGTTCCGCGACCTGTTCATGGCGCCGCCGACGCGGGTGGAGGTGGTGATCACCTTCCTTGCGCTGCTCGAACTCCTCCGCCTGCACAAGATCCGCCTGCAGCAGAAAGAGGCCCTCGGCGAGATCAGCATCCAGCCGATGCCGGAGGAAGATCAAGAGGCGGAACACAGAAGCACAGAAGGATAGGAAGACACAGAGGAAATACCCTTAGTGCCCCGACCTGATGCCAACTTCGACGGGCTGTACGCTGATCTGACAGATCGGGTGATCGCATGCGCCGTGAAGGTGCATGAGACCCTCGGGCCGGGATTTCCGGAATCGGTGTACGAGAATGCACTGTCGATCGAACTGGAGGCCCAAGGCATACCGTTCGCTCGTCAGATGACTATCGACCTGCTGTATCAGAGCAGGGTTGTAGGCGTCCACCATCTCAACATGCTGGCAGATGACAAGGTGATCGTCGAGCTCAAGGCTAACGAACAGGTGAACCAAGCTGACAGGGCCACTACTCTGTCCTACCTGAAGGCCGCAAAGAAACGGGTCGCACTGATCCTGAACTTCGGCCAATCAAGATTGGATATCAAGCGCATCGGCAACACAGAGCCCATTCCGTGACTCTTCCGTGTCCTCTGTGTTCCGGGTTTTCGGAGATTATGAGCGAAGAGACCAATACCATACCTATCGAGAAGCTGAAGCCGATTCTGGAGTGCATGCTGTTCGTGTCGCCCCAGCCGTTGATGATCGAGCACATCGCCAAGTCGCTGGAGATTGAGGGATACATCATCGATCAGGCGATGCACGAGTTGCGACTCGACTACGCCGACCGCGGCCTGCAGATCGTCCGCATCGCCGGCGGATACCAGATGTGCACCCGCCCCGAGTACGCGGAGTATGTGTCGAGGCTCCTCAAGCCGGAGCGAGTGAGACTCTCCCGTGCCGCGCTCGAGACGGTCGCGATCATCGCGTATCGACAGCCGATCACTCAGCCCGAGATCGAGGCGATACGAGGCGTGAACTCCGACGGCGTCGTCAAGACGCTCATGGAGCGCAACCTGATCAAGCAGGTCGGCAAGCGGGATACCCCCGGGCGCCCGATGCTCTACGCAACTACCGATGAGTTCCTGAACCACTTCGGCCTGAATGACCTGTCGCAGTTGCCCGAACTCGAGGACATCGTGCTCCCGGAGCAGCCGACCGAGCCTCAACCATCGGCGGAAGAAGGCGCGCCCGAAGCCGCCGAGACCGAGCAAGTCGAGGAGGTGGCGTCATTAGAGTAGGCAGACTCACGGCGATCCGGCTCTGCGTGCTGGTGGTCATATCCCTGACCGGCGCATATGCCGCGGACAAAGGCGCGCCTCCCAAGGTCTCGGCCGCGACCGCGATCCTCATGGACGCGGCAACGGGCACGGTCCTCTACGAGAAGGCATCCCATGCCCGCCGTCCGCCGGCCAGCACGACCAAGATGATGACCGCCATCATCGCGCTCGAGCGAGGCAACCTCAACGATGTCGTGACCGCATCCGTGTATGCATCGAAGACACCTTACGGTAACCTGCACGTGAAGCCGGGCGAGAAGTTCACCCTCCGAGACCTGCTCTACGCGCTGATGATGCGGTCGGCGAACGACGCGGCGGTCTGCATCGCCGAGCATGTCGCCGGCAGCGAGAAGGAGTTCGTCGCGCTGATGAATGAGAAGGCGAAGGAGATAGGGGCGAAGGACACGCACTTCGTCAATCCGCACGGCCTCCATGCGAAAGGCCACTACTCGAGCGCCTACGATCTCGCACTGATCGCCCGCTACGCGACCTCGATCCCGGAGTTCAACGAGATCGTCGCCACCAAGCACAAGCGAATAGACCGTTCCATCAGCAAGCTTGATGTCACGCTGAGGAACACCGGCCGGCTTCTCTGGCGGTTCGACGGCGCCGACGGCATCAAGACGGGCTACACCAAGGAGGCCGGGCACTGTTTCGTGGGAGCCGCGACTCGGAACGGCTGGAGGCTGGTGTCCGTGGTACTGAAGAGCGGAAACACGATGGACGATACCATCGCCCTGCTCGATCACGGCTTCAAGAACTACAAGCTGGTCTGCTTCGCTCGCAAGGGCCAGGTGGCAGCCAAGCTGCCGGTCCGCGGCGGAGTGGAGCCGAGTGTGGACCTGATTGCCGTCGACAACCTCGGAAAGATCGTCCGGATCGACGCGCGAGTCGAGACGAAGTTCGAGGTCGATAACCGCCGCGCCACCGCCCCCATCGAGGAAGGCGAGAAGCTCTGCACGCTCACCGGGTATATCAACGGCGACAAGCTCGGCGAGGTGGCGCTGGTTGCAGCGGCCGGGGTGGATCGAACGTTCATGTTCGGCCTCTGGATATGGACGAGGAATCTGCTGGTCATACTACTTCTCGGGCTGGCTGTGTTTTTGGCTTATGGAACAGCGGTTGCAAAAGTTGCTCGCCGCCGCAGGCGTAGCGTCACGGCGAGAGGCTGAGTCACTCATCAAGGCGGGGCGGGTTGCGGTAGACGGCCAAGTAGTCACTGAACTCTGGACAAAGGCTGATCCCGAGAAGGCGACGATCACCGTAGACGGCAGGCCCATCGACCTGCGTCCGAAGAAGATATACGTCCTCCTCAACAAGCCGAGGGGATACACCAGCACCACTCACGACCCCCATGCGAAGCGCATGGTCACCGACCTCGTGAAGGATGTCGGCGTGCCACTCTACCCCGTGGGCCGGCTCGATGTCGATACGGAAGGCCTGCTCATCCTCACCAACGATGGCGACTTCACGTACAAGATGACTCATCCGAGCCATCAGGTGCCGAAGACGTACCGGGCCGAGGTGCGCGGACTCGTGGCGGAGGAGACCGCCCACCACCTCTCTACCGGCGTGGTCCTCGACGACGGCATCACCGCGCCCGCGAGAGTGCGGCTGATCGGAGTGAACACCGCCCGGGAGACGAGCATACTGGAACTCACGATCCACGAAGGCCGCAAGCGCCAGATCCGCCGAATGCTCGACGCGGTCGGCCATCCCGTGATACGATTGACCAGGACCAAGATCGGCAACCTGACGGCCGGCAACCTTCGCCCCGGCGAATGGCGGTTCCTCAAGCCCCAGGAGGTCGAGGAACTGCTCGCGATGGCATCGTAAGGGCACGGAAAGCGTGGAATCCGTCAAGGATATGTGCGGGACGGGACGGCGGCTGCTCCCTACGGTTTCGCTCTGTGTCCTCCGTCTTGTTCCGTGCGCTCTGTGTTCGAGAGACCCTTGGAGACTCTGATGAGAGGACTGACCACCATACTGCTCGCGCTGCTGCTGCTCCCATGCATGGCCTGCGCGACGAAATACCCCGTCACCGTGAAGGATTGCCGGGGAAAGTCGATCAAGATCGCGACTGAGCCGAAGCGCATCGTGTCGATCGCCCCGAGCAACACCGAGATCCTCTTCGCCCTCGGGCTCGACAAGCAGATCGTCGGCGTGACCAGATTCTGCAACTACCCAGCCTCCGCAAAGAAGAAGACCCAGGTGGGCGACCTGAGGACGAGCGTTGAGAAGGTGATCTCGCTCAAGCCGAACCTCGTGCTCGCGCACGGATTCCTGAACGACGAGGCGGTTCGTTCCCTCGAGAAGCACAAGATCGTCGTGGTGGCCTTCGATCCGAAGACGCTCGATGAGGCGATGCGGGACATCAAGACGATCGGCCTGATCACCAATCGGGAGAAGCAGGCGGCGCAGATCGTCTCCAGGATGTCGGCCACCATCTCGCTGGTCAAGAGGAAGTCGGCCGGCGTCAAGTCGAAGCCGAAGGTGCTGGTCGCGGTCCAGGGCGAACCGCTCTGGGCGGCCGGGCCCAGGACCTTCGTCGACGAGATGATCAGGCTCTCGGGAGGCGTCAACATCGCGTCGGACGCCAAGGCAGGCTTCAACCAGTTCTCCACCGAAGCTGCGGTCTGGCGCAAACCCGACGTTATCATATATACTACCGGTAGCGACAGCAAAATATTCTCCAAGGGGCTCTGGACCGGCACGAACGCCGTGAAGAGGAAGCGGGTGCATGCGGTGAACCCGGACCTGCTGGTCCGACCCGGCCCGCGACTTACCGACGGCCTGAAGGCCCTCGCCAGGTTGATCCATCCGGATGTCTTCGGCAAACTCTGACATCGCTGCCTATAGTACACATATACCTCCGGTCAGGCTGAACCTGACGGCGAGGCTGATCAGGGCATCGGCGATCCTGCTGGTGCTGCTGGTTGCCGCCGTCATCATCAGCGCAAGTCTCGGCGCAGTGACGGTGCCGATACCCCTTGTGGCCAAGGCGACGATCAACCACCTGCCCGTCCTCGGAGACATCTTCCACTACAGCGTCCCGGAGGACGTGGACATGATCGTCTGGCAGTTACACATCCCCAGGATGCTCCTCGCAGCGCTCGTCGGCCTGTCGCTCGCGATTGCGGGAGCGGCGCTCCAGGGGCTGCTGCTGAACCCACTCGCGGACCCGTACATGATAGGGGTGTCATCGGGAGCGGCGGTCGGAGCGGGGATCGGAGTCATCCTCGGGCTCCAGGGCTGGATGATGGGATTCGGCATCCCGCTGCTGGCATTCGTGTTCGCCATGATATCAGTCAGCGTAGTGTACCTCCTCGCGATGAGGGCCGGCAAGGTATCGGTGCTCTCGTTCCTACTGGCGGGAGTCGTGGTCGGCGCATTCATGTGGGCGGTGCTGACCTTCCTGATGACCTTCTCCAGCGAGAACCTCGAGACGATCGTTTTCTGGACGATGGGGAGTTTCGCCGGATCCGACCCCTGGGGTAGAGTGCTGGTGATCCTGCCGTTCGCTTTCGTGGGATCGTTCGCGCTATATGCGTTCGCCCGCGACCTGAACCTTTTCGCGCTCGGTGAGGAATCGGCGAGGCATCTGGGAGTCGAGACCGAGTCGCTCAAGAGGAAGCTCATCGCGGCGACGGCGCTCCTCACCGCGGCGGCGGTATCCGTGAGCGGCACCATCGGGTTCGTGGGATTGATGGTCCCGCATATCACCCGCAGGATCGTCGGCCCGGACCACCGGATACTGATCCCCTGCTCGGCCTTGCTCGGAGCGCTACTGATGATCGCGGCGGACACGGTCGCCCGCACGGTGATGGCTCCCGGTGAGATCCCCGTGGGCATCATCACGGCACTGCTCGGCGCGCCGTTTTTCATGTACCTGCTGAGAAAGACCGGATAGGACACGTGCGACCCACACGCCCCGCATGTCCCATAGCAGGATAGCCCATCATGCGTAGACCGAAGACCTGGATAACCCTCATACTGATCGCCGGCGCGGTGACCTACCTGCTGATGCCGAGGCCGACGCCGGTCCGGGTAGCCGTGATCACTCGCGGCGACCTGGACACCGAGCTCTCGACCACCGGCGTGGTGGAGTCTGACCTCGTCGATGTCGCGCCGAAGATAGTCGGTCGCATCAAGTCATTGGCCGTGCAGGAGGGCGACATCGTCTCCGCCGGACAGGAGATCGCGTTCCTGGACGACTCCGACCTCACATCCCAGGTGGACGAGGCTCGCGCGGCGGTATCGGCGGCGGAGGCGGATTACGAGCGGGCACGGGCCGCGGTCACGGCTCAGCGGAATCAGATCAGCGCGTCGATCAAGCGAGCCCAGGCAGGAGTGAGCGCCTCGGAAGCTCAACTCGCCGACCTGCAGAGCGGCGCCCGCCCCCAGGAGATCGAGCAGGCGCGGAAGAACGTCGAGCAGGCGCAGGCACAGATGACTCGCGCGAAGTCGGATCTCGAACGGGCCGAGAAGCTCCTCGCCAGGGGAGCGATCCCCGCTCAGCAGAGGGACGCCGCGAAGACCTCCGCCGACGCCGCCACGGCCGCCTACCAGGCTGCTCGGGCGCAACTCTCCCTACTCAACGCGGGCCCCAGGCCGGACGCCGTCCGTGCCGCGAAGGCACAGTTGGCCGCGTCGAAGGCCGCGCTCAACGAGGCGCTGGCGTCGCGGGATGCGATCCGTGTCAGCGAGCGTCAGGCCGACTTCGCATCGGCACAAGTCGCACGATCCGCGGCGGCGCTCAGTGCCGCACGGTCGCAGCTCGACTACACCGTGGTCCGCAGCCCGTTCGACGCCGTGGTTGCGCGCAAGCACATGGAGATCGGAGAAGTCGCCGGTCCACAGAGTCCGATCTTCACGCTCGCACCGACCCGGAAGACCTGGGTGACCGCCGAAGTCGATCAGGAGGACCTCGCGTCGCTCCACGTGGGCCAGCAGGTCAGGATCACGACCGACGCCTACCGTGGCCGGTCCGCGAAGGGAACCGTGATCAAGGTCTCCCCCATCGCGGAGCCGAAAGCCGTTGGGCGAGTCCGAGCCAAGATCGTGCGCGCCCGGATCGAGGTCTCTTCGAGCAGCATCCCCCTCAGGCCAGGCATGGAGGTTGATATCACCGGCCGGAAGAGGATGGAAGAAGGCGTGGTCCTCGTGCCGAACGAGGCGCTGATTCAGGTCGGCGAACGGCAGCAGGTCTATGCCATCAGGAACGGACGGGTTGAGATCCGATTCGTCACCACCGGCGCATCCAACTACGAGCAGACCGCCGTGCTGAGCGGGCTCAGGCCCGGCGACGTCGTGGCCGTCTCGACATCCGACCGCATGGAGAACGGTCAGCGGGTGAAGATCGTGAGGAAGCCCCGTGAGTCGCGCTGAGTCGGCTGCACTCGTGTGCCTCGACGGTGCGGAGAAGACGTACCTCATGGGCGAGGTGAAAGTTCCGGCGCTTCACCCGACAGACCTCACGATCAGGCAGGGCGAGTTCCTCGTCATGCTCGGGCCGAGCGGGTCCGGCAAGACAACGCTCCTCAACCTCGTCGGTGGAATCGACCGCCCCACGTCCGGACGCGTCCTCTTCGAGGGGCGTGACATCACCCACATGGGCGAGGACGAGATCACCGAGTACCGCCGCCGGAGCGTGGGCTTCGTCTTCCAGTTTTTCAACCTGATCTCCACGCTGACCGCGCGGGAGAACGTCGAGTTCGTCGCCGAGTTGGTTGACAGCCCGGCGAACGTCATGGAGGTCCTGGCGGAGGTCGGGCTCGGAGAGCGGGCGGACCACTTCCCGTCCGAGCTTTCGGGAGGCGAGCAGCAGAGGGTCGCCATCGCACGCGCCTTGGTGAAGAACCCCACCCTGCTCCTCGCCGATGAGCCGACAGGGAACCTCGACTACGAGACCGGCAAACTGATCCTGAAGCTGATGAGGAACGTCAACCGTGCGAGAGGCATCACCATCGTTCTGGTGACGCACAACGCCGCGATCGGCGACCTCGCGGACCGGGTGGTGAAGCTTAGGAGCGGCGAGATCATATCCGTCCAGGAGAACGCCGAGCCGCTCGACCCGAAGAGTCTGAGGTGGTGAGCCTCTCGGCGCGGGGACGCGGAGACACGGAGATGTAGGGAGCGGCCGCCGTCCCGGTCCGTGTGCATCGAGACTTGACGGCAGGAGCCGTCAAGGTATCAGGTACCTACGCCCGATCTCCTGACGACTCCGTCGTCAGGTGGGGAACGTCCCGGGGGCGCGCACCACGGGTCTTCCAGCGACTATGACCAGAAAGATCAACCTCAAACTGATTCGTGACATCCGGTTCTCCCCCTGGCTGTTCGCCGGCGTCGTGCTGATGGTCGCCTGCGGGATCGCGCTCTGGGATGCCACCTATCTCTCCTACCTCAACCTCGGCAAGTCCTACGAGCGCTCCCATCGGATACTCCACTCTGCCGACTTCACGGTGGACACTCAGTCCGCGCCGGAGCAGGTCGTAGATCGCGTGCTCCGCATTCCCGGCGTGATGCAGGCCGAGGGGCGGTACATCGAGGACCTGGAGGTCGAGCAGAAGAACATCGACCCGCAGCGAATCACCGGCCGGATCATCTCCATCCCGGACAAGAGGCCTCCCGGCGTGAATCAGCTTCTGCTCATCCGAGGCAGAATGCCTTCCACGGGGAACAAGCGCGAGGTCCTGCTGGAATCGGGGTTCGCCAAGCGAAACGACTATCAACCGGGGGACTTCATCTATCCCGTAGTCGGCGGCGATGAGGTCCGGTTCCGAATCGTGGGGATAGTGAAGTCGCCGGAGTACATCATAGTCCTTCGCAGTCGGGATCAGCCGATGCCCAGCCCGAAGCATTTCTGCGTGATGTTCATGCGCAAGGAGATGGTCGACCGCCTGTTCGGCACGTCCAGCGCGATCAACCAGGTACAGGTGACCATCCGGCCCGGCGCCCGGAGGGAAACGGTCATGAGCGCCGTGCAGGAGGCGCTTCGTCCCTACAATGCCGACGACCCGCTGCCGATGGAGAAGCAGCCCGGCTACGAGCGGCTCGATAACGATCTCAAGGCCCTGCGCAACCTGGCAATCTTCTTCCCGATCCTGTTCCTCGGCATAGCCTCGCTGAGCGTCTACAACCTGCTCGGACGAATGGTTCACGCCCAGCGCCCGCAGATAGGGTTCATGCGGGCGGTCGGCTATGGCAGGTCGGCGGTGTTGCACCATTACATGGGCTTCGCGGCGCTGATCGGCATCCTCGGCTCGGCCATGGGAAGCCTCCTCGGTTACCGGATGGGCATCCATCTCACGATGCTGTTCAGCAGTCTGATCAACATCCCGTATTACGACATGACGCCGAGGCCCGGTCCGATGGCGCTCGGAGTGGGAGTCGCGGTGGCCGCCACACTCCTGGCGGGAGTGCTCCCGGCGATGGCGGCGGCGCGGCTGACTCCTGCGGAGGCGATCCGCACCGACATCCCGACCGGCCATCGGGCGCCGGTGATCGAGCGGATGGTCCCGACGCTCGGTCAGATGTCCTACACCTGGCGGCTGCCGTTCCGCAACCTCTTCCGCAATCCCAAGCGCACCGTTTCGACCATCATCGGCATCGCGTCGGCGATCACCCTCATCCTCGTGTCGTCGGGGCTGATCGACTCATCCGCGTACTCGGTCCACTTCTACTTTGACAAGATCCAGCAGTATGACGTGCTGGCGAACTTCCTGCATCCCGAGACGGAGCACGTCATCGGCCGCGTGCGCACATGGAGAGGCGTCGAACGGGCGGAGCCGGTCATGGAGGTGCCGGTCAAACTTGTGCACGGCGACCGGGAGTACACGACCGTCATCTACGGCGTACAACTCGACTGCCAGGTGCTGCGCCTCACGGCCCCCGACGGCACCATATTCCCGGCGCCTCGCAAGGGCATCGCCATGGGATCGCCGACCATCGCCAGGCTCGGACGATCGCTCGGGCAGATGGTCACTCTCACGCTCCCTGAGAGCATCGTGCCCGAAATGTCCGACCCGTCCATCAACGAAGGTGCGTTCGGGGCGCCGCGCTATCGGGAGGAGGTACTCTCTCCCAGCCGAAGCCTTCAGCAGGTGGAGATCAACGAGCAGGTACCGATCACCTGCGCGCTCTTCGGGCCGATCGGGGGCTCCGTAATCATGAACATCGACGAGGTACGCCGGATCTACGGACGGGCTATGGAACTCCCGCCAAATGCGATCAACGGCATCATGGTCCGAACGGACTCACGGCACACCGAGACGATCAAGGAGCGGTTGTACGACATCCCCGGCGTCGTGTCGGTGATCGACATGGCGGACGCCAGGGTGCAGGTCGATGAGATGCTGAAGACGTTCAACACTTTCGTGAACGTCATGCTGGGGTTTGCGATGGTGCTGGCGGTGATTATCGTCTTCAACTCCACGACGATGAACATCCTCGAGCGCACGCGGGAGATCGCCTCGATGCGGGCGCTGGGCGTGAGCGGACGGAAAGTGGCAGTGATGGTGACGATCGAGAACCTCTCGACTTGGATCGTCGGCACGCTCCTCGGCCTGCCGATCGGCCAGTACCTGGCGGACAAGTTCGTGAAGATGTACGCCAGCGAGACGTTCCACATGCAGACGCATATCCTGCCGAAGACTTACACGTGGACGATCGTCGGCATCCTCTCGGCGGTTCTCCTGTCCCAGATCCCCGGCATCCGCTACCTCAGCCGCCTCGACCTCGCCAGGGCGACGAAGGAAGTCTCCGGGTAGCCTGCGGTCTGCCGTCTATCTCCGCACCAGTTCCCTTAGCAGTTCCGTGTAGTACACGTAGTTCTCGAACGGCACGTCGGGCGGAACCGCGTGGTCGATCGCGGGGATGTAGCCTCCGGAATCGATCATCTGCGGGACCTTGCGCATCAACTCGTGCTCGATCGCCGCCTTGTCCTTCGCCAGGACGCGCTTGTCGATGCCGCCCCAGAGGACGAGCTTGCGTCCGTACTTCTCGCGCACGTCGAGCGGCTCCATGCCGGCCGCGATCTCGAGCGGGAAGAACACGTTGACCCCGGCCTCGACGAAGTAGCCGAGGATCGCGTGATTGTTGCCGTCGGAGTCGACTATGACGTTCGGAACGCCGTGCGACCGGATGCAGTCGACGACCTCACAGTAGTATGGGAGCATGAACTCCTCGAAGAGCTTCGGGCCGATCAGCGGGCCGTTCTTGAACGCCATGTCCTCCCAGATGTAGACGTAATCGAGATCGATATTCGGGAGCGTTCGGTCGAAGATGCCCTTGTAGAACTCGGCCCAGTGGCGCATGATGTCGTGCATCAGGCCCGGGTCGTCGTAGTACATGTAGGCCAGATGCTCCTCGCCGAAGAGGTTGCGCGGCCAACCGTATCCACCGCAGATGTTCATCCCCCACGGCTGCTCGCGGTCGCCCATCTGCCTGCGAACCTCATTCCAGTCCGGATAGCGCTCGGGGGTCGCCGGATCGAGCCGCCACTTCAGATCCTCCCAATCCTTGCGCTCGCGGACCGGGAAGCTGATGAACTGCGACATCGAGACCTCGGGGCCCTTCCGGTCGCGCTTGGTGACGCCGCAGCCGTCGATGTAGGTGACGGTGCGCTCGTCCTCCTCGATGACTCTGTGCTCGAACGCCGGTCGGTATGGGTTGTGGCAAAACCCGGAATCGACCGGGATGGCGTTCCAGGAGTCCATGCCGAAGTACTGCCAGGCCGAGACATCGGCGGGCATACCCTCCATCTTCCAGCGTTCTTCGGTCGCGCCCCAGAACCCGAGGCAGTCCCAGTATGGCGGATGGTCGACATGCTCGAACCTGCAGACTCTCAGAAATCGTTCTCGTGCGTTCATGGATGGTCCCTCGGCAACATGTAGGAGGGGTTTTCCGGGCGGCTTGTGCCCGGTAACCCCGAACATAACGTAGGAGGAGTTTTGCGGACGGTCTGTGTCCGCTAACTCCGACGTCGGGATTAGCGTCGTCATTCACCGACGCAAAATCCCTCCTACGTCTGTTCCTTATCCGATCTTGTTGAGCAACTCCACGCATGCCTTCGCCACGATGCCGTCCGCATCCTCGCGCCAGTGGCTCCAGCAACAGGTCCGCACCTCGTAGCCGCCCTGGGAGAACGACTCCTCGGTCGGCATGTAGCCCGTGTAGCCGTTTGTGTTGCCCAGCACCCACGTCTTCTCGAACGGCGAGCCCTCCTTGATCGCAAAGCCGATCTCGACGAACGGCTCGCCGGCGATGCACGCGATGCCGAGATCGCCGATTCGAACGGCGGTCAGCGTTATCGCGGACTCCTCCTCGGCGCTCTCGAATAGACGGACCCAGTGCTCGGCGTAGGTCATGTCGATGTGCGCGGCCGACGCCTCTCGCTCGTCGCCGCGCCCCCGGGCGGCTTCCATCCGAGCCTTCTCGCGAGCGACCACGGCTCGGGCCTCGTCGATATCGGCGACCGGCGGCTTCCGGTTCTTCATGAAGAGCACCTCAGCGGCGCTCCCGATAGGCTGGTCGGCTGTCCTGATTCCGGGCAGGAGTCTCAGCGCCTCCCACGCAATCGGCTGCCCCACCCTCTCGGCCTCCTCGAACGGGCGCGAGGACGCGGTGCCGACGGACATGGCGTCGAAGTCCTGTGCCTGCATGATGTGGTTGATGTTCCCGAACGCGCCGTTGAAGAACAGGGCGGTGATCCCGCCTCCCCAGAGCCGCTCGATCATCCGCGAGACGATCCCCGGATAGTCGGCGGATATCTGCCGTGGCGCAGGACTGATGATCGCGGGATGGCACGTGTAGTGCACCACCGCGGCGAGCGCCTTTCCGTCAGCATCGTCTACCCGGAGCACGCCGAGGTCGGGGTCGATCGGCCCGCGCCCAACGATCTCCGATTCGGGGACCGACTCCCAGTTCATGCGCACCTTCCCACCGGCGACGCGGATGCGGCGGTTCGTGCACACGCCTTCGAGGCTCCCCATCGCCCATCCGGCCGTCGCAGGCCTGAGGCTCGACGCGGCGTCCTGCACGAGCCTCGAGAGCTTCTCGACAAGCTCATCCATGTAGGGATGCCGGAGCGGTTCGTGGATGATGGCCGTCACGTCCGGCCCGGAGTGGCAGTGCGTGCAGTGGAGTACCAGTTCCTCAGGCCGGAGTCCGATGGCCCGTTCCAGGTCGGCGGTGACCTTCTCCACGAAATCGGGCCGCACGCCGAGAAGGTCGGTCGTGACGAGCGCAAGCCGCTTGCCGTCGTTCTCCAGGAACAGGCAGCGCGCCATCAGGTCGTCGTGCACCGACTCCGGCAGCGGACGAACAAAGGTCCCGCCGAGCGGAATGTCCATCGGCGGCGTGATGCATACTCTCGATACTCCGGCCCTCAGACTCATTTCGTATCTCCCAACGCTCTTGACAGCTTCACACTTATGTCAGCGACTTTCAGCCGCAGATCCTCCAGATGCGCGGACCCCTCTGCCGTACTCTTCATCTCCCGGAGCCTCGCACTCCCGTCCAGCGCCTGCCCCAGGATCTCTCGTGCATCGGTCACGTCGAGCCCCGCCTGCTCTCCTCGGGCGACGAGCGACTTCAGCAGGTTGAGCGCGCGGAAGTCCTCATGACCCTTGAAGTAGCACTCCCATCGGCGGGAGGTGACCGGTCCCTTCACGCCGGGATAGACCGTGGAGTACGTCGCCAGGTACTTGCCGCCGACGCTGACGGCCTCCCAGGGCTGCTCACCATACCACATGTGGGCAAAGAAGCCCCAGCCCTGGAGGTCGTACCGGAACGCCTGCCACGGGAGGATGCGATAGTACATGACCGGACACTGACGTTTGGAGTCGCCCTCGCAGACGTACATCCACATCTCCTTGCCGGTGCGTTTCATGAACTCCCGAGCGGCGGCGTCCTCGAGCACCTTGCCCTGTGGGACCCATATATCGACGTAGGGCTCGATCCGCCGCAGCTTGTCGAGCTCGGCGAAGTTGGTCGTGGTGACGATGCGCGCCTCGGGGTCCGCCTCCCTCAGCAGTTTGCCGGTGTCGATGTGCATGCGGAGCTTCTCCTCGGTGGCAGGCTCATCGACCAGCTCGAACGCGAAGTCATCGTACGAGTAACCGAGGCTCTTCACGTGCTCGATCCAGTCGCGCATCCAGGCGATGAACGCCTCCCGGTAGGCGGGGCTCATATACTCGATGCCGGCTTTCTTCGCCCAATCGGTGAACTGGATCGATACGTTGTACGCGCCGACCGCGCGAGTGCATCCCTTGTGGTCGCTGAACTGGCGGTCGAGGCTGGTGTAGTCGATCGGAGGAAAGCCTCCGTCCCTGTCGAGCTTCGGCGCGACCGAAGCCGGGTTCATGAAGAAGATGTTGACGCCTCGGTCGAGCGCATCCTCGAAGTACGCGCGCTGGTTCGGCTTGGTCCAGCCGATGTTGAGCAGGCCGCCCCAGGTACAGATCCAGGGCTTCGGCTCGTTCGGCAGATCGAGCGGATAGATGCGTATCCGGGCCGATATCTGTTGAGATGGGCCGCCGGTCGTCGGGGAGACCCTGATCAAGCCGGAGTACTCGCCGGCCTCCAGTCCGCCGGTGCGGACGACGATGAACGCCTGGCCGACCTGCCTCGCTGGAACGGTGAGTCTGCCCGCGCCGTCCGCCAGTGGGAGGGCGTCGCCGATGAGCTTGGTTGACCCGGCATCCTCGGGCACGAAGGCGCAGGCGTGGAGATCGATCTGTCCCGCGGGAATGGACTTGTCGCCCCGCGCGCTGAACGGCCCGGGAACGACCCGGAAGTCCATCGACCTCTCGCTGAGGTTGGAGACGTTGACGGCCAGGTAGACTCGCTCACCACGATAGGCCGCAGCTGATATCCGGCCGAGCGTCAGGCCGAATGGTGGGTAATGGTTCGGCTTCAACTGGATCCACGGGTCGGTCGCCCACGCATAGTAGTCCGTGTGATCGGCCACGTCCTGCGCTCCCTGCTCCGCAAGTTGGATGGAGAGCCGGTAGCTGAGCAAAGCCGACTCCACCTGATCGAGGTGATCGGACAGCCGCCCGACATCACGAGGAGATGCACTATGCAGGTCGTCCACCTCCTCCGCCACGGCGGCGAGCATCTCCCTCTGATAGCTCAGTCCCTCCGATACTTTCCGCGCTCTCCCCGCGGGCAGCTTCGCGCACTGTTCCTCAAGGCTCTTCAGCCTGGAAGTGAGTTCGGCGAGGCGCGATCGCATCGGGGGTATGACCGCCGGACGCACGGCGCGGTAGACCAGCTTGCCCGCCGATCGCGCCTCCAATACGGCTCGCAGGCCGCCCTCGCGTTCGGTAGTCATCTCGGAGTCGAGCTTCGATTCCCCGGCGGCCGGGACAGTAAGCGATCGTGGAGCGGGTCTTCCATCCTCCAACACGCTCGTGTCCAGCAACAGGCTCACGGCATTGCCGGAGGGATTCCGCACCCTGCCCGACTGCCGAACGACTCCATTCGGCGCGACGACGAACTCGTCGAGATCCACCAACGGAGTGTTCGCATCACCGAAGACGATCGTGCCGAATCGCTCGGGATCGGCGAACGTGGCCTCCCCGGCACGAAGCGGCGACCAGGAACTGTTCTCCGCGAATGCCTTCCTCTCCCGGCAGAGATTCATCCTCCAGGAGTCGCCGGGTCTGACCGACTTCACCCCGAGATCAGCGATCGGTATCGCGATCTCGACGAACCACGCGGAGTCGCCTTTCGAGGCGGCGACCTTCAGCCCGGGCTCCCACGTCTTGTCCGACTCCATGATCTTGGGGTTGACGGCATCGTAGGTCGTGCCGAGCGAGTTGGCCGCGATGTGGTAGTACGGGAGACTGCTACCCGGCTGGATGAACAACTCGACGCTGTCGTCGCTCCAGACCACTTCATCATGATTGATGACCTTGGCCTTGAGCTGCGGCATCATGTCTTCCCGGCACTCGAACGCCACGAGGAGCGCGCGGTCGGTGTAACAGACGTATGCCGTCGTCGGCTGATCGGGAATCTCACCGCGAACGGTGACGAAGTACGGAATCCTGGCGGCGCTCGACCACTCGCCCGGGGAGAGCACACCGTCGATGGTCGGCGCGAGCGAGACTCGGGGGATGGTGATCAGCGGATTGACTACCTCCGCTGCGAGGCAGCAGGTCACAAGCATCAGCGGCGCAAGCGCGGCTATCAGGCGCATGGGATGGCTCCTGTCGGTGGATCGTGGCTTTCGGAATCATTCGTCGGGGAGCGGCTGATGCCCTGCCTGTGGAGTGCCCCCCAGTTGTTGGGGCAGGATTTGAAATCCTGCCCCAACAACTGGGGGCGTTTAGCCGTCGCACTCAAGGCTACTCCAAGGCCCGTGCCGCTATGAAGAGCCTGCGGTCGGTAAGCTCGGAATCGTTCAGCTCACGGTTGTCCCACATGCCAAAGACCGAGAACCCGGCGCAGGAGAGATAGCACTCCAGTTCCAGCGGGAAGAAGAGGCGGTACTCGGCGTCGTCCACTACCGGATGGGCCTCGCCCCGGATGTGCCAGGTCCGCACTCGACGGAGGCACTGGCGTCGGCGGTCGAGGTCATGCCGCGAGTGGGCGGTGGCGTGAAAATCGCCCTCGTCCACGCGTATTTCGACCTTCTCCCTGAACTCCTCCGAGCCGAGGAACCGGCTGGCGTTGAGAATATCGAGGATCAGCAGCCCGCCGTCCCTGAGGTGCCGGCGGAAGTTGGCGAGGACCGCATGAACGTCGTCGTTGTCGAGGTTGTAGGTGAACGTCGAGCCGAGACAGAGGACGGCATCAAACCTGCGGCCCAGGTCAAACGTGTGCATGTCATCCGTGCGGATATCGAGGTGCGGGAACTTCGACCGCGCATACTCCGCCATCTGCTCCGAGAGGTCGATGCCGACGCATCCATATCCGTTCTCGGCTAGCGTGGCGAGGATGCGGCCGGTGCTGCAGCCGACGTCGAGCACATCGCCCGACTTCAGGCCGAACCGCTCGAAGACGTGCAGGCACATCTCGGCGGTCCCGGCGGCGAAATCAGGGTAGATTCGCTCGTAGAGCCACGGGTACCGGAACAGCAGGTTGTCGGATTCGGGCTTTGGCATAGAATAAGTTGACAGTAAAAAGAACCGAGCGCTGCAGACTGCACTCTGCGATCCGCGGTCTGCAGTCTGCAGTCTGCAGTCTCACTTCATCCAGGGCCTGATGCCCTTCACGTTCGTTCGGATGCGGTAGAGGCCGGTGCGCGCCGTCATGTAGAGCGTCTTGCCGTCCTTCTCGCCCCACGCACAGTTCGCCGGGACCTCGGGCGGCTTGATCGTGCCGAGATGCTTGCCGGTCTTGTCGAAGACCCAAACGCCTCCCTGGCCGGTCGCCCAGAGGTTGCCCTTCTCATCGACCTTCATGCCGTCAGGAGCGCCGGGTTCGCCGGTCCGCATCTCCGCGAAGATGCGTCCGTTCGCGAGCGTGCCGTCGGGCTTCACGTCGAACGCGCGGATGTGCATGCGGGCGGACGAATCGGCGATGTAGAGAACCTTCTCGTCCGGCGAGAACGCGAGTCCGTTCGGGCGGTCGAAGTCGTCGGCCAGCACGGTCAGCTTGCCGTCGGTCGAGAGCCGGTAAACGCCCTGGAACTTGATCTCGCGCTGGGGATCAGGGCATCCGTAGGGCGGATCGGTGAAGTAGATGCTGCCGTCGGACTTCACGACGATATCGTTCGGGCTGTTGAGCCGCTTGCCCTCGAAGTGCGATGCGAGGACGGTGACCGTGCCGTCCTTCTCCTCGCGGGTGACTCGGCGGTTGCCGTGCTCGCACGCGATCAGGCGGGAGTCCTTGTCGTAGGTCAGGCCGTTCGAGTTGCCGCTCACCTTGCGGTGGACGCCGACCGTCGGCTTCCCGGCCTTGTCCCACGTGACCTTTACGATGTTGTCGCCGGGGATGTCGCTGAAGACCAGGTATCCGGTCTTGTGCCATACCGGGCCTTCGGTGAAATGGAACCCGTCCGCGACCTTCTCGATCACGGCATCCTTGGGCACGAGTTTCCAGAACTCGGGCGATTTCGCGTCCAGCATGGGCTTCTCGGATTTCGGATTGTCGTTAGTCGCCGGGACAGCCGCCATGACGGCGAGCAGTCCGGCCGCGATGAGTGTCTTCATATGGATCACCGCCTCCTGGGGAACCAGTATAGCGGACAGAGGGGAGGAATGCAATGGACAGCCGAGGTGACTTGCCCAACTGAGGAATGAACACGGGTTGAGCAAGACGGGCACACCTCCGGGGCTGTGCCCGTCTGCAGTACGACACCCCGCTAGTTCCGAGGAACTGCCGGTTTCCTGATCATGTTGGACGTATCCGGCTCCACGCCCGGCCGTGAGTAGATCGGCTCGTAGTTCGCGATGAAGTCGTAGGCTTCCTGCAACCGCGGCTTGATCCTTGAATCATAGCATTCGTCGGTCTGGTTCTTGAGATGCCGTGCAGCCTGTTCCTTACTCTCGATATTTGACCCGCCCCCCAACTCCTGGTCCACATGTTGAGTTACAATATGTGTGACTGGTATAAGGGGAGGCTTAGATGCCGAAGAAGGGTTACACAGCCGAGCAGATCATCAACAAGCTTCGTGAGGTAGAGGTAATGGCTGCTAAGGGCGAGTCAATCGACTCTGCCATTCGCAAGATCGGTGTTACTCGGAACACCTACTATCGCTGGCGCAGAGAGTATGGCGGGATGCGGGTAGATCAGGCCAGGCGGCTCAAGGAGTTGGAGACTGAGAACAGCCGGCTAAAGAGACTGGTGGCTGACTTGTCTCTGGACAACTCGATACTGCGCGAGGCGGTGTCGGGAAACTTCTGAGCCCGGCGAAGCGGCGTGCGGCAGTGGAGCTGGTTCGTGAGCGTCTGGGTCTGTCTGTGCGCCGGATCTGCCGGGCTTTGGGGTTTGCTAGATCCAGTGTGGTCTACCGTCCGAGGTTCAGCGAGTATGAGGATCGGCTGCGGAACCGGATCGTGGAGCTTGCGCTCAGATACGGTCGCTATGGTTACCGCCGGATCACGGAGTTGCTGCGTCGCGAGGGATGGCGTGTGAATCACAAGCGGGTGGAACGGCTCTGGCGCGATGAGGGACTCAAGGTCCCACAGCGTCATCCGAAACGGCGGAGACTCTGGCTTGCCGATGGGAGCTGCGTTCGTCTGCGACCGACGCACGCCAACCACGTCTGGAGCTACGATATCGTTTCTGACCGGACCAGTGATGGCCGGAAGCTGCGGATCCTGAACGTGATCGACGAGTTCACGCGGGAGTGCCTGGCGTCTGTGGTGGAGCGAAGGGTTACATCCGACACTGTGATCGGCACGTTCTTCGATCTGTTCATCAGCCGCGGTGCGCCTGAGTATGTCCGCAGCGACAACGGCCCCGAGTTCACGGCGAAGGCCGTACGGAAATGGCTGACGAACATGGGGTCGGTGACGTTGTTCATAGAACCGGGGAGCCCGTGGGAGAATGGCTACGTAGAGAGCTTCAACGGCAGGATGCGCGACGAGCTTCTAAACGTTGAGCTCTTCGACACGCTGCTGGAGGCGAAGGTGATAGTGGGTCAGTGGGTGAACCACTACAACAAGGTTCGCCCGCACTCTGCGCTGGGTCAGAGGCCGCCGGCGCCGGAGGCCATGGTCCCTGCCGGGGGCCTCTGCGAGAACGAAGGGATTGTCACTCTGTGACCGGTCCAAAGAATGGGGGCAGGCCAGCTGCTCATACGGACGAGTTCCCTGTTACGGCGATGTGCCGGGTGCTTATGGTCGCCAAGAGTGGGTACTACGCCTGGCTGGGTCGGCCTGAGAGTAAGAGGAGTAGAGAGAACGAGAGACTG